>Ga0079037_100000773_pt1 | contig 15421 bp, 15 predicted proteins | sample Mud3Dept4metaG_FD_71479 | JGI IMG/M metagenome (GOLD analysis project Ga0079037, IMG submission 71479) | Freshwater wetland microbial communities from Ohio, USA, analyzing the effect of biotic and abiotic controls - Mud 3 Core 4 Depth 4 metaG | ecosystem: Environmental > Aquatic > Freshwater >... | reverse complement strand
CTGGTCGAAATGGTGCGCCTGATGCGGTGATTGTCTCAGTGCCGACGTCGGTGCGCCTGATCCTCCAAGGGTCACCGGGTCCCGTCGCCGGCCGCGGCACCCTGCTTGACGCCGCCGTCGGGCAGCGGCACCTCGATCGGCACCACGACGACCGTGGTGATGCCGTCTCGTCGATCGAGCCCGATCGCGCGCGCGGTCGCTGGGGACAGGTCAATGATCCGCCCCTTCACGTACGGTCCGCGATCCTGGATCGTCACCTCTGCGCTTTGGCCGGTCTCGAGGTTCGTCACCGTCGCCGTGGTCCCGAGTGGCAGCGTCCTGCTCGCGGCATTGTCGGCGTTCGGGTCCATGCGCGTACCATCCGCCATTTCCCGGCCGGCAAATTTCTTCGCGTAAAAGGACGCAATGCCGGTGCGCTTGCATCCGGACATGTCCGGGCCCTGCTGGGCGGTGTCTGCGGCGGTGCATTTCTCGGCCGGAGCCGTGCAGGCGGCCGCACCGACGACACCGAGCAGCACGACGATCGGCATAAAGCGGCGGAATGAATTGGAGATCACGGTGCCGACCCTCCTGGCTGGCGACCCTTGCGCGCGCCCTACTTCGCATCACTGCGTGCGGCTGACCCGCGACGGGTTGCCGACACTCCTCGAGGGTAGGCGCCGGAACGACCGCCGTCGGTACGGCAGGTCGCATTGGCGGTGAGGCGGATGCGGTGTGGCCAGGCGCGCCCATGATCGCGTCTGCCACCCCCGTCACTATCTGGTGTGTCCTGGCGATGGCGTTGGCCGCTGGCCTGGGGGCGCTGTACCTGATCGAACTCGGCCGTGGGCCACGTCCCCGCCTGGTTGCATTTGACCCGAAGCAGCACGTCAATGCTGCGGAAAGTCGACACTCAGCGTTGCGGATCAGCGCCGGCAGCCTCTTGAGCAACCACGTGGGCATGCCGTGCAATCGAACGCCACACACCGCCTTCCAGCCGCCAGATGTTCGTGAAACGCCGCTTGGATCGCGTGCCGTCCGGCGGATCAACCACGCTGTCGCGTCCCATCACCACCACGACGTCCCCGTGACGGCTCATATATTCGATCTCCACCTCGTACGCGCTATGGCGAATCCGGCCCGTACGCAGCAGCTCGAGCACCTGCGGCTTCTGCAGGACCTTTTGCAGCGGTGAGTTCACGGCATAGTCATCGGACCACAATTCGTCCAATGCTCGGACGTCCGCTGCCAGGAACGCAGTGCGCGCCTCCTCCTCACGGGCGCGAATCGTGTGCTCCCATGGAGTCACGCTGTTGAAAGTCGACGGGCCCGGGTTCATCAGTGTGCTCCTAGCGCATGTCGGACAAGCGATTCAAGCGGACACATGCTGGCGCAACCCTGGGCGCTGGGCAATCGGCAGACTTTGCGTGTTACCCATGTGTCCGGAATGGACCCGCCTGTATTCGAGCGAATTGCCCGCCGACGCGGTGGCCTACCGCCGGGAAATGATGAAGTTGCCCACGGCGACCCCGAGGTCCCAGCCGCGTCCGGTGCCGCTCAAGGCGAGCGATACCTCGCCCTTAGTGACCACCTGGGCCTTTGCCGATTTAACAGCGCCGGCGTGGGCTTCCGCCGATGCGTAGGTACCGATCAGTTCGTTGATGTCACTGACGCCCGAAAACTCGCCGCGGCCGTCGTCGATCGTCGACTTGCCGAACGTCAGCCCACCGCCCCTGGCCTGCAACTTCACGGCCATCGACTGGCCGTTCGAGCACGTGATCGTCCCGCTGCCGCTCGACTCTTTGTAGAAAACCGACCAGCCCGACATCTGAAAACTGAGGCTGCACGTAACGTCGCCGCCCGCCGTCGCCGCCGTCGCCGCCGGCAGCCCGGCCAGCATCGCGCAAGCACCAAGGATCATTGCTTCGAAGAGTCTGTGCACTTGACCTCCTGATCCAGCATCTGTCGTAAGTATTCCGTCACGCCCGCATGCTCGGCGCAAGCACGTGGATCGCGCACTCGAAACTGTCGAAAGCATGGACTGGCCCTGCTCATCTGTTCATGCCTGGTTGTTGGCTCATCGAGCCTTGCCACTGTGCACGGGAATTCAAGCACCTTAGCGTGACGCGGTCTGTGCGGTGGCGAACGGCCGGACGCGGCCGTCGATGCGTGACAAAGCTACGGCGACCTCCAGCAGGCGATCCAGTGCCCGGCGGCCCGCCGGCGAATCGCGGTCACGACGGACCGCTCCACGCCGTACCGCACGGTCCGGATTGCTCCAGGCGGGCGCCGGAGCTGCCGTTTGTGCGCACCAGAACAGCTATCTGCGGACACTTCAATTCGGGGAAGCAGCAAGGACCTTGCAGCACGCGGCACGGCATTGCCGTCATTGGCCGCTCCACTGGATCTTGCTCGACGCGCATTTGGCAGCGACACGCTTACGCAGTCGATCCCAAGTCTGACTGGCCCAGCCGCCCGTTGCACGCATCGAATGCGACTCGCCACTCGTCCATAATGCGCAGCAAATGTGCGAACTCTTCGCGATGTCGAGCAGCGCCCCGACAAACGTCCATTTCTCACTGGAGGAGTTCTCACGGCACGGCGGGCTCATGGGCCCGCACAAGGACGGGTGGGGCATCGCGTACTATTCCCAAGGTGACGTCAAACTGGTGCGGGAGCCGCTTCCCGCGAGCGATAGTGCGTGTGTGCGGTATATCCAGGACCGCCCGTTCGCCAGCCAGCTCGCGATCAGTCACATCCGCAGAGCGACGCAGGGCGCCCCCACGCTGAGAAACTGCCAGCCATTTGTGCGCGAGCTCGGCGGGCGGATGCACGTTTTCGCGCACAACGGCGACCTTGACCAGCAACAACTGCGTCACCTGCCCTTGGGCGTTCACAGACCGGTCGGCGTCACGGACTCCGAATACGCGTTCTGCGTCTTGCTCGGACGGCTCACGGAGCTCTGGCTCAACGCACGAGGCATGCCGTCGCTCGACGAGCGACGGTTCCTCGTGGCTGCCTTTGCGGAGGAGATCCGGGAGTTCGGGCCAGCGAATTTTCTCTATGCGGACAGTGATTCGCTGTTCGTCCATGCGCACAAGCGCATGCGTCAGCCCGAGGGCTCCTGGTTACCTGGACTGCATGTCATTTGCAGGCACTGCTCCGGCGAAAGAAGCAGCCTGCACGTCGACGGGCTGTCCCTTTCCACTTCCGGCGCCGAACAGCAGGTCGTGCTCGTGGCGAGCGTCCCGCTCACCACGGAGAGTGGATGGCGCGCACTGGACGAGGGAGAACTCATCGCCGTGCGCGATGGCAAGATACTGACTTAGCAGTGCGGGTCCCCGCAGGCGCAAGACCGACTTCAGAGGATCCATCAGCCGCGGCCCGGCGGATCGCGCGGATATGTTCGCGTTACACGGGGGCCTCCGAATACACAGCGACGCCCACGCCCACACGAGCGAGCTTCATGACGGCCATCCTCATTCCGCAACCGCTCTTACTCGGTCGAGTGAGCGAGTGGCTTAGCGGGATGGCACAAGTTCGAGCGCTGCACCCTTCGGGCGGGCGGCGAGTTCGGCTCGCTGCCGCGCCATGTCGCGCTCGATGTCGGCGAAGATCGATTTGAATTCGGGCTCGTTGCGGATCGAGGCGAGGCTCGGGTCGAAGTCGCGGGCGTAGCGCCACCAGAGGCGCCAGCCGGCCTTCTCCGCATCTCGCAGCGCAACGAGCGCCTCCTTCCTCTGGCCGCGCAGGGCGAAGATCCGCACATCCGCTATTCCGTGTCCTCCGACACCCAGACGCGGAATCGTGCGAACGACCTGTTCGCTCAGATCAAGCAACATTCCTGCTCGTTCGATCTCGCCCATCTTCTGCAGAACGGGCACAAGGTTGATTGCCACGAAGCAGTTCGTTCCGTCAATCCTCGGGGGCGGCGGGGCCAGGAGTTCCGGGTACGCCTCGGCATACCGAGAACGTGCAGCCTGGTAGTCGAAGGCCTGCAGGTCGGCGTCTCTGACAATGGCCAGCATTTCGGGGTTACTCGGGTAGCGTTCAAGGAGCGTCCCGGCATGCCGCTCGGCCGCACCCAGGTCGCCCCGATTCCATTCCACAATCGCTGAAAGATAGTCCACAGCCACGTCGCCGGGCCAGTGTTTCCGGGCGGCTTCGATCAACCCGGCCGTCTGGGCTTCACGACCAAGGTCGAGGTAGAGAATGGCAAGCCACAATGGAGGGTTCGGACCTTCCGGGTCCAGCTCCACGGCTTGTTCGATGAACGGTACCGCATCTGCAAATCGATTCCGCGCATATGCCATGAGGAGACCGATGGCCAGGTGAGAGACGGGCATCGAGGGATCTATGGCGATGGCCTTGCGGTAACGAGCGTCGGCTTCGTCGAAGCGACCGGTGGATGCCAGCTGCTCGCCGAGGTTCGTATTGATGATGGCCGACAGGGGGTCGAGTTCCGCGGCTCTCTGCGCATGGCTGAGCGCTTCCTCACGGCGGCCCAGACTGCCCAGCATGTCACTGAACCACTGGTGGGCGGTGGCATAGTTGGGATTGAGACTGATCGCCCGTCGAAACATGGTTTCGGCGCGGCCGAATTGGCCTTCGTTGCTGTAGATCATTCCGGACGACGCCCACGCCTCTGCCAGATCAGGGTTCAACTCTGACGCCTTGCTGGCCGCTCGCCCGGCCTTGGCGAGACTGGTTTCCAGTGGCGCGCCGCTGTACCCCGGCTGCAAAACCAGCGTATCCGCCAATCCCACGTACGCCAGTGCGAACGCAGGATCGAGGTCGATCGCGTCCCGGAAGAACTTCTCGGCCTCCGTCAGCCCCGCGCTTGTCCGCCTGGCCATGCGCTGCTTGCCGAGCTGGTAGGCCTCCCAGGCCTCCAGGCTTTGGGTCGGGACTGCATCGACCCTGGTTTTCTCGTCCGGTGTCAGGGTGGCCTTCAGGGCCTCAGAGATGGCAGCCGCGACTTCGCTCTGGATGGCGAAGATGTTGGCGGCCGTGAGTTCGCGATCATAGCTCTCGGCCCACAGGTGCGCGTCGGTGTAGGCGTCGACCAGCTGCACGTTGATGCGCACCCGGTCGCCGGCACGCTGCACGCCGCCTTCCAGGATCTTGGTGACGCCGAGTTGCTCGGCGATGTTCTTCATCGGCAGCCTGGTGTCGCGGAACTGCTCCACCGACGTGCGGGAGATGACCTTGAGTGCACTGATCTTCGAGAGCTGCGTGAGGATGTCGTCGTGTATGCCGTCGACGAAGAACGCGTCGCTGCTCTGGTTGCTCCGGTTGTCGAACGGAAGCACCGCGATCGACGGTCGCGTGTCGGTCGTGGCGGCTGCCGCCGGCCCCGCCGCGCCGGTTGGTACCACGGCCTTCTCGCTGGGCCGTCCGAATTGCCAGAGGAACCCTCCGCCAAGGAGAACCAGCAGCACAATGATCGTGAGCTCTGCTGCGCCAACGCGCTGCTCGCCGCGATCGCCGTGGTACCAGGCGAGGACCAGCACGATCGGCAGGCCGATCAGGAGCGCGAGGATTGCGACCTGGCGGAGCTGTTCCGGCCAATGGAAGGCCTCGCTGACGTATTCGAGGCCCTGCAGAAGGCCCCATGCGCCAGCGGCATAAGCGATGCCCCACTGCACGACCTTGCGGCGGCGCAGCTTGGCCCACGTGCCCTCACCCCCACCCTCGGTCGGCGTGTCGGTCACTGACCTTCCCCTCATCGGCCAAGTCTAACGGGAACGCGGAACCAAGCGGCAAGTTCAGCAGTGTTTTGACCCGACGATCGACGCGGTGTTAGCGTTCCTCCTACCATGAACGGGAGGCTCCATGTCCACCAGACTCGATTTCTCCAGACTCACGCTGATGGACGCCCTCGATCTCGCCGCTTTCATCGAGCTCGAAGCGTACAAGCGGTACACGCAATTCGCCGAACGACTCGGAAGCCGTGCGACTGACGACGCCGGTGCGGTCTTCCAGTCGATGGCCGTCAACGAGAACAAGCACTGTGAGCAGCTCGCCGAGCGCCGGCTCGCACTATTTCACGATACGCCCCCGAAGGTCAGGCTCGACGACGTCTTCGACGTGGAGGCCCCCGATTTCGGCGCGCCTCGTTTGAACATGTCCCCGCTGAGGGCGTACCAGGTGGCCTTGTCCTCCGAAGAGAAGGCCTTCGCGTTCTACGACCAGGCCCTCCGCTTCGTGAACCAGCCGGACGTCAAAGCGCTGTTCGAGGAACTGCGGGACGAAGAGGCCGAACACGTAGAAATGCTCAAGGCGATCATCGCGAAACTGCCGCCGTCGGCGGCAGTCGACCTCGAGGACGAGGACACTTACCCGGACCAGCCAGACCGCATGAGTCTGGATTTCTAGCCAGCCAGCCGTCTTCATCGGGCCACGGACAGGGCGATTCTCGCGGGCTGGCGGCGGCTCGGGCTTGTGCGCCCTCCGCGGACTGCGCCATTCAATTCAGCCTGGTCGACCAGTCGATCGGTTGTCCGTTTCACCTCCGTTCATTGTCCTTCCGGCCTCGTCCCTCCTGAGCAGGTGCGTCGTAGCCTGTATCGCGTGTCGCAACGACGACCCAGCCATTTACCAACGTGTCAGCACTCAGGAGATCCCGATGAAACCTAACTATTCCGTTCACCTCGCCGCTTTGGCGGTCCTTGGCAACATCGCGGCCGCGCCCGCTGGACTGGCCCACGAAGCCGACGAAGCACCAACGTCGTCGGCCGCGACGTCCAACCCGGCGACGCTCGTTCAATTGGAGTCGGTCCGGAACGCGACCGCCCGCTTCCTCGACGAGCAGCAGGCGATTGACGAAGGCTATGTCGACATCAGCGTGTTTTATCCCAACATGGGCCATCACTACCTCAAAGCGGAGCTGCTCGACGAAAAGTTCGAACCGGAGAAGCCCGAACTCCTCGTCTACGCCGACGATCCGTGCAGCGGCAACCGCCACCTGGTCGCCGTCGAGTACGCGGTGCCGCTGTCACTCGCGGACAAGGCGCCCGCCGGATTCGTGGGATCCGACGACACCTGGGTCATCAACCAGCGGTTCCAGCTGTGGACGCTGCACGCGTGGCTGTTCGAGTACAACCCGGCTGGCGTGTTCGCGGCTTACAACGCGCGCGTGCCCTGAGCGCCCGTTTCCAGCACAACTCTAGCTCAAGGAGGTTTATATGAAGCGTTACATGATCGAGCGGAATCTCCCCGGAGTCGGCACCCTGAGCCATTGCGAAATGGCGGCTGCGGCGGCCAGGTCGAACGCTGCGCTCACGCAGCTGAACGGGCGCGCCGAGTGGGTGCAATCGTTCGTGACGGACGACAAGACGTTCTGCATCTACCTCGCCGAGGACGACGCAGCGATCCACGAACACGCGCGGATCAGCGGCTTCCCGGCCACCAAGGTCACGGAGATCGGCGATATCATCGACCCGTCGACCGCCGGCTGAACGGTCGCGCACCGCCCGGCAGCTACGGCAACCGGGCGGTGCGATGACTACGCCAGGGAGCACGTACATGGTTGAACCAACCGACCCCGAGCACGTGCATCGCTTCGTGTGGGCGGACCTCGCAACGCCCGACGACATCCGCGCCGCGGAGTTCTACCGGCAGCTGTTCGGCTGGTCGGACGCTCGGCACATGATCTCGGGCGGAACTTTCCGGACGCTCGGACACGGTGGGCACGCGTTCGCCTCGCTTTACCGGATCGCCCGCGAACAGGTGGAGAGAGGCGTCCCGGCGCACTGGATCCCCTACGTCTCCACGCCCGACGTATCTGCCACGGCTGCCAAGGCGACGAGCCTCGCTGGGCGTATCGTGGTGCAGCCACAGCACTTCCCGGGCCTCGCCCGTGTCTGTCTCATCGCCGATCCAACGGGCGCAATTCTCGGACTGTGGCAGGGCGAGGGACCGCGACACTTGGCAGGTGTGTAGTGACCCGGATCGACGCGAGGAGGTAACGCATGATCGACGTAACGGTGCTGCTGCTTGGCGGATGCTACGCCTCGACGGCGCTTGGGCCGGTAGAGGTCTTTCACAGCGCCGGCACGCTCTCGAACGTACTGCAGGGGACGCCGCAGTCGCAGCGGTTTCGGGTCAGGACCGCGTCGCTCCGCGGCAAGCAGGCAATGAGCCCGTACGGCGTGGGCCTGAAGGCTGAAGCCGAAATCCACGCAGTCCGCGCGACCGACCTGATCGTCGTCCCGGCGGCCGGGCTGGAGCTGGATGCGCAGATCACGGCGCACCGCGAGATCTATCCGTGGCTGCGCCGGCACGCGGCGAAGGGCGCGTACATCGCGGGCGTGTGCTCCGGGGCGGCGTATCTCGCGGCGGCCGGGCTGCTCGACGGCCGGGAGGCAACGACGCACTGGGCGTCGGCGGAGGAGTTGCAGCGGCGATTCCCAGCGGTGAAGTGGCGTCCCGACAAGATGATCACCGAGGACCGCCGAGTCCTGTGCAGCGGCGGCGTGTACGCGTCGATCGATCTCAGCCTGTACCTCGTCGAGAAGTTCTGTGGCCACGAGGTCGCGGTGCAGACCGCGAAATCGCTCGTGATCAACATGCCGCGGGCCCGTCAGTCCGGGTACGCGGTGCTGCCGCTGTCACGGCCGCACGACGACGATTCCATCCGTTCCGCGGAGGCGAGCATCGAGCGCAACTTCAGGCGTCCCCTTTGCATCGAGGACCTGGCGCGCGAGCGGCACATGAGCGCACGGAACTTCATTCGACGGTTCAAGACGGCGACCGGCCGGACGCCCGGCGATTATTTGCAGGCGACGCGCGTCGTGGTTGCGAAGCAGTTGCTCGAGAGCGGCGCGCGCTCGGTACAGACGGTCTGCGAGGCCATTGGCTACGAAGACGCCGCGTTCTTCCGCGCGCTGTTCAAGCGGCACACAGGCATGTCACCGGCCGAGTACCGTGCGCACTTCGGAGCCATTGGAATCGCGACGAAACGAGGAGATTCACGAAGAGGCCCCGCAGTGTCGGCAGGGTCCGGGGGCCGGTGAACTGAGCACGGCCAGGGAACAGGCGCAGGTGTGGGTCTAGAGCGCCACTTCGTTCTTGCCGCTCCGTCGCTTCGACCACGCCGCGAAAAGCCGGTGGCGCGTCACCCTTTCGACAGGTCACGGCGAACGGCTGCACCTGGCTGGCTATAGTCGGCCGCAAATGCAACCGAATCGCGAGGCCGACCGATTGATTTAGCGGAGTTCGTCCGTCTCACCCCTGATCCAAGCCCAGAGAAATCTGGGCTTTGACGTTTCAGGACTGGGGAAATGATAAGCAGACTCATTCCGGTCTCTTCAATTCCCCAAGTGTGGCGCACCGCAAGCGCTGGTGCGCGTCATTCACCGATTTGCTTCTGTCAGGGGACCTCATCATGACTCGACCTCAGAGTGCGAACGCCAGGGTACGAACCAACTGGATTTTTCTTGTCTTGTTAACGCTCAGTTCGGTCCTGTTCGCCGGTCAGGCATCGGCAGCACTGACGCTCTCACCCACCAAAGTGGCGGTGCCGGTTGGCGGTAGCGCCGCAGTGCAGATCAGTGGTGCGAGCGGTGAAATCCAGGTCGAGTCGAAAAACACCGCCGTCGTGAAGGTGTCGCTGTCGAATTTGACGACAACCGGGGCGACGCTAACCGTGCACGGCGTGAGCGAAGGCAGGGCGACCGTCTACGTACGCGATGCGAAGACGCGCAACATCAGTCTGCCGGTCACGGTCACAAAGTCCATGACCGTATCACCCGCCTCGCTGACGCTGGCCGTTGGCGCCACCGGACAGCTCACAGCCACCGGGTACTCGGGCACCGTCTCCGCAAGCTCGTCCAACAGCGGGATCACGACCGTGTCCGTCAGCAGCAACGTGGTGACGGTAAAGGGCGTGGCGGCCGGTTCGGCCGTCGTGTCGGTGAAGGACGACAAGGTGACGGTCAACGTGCCGGTGACAGTGACCACGACGACCGCGAGCAGCAGCTGGGTCTACAGGGTCCTGGCGACGAACGACCTCGGCATGCACTGCGTTGATGCTGACTTCTCGGTGTTCTCGATCCTGCCGCCCTACAACGTGGTCAACGCGCAGGTCGTGCGCCGTGCCTCGACCGGCAAGCCGGTTGTCGTGAACGACTCGGTCGTAAGCCTGCGCTATGAAGCCGTGCGGGACAGCGGTGGCTCGATGAACAGCACCAGCATCAACACAAGCCTGGTGAACAAGTCCAACTTTTGGCAGTACGCTCCCCGAGTCTACGGCGCCGCACTGAATCCGGGGCAGGGACTGAAAGGCCTGTACATGCCCAAGGACGCGCCGACCCTGGCGGAACACTCGCTGTCGTGGAATACGGCGGGCGGACTGTTCAAGGCCGAGGGTGTGCCGATCCTGCCGAAGGATGACGCGGGATTCCCGAACCGCTACCCATTGATGCGGCTCGTGGCCACCGAGAAGGCGACAGGAAAGGACGTTGCCTACCTGGACGTCGTCCTGCCGGTGTCCGAGGAAACGACGTGCTCCGACTGCCACGACACGGGCGGGGTCGCCACGCAGCGAATTGGAATCGCCTGGTCTCCCGCGTCGGACAAGGAGATCCGGACGCGCGAGAACGTCCTGCTGCTGCACGACAACATGAACAGGACCAGCCTCATGGCATCGAAGCCAGTCCTGTGCGCGCAGTGCCACTACTCCCCGGCGCTGGATCTCGCGGGCACAGGCGCGCAGGGAGACCAGGTGGGCAAGCCCACGATGTCGTCCGCGATGCATGCATATCACAGCAACAAGATGCAGGGTTACACGGACGACTGGATCCGATTGGGTGGGACGCCCACTACGCAGACGCAGGCCTGCTACACCTGCCACCCCGGCAGGGACACGAAGTGCCTGCGCGGCGCCATGACGGAGACCGTGAACTGCCAGAACTGCCACGGCACGATGGCAGCCGTGGGCGGAATGTCGCCTCTGAAGGCCGGTGGCAGCATTGACGGCACGAATGACGGCAAACCGCGCCGGCCGTGGACGGACCTGCCGCGCTGCCAGTCCTGCCACACGGGCGACGCCGTCAACTATTTGAAGCTGGATCCGTCGCTCATGGCGTCCGACGGCCTCCGTGCGATCGTCGCATTTGACCCGACGGATACGGCCGCCTCGCCGCGACTTGCGAACAACACGAGATTCACCGAGAACAGCGGCAAGCTGTTCCGGTTCAGCAAGGGCCACGGCGGTATCGCCTGCGAAGCGTGCCACAACAGTACACACGCGATCTGGTCGAATCCGGTCGACACGCACAACGACAACGTCGCAGCGAAGGAACTCCAGGGACACGCTGGCACCGTGGTCGAATGCTCGACCTGCCATGCACCCGGTTCTCTCGCCCTCACGCTGAACGGCCCGCACGGCATGCACAACGTCGCGGATTCGCGCTGGACGACGGGTCACGAGAACCTCGCGAAATCGAACGTGCAGGCCTGCGCCGCATGTCACGGCGCGAACTACCGCGGCACCGTACTCTCGCGGACCGGAGCAACCCGCACCTGGAGCACCGAGTACGGCACACGCACCGTGTCCAAGGGCCAGGTCGTGGGTTGCTACGACTGCCACAACGGCCCGAACCCTTAACCGGAAGCCGCTGGAGGATGCCCGGTGACGCAAGTCGCCGGGCATCCTGTCGTGACCAGACGTCATGGAGGGGGATGACACGGGGCTATGGTCAAGACGCTCACAAGAGCCAAGTGGCCATTCGGCTGGCATCGCGTGGAGTGGCCCGCTCGAGTTCGACTTCGGCGCAGCGACCTTCAGCAATCCAACGATCGTCGATGACGATTTCTGGCCGCTGAGCTCGTTGCCCAGCGCCGTATATTTCTCCGAGTCAGATGACGGCTGCGAGGTTAACCAGGTCGTTGTCTCTGTCGCAACCCGCGCGAGCTTCGGTGCGCCCTATGACGATATCGAGGCGATCATCGGTGAGGACAGTGCGCAGCAGGCGGGCGTGGTGATCCCTGGCTCGCCGTGCCTGTTTCGATCGCGTTCGCGACGATGAAGACTGCATGAAGACCAGGCGAGTCGAGTACGCGGGCACGACGCTGTCAGGCGGCTTGCCTGACAATTTTCCGACCGGGGAGCTGTGCGGAAACTGGCGCACCACGGGCGACAGGCGCATGTCGCAACGAACTACCTGCAGCGATGACTTCACCCGTCGCGTCGAGGACGCTGTAAGTAATCAGGAACCTGTCACCGGTTGGGCCGGTTCGTGCCCGGGACCGGTGGCAGGTTGGCAGGCGCTGAGACCTCGGGGACGAGAGCCTACTGCGGAAGGTGACCTCGCATCTGGGGCTCCCAAGCCTTTAGCGGCCGGAAACCTTGGCGGTACGCACGATGTATAGCAAGCATCGATTACTTGAGCTTGGACTTCGCTTGAAATCTCATTTGCTTCCGCTGGATGCGGTCGTGCAGGACGCACGGGAAGGTCTGCAATTGGCTGCGGATTCAACTGATCGACGCAACACATTTGCCAAAGCGTTCTGCCGGCGCTTCGAAGTTGAGCGTTTCCCTGGGCCGCTCGTTCAACCGTCTTGCGACCGCGTTGAGCCTGTTCTGATAGATGCCCGACAGGTCCATCCCCTTCGGGAAGTACTGCCGCAGTAACCCGTTGGTGTTCTCGTTCGATCCGCGCTGCCACGGTTGTTGTGGATCGCAGAAGTAGACCTTCACGTCGGTGGCCAGCGAGAAGCGCTTGTGGTCTGCCATCTCCTTGCCGCGATCCCAGGTCAGCGATTTGTACAGTTCCCGGGGCAGCTTGTGCGCCTGCTCGATGAGCGAATCGACCACCGTCTCGGTGTCCTTGCCCGCCACCCGCACGAGCATGAAGTAGCGGGTCTGACGCTCCACCAGGGTGGCGATCTGGCCGTTGTTGCTGCCAAAGAACAGGTCACCTTCCCAGTGACCGGGCACTGCCCGGTCCTCGGCCTCGGCTGGACGCTCACGGATCGACACCGTCTCGGTGATCCGGCCATGGTCGGCGGTCTTCTGCGTGTGATGGCGCGAGCGGCGCATCCCACGGGTGCGCCTTAGGTGCTGCAACAGCTTTTTCTTCAGGGCTCCGCGGGCCTGAATGAAGAGCGTGCGATAGATCGTCTCGTGGAACACCTGGCGCGTCTCGTCCTGCGGGTAGGTGCGCTTGAGCCACCCGGCCACTTGGCACGGCGACCACTCGAGCTGCAGCTTGTCGGCCACGACACGCGCCAGCGCAGGGTTCTGCGCCAGTTTACAGCGCTTCGGCCGCGCCGCCCGGTACCACGCCGCCTCGTCGGCCTCGCTCGCCCGGTACGACCGTCGACCGCCGTTACGGCGGATCTCGCGACTCACCGCGCAGGGCGCTCGAGCAAGCGAGCGCGCAATCGCGCGAGCCGAAAGACCGGCCATTACGCCGCGCGAGATCTCCTCGCGTTCGGCCAAGGCCAGCGCCAAGTGGGAGCGAGGTCGCGGCGGGGCTCGTATACCGCCGGTTCTCGAGAGGATGCGCCGATCGCGGAATGGTTACGATCGAAGAGCCGAGCGATCGCGTTCAGGGACTCGCCTTGGCGCCAGCGCTCCCACGTCAACGCCTTATCGGTCTCCGTGTACTGGATCCGCGTCCGGTACTTCATATGCAACATCCTCCGCTCGACGATGAGAGTCTAGGTGTTGCATCGACCGGTTGAATCCGCAGCCAGGAGCGGCCACTCCATTTGTGCGCGTCCGTATCGTCCCGGCTAGCCTTTGTACGGAACTCTTCATCGTCAAAGGCGCGACGCACATGACGCTGTAAGATGGACCGGCGCATGTCGTGGCCAAGCTATCGACGTTCTTCGCCGACAACCTCTGAGGAGAATTTTCGTGAGCGACAAGACAGTCTGGCTCATCACGGGTGCCGGGCGCGGCCTCGGCGTCGACATCGCCAAGGCGGCGCTCGCAGCGGGCCACGCGGTCGTCGCCACCGGTCGCGACCCGCACAAGGTGGAAGCCGCGATTGGCACGCATGCCGACCTGTTTAGCGCTCGGCCGGATGTGACTCGGCCGCATGACGCCGAGTCGGCCGTTGCGGCCGCGGTGGAGAGGTTTGGGCACATCGATGTGCTGGTCAACAACGCCGGCAACTTCTACGCCGGCTTCTTCGAGGAGCTCACTCCTAAGCAGGTCCGCGACCAACTCGATACGCTGCTTTTCGGCCCCATGAATGTCACCCGTGCCGCACTGCCGGTGATGCGCAAGCAACGCTCCGGGCTTCTAGTCACCATTTCCTCGACTGCGGGCATCGTTGGCGGTGCGTTCTGTTCGGCGTATTCCGCCGCGAAGTTCGGCCTCGAAGGGTGGATCGAGTCGCTTGCACCCGAGGTGGCGCCCTTCGGCATCCGGTCGATGCTGGTCGAGCCGGGATTCTTCCGAACTGATCTACTCACGACGGGATCCACCACTTACGCGCCCGCCTCCATCGAAGACTACGCGGAGCGCACCAAGGCGACGGTCGCCGCGTGGAACTCCATGAACGGCAAGCAAGGCGGAGATCCGGCAAAGCTCGCCCGGGTGCTGGTCCATTTGGCAGGGCTGGATGAGCCCCCGGTACGCTTCGCCGCGGGTGCCGATGCCGTGCAGGCGTTCGAGGCGAAGGCCAACACCTTGCTTGCCCAGGCGGGCGCCCATCGCGCGCTTTCGTCCCCGCTCGGTTTTGACGAATCCTGATCCATGGGCGTGACCGGCCCGATCGCGAGTCCGCTTCTTCAGTGTCCCGGCTCGCGGCAGGTCAAGTGTGCGCTCCGGGTCGATTGCGCCAACATCCGGTGCGATGCGCCCCCTGCGCCTGCGCGCCTGGCCGTTGAGAAAGATGGGGGAACATCGAAGCGGGCTATTTCGCCAACGCGTCCATGATCGCGTACTGACCGTTCGTCATGGCGAACATGAAGAGGTTGCCCGTGCCACTCGGAACGGTGTTCGTTCCCGTGTTCGGCCACCAGCCTCCCATCATGCCGCCACCGCCCATCATGCCGGTCTGGCCGTACTGAAAGCAGCCCATGGTGGTCATCCAGCTGCGCATCGCGTTCGCATCGACCAGTGTGCCGTGGCCGTGGTAGGTGCCGTTGAGCACGCCGCACGACGTCGCGGTGGCGCTGATCTGATAGAGGTTGTGGGTCGGGTCGGGCACGGTCACCGTGCCGTTGATCACGCAGCCACGTGTGTCGGTTGCGGTCATCACGCCGTCCGCCGCGATCGACATCGTCATCGTGTAGCCGATCGACGTGGTCCGGGTATACGTGCCTGCGAGCGTGCCGAGCGACGCCGGCTGGTTCCACATCGGGCTCATCGTCACGTTGAACGTGCCGGCATCACCCGTGCCGCTGTACTGGCCGGTCCACGCACCATTGCCGTAATTGAACATCATCGACGATATCCCGTAGTTGGTGCCGTCGGGGAACC
>Ga0079037_100000772_pt1 | contig 15422 bp, 11 predicted proteins | sample Mud3Dept4metaG_FD_71479 | JGI IMG/M metagenome (GOLD analysis project Ga0079037, IMG submission 71479) | Freshwater wetland microbial communities from Ohio, USA, analyzing the effect of biotic and abiotic controls - Mud 3 Core 4 Depth 4 metaG | ecosystem: Environmental > Aquatic > Freshwater >... | reverse complement strand
AACTCACAGCTCATAACTCACAGCTCCATCCGCATGTTCGAAGACCGCCGCAGCCTGCCGCGCCGCCTCACCGCGATGCAATACGTCATCGCCGCGGTGTTCGTGTCGCTCGGCGTCGTGTTCTGGTATCTGCAGGTCGCCCAGCACGGGAAGTTCAAGGAGATGGCGGAGAACAACCACCAGCGGACGCTCGCGTTGCGGGCGCCGCGCGGGACGCTGTTCGACCGCGAGGGCCGGGTGCTCGTGCGCAACCGCCAGGCCTTCAACATCTCGCTCGTGCGCGAGCAGAGCCGCAACCTCGACGCGACGCTCTCGCTGCTGGCGTCGGTGACCGGCACGCCCGAGGCGGACCTGCGGGACGTGATGGCGCGCCACGCCCGCGAGCCGCGGTACCGGCCGGTGGTGCTCGTCCACGACGCCTCGCCCGCCCAGGTGGCCGCGGTCATGGCGCGCCGGCTGGAGCTGCCCGACGTGCTCGTCGAGCAGGTCCCCACGCGGCTCTACCCGGCGGATCGGTTCGCCGCCCACCTCCTCGGCTACGTGGGCGAGGTCACCGAGCAGCAACTCGCCCGGGCGAGGAGCGCTGGCGTGCCGACCCTGCAGACGGGGGCCATCGTCGGGCAGGCCGGCGTGGAGCAGACCTACAACGACGCGCTGATGGGCCGGGACGGGGCGCGTCGCGTCGTGGTCAACAGCCTCGGGCGCGAGGTCGAGACGATCGGCGAGTTCGCCGCCACGGAGGGCAAGCGGCTCCAGTTGACGATCGATGCCGACCTGCAGCGGGCCGCCGAGGACGCCTTCGCCGCCCTGGGGTACTGGGGTGCCGCGGTGGCGCTCGACCCGCGCAACGGCGAGGTGCTCTCGCTCGTGAGCCTGCCGGCGTACGACCCCAACGAGTTCGTCGGCGGCGTGGACCGCGCCACGTGGACCGCGCTCACCACCGACAAGCTGCGCCCGCTGCAGAACCGGGCGCTCCAGGGCCGCTATTCGCCGGGCTCCACCTTCAAGATCGTCATCGCGCTCGCCGCGCTCGAGGAGGGGATCGCCGGGCCGGATTTCAAGGTGCACTGCCGCGGCGGCGCCAGCTTCTACGGGCGGTTCTTCCAGTGCCACCTGCGCGGCGGGCACGGCACGGTGGACATGCGCCACGCCCTCGAGAAGTCCTGCAACACGTACTTCTACACGCTCGGCAACATGCTCGGCGTGGACCGCATCCATCGCTGGGCGACCGCGCTCGGGATCGGCGTGCGCACCGGCATCGACCTGCCGCACGAGGTGGAGGGCATCATGCCGTCCACCGCGTGGAAGAAGGCCCGCACGGGCGAGAAGTGGTATGCCGGCGAGACGATCTCGGTCGCCATCGGGCAGGGACAGGTGTCGGTGACGCCGCTCTCCCTCGCCGTCATGATGGCCACCGTGGCCAACGGCGGTACGCGGTACGTGCCGCACCTCGTCCGCGCGGTCGACGAGGGCACGGGGTGGACCCCGGTGCCGGCGCCGCCTCCGCCCGCAGTGATCCCGATGAAGCCGGATCACGTGCAGGCGCTGCACGACGGGTTGTGGATGGTGGTGAACGCCGCGGGGACCGGTGGCCGCGGCCGGTTGCCGGGCCGCGACGTGGCCGGCAAGACCGGCACCGCACAGGTCATCTCCCTCGAGGGCGGGCGCCGCGCCCGCGGCAAGTCCGACGCGGACCTGCGCGACCACGGGTGGTTCGTCTTCTTCGCGCCGGCCAACAACCCCGAGATCGCCGGCGCGATCTTCGCCGAGCACTCCGAGCACGGCTATCTGGCGGCGCCGATCGCCAGGCACGTGATCGCCACCTACTTCGCCAAGAAGGAACGTCAGCCGTTGCCCGTGTTCCCGGGGACGCCTGGCGCCGCACCCGGTGTGCTCGTGGCCTCGGTCAGACCCGGCGGCCCTGAACGGACCGCCGCTCCGGCAGCCCCGGCCGCAGGGGCGGCCGCCCCGGCCCGGACGGGAGGGGGCTAGGGCGATGCTCGAACGCCGCCTCTTCTTCCACGTGGACTGGCTGCTGCTCGCGGCCGTGCTGCTGCTCACCGGCATCGGCGCGGCGATGATCTACAGCACCACCTACGACGTGATCCGCGGCCAGGTGGGGCCGCAGTTCCGCACGCAGCTCTACGCCATCGCCCTCGGTCTCGGCGCCATGGCCGTGTGCCTCGTCATCGACTACCGGATGCTCGCCGATCGCGCGCTCGCCATCTTCGCGCTGGTGACGGCGTCGCTGGTGTACGTGCTCTTCTTCGGGTTCGTGGCCGGCGGATCCCGACGGTGGATCGACCTCGGCCCGATGAACCTGCAGCCCTCCGAGTTCGCACGCATGGCGCTCGCGCTCGTGCTGGCGATGTACTTCACCGAGAACCGGCGCGGGGCGATGCGCTGGCAGGAGCTCGGCACTGCGGCGATCTTCCTCGCCGTGCTGGCCGGGCTCATCAGTCGCCAGCCCGACCTGGGCACGGCCGTCACGCTCGTGCCGGTGTACCTCGGTGCCGCCTACGCCACCGGCATGCGGCTGAAGGTGCTCGCGATTGCGGCGCTCGTGGCCGTGCTCGCGGCGCCCTTCGCCTGGAGCTACGCCCTCGAGGACTACCAGAAGGAGCGGATCCAGACGTTCTGGGACCCCGAGCAGGACGCCCGCGGCGCGGGGTACCAGCAGATCCAGGCCCGCATCACCGTGGGGTCCGGCGGGCTGACGGGCAAGGGCTACCTGCAGGGCACGCAAGGACAGTACAAGTTCCTGCCGGTGGCCCACAACGATTTCATCTACTCGGTGCTCGCCGAGGAACTCGGCTTCGCCGGCGTGCTCGTCACGCTGGCGCTCTACCTGTTTGTGATCCTACGATCGCTCGAGGCGGCGCGGTTGTCGGCTGATCGGATCGGCGCCTGCCTGGTGGTCGCCATCGTCTCGGGGTTCTCGTTCCAGGTCATCTACAACATCACCATGTCGGCCGGTCTGGCGCCGGTGAAGGGGCTCACGCTGCCGCTCATGAGTTACGGCGGCTCGGCCATCATCGCGTCGCTGGCCAGTTTCGGCCTCATCCTCAACGTGAGGATGCGGCGGTTCACCAATTGACTCGGTCACTCGGTGGCCCGCGGACACCCGCAGGGCCGCCGGCGTGCCCCGCTCCCCGGACGCTCGCATGATCCCCGACCTGGTCGTCCTGACGGCGCTCCTCGGGCTGGCGCTCCTCGCCGGCGCCGCGGACGTCCTCTGGCCGCCGGGCGGTGTGCGGGCCCTGCACGGAAGGGCGTTGGCGCGCGCATGGGGCTGCCCGCATGACGAAGGAGATGATCGTCGCCTCCAGCGATCGCGAGACGCGTGTCGCGATCCTCGAGGACGACGAGGTGGTGGAGCTGTTCATCGAGCGCGAACGGCAGCGCGGCGTTGTCGGCAACCTCTACATGGGCCGCGTCTCGAAGGTGCTGCCGGGGATGCAGTCGGCGTTCGTGAACATCGGCCTCGAACGCGACGGCTTTCTCTACGTCACTGACGTCGTCAACACGCTCGAGGAGTTCGACCGGCTCGAGGGCGGCGAGGAGGACGACGCCGTCCCCGACGAGATCGGAGGGCCGTCCTCCGTCGGGGCCGAGCCTGCGGGAGAGCCCCGCGCCGCCGGGGCCGAGCCCGGTAGTGCGACCGGACCCAGGTCTGGGCGCCGCGCCGACCGCGCGCCCTCGCAGCCCATCGAGGAACTGCTGAAGGAAGGCCAGGACGTCGTCGTCCAGGTGGTGAAGGAGCCGCTCGGCACCAAGGGCGCGCGCCTCACGTGCCATGTGTCGATCCCCGGGCGCTTCCTCGTGTTCATGCCCACGGTGGACCACGTGGGGGTGTCGCGCAAGATCGAGGCCCGCGACGAGCGCGCGCGGCTGCGCGGCATCGTCCGGCAGTTCCGCGAAGAACACGGCTTCACTGGCGGCGTCATCGTCCGCACGGCCGCCGCCGGGCGGCCCGATGCCGACATCCTCTCGGACCTGGCCTATTTCAACGAGATTTGGCGTGAGCTCCGCCGGCGATCCGACACGCTCCGCCCGCCGGCCGTGCTCTACCGCGAGCAGAGCCTCGTCTCGAAGCTGCTGCGCGACCTCCTCACCGACGAGTACAGCGCGATCCGCATCGACAACGCGGTGGAGCACCGCCGCGTGCTGGAGTTCGTCGAGCGTGTGATGCCGGCGGTGGCCAGCCGCGTCGTGCACTACACGAAGCGTTTCCCGATCTTCGACGAATACGGCGTCCAGCCGGAGATCGACAAGGCGCTCCGCAGCAAGGTGTGGCTCAAGTCCGGCGGCTACATCGTGATCAACCACACCGAGGCGCTCGTCGCGATCGACGTGAACACCGGGCGCTACGTGGGCAAGAAGTCGGCCGGGCGGCTCGAGGACACGATCGTCAAGACCAACCTCGAGGCCGTGCAGGAGATCGTGCGGCAGGTGCGGCTGCGCGACCTCGGCGGGATCATCGTGCTCGACTTCATCGACATGGAGGAGAAGAAGAACCGCCAGAAGGTGTTCCAGGCGATCGAGCAGGAACTGCGCCGCGACCGCGCGCCCACCAAGGCCATCCAGGTCTCGGACTTCGGCCTGATCATCGTCACACGCAAGCGCGTGAAGCAGAGCCTCGAGCGCGTCCTCACCGACCAGTGTCCCTACTGCTCGGGCGCCGGCACCGTGAAATCAGCCGCCACGGTCTGCACCGAGATCCTCGCCGAGGTGGAGAAGGTGGCGCGCGAGCTGAACGGCCGAGGGCTCGTGCTGCGGGTGAACCCGGACATCGCCGACGCGTTGAACGGCGAGGAAGCGGGGGTGCTGCGGGATGCCGAAAGCCTGCTCGGACACAAGGTGGTGGTGCGGCCCGACAAGGACCTGCACCACGAGCAGTTCGATCTGATGGCGCTGTGAGGCGCCCGGTGGCGGCCGCCCAGCCCCGAAGGGCCGGGCCACGTCTGCCCCTACGGCTTCTTCACGACGACCACGTTGCCCGAGAAGCTCGTGAGCTCGACCTGGGCACTGCCGTCCAGGTAAACCGCCCGGAGTGACCGGTTGGGCGGTCCGTAGCCGCCGCCCTCTTGGCGGTGCTTCACGTCGAGCGGCAGCTCGGTCGTGATGTTCCCGCTGAAGCTGCTCGCGTCGAGGGCGAAGCCGGTCTTGCCGTCCAGCACCAGCCGGATGTTGCCCGAGTGCGACTTCAGCTCGTAGCGCCCGCCCTTGCTGATGGCACCCATCAGCTCGAGATCGCCGCTCACCGACCCCACGTTGGCGCGACCGCACGACCCCGACTGCATGGAGACGTTGCCGCTCACCGTGGCCGCGTTCACGCTCCGCGCCTTGAACGTCTTCACCACCACGTCACCGCTCACGCTGTTGGCCGTCAGCTCGCCGTCCACCTCGGACGAGGACACGAGGACGTCGCCCGAGACGGCCTTCAGCGTGGTCTCACCGGCCAGTCCCGTGGCCGTCACGTTGCCGCTCACCGTCTCGACTCGCACCTCGCCCTTGATGCCGTCCAGTGACACGTTGCCCGACACCGACCGCGCGTCCAGGGTGACGCCCGCCGGGGCCGTCACCGTGTAGTCCACGGCCACGCGATTGCGGCCGTGCGGGTAGATGGCACGCACCTCGATCCGGTTGGCCTGCTCGGTGATGTCGATGCTCGTCGCCTCGAGCCGCTGCCGCGCATTCGCCTCGACGGTGTCGCGGACGCGCTTCACCGCCTCGAGCCGCACCTCTCCCGCCCCGCCGGCACTCACCACGATGTCCCCGGAGACGTTGGCAAGGACGATGGTCGTGCCCGGGCCGGCCTTGAAGGTGCGGACCAAGCGATCCGTGAACGCCTCGCCGCCGTGCTGCTCGGCGTGCCGCGCCCATTCCTTGGCCTTGGCCTGGTGCTCCTTGGCCAGCTTCTCGGCCGCTTGGGCCGCCTTCTGGGCCTCCTGGGACACCGTGGCTTCGGTCTGGGCGGCCGCGGTGCCGGCTGCCAGGGCCAGCGCGACGAGCGACGAAAGGAAGATGCGTGAGGTCGTCATGGGTTGTCTCTAGGACTTGTTGAGTCCGTCAACGATGCGCGCGGCACCAGCCTCGTTGCCCTTGCGCATCTCGTTCATCAGCGCGATCGTGTCCTGCAACAGTGAGATCTTCCGGCGGAACGCCTCGAACAGGCTCTCCTGCGCGAGCGGGTTGCCCGGCTCGGTCCGCAGTGCCACCCGGCTCTCGTCGATCGCCTGGTCGATCACCTCGAGGTTCTTCCGCAGGGTGGCGGTGAGCTCGGGATCGAGCGGCGACTCCGACTGGTTGGCCACCGCTTCGAGTGCAACGACCGCCTTCTCGTAGTGGTCCGCGGCGAGCTGCAGCTCGCGTTCGAGCGACGCCACCGGGTCGGCGGAGTCCACCGCCGTCTCGGCCGCGGTGCCTGCCGGTGCGGTCGCGCTGAAGGAGCGGCTCATCATCCACAGTCCGCTCCCGACCGCCGCGACGAGCATCGCCGCCGCCGCGAGCCAGGCCCACCCGGGCACCCCGTGCGTCGACGCGTGACGCCGCGCGGCGGGGCCCCGGGCCGCCTCCACCTCCGCCTCGAGCTGGCGGGCGATCCGCTCGAACAGGAGCGGCGGCGGCACGTGCCGATCGAGGGCGCTCGCGGTGTGCCGGATGCGGCGCAGGTCGGCGAGGACCCCGCGGCACGCGGCGCACTCCCTGAGGTGCGCCTCGGCCTCCGCCTGCACTGCCGGCGCGGCGTCGCCCTCCACCAGGTCCGCGGCCCGTTCGAGCAGCTGGTCGCACGTCATGTCCGGATCCGCCCCGCAGCCTCCGGCCGCATCGGCAGTGGCGCCGCGGGCGCCGCCGCCGTCAAGAGTTCGCGCAGCCGGAGCCGCGCCTTGTGCACCTGCGACTTCGAGGTGCCTTCCGACACGCCGAGGATGCTCCCCACCTCGTGGTGGTCGAACCCCTCGACATCGTGGAGGACGAACGCCGCGCGGTAGCCCTCCGGCAGCTGCGCGATCGCCCGCTCCAGATCCATCCGGCTCACGGCCAGCTCCGCCACGGGACGGCCCCGGTCGGCCGGCACGGCACCCGTGTCGAGCGCCTCGGTCCGTCCCGACTCGCGGGCCCCGCGACTCCGCAGGCGATCGAGGCAGGCGTTCACGGCGAGCCGGTGCAGCCACGTGCCGAGCGATGCCTCACCCCGGAAGCCCGACAGCTTCCGGTAGGCCTGCAGGAACACCTCCTGGAGCACGTCCTCGGCGTCGGCCGGGTTGTTCACCAACCGCAGCGCCACGTTGAAGAGCCGGGCCCCGTGCCGCCGGTAGACGTCCTCGAAGGCGGCGAGGTCGCCGTTGCGGATTCGATCCACGAGGTCGAGGTCGGCCTGCCGTGTCTCGCTGCTCATGGTCTTAGACGGGAGCCTCGGGGGAAATCGTTGCCCGGCCTGGTGCCGGGCCGCTCTGGGGCTCCCGGGATGAGACGTTGACGGAGGGACGGCCGTTCGGCGGCGACCTTCCACCCTCTCGAGGCGCCGGAACGGACCGGGGTACCGAGCGTGCGCCGTCGGCCGCTCGGCACCGACGGCGCGGTGGCCTCGATCTGCCCGTGCGCGCCGCCAGGGGATGGCCGGTGACCGATGGCCATCCGCTCGCGGCCCGCGCCGCCCCTCAGCGGCCCACGATCACGCGCACGCGGATCGTGGCGCCGCCGAGATCCTCTTCGCCGAACTCCGCCGAGACGCCGCTCTCCCCGAGCGCGTCCGGCACCCAGCGATAGGCGGCTTCGACGCCGGCGCCGAACCACCGCGTGATCCGGAAGTCCACGCCCCCCAGCACGTGATAGCTCGTGAAGCTCTCGTCGACCTCCTCGCTGGCGTCGCCGAACGACGAGGACTCACTGTAGCTGAGCAGCCCGACACCCCCGCCGGCGTAGGGCACCCATGATCGAGATGGTGCGGCGCTGGCACGGGCGGGCGGAGGTGGCGGTGGCGGCGGCGGTGCGGGGCGAGCCGCCGTGCCGCTGCCTGGCGCCGGGTTTGCGGGCTTGAAGATCTCGCGGGGCGGCGGTGGCGGCGGGAGTGGCCGCTTCTGCCGGGGTCGCGGCACGAACCGGTACCCGGCGGTGAACTCGAGCGGCGTGACCTCCACGGTGAGCGGGATCCCGAGCGGGAACACCTCGCCTTCGCTGACGAACACCCGCTCCCCATCGGCGCTGAAGCGTTCCGCGCTCACCTGCGCGAAGAAGCGGCCACCGGCAAACGCGACCATCACGCCGCCCCCCCACACCGGACCGCTCGAGGACCCGAGCACCGCCTCGAAGGACTCCGACGCGGCAAACGCGGTGTAGCCCCAGTGGCCGAATCCGAAGAGCCCGATCGCGGGGCCGGATGCGGCGGGTGCCGGCGCAGGCGTGCGCGATCCCGTCGCGGGCGGCGCCTGAGGGGCTGTCGCCGGCGGTGAGGCGGCTGGCACGGTGGCGGGTGGCTTCGCCTGCTCGTCGTCCCCGCCGGCCGCCGCGGGCGTGGCCGCCAGGCTCACGAGCAGGAGGACCGAGCAGAGCGCTCGGCCCCGGCGGTGCGCGCGTTGACGTTGCAGAACACCGGAACGCCGCCGGACGGTCATCGGATGATCCCCAGGCCGCGCAGTGTGGCGCGCGCATCCACCAGGCCGGCGCCGTACTCATCGTCGCGGCCGGCCGGCCCGCGGTCGGTGGCGAACCGCTTGATGGCGGCCTCGACGGCCGCGGGGCTCGTCACGCCCTGTGAAATGAGCAGCGCCGCGAGCCCGGCCACGTGCGGCGTGGCCATCGACGTGCCCTGGAAGGACCGGAAGGCGAACACGTCGAACCGCGGCGGCCCGTATTGGGAGGGCGGGCGCGCCCACTGCTCCGACGTGCTCGCGTCGTAGGTCTGCTGAATGACACCGCCGTCGGGCAGCCGGCTGTTGCCGCCCGGCGCGGCAATCTCCACGTAGGACTGCACGCCGGAGTAGAAGGCCCGACTGCCGTCGGGGCCGACGGCGGCCACGACCATCGCGCCGTTGATCGGGGCCGCCTGTTCGGCGAGTCGCTCGATGGGATTCCCGTCCTCGTAGTCGTTTCCGGCGGCCACGGCGATGAACGCCCCGCGCGACACCGCGTAGCGCAGGGCGTCGCCGACGACGGGCGCCGGCGGCCCGCCGCTGCGGCCGAGGCTGAGGTTGAGCACCTTCGCGCCGTTGTCGGCCGCGTACCGGATGGCCTGGGCGACGATGGAGTCGGTGCCGACGTTGGGAGAGTCGAAGATGTCGTCCCAGTCGGCGGTAATGCACTTCACCGGCATGATCCGAACGTTGAAGGCCACGCCCGCCGCGCCCAGGCCGTTATCGGTCAGCTGGCCGACCGTGCCGGCCACGTGCGTGCCGTGCCCGTCGGTGTCCACCGGGTCGCTGCTGTTCCAGATGAAGTCGCGCGGCGCGACGAACCGGCTCGGGCCGCCGAGATCGGGGGCGGCGGCATACGGGACGGTCACGCGCCCGAGGGCGGGATAGAAGCCCAGCGGCCCGACCCAGGCCCCCGCCGTGTACTGGTAGATGGCGTCCTTGTAGGCCACCCCCGTGTCGAGCACCGCGACGACGACCGTCTGCGCGCCGCCCCGGTTGATGTCCCAGGCCGCTTCGAGGTTGATGAGCGGCAGGTTCCATTGCCGGCTGTAGAGGGGGTCGTTCGGTCGGAAGTAGGGGTACACGCGGTAATCGGCCTGCGCGTACTGCACGTCGGGCCGGCGCGACAGCGCGGCCGCCGCCGCCACCGGGTCCGCGCCCTCCGGCAGGGTGAGCACCTCGAAGTCGGCCGACGCGGGACGCTCGAGGCGCGTGCCGCCGATCTCGCGCAAGGCCTCGACCCGCGACGGAGGGGCCGCGCCGGCGCGATCGCGGAACTTGACGATGACCCGGCCCGGTACGTAGGGAAGCAAATCACCGCGCGCGCCCGCGCGGCCGCCGGTGCGCGGCACCGGCGTGGCCTCGTCGAGGTATCCCCGGTCCACTGCGCCCGCGCTGACCGGTTGCAGCAGCGAGCGCCCGGACTGGCCCGCGTCGTCGGCATCGACGGCCGTCCAGAGGGCGGCCGCCAGCGCCACGATGCACAGCGCGTCGAGACGGGTGCGCCGCCCGGAGTGCGTCATGAGGACCTCCAGGCGACATTCTATCCGCACGGCCGCCCAGCCCTGAAGGGCCGGGCCACGGATCGCTCCCCGTGGCACCGCGCTGAAGCGCGGCGCGGAGGCGAGGGCCTGCGGTCAATGCGAGGCGGTTGGCGGCTCTGTTCGTTGCTGTAAAGACCGACTGACCTGCAGCGCCTCGTGCAGTACACGCCCGTCGGGGCGCGACATCCCGGTGCCAGCGAGGTAGGCGAGCGTCGGCGCGATGTCGGCCGGCGTCGCGGGCGCGAAATACGTGCCCGGGCGGATGCCGGCGCCCATCAGCACGACAGGGACCCGCTGGTCGTAGTTGTTGGACGTCCCGTGCGTCGTGCCGCGGCGCGAGTTCGGCCAGTACGGGCGCGGCACGATGATCAGGTCGCCGCTGCGTTCGGGCACGTAGCCCAGCGCGGCGGCGCGCACGCGCGCGTCGGCGTCGCCGCGCAGCCCCGGCAGGTCGCGGCCGAGCAGTACCCGCTCGACGCCAGGGGCCGCGCCGATGGCCGACACCACCGCGTCGTAGGCGCCGGGCGTGGCGTGAATCCGCTCCAGAACGCCGGTCGCGAAGTAGAGATCGGTGTAGGCCAGGCGTGCCACGTGTTTGCCGGGGCCCAGGAACGGCTCGAGCGCGCTGTCCACCCGCGCCGCGATCTGGCTGTCGGGAAGCCGCCCCGCGTCGAGCCCCAGCTCGCGCATCTGCTCGGGAATCGGCGCCACGCCATGGTCGCCGGTGAGCACCACGGTGTAGGCGCCGCGACCCACGAGCCGATCGAGGTCGTCGAGCAGGCGGCCAATCGTCTGGTCGAGGCCGGCGAGCACGTCCTGCACCTCGTGGCTGCGCGGCCCGAAGGCGTGCCCCGTGACGTCGAGCGTGCTGAAGCTCACGGCGAGGTAGTCGGTGCCACCTCCGCGCCCAATCCCGAGCGCCCGCACCGATTCGGCCGCCAGTGCACCGAGGTACGCGTCGGCCATCGGCGTGTACGTCCAGAGACCCCCGACTTCCGCCCCGGGCGCGTCCGGGCTCCCCGGCAGCGCGTGCGGGAACGTGCTCGTCCATCCCCTCGGCGGATCTTCGGCGAGGCCGGCGTCCTCGAAGAGGTACTGCGCGGGAGGCAGCGCGCGCGTCCACGTCTTGCCGGCGTCGCGGGCCACCGGATGCGCCGTGACGTACGCCCCGAGATACGGCGGCGGCGTGCCGTACGCGCTGGAGGTCATCCATCCGAGCTGGTCGTCGAACCACGCGATGGCGTCGGCACGGCGACCGGTGAGCATGATCGCGGAGCGGGCCTTGAGCGAGAAGGCGACGATGCGGGGTGGGACGACGGCGCGGGCGCGCAGTTCGTCGGCGAAGGTGGGCACGAGGAGCCGACGGGCGCTGTGGCCGGCGCCAGGGGGCGCGGTGACGCCCTCCGCCAGCGGCACGTGACGGGCATCGCTGTCCTCCGTGCACGGCACGTCGCGAAGCGTGTCCCGATCCCACCAGGTGTTGAGGATGAGCCCGTGGCTCGATGGGAAGGTCCCGGTGCCGATCGTGGCGTGGCCCGTGCACGTCACCGTGTTCAGGTGCGCGAAGGCCGCGAGCGGAAACTGCGCACCGTCGCGCAGGAGCCGCCGGAGGCCGCCGGTCCACTGGTGTCCGTACAGCTCGACGTAGTCGCCGCGGAACTGATCGATGCTGAGCACCACGATGAGTGACGGCGCCTGGCGCCGTGGCGACGGCGGCGCGGCGCCAGAGCCGAGGACGAACACGAGCGCGGCCGCCGAGGTTGCCGCGAGTCCACGGCGCAGACGGGAACGGGAGGCGTCCAGAGCGGTGTGCAGGATCACGGGCATTTGAGGCGTCGGGGGACTGGCTGTCGTCAGCGCCGCAGCAGCGGCGCGAGGCACGCGAGCGCGAGCAGGACGTTCTGGCCCGCGCAGCCGAGCGCGTACCAGTGTGGCACGGCTGCCTCGGGCAACCAGCCCGGGCGGTGCAGCAGGTCGATGGCCGCGTGGGCCGCGAAGCCCAGCGTGACGAGCGTGAGCGCCTCGCGCGGGTCGCGCAGCGGCGCGATCACGGCGAGCACCAGGAACCCGAGCGCCAGCGCGACGTCGAGCCCCGTTCCGGGCACCGTGGGGGCGCCGGCCGCCAGGCCCACGTAGCCGGCGGCGACGAAGGCCAGCACGGTTGCCGCGAGCTGCGCGAGCCGGAGTTCGGCCACGAGGCGATCCGGCGCGTTGGGCGGCAGCCGCAGCGCCGCGAGCGACAGCCACCCCACCATGCCCACGAGCGCCAGCGCCGCAATCGCGAGCGCCGGTACCGAACCGGTGAACCCCACGCGAGCCTCCGGAACCCGCGACAGTATACGCGGGGTCGCGGGGTATACTCTCGGCGGTTCATGAACGCCATCGACGTGATCCGGGCCAAGCGCGACGGCGGCACGCTCGACGAGGGCCAGATCGCCGCCTTCGTCGACGGGGCCGCGGCCGGGTCGTGGCCGGACTACCAGGTGGCGGCCCTGCTCATGGCCATCGCCATCCGCGGCATGAACGACGCGGAGGCGGGCGCGCTCACCGAGCAGATGGCGGCCTCCGGGCGGCGGTTTGCGCGGCGCACCCCGCTCCCCCGGCGCGTGGACAAGCACAGCACGGGCGGCGTGGGCGACAAGACCTCGCTCGTGCTCGCACCGGCCGTGGCGGCCTGCGGGCTGCATGTGCCGATGATGTCGGGGCGGGCGCTCGGCCACACGGGGGGCACCCTCGACAAGCTGGAGTCCATCCCGGGCTTCCGGGTGGAACTGAGCCCGGCGGAGATCGATCGCGTCCTCGACGCGGCCGGCTGCTGCATCGTCGGCCAGACGCCCGACGTCGCGCCGGCCGACCGCCGGCTGTACGCGTTGCGCGACGTCACGGGGACCGTCGAGAGCGTGCCGCTCATTGCGGCGTCGATCCTGAGCAAGAAGCTGGTCGAGGACCTCGACGGCCTCGTGCTCGACGTCAAGTGCGGGACGGGCGCGTTCATGCGGACACCGGCCGAGGCGCAGGCGCTCGCCCGGGTGCTCGCGGACATCGGCACGCGGTGCGGCGTGCCCACCGAGGCCATCGTGACCGGCATGGACCACCCGCTCGGCCGCACCATCGGCAACGCGCTCGAGGTGCACGAAGCCATCGAGGCCCTCCGCGGGGAGGGGCCTGCGGATCTCCACGCCGTGGTCGTTCGCCTCGGCGCGGAGATGCTGGTGCTCGGCGGTGCGGCAGCCTCCAGGGCGGGGGCCGAGCGGCGTCTGCAGGACGCCATCACGTCTGGCGCCGCGCTCGACACCTTCGCGCGGATGGTGGCAGCGCAGGGCGGTGACGCGAGGGTGGTGGCGCATCCGGATCGGATCGCCGCCGCCGCGGCGCGCACGCCAGTGCCGGCCCCGCGTGCGGGATTCCTCGCGCGCCTCGAGCCGCGCGCCCTCGGCCGCGCCGCGATCGCCCTCGGCGCGGGCCGGCGCGTGCTCGGCGACGCGATCGACCTCGCCGCCGGCATCCGGCTGCTGCGCGTGCAGGGCGACGCGGTGGCGGCCGGCGAGCCCGTGATGGAGCTCCACCACGCGGCCGGTGCGCCGCTCGACGAGGCGCTCGCGCTCGCGGCCGGCGCCATCACCATCGCCGAGGCGCCCGGCCCGGCGCCGTCCCTCTTCCCGCAGTGAGGTCGTGCCGATCATGAACGACACCCCCCCGGCCGTGCCGGACGCCCCGCCGGCCCCGCCCCCCGCGCGCCAGCCCCTCGAGCGCCGCGACATGACCGTGCTTGGCGCGATGGCGGCCGCCGCGCTCCTCTTGAGCCTCACCGCACACTACGGCAGCTTGCCGCGCGTGCAGTCCTTCGTGGGCCTGATCGTCATCCTGGCGATCGGCTACGTGGCGAGCAGCGCGCGGCGCGCCATCGACCGCCGCACGATCGCGTGGGGCCTGAGCCTGCAGATCCTCTTTGCGCTCATCGTGCTCAAGACTGGCGTGGGGCAACGGATCTTCGAGGTGCTCGGGCAGGCCGTCACACGGCTGCTCAACTTCTCGCAGGTCGGCTCGGGGTTCGTGTTCGGCGCGCTCGGCGAGAAGAACGCGTGGCAGGAGGTCGTGGTGGGCGCGCTCGGCGAGGGCGGCGCCCGCTACGCCGTGGTGTTCGCCTTCCAGGTGCTGCCGACGATCATCTTCGTGGCGGCGCTCTTCGCGATCTTCTACTACTTCGGCGTGATGCAGCTCGTCGTGCGGTTCTTCGCCTGGGCGATGAACAAGGTGATGCGCGCGAGCGGCGCCGAGACGCTGAACGTGGCGGCCAGCATCTTCATGGGGCAGACCGAGGCCCCGCTGACCGTGCGGCCCTACCTCGGCACCATGACCCGCTCCGAGCTGATGACGGTGATGACCGCCGGGATGGCACACATCTCGGGCGGCATCATGGCGGCCTACATCCTGTTCGGCATCGAGGCCAAGCACCTGCTCACGGCCGTGATCATGACCGCGCCGGGGACGCTGATGATGGCCAAGCTCTTCGAGCCAGAGACCGGGCAGCCACAGACGATGGGGCGGGTGAAGCTCGACGTGCCGTCCACCGACGTGAACGTGGTGGACGCGGCGGGCCGCGGGACGACGGAAGGCCTGCACCTGGCGATGAACGTCGCGGCGATGCTGATCTCGTTCCTGTCCATCATCGCGCTCGTGAACTACCTGCTCGGGTTCGCCGGACTGAGCCTGCAGATGGTCTTCGGGTGGGTGTTCGCGCCGGTGGCCTGGTCGATGGGCGTGCCGTGGCAGGACGCCGGGGCGATCGGCAACCTGCTCGGCACGCGCATGGTGATCAACGAGTTCGTCGCCTACCAGCAGCTCGGCGAGCTGAAGGCCGGCCTCGACCCGCGCTCGTTCACGATCGCCACCTTCGCGCTCTGCGGGTTCGCCAACTTCGGCTCGATCGGGATCCAGATTGGCGGCATCGGCGCGTTGGCGCCGGAGCGCCGGCACGACCTCGCGCGGCTCGGCCTGCGCGCGATGCTCGCCGGCACGCTCGCCAACTTCGTCAGCGCGACGATCGCGGGGTTCCTGCTGTAGTGTGGAGCCACCTGTCAGGGCTGGACCTCGAGCCGTCGGCCGTCGGCGCTGGTCAGGGACCGTTGCATGCACGAGTTCTCGGGAGTCAGGGGCCACGTCATGAGCGACTACGATCGGGCAGTTGAATCGGCAGACTGGCTGCGGTCGCGCCTCGACGGCGTGCCCGACCTCGCGCTCG
>Ga0079037_100000770_pt1 | contig 15430 bp, 13 predicted proteins | sample Mud3Dept4metaG_FD_71479 | JGI IMG/M metagenome (GOLD analysis project Ga0079037, IMG submission 71479) | Freshwater wetland microbial communities from Ohio, USA, analyzing the effect of biotic and abiotic controls - Mud 3 Core 4 Depth 4 metaG | ecosystem: Environmental > Aquatic > Freshwater >... | reverse complement strand
TCCATTTACGGCGCCAACACCCGGATGCCCTTCTCCGTCCATCACAATGTCGACCATCCCATGAGCCTCTATGCCGCGACGAAGAAGGCGAACGAGTTGATGGCCCACACGTATGCCGCACTTTATGCGCTGCCATGCACGGGTCTGAGGTTCTTCACTGTCTATGGGCCGTGGGGCAGGCCGGACATGGCTCTCTTCCTCTTCACCAAGGCTATCCTTGCGGGCCAGCCCATTGATGTCTTCAACGAAGGCCGCATGAAGCGGGACTTCACATATATCGATGACATCATCGAGGGCGTCTTCCGGATGATGACAAAAATCCCCTCCGGCAATCCTGCCTGGAACGGCAAAAAGCCTGACCCGGCGACCAGTTTTGCCCCCTACCGGATCTACAACATCGGCAACAGCCGGCCTGTTGAACTTATGGAATTCATCGCAGCCCTGGAAAACCAGCTCGGCAAGAAAGCCCGTATGCGTTTTCTTCCCCTGCAGTCCGGGGACGTTCCGACGACCTTTGCCGATGTGGATGACTTGACGAAAGATGTGGGCTTTAGACCTAATACCCCGATCGGGGAAGGCATCAGCCGTTTCGTAGCCTGGTACAGCGGCTATTATGGAGTCCCGTTGCCGTGCAGGACAGGCCTGTAAGATGGCCCCTCAACGCCGGCTTCACTCACAACGTAAAGCTTCAAAATCAAGAAACATGGTTCAAGGCCTGCCGTCCGACAGATCCGTTGAAATAGTGAAAGTCGAGGACCGACGGAGTCGCGACACCTTTATTCGCTTGCCCATGTCATTATATCACTGTGATCCCGTGTGGGTGCCGCCCCTGTTATTTGAACGGCGAATGCATCTGTCTTCCGGAAACCCCTATTTTGAACATGCCCTCTGTTGCCTCTGGGTGGCCCGCCGGGGAGGCATGCCCGTGGGACGGATCAGCGCACAGGTCGATCGGCTTCACCTCGAGCACCATCAGGACAACACCGGTTTTTGGGGAATGCTGGAGGCCGAGGATGACATGGAAACCTTCAGGGCACTGCTGGGTACGGCGGAAAACTGGTTGCGCAACCAGGGCATGAAAAGGGCCCGGGGACCTTTTAACCTGTCTATAAACCAGGAGTGCGGCATGCTGGTAACAGGGTTTGACACGCCTCCGTCTGTGATGATGGGGCATGCCCGCCCCTACTACGGCCGGCACATTGAGCAATGCGGGTATCTGAAGGAAATAGATCTGCTGGCCTATGTCATCGATGCGGCCTTTGAACCCTCGAAGATGATGCGAACCGTCATCGACAGGACCAAAGGCCACATCCGGACAAGAACGCTTCGAAAAAGTCATTTTCAGGAAGACTTGAATACCATTCACAACCTTTTTAATGACGCATGGTCAACCAATTGGGGTTTTGTGCCCTATACGCGCAAGGAATTTGAACATCTTGGCAAGTATGTGAAATTTCTTGTAAATGAGAATTTGATCAGGATCGCTGAGTTGGATGGGGTCCCTGCGGCATTCATGGTGGCGCTCCCCAACCTGAATGAGGCCATCCGTGAATGCAAGGGGCGGCTATGGCCCCTGGGTTGGCTCAACCTGTTGTGGCGCATAAAGGTCAATCATCCTGAAACCGCAAGAGTCCCCCTGATGGGGGTTCGCCGGCTTTATCAAAACAGCGTGCTGGGTCTGGGGCTCGCATACCGGCTGATCAGCGAGTTGCGGGAAGCGGGCGTCCATTACGGTATCAAAACCATCGAGCTTTCCTGGATACTGGAAGACAACACCGGAATGCGGGCAATCATCGAGGACATCGGGGGCAGGGTAAGCAAAACCTACCGCATTTACAGCAAGCCATTGGGATAGGCTGAATTGATGAATACCTCCGGACCGCATTTTACGGCCATTGTGCTGGCGGCAGACCGCGAAGCGTTCAATGAAGTCGCCAGAGCAGCCGGCGTTCGCTGTAAATCTCTGGCGTCCGTTGACGGCGTCCCGATGGTTTTCAGGGTCCTTGAAGCCCTGCGCTCCTCCCGCTGTGTGGGAGAGCGGATCCTGTCCGGACCGCCCGGAACCGTCATGGCACGGGAGCCCGCACTCAGGGACTATGTTGCCGCCGGCGAAGTCCGGTGGTTCGAAAACCAGGCCACGCCAAGCTCAAGCGCTTACCATGTCCTGCAACAGCTTCCGGAAGATACGCCTGTGCTCCTGACGACCAGCGATCACGCGCTTTTGAGCCCACGGGTCGTTGATCATTTCTGCTTGCAGGCCCTGTCCTCGGGATGCGATGTGGTTGCCGCAGTCGCCCGGCATGAAGAGGTGACCACCGCGTACCCGGAAACTCGCAGAACGGCCTATCGCTTCAAGGACGGGGCTTATTGCTCGTGCAACCTTTTTGCTTTTTTGACCCCCCGGGCACGAGCCGCGGCATTGTTCTGGCGTCAGGTGGAAAATCAGCGCAAAAGCCCCTTGCGCGTCATCCGTGTATTCGGCTGGATTGCGGTGATGCGATATCTGTCGGGGGGCATCACGCTCGCCGGGGCGATGGATCGTGTATCGCGCCGCCTCGGCTTCAAGGCGGGTGCTGTCATCCTGCCGTTTCCCGAAGCGGCCATTGATGTGGATACAGTAGGGGACTGGAATACGGTCAGGCGGATCGCCGGCGAGAAGGATATTTGAACACGAAAGGCCGCGGGCATCAATTCCATTGCGCATCACGCAGCTCAAGAATCAGTTCCCCCCATATTGAATTTCTCCCGCTGACCCGGATCGGAAGATGCGTTGAAGGATCGAGGTAGATGCGGATATCTTTCTGAAGGCCAAGGAGCGAAAATCTTTCGGGGTTCCTGTCTCTGGGCGCTGAGGACTCCGCCTCAACGGAAAAAACGAGAGGCGTGATCGTGGTGTTTACCTCAACGACGCCCGATGAAGAACGGGCCCTGTATGAGACGGTCATGGGCGATGATTTCTCAGGGCGACAGGTCAGCCGGTGCAGCTGCTGTTTGCCGAAGACACGAAGCTCAAAGGGGGAATTCAGTTTCGGGGCTTCGCGGACGGAAAGAAGATAGAGCAGAAGCGTCGGGTCGGATATGACCTCGGGATAGACAGTGTCTTTGGGATAGGGATAAAAGGATTCCGTGGTCTTGGTCCATTGTATCGGGTCCTGATTGCGTTCATCACGGCCGACAGGTTGAATCATCTGTCTCCGCACGCCCTTTTCTGTCCAGGAGTAGATCTTGACCCAGGGATCCCCCCCTTTCAGCCAGCGGATACGCCGGTACGCTCTGCCGTCTGCTGCGTTAAACCAGATCTTCTCCGTGTATTGCTCATCGACAAAGGCCAGTCCCTCCGCTCTCATGTCCACGGCCATGAGCTTCATCTTTTTAGCCGCTTCCGAAGATTCCGCAAGGCCTGCCCCCATCCTTTTCAGGAGCGTGTCAGTCGCCGGAGCCTGTATCTGAATCTGCACCGTCAATTTTCCCAGCATCTTGGAGTGGGTATATGTCAGGCCCGTCCAGCCGGCTCCCTTTGGGGAGGAGACCAACCCGGGGCTTGCCGCCAGGGCTGTGGCTGTTTGACCCGCACCGGCCAGAAGTAAAACCGTGAGACAGACAATCGTGTATTTGCTGAAAGACATATCCTGACCTGAAACGCAAATTTTGCGCTATCTGAACCCCCCGCGCCGATACAGCCGCCAGAAGATCACCCAGATGCCGCTTACAGGATGTCTTCGAAGCGCGGAATCCTCCGGGATGCGAATACCGGAGTGCCGCTCGATCTTCCACAGGATGTAATCCAGCCCGCCCTGGAATGTGAAAAGGCCCTTGGTCAGCCGCAGCACCGACAGGCACTTGCCCTGTACGCGGCGGGCTTGCCATGCCAGGCGGTTGAGAAACCGCCTGGAGACTGAAATATTCGCCCGGTAGGTAACAGAATCGCCCTGAGGGATCACTTCCACCTCGAAGGGAACGGCTGCCATGGCGCTTCGGGTGACCCGCTCATAATAGCTCCGGTCTGCATCGAAGAGACGGGTCGGCTGGTCTTGTTTTTCCGCCCTCAGTTCCGACCGGTAACTGAGAAAAAGCCCCCTGCACCACAATTCCCGTGCGCTGAACGGGGAGGAAAATTGAGGGAGGACAGAACGTAGAAAGGTGACCACGGCCCGGGCCAGTGCGCTATGGATGTGTTGAGCGGTCGTTTCGGATCGCGCGTATAGCAGGCGCACAGGCTGTGCAAACCGGGCCCACAGGTAGGAATGAAACCAGGCCTCCGAATTGCCGCGCTGAAAGTCGGCAAGGCTGAGCACAGCGTACTTGGCGCGGATCACCCTCCCGCCATCGGGGACTTCCAGATAGAACACGTTGGGCGGCAGCATCCAGTTCAAAAGGGCAAAACCTGCCTTGCCATAAGCCGGCAGGTAGGCATCCACGATGACATACAGGTCGACGACCCCCTCTTTTTCCTGCCCGGCCCGCATGCATGACCCATAGAACAGGATGGCCTGGACCGCTTCTCCATGCCGTGCCAGGATGGTCTCCGCCAACAGGTTCAACCCTTCCGGGTTGGCCTTGGAGGATTCCTGTTGAATGAGCTCGATGAGCTCGTCCGGTAATCGGGCAGTCATAATCTCAGGAATTCCACCTCTCCACCTTTGCTCAGCCTCAGTGCTCCACGTCGGGGATCGTTCTGGTACAGTTGACCGTCCAGTGTAAAACCGCCTTGGATGCAAAGTCGAAGGTCACGAAGGTTGTGGCTCAGGTAGCCCTGCCCGGGGTTTGCCCATCGGCTTCTCCGGCCTCTGATCAAGGAGGGGGCCGCCCACAGGAGATGCGATGCATCGGAGCGGATTGCCGTGACGTGCAGGGGGCCTTCTTCATCTCCCCAGTAGGGACGCATTCCGAGAAACAGGCGCTCGAGAGTGGTGACCAGGAGGGCCAGGACATCCATGTCCTGCATCGCCATCCCTTCCAGGCCCAAGCGAATGGAAGCCGGATGGACGGTTCGCCTGTCCCGCCTTGCCGCGGCCAGGAAAAATCGCAACAGGGTCAAACCGGCGGCAAGTTCCCCTCCCAACCCTTTTGTGTGAACCCGGGTCAGGCAGAATTGAATGCCCTCGTAGATAATGCCGGCCCCGAAAAACATGCCGTACATGGATTCGCCACCCTTCTCCCATTCCAGGCGCAGGACCGGCCGTTTGACAAGGGAGGCCGCACCACGCCCGGCGTACGCCCAACCCAGAAGACGCGACAAACCCTGCAACCGTGAACCCGACAGCCCCACATCCCTGGCAATCATGCTGGCTGTCCCTGCCCGAAGCAGTGCCAGAAAGGGCACTTGATTCGGCCATTCGGTGGTAAAGAGCTCCGTCAGCACTGCATGAATCGTCCCGTCGCCCCCGTTCACCACTACGAGATCCACTCCATGGCAGGCAAAATCGCGGATCGCCGCTTTCACCTGTTCGGGATCAACGGCCTGGCGGTGCAATGCGCGGCCGCAGGCCGCAAGCATCCTTTCCACGGGTTGCAGCCCTTTACGGTTTCCCCCGCTTGAAGGATTGCTGATCACGCCGATCCTGAGCCCCGCAGGATCGGCAGACCGTGGGAGACAGCCTGCAGCCCATTGAGCTGTGGGTGCGAAGTTGCCATCATGGATGGGGCCGGTCCTATCGCTCACGGCAGGCACTCGCGCTTTGTAAAGATCCGAACCGCAAGGGATCGCTTGCCTGCGGTTTCATCAGGGTCTACGAACCAGGACTGCAGGGGACCCCGGGTGAGGCGGGTGTATGCAGCCATACCCAGGCGACCCAGCAGAAAAAGGCTTGTCCACGCTGTCCAGAAGGCCACGGCCGCGAGGCCGAGATCGGGACGACCCCAAAGGGCACCGGCCGTCAGCAGGATCAGGTTGGGATTTCTCCTGCCTGTGATCAGCCTGAAATAGGAATCAACCGGTCGCCAGCAAAAGATCCCGAATTCGCCCAGCCTCCACGTGAACAAGCCTTCGGTCAGGCGACCCGCCACGTAGCCGATGATGATAGACCAGAGGGCCAGTGACAACCACCCTCCACTGTCCGGATGGGTCGTTGTCAGGCCCACGCCCCACAGGACATACCAGATGGGGGGATGGACAAGGTCAATCAGATGGTCAAAATAGTGGCCGAACCGGCTCGATGTCACCGTTACCCGCGCCAGTTTTCCATCCACCGTGTCCAGGAACGTCATGAGCCAGGCTGCCAAAAGGCCCCAGCCATATTGCCCGTAGGCGAACAACACCCCTGCAAGGATGACCAGCGCCGAACCGAACAAGGTGACCTGATTGGGGCTGATCCCGAAACGGACGCATTGCCTGACCACCCACATGGCCGGTACCGGCCAGAGCCACTTTGTGATTAAATCGGTGACGCCCTTGTAGGACCAGTCGTAAAGCCGGCGCTCCAGGTCTCCGGCTTTCGCGGCTGAAACGGGCAGCACAAAGGGGGGAGCGGATTTGAGCAGGTTTTTTTGAAAGGAGATGGGTAATGTTTCCAGGGTTTGCGCTTTCACCCCGGACAATGACTCCACCCCTGAGATTTTTCCAATCCCCTCCAGGGCCCGACGGGCGAGGCCGGCGCTGACATGGGCTGCAACGGCAATTCTCTTCCCATCGGCTTCACGCTGCAGGATCAGGTCCGGGGTTGCTGCAAGATAGTGGATCAGGCGGTCGTCAAAGAGGTAGCCACCGTCGAAAATCAGGACCGAATCATTGCCCGTAAGAACGCTCAGGTCATTGATGAGGGTGCTTTCCCCGGAGGTTTTCAACACGCGTTCAATACGCTGCCCTGAGCTGATTCCCCAGATTCTAACCGGGCATTCTCCATGGATGTAGGTATAAAGAGCCATCGCAAAACCTTCTTCACTGGACAGGCGCACGCTTGATAGAGCCCTCTCGTTCCATAAAAGGGATCCGGGAAGCGCTCGACGCATGGGTGGGCACGATTCGGCCGTCAATGTAGCAGAAGATGACGGAGCACATCAACCATTAAAGCGCTTTACAAAAAGGGCCCAATTCCCTTCATCGTCGATCAGGAAAGACTCTTTTGAACCTCTTGATTCGCAACATGCCTTCGGTAAATAACCCCCCGCACAATGGCTCCGGCAATCCGATGCAGATCTTTCCCCTGCGGGCAAATAGATTGTCCGGCCTCTTCCCGGTGCCGAAAATACCCCGAATTCCTCCTGAAAGACGCTGGAACAAACCCGGGATCTCGCGGTTAAATTCCCTTGAAACACAATCTCTTTTTTGTGTTATAAGTTTTTAAAGTGAGTGCTTGTCAATGGTCGTACAGCCCCTGCTGCGAAGACAGGTGGCTCAGGGAACAGAGTTCCACACCCTGATCCGGTATGGGTCGTGCCCCGTCTCTGAACACGAGCCCTCCACGTGGGCATGAGATCAGTCGACTTGACCTGAACAAGCCCGCCAGGTAGAAATATCCGAACCCAAGGGGCATCCTCTCGCTCTATTTACCACGGTGTCGTGGCGGAGCGGGCATGAATCTGCCGGGACCCAAGGAGTGTTGAAGATATGGCGGCGAACCTCGATCATCTCCATTACTATCGGCTCCCCTGGAACTATGCCGACAACGGTATTTCCTGGCTTGAGCCGACGACGAGATGCAACCTCCGCTGCGAGGGCTGCTACCGGGAAGCGAATGGTCCCGGCCACAAGACCCTCGAAGAGGTGCGAGCCGACCTGGAGGTGTTCAAAAAGCTAAGGAAGAGCGATAGCATGAGCATCGCCGGCGGTGATCCTCTTGTCTACCCGCATATTGTCGAACTGGTCAGGATGGTGAAAGAGATGGGCTGGAAGCCCGTCTTGAATACCAACGGCCTTGCCCTCAAGGAGCCTTTGCTGCGGGATCTCAAGAAAGCGGGAGTTTTCGGTTTCACCTTCCACATTGATACGAGCCAGAACCGGCCGGACGCGCCAGGGGCGACGGAGACGGAGCTCAATTCGCTCCGGCTCCGTTTCGCCGAGATGCTGGCTGACGCCGGCGGGATTTCCTGTTCCTTCAACGCCACGATCTCGGAGAAGACCCTGCCCGAGGTTCCAGCGATGGTGGATTGGGCGCAGGGACACGCAGATATAGTCCATGCCATGGTTTTCATCCTGTACCGTTCCCCCGGGTTCGGGGCTGACTTCGACTTCTACGCCCAGGGGAAAAAGACAGACATTCAGGACACCTACAAAGAGACCGGGTGGGGCGGCGCAAGGCCGCTCAAGGCCGGAGACGTGGTAGAGAAGATCCGTGAAGCCGATCCCCGGTACGAGCCATGTGCTTACCTGAACGGCACCGCCAATCCCAATTCTTTCAAATGGCTCCTTGCGAACCGGATCGTCCTCGGCGGCAAAACCCTGGGATACGCGTCGCCGCGGTTCATGGAGCTGATGCAGACCTCTTCCCACCTCTTTACCGGGACCTACCTCGCCTACACTGCACCGAAAAGCGTCGCCCGGGGAAAGCTTGCCGCGTTCTTCGGAGGCCTTATGGATAAACGGATGCGCGGCTGTCTCAAGGGCATGGTGGGCCGACTCCTGAGCAATCCGCCGGGTTTTTTCCGCCAAAAGGGCTACATTCAGAGCTTGATGATTATCCAGCCGGTAGATTTCATGCCTGACGGCCGACAGGACATGTGTGACAGCTGTCCTGACGTGACAGTACATGATGGGAAACTGGTGTGGAGTTGCAGGCTGGAAGAACTGAATTCCTTCGGATCCTTCGTTCAATCGGTCCCGAAGAGGATATAGCCCCATTATGCACAAGCCCTACAGTGACCGAAACAGCCCTGATGCGAATCATGCCTCAGGGGAAAAATTCGTTCTGGCCCATCTTTCCGACCCCCATATTGCATGCGAAAGCCCGGTTCAAAAACGCGATCTTCTCAATAAACGGCTCCTGGGTTACCTGAAATGGCGACTGTTCCGAAAGAGAGCACACCGGGATGAAATCCTCTCCATCCTGCGGGAAGACCTGAAGACCACAGCACCGGATCATATCGCCGTTACCGGTGATCTGACCCATCTGGGCCTGCCGGCTGAATTCAGGAAAGCACAACTGTGGCTGCAATCACTCGGTTCGCCGGATCAGGTCACTGTTGTTCCCGGCAACCATGACGCCTGCGTCCGCTCAGACTGGAACGAGACGTTTTCCTGGTGGCTGGATTACATGGTGTCCGACCGACCTGATGGGCAAGGCACGCGCATAAGCGGGCTTGATGACCTGTTCCCAACGCTGCGGGTGCGGGGACGGATCGCGCTCATCGGGGTGTGCTCCGCCCGTCCAAGCGCGCCGCACCTGGCCATCGGCACCGTGGGCGATCCCCAGTTACACAGGCTGGAGACCGTCTTGAAACAGACTGCCGCCCGGGGCCTCTTCCGCATCATGGCCATCCATCACCCGCCCCTGCCGGGCATTGAAAGCTGGCGCAGAAGCCTGACGGATGCGCATTCCCTGCGAAACCTGGTCGCACGCTGCGGGGTTGAACTCATCCTGCATGGACATGCGGAAAAGGCCGCCCACCACACGCTCGACACCCCGTCAGGCCGAACCACGGTGGTGGGGGCGACGTCGGCTTCCTCGTCGAGTCTGGCCTATGAACGCCGTGCCCGCTACTATGTCTTTAGCCTCATGGCCTCAGAAAATGCCTGGGACGTCCACATGGCCCAGCGTGTCTATAGCCCCGATGCCCGCTGCTTTATTCCTGGTAAGGAACAGCATTACCAGGTGCACGCCCCTGGGACACAAAGGACTACGTTGTAGGCAACTGCAAGATGCAACCCGAAACAGAAGGGTGCGTTTTGACAGGCCGCTCGGGCCGACCGACAGGGACCTAGACAAGAATACGCAAGCGCCAGCATGCGAGGCCGGATATGAATACGGCTGGAATCATCGCTGTAATGAGTGGATTCAGATTTAACAGAAGTCCCGTGTGCATGACCACTTGATCGGCAAAATAGAGCGCAAACCCGATAAGAGAAGCCATGGTTATTCGACGGCCGGCGCTGATCCTCCGGTTTAGACCGAATACAAAGGTGATTGAAAAGAGGACCATCGCCCCGGCGGTCAAAGGCACACTGATTTTTCTCCAAAGGGCCAGCAAATATTGGTCGGCATCCTGCCCGCTCTCCTGCAAGGCTTCTATATAGTCCAGCAAATCCGGTGTCGACAGACTGTAAGGGGAAAGTTCAATGACAGCGACCTGATCCAGGCTTAAAAACGATTCCATGGTCCCTGTGGCCCTTTTTTTTATTGAGAGACCCCGTTCAGTATATTCTTTTCGGATAATGCCTTTCAGTGTCCATTGTTTGTTGTTTCGGATGTTGGCGCTCAGGGCATGGGTATAGCTCTTTAAACGGTCCTCGGTATCGAATTCGAAAATATCCACGCCGGCCGCAGCCCCTTCCCTGAATATTTTGTGCACATGGATGTACGAATTTTGCCTGCGTGCCCAGAATCCCTGTCGGGTCAAGTGAATGCCTGTGCCATAGAGTGCCTGCGCACGGGAACTGCGAGCCAATTGTTCCATCTCCGGTATGACCGTTTCGGCCATGATACCAAAGACAACGACAACCAGCATGCCGGTTGCCAACACCGCTGCGCAGATCCTCGGCACCGAGATCCCGGCAGCCTGCATGGCGATAAGCTCCCCGTGATCGGCAAGCAGACCCAGAGCGATGGCTCCGCCGAGCATGGCGCTCACAGGCATCAGGTCATACAGGCATTTGGGCAGGGTGAAAATAACAAAGATCAGGGCATTGCCCAGACTGTACATGCCCTTTCCGACATCATCCAGTTGTGACAGGAATTCAATGAGGCTGAAAAACACGGCAAGGATCAACATGACGAGCAGAAAGCACCTTAAAAACATGCTCCCTATATAAAAATCAAGTAGTTTCATCTTTTATCTGCAATTCAACCCGAGTGATATGCAATCCTGTGCCCGGGATTATCGGTTGCGCCGTCGAAATGGCAAGGATGGCTTCCACAACAGCACCAGCAGCAAGCCGCCCAAAAGCACCTGTGTCCACCAGATTCCGGGTATGCTGCCCAGAACCCCCTGCCCGACCCATTTCTTGCTGATCGCGCTCAGATTGTAATACACGGCAAAAACTAAAATCCCCAGGGGCACTTTGGCGTATTTCCCCTGCCGAGGAGAGGAGCGGCTCAACGGTACGCCAAGAAGGGCGAGCAGGATGGTTGAAAAGGGGGCCGTGAGCCTCCATTGCAATTCGGCAATTTCTTCCGGGGTTTCCGAGTGCATGAGCTGCTCGAATGGAGCGGCCTTCACCTTTTGTTCCAAAGGCATGCCGTCTTTGGACACCAGGGGCATTGCCAACGTCTCGAACTGTAAAATTTCACCTGTCTTTTCGGTCTCGGAAAACTCGTACAGACGGCCGTCTTGAAGTTCGAGAACAGGGTCTGCGGCTGTATCCTGCGAGTACTGGCTGGCTGCCTTTGCATAAATAATTTTCATTTTTCCACGGCGTATGATCTGGATGAACACACGCTGGGCTTGATTGGTGAGGTTATCAACGTTTTCGGCAAAAATGACCGTGTTGCCACCCTCGACTTCATAAAAATTCCCGCCTTTCATTCGTGTCATATCAAAATTGGCCTCTGCCCGGGCTTTCAATCCATAGAACTGATTCCATGCCCAGGGCCGGATGTACAGGGAAAAACAGGCCACCATCAAACCGGCCGTTATGGCCACAACGACAACAGGTCTCAGCACACGAGCCATGGATATGCCGCAGGCAAACATTCCGGTCATTTCAGAGTCCCTGTAAAGGCGGCCAAAGGCAATCATCACCGACAAAAACAGGGTTGTCGGCAACAGGACTTCCAGGGCAATTGCGATCCTGAGCAGGATCAGAAGGATGACCGTGGAGCCCGGCAGCTGACCCTGGACCGAGTCTTCCAGGTAGCGCGCGGCGATAAAGCACCCAAAAATGCCCATGAGCGCCGTGCATATCGTCACTGCGGGCCTGGATATTTCACGGATGATGTAACGATCAATAATCACGTTCCATCCCTTCAGGAAAAGCGGTCGGCATCAGGGGCTCCGCCCAACGCTCAGGGTCAGCAGGATGCGTTACTTGTCGTTCCGCCGGGCAATACGCTGGCAGTGCCGGACCGAATCGTCTCCTTCGTCCTTTGGACAGACGGAAACGACCCCGTCCGCCTTCTCGAGGTCAGCGGGATAATCCACCTCGCACCACTTCAATCCGACGATGGAACAGGTCCACACCGGCATGACCCGGGCCATTTCGTCAATCACGGACAGGTACCATTTCCTGCCGGCATGGGAGTCGTTTACGGCCTTTTCCAGGGCGCTGCGGAATAACCGGGGGCCCTCCCCACGAAACCGGATCATGCCGATGGATTCTCCTCGAGCCTTGTCTTGCGGAATGTCCTTCCCGATTCTTACAAGCCGGCACTCTTCCGTTTCCACTTTCATGTCGTCGTCGTCATACCGGTCTTTCTGATCCACAACAACCGTTACCGGGCGATCAGGCGATTCCAAAAGGCGGTTCAGCACGGCCGTCTCAAAAAGGGTATCACCATTCAGGAGGATAAAATCCCCGCTCATTTCATGGCGCGCCGCCCAGCAGCTCACCAGATTATCTGTGACGGCATAGGCAGGATTGAAAAGGGCCTGAATATGCCCGGGTTCATAAGACCGCTGGAGAACCTCATCGACCTTTTCCGAATGATACCCCGTTACGACTGTGATTGGATGAACCCCGCATCGGTGCAGTGCATCTATCTGCCATTCAATCAATGTCTTTCCGCGAATCGGCAAGAGACATTTCGGGATCTCAGCCGTGAGCGGCAACAATCTCTTTCCCTGTCCAGCACTTAAAATGATCGCTTTCATAAGCCTCGCATCGTTGTCTTGCCCGGGGAAGAGGAAAAACGCCCCGCCTTCAGGTTGAGGAAATCGGCGATGGCCCTGGCTCCTCTTTCGGCAGCCGTGGTTTCAGGCTCACTGTGAAAAGCGTAAGCAAAAGCCTCGCGCTGCCTTTTTATGTACCCGGAGTGGGTCTTGAAGGCCTGTTTCAGCGCGTCAATGAGCTCAGACTCTACGTTTTCGACCACCTGCCCCAGTCTCCAATGCTGATAGGAAGGGTTGCCCTGCCAGGCGACATGGTGGCCGTTAAGAAAAATACAGGGTCGAGGTTCCAGCAAAAATTCATAGACCTGGCTGCTCACGTCACCGAGATAGATATCGGCTGCCAGCATGTAGGTCATATCGACTGAAGCGCTGCTGCCCGTGTCAACATGGATGTTCGGCGCCAGGCGGTATTTCCCGGGCAGGAATGCGCCATGGCGTATGCGTCTCTTGAAAAGCACCACGTGGGGCGCAAAAATCAGGTTGAACTCCCTGTGATGAAGAAACCATTCAAGAATCTGCAGACCCATGGGTCCCCAGGAGGATTGCGACCGGTCGAAATGGGGATTGTACACCACGACGGGGTTGTCATTGTCAAACAGTCGTGGAATCTCCCTGTTCAGGCCGCGGATGACCTCGAATTTTGGATAGCCTGACGCGCAGAAGCGGCCCTCCTGCAACAATCCCAGCTCATGGAGCCGGTCCGCATACTTTTGACCCGGCAAAAGCATGAACTGAAAGCCCGTCAAGCGCTCATCGAACACTCCGTCCCGGTCCCCCGCACCGTGACGGGTGCGGATCATGACCAGATTCGTTAATCCGTGTACTGTACGCAGGTCCAGACAGTTTCGCTCAGGCGACACGAGGGCATCCAATCCCCTGAAAAAAGGGAGATTGTTGCGCAGAACGGCCCGCTTGCGCCCAAACGCCCACAGGGATACGACCGGGTCGATCATGCTGTAATACCAGGGAATCCTCAACGTCCGGAACTGGCAGCGATGTCCGGGATATAGCTTTCCTATCGTCACGACAAGATCCATCTCCTGCCTGGAGGAGCAGGCAACAATCACGTCGATCTCCGGATAGTGCCTGGAGAGTTCAAAGGCATACGGCGCTGCATGCGGCACCTGGTGCGGAAAATAATGATTGAAAAGAAATCCTACTCGCAACACGGCTCCTTCAGTCATCCCTGGCTGCTGTGGCGGGTCGCCGACCGCGTTCTGGTTCAGCCCGACTTGACCGCGGGCTGCCCCTGCCCGGGACGGTTTTCCACGAGTTGAACCTTCCCGTTGCTCAGTCGGAAAACCCTGTCCGCCGCATCGAACAAGGCCTGTTGATGTGTAATCGCCAGGATCGTAAGTTTTCCTTTCAGCTCACCCAACGTTCTGCAGATATCCGCCTCACTGACAGGATCCAGTGCGCTGGTCGCCTCATCCAGGATCAGAAACTGAGGTTTGTGCACCAATGCCCGTGCAATGGTAATCCGCTGCCGCTGACCACCTGACAGACGCATCCCTCTTTCGCCCACAACACTATGGATCCCTTCGGGCATTTCCGTGACAAACTCCCAGGCCCCCGCATCACGGAGGGCGCGCTCCACATCCTGTTCCGTGAGTTCAGGAGCGCCCAGGGTTACATTGACAAGCACCGTGTCATGCATAAGCAGGGGTTCCTGGGGTACATACCCGATCATCCTGCGCCAGGCCCGCAAGTCTATCTGAGACAAGGGAAGATCATCGATCCATACCGTTCCTTCGTGCGGGGTCAATAGACCGGCGATCAAGTCCACAATCGTCGTCTTTCCTACACCGGAGGCCCCCGTGATCGCTGAAAAGGATCCCTTTGGGAACCATAGCGAGGCGTCTTTCAGGACGAAACGCTCCTCATAGGAAAACCGGATCCCTTCAAGGCGAATGGAACGGGAGAACGAGGGCGGCATCGATCCCGCGGCGGATTCTTGCGCCTCCCGCGCCTCCTCGATCTTGGAGCACAGAGACCAGTAGGCACTCTCCGCAATCACGAGGTTCTGATATTCTTTTTGAGCCTTTTGCAGGGTCTTGAGAACCTTGGCCAGCATATAGGCCATCAGTAAAACCCTGGCGAGCGGAAGGTGCCAGCGCACGAGCGCCACGTAGATCCCAAAGGCAAAAAAGACCGTAATCAGGGGCTCCTGCAATGCCTGCAGCGCCTCCCTGCTGAATACCTGGTTCTGCAGGACCCTGTTGAGACTTCTCGTTTTGGTCTGCAACATGTCATACGCCATGTTTTCCCGGGCCATGGCCTTGAGCGGCTTGATGGATTGAAGTGTATCGGTCAAAAGCGAAAGCAGGTATTTGAGCAGGCTGGTCTGGCGTTCACCTGCCTTTTTTGCTTTGGTGACAAGGCGTCGGAGAACAGACAAGATGAGGATACCGGCGATCAGGGTGATGAGAGTGGCCTTCCAGTCCAGCATCAGGGCCACAACCCCATAGACGATCGCATGCATCACATAGGTCATGACCAGGATTCCCTGCAG
>Ga0079037_100000768_pt1 | contig 15457 bp, 15 predicted proteins | sample Mud3Dept4metaG_FD_71479 | JGI IMG/M metagenome (GOLD analysis project Ga0079037, IMG submission 71479) | Freshwater wetland microbial communities from Ohio, USA, analyzing the effect of biotic and abiotic controls - Mud 3 Core 4 Depth 4 metaG | ecosystem: Environmental > Aquatic > Freshwater >... | reverse complement strand
TCAACAGAAAAAGAGGAAAAGACAACCGCAAATTGGATGAAAGAAGCCCAAAAAGGCTACATCCGCATAGGTGTCCTAATCTTACTGAACAAGAAACCCTCGCACGGTTATGAAATAATGAAGGAAATCGATAACCGTTCTAAAGGTTTTTGGACCCCTACGCCCGGCGGCGTCTATCCCGTTCTTCGCGATCTAGAAAAATCTGGATACATAAGAGGTCAATGGCAAACACAAAGGAACCGCAGACTCAAAGTCTACAAGATTACAATCTCTGGACAAACTATACTAAAACGGGCTATTGTTAAACAAGCAGAAATTTCTAATAATATTGCAAAACTCTTCAGAGAATTCGCCCGGGAGGTTTTGCGAATTGAACCAGACGCAATCATGCCAGATATGCCGTCGATGTTTTCGCCTTTTCTAGAGGATAAAAATTGTAGAGGGAACGATTTAAGGCAGTTAGAGCTTCAGAGAAGACACATTCGAGAGACAATTAAGACGGTTCAGGAAAAGTTAAAAATGCTCGATAAAAGAATTGCTGAATTAAAGAAGGATGCAAAGAAGGATTCTTCAGTGACTACTTGGTGAGGAAAGGGTTCTTGGGTTTGTATAAAGAATTAAATCTTTGAGGTTGCTATGCATTAGGAGAGTGTGAATTATTTGTTCCGTGTTCGAGTCAACAAAATCGAATCTACCCGCGACTTAGATGGTAATCTTGGAAAAAGAATCGAGCTACTTGAGGAACGGGAAGTTAATCCTTACGTGTTAAGGCCGCAATCAGATGAAGCGAAGATGGCGCAAGACATTATGCAGGCGCTTCAAACGCAAATGCCGTTTTTGCCTCAAAAAAATCAAATGGTGACACCTAAGTTTATCTTGTTCTTAACTGAGCATGAATATGATAGTCTAGGAATAAGCTTTGATGTAAATCAAGTCTATGAGGTAGTTTTGGAGAACCAAGCGATTAAGTTTAGGAAAGTCTAAGTAATTGGCTTCTCATTTCTTTGAGTACTAAATGTTTAGGATGAAAAGAGAGGACAAACATCATTCTTCTTAAGGCATTGCTAATTTCGTCTAAGCTCGCTTTTTTTCCTTCATCACAATAGAGTGGTATTGGTTCTTCGCTGTCGGATTCTTCATAGTAAACGTATATGGGTGAGGATGCTTTTTCAAAACGGACCATTTCAAAATCTAAATTCAAACGTTTCGCTGTGTCTTTGGCAGCGACTTTAACTGAGTCTAATCGTTTTTTGCTCGGGAGCCCGCTCGAAGCGTAAACCATCAGTTTTCCACAATTTCCCTTAAACATGCTTACCACGACGTGAAATCTGTTTGGAATTCTTTTAAGCCAACCTCTTAAGCGACTGCTTACCGTAGTGGAGGGGTAGGTGAAAGTGAATTCTGATTTAGTGTTGTTGTGGCGGGGCAATCACATCCGCTTAAATCATAACCTACGCTTACAATATAGCGAGCTGGTTTTATGCAAGAGGAACACTGGCAAATGCCTAAATGGTGGTATAGGGAAAAACGACCTCCAACTGATAATTGTTATTTTGAGAACATGTGCCGAGTAATATTTCAAGCAGGCTTAAACTGGCAGGTAGTTGAAAAGAAATGGTCAACAACAAGAAAAGTTTTTGCAGATTTTGACATCAGGATTGTGGCGAGTTTTACTGGTTTAGATGTTGAAAATCTTATGAGGAATCAAGGAATCATAAGAAATAGGGGTAAAATAAGGGCAATTGTCCAAAACGCACAAAATTTTGTTGCAATAGAGAAGCGCTATGGCTCATTCCAAAAGTACCTAGACAGTCTAGATAAATCAAACAATTACATCAATGTGATTAAAGCTTTGGTTGACAAGTTCAAGTGGTTAGGGTCGCCTTCTGCAAGTTTATTTTTATACACCGTGGGCGAAAATATCGAACCATGGTAATTTCTTTCGATAACTTAAATTCTTAAATTGCTAGTGGTAGTTTAAGAGCCGAAACTATGAAACAAAAAGTTCGAGAGCACGTTTTTATAGGCGGTAGAGTTCAAGGCGTCTTCTTTAGGCAAAACATTCTGATCCAGGCAAGAAGTTCGGGCGTTAAGGGATGGGTACGTAATTTAGCTGATGGAAGGGTAGAAGCGGTATTTGAAGGAGTCGCGCTAGCTGTAAATAAAGTTGTCGCGTATTGCCGCTATGGTCCTAAAAACGCCGAAGTTCAAAAAGTAGAGGTAAGCTACGAGAAGTACAGTGGCGAATTTAACGATTTTAAAATCCTTAATCAGATTTAGCTTTTTTTCTTCGGCACTCTAAAGTGGGATTCTTTACCGGCACTAATGTACTCGCCGCCCATTCCCCGAACCGCGGAAGCTATCTTTGCAAAGTTTTCTGATCCCAAAAACATCTTGGGTTTTATAATAACATAGTCGCCTTTCTCTTCAAAGTCTAATCTGGATTCAAGTTCTTCAGGAAACGACATTCTTATGTCATCCAGAGATCTCTGCTTTGAGGTGTCCAAGGGTGTAACTGATATTGGAGCAGGCGTGAATGTGTTGACATGGGATGAGGTTTGTGTTATTTGGCCTGCCGCGAGTGATTTCAGCGAGGCGGAAACAGAACGTACTTCCTCTGAAATCTTGTTTAATTCTGAGGTAATCGTGTCAACTTTTTGCAGAAGTTGATTTAGTTTATCTCTTTCAAAGCTCACAGTTGACTCCCCTTCAAACCCCTAAATAACTCATGACGCTTATTAAATAATTTGCAATTATTCGAAAGTGAAGACCTTAATGATCGAAATCGACGGGGGCAAAAAAAGTGGGAGCGGCACTATCCTGCGGTTATCCATTGCGCTATCAGCGATCAAACAGCAACCCCTACACATAATCAACATTCGACAGAACCGGCCACAACCAGGCTTAAAGCATCAACATCTCGAAGCAGTTTTAACAGCCGCTAAACTCTGCAACGCTAAAGTGAACGGTGCAACACTGGGTTCAAGAGAACTCTGGTTTACGCCTAGCATCATAAAGGGCGGAGATTTTGAAGCTGTTATTGAAACGGCAGGGAGTATCCCCATGTTGTTGATGGCTGTTTTGCCAATCTGCTTGTTCGCTGAGAACCCGGTACGTTTGCATGTAGCAAAGGGTGGAACTGACACCATTCACGCCCCAACAATCAATTACATGCGAAACGTTTTCTTGCCAACTCTTGAGCGCATGGGTGTTAAAGCTGAAATAAACGTTCAAAAATACGGGTACTACCCTAAAGGCATGGGTGAAGCAACTATGACAGTGAATCCTGTCAATAACTTAAATCCAGTTATGTTGAATAGTTTTGGGAAGTTACAGAAAATAAATGGAGTTTCTGTCTGCACTTTTCTATCTGAAAGACAAGTGGCGTCTCGACAGGCAAGGGCAGCCCAAGATTGCCTCTCTCACTTGGGATATAATATCGAGATTCAAATCGAAAATGACCATTCAAACCCGATCCAAAAAGGAAGCTCGATCGTTTTATGGACCCAAACCAATAAGGGTACAATCATTGGAGCAGACTCAATTGGTGAAGTTCGGAAGATGGCTGAGGACGTTGGCAAAGAAGCCGCCCAAAGATTTCTCGTCGAATTAATAGCACAACCTACAACCGACATTTACTTGGCTGATATGCTAATTCCCTACATGGCACTAGCAAAAGGTAATTCGGTGATTGTCGCGAGAAATATATCTGAACATATTGAATCAAACATCTGGCTGATGCAAAAAATGTTAAATGTAGAATTCAGCACCATAAAAATGAATAATCTTTTCAGGATAGAGAAGACCAGTTGAGCGCCAAATCTAACCAAACTGCTTGTATCAAAGTGCCAAAAAAACAAGGTGAAAAAGTGATAGCTTTAGCCAACAAACTTGGGATTTTGGATAAATCTCTTGCAATCCTGAGAGACGAAAATAATTTGTGTATGCCAATAGTTAGGCAACTGCAGGAAACCGAAGTATCCTTTCTAAGAGAGCAAATTCCCAACATAGAATTTACAGCTAACAGTTTCGTTAAGAAAAAGCAAACCCCTGAAACACTCTTCCAAGCACTCCAAGGTGAATTACCGCCGAATTTGCTGTCAAGTATACCTCAAGCCTTCGACATAATCGGCGACATTGTAATCATCGAAATCCCGCCTGAACTTGAACCGCACCAAACCCTAATCGGAGACGCCATCTTAAAGACCCACAAGAACGTCAAAACGGTGCTAGCCAAAGCAGGAGACATCAACGGAGCATACCGCATCCGTAACTATACCTTCGTAGCTGGAGAGAGGACAACTCGAACTGTCCACAAAGAGTTCGGCTGCCAATTTTATGTTGACATCGCTAAAGCCTATTTTTCCCCTCGGCTTTCGCATGAGCATAACCGAATTGCATCCCTTGTGCAATCTGGCGAGGCTGTTGTAGATTTGTTTTCTGGCGTGGGACCTTTTTCAGTGCTAATTGCCAGGAAGAATCCAAACGTGAGAGTTTATGCTGTTGACCTCAATCCAGATGCGGTGGAGTTGCTTAAGGTTAATGTAAAGGTAAATAGGGTAGAGAATCGAGTTATTCCAATGTTGGCTGATGCGAGGGAGATAGTTAAAACCAAACTTAAGAGCACATGTGACCGTGCAATAATGAACCTGCCTGAAACAGCAATAGACTTCGTTGACGCAGCTTGTGATGTACTAAAGCAGGAAGGGGGAGTTGTGCACTTTTATGGTTTTGTACGCTCACCTGAGTCGATAGATAACCTAAAACGGCGGTTTACAGATTTAGTTGAGAAAAATGGACGAAAGGTTGGAAAGTTTCTCTATGCTAAGAGCATCCGTGAAACTGCACCATTTGAATCGCAGGTTGTTTTGGATGCAAAGATTCTCTAACCTTCAACGGTTAGAGTTACCTTGATTTCTTGTTTCTGATCTTTTAGTTTTTCCACGAATACTCTTGAAAGATCGCTTGAGGATTTATCTGCATGGATTGCGAGTGTTCTGTTGCAGATGTAGTCACTTTTACGAATAACCATGTCTGTTGGGTGGGATAAAATCAACTTTGGTGAACCGAATGCTGTTATCTGCTCCTTTAGGCTATCTATCTCGAATACAACTGTAAGTTTGGAGTTTGACTTTCGTAAACTTTCTCTAAATTTAGAAGTTAACGTCTCCAGTGTCTTGTTAGCGGCGATAACTACGATGCAGTCTCCTGTTTGTGAAAGGTTTTCTTCTTTGGTTATCATTATAGTTGTTGGGTGAACTGCTTGTATATTTTTATGCCCGTATCCAAGAATAGACTCTTCCTCTTTAGAACTCAATTATTCACGAACCTCAATTGAGTCGACTTTGCCATCGCCATCCAAATCGAAACCCTGTACAACCACAGCAAAATTGTCTTCACCGAGGTATTTTTGAAGGGTTGTCTTCCAAAAATTTGTTAATGCAAGGACACACGCTTTAGTGCCGACGGCCTTATTGCCTGCCAATACAATTATCCGTTTGGTCTTATCCCATGGATTTACGATCTTGGCTATTACTCCCTTTAAGTCAGAAGTGTAAATTTGTTGGGTTTTATTTGATGATAAACCACCTAGCAAAAAGCCTTGGTCGTTTGATTGTACTATGAATTTGATGGGCAAATAATCGTTGATTTCTTGCGTTAGCAGGTTTGTTCCTGGACCGCCTACAAGTATTAGGTTGTTTTTCTCTTCTTTTTCCACTTTGACGTCTACATCTAGTTTTATAGCAAACTCTTTTGGTATTTTTACGAATTGCCCCATGAAAAACGCTAAATGCGCTGCATAATGACCATCGCGGGCGCTTGTTCTAAAAGGACCATGTGGTTGGGGACTTCCTACAACGATTTTTCCATCAAAGACACCTTCATCGAGGAATTCTTTGAAGAAGGTTTGCAGCTGGTTTTCTGTTCCCAATAGGCAGAGGTTGTGGATCGTCCTGTAGCCTTGTGGGAGCTCAATTCCAAATGCGGAAGAGGCGGTTTTGTAATATTTTGCGGTTGCTCCTTTCTTTTTTTCTTCTCTTGTAATGGTTATAGCTCCAGCTTTGGCTAGTTTTCGAGTGTGGTAGTAGACTTTTTGTTCGTGAATGCCTAATTCTTTTGCTATTTCAAGCGGGTACATTTCTTTATTTGAGAGCAGGGTTAGAATTTTCCAGCTGAGGTTGCCGAGGATTGTCTTTAGTTTTTGGGAATCGTTTAGCACTGCAATTTCTTTTACTTCTTGGTTGTTGCCGTTGTCTTGAAGGAGCAGTTTTTTATCCATTGTAATCTAAGCATTAACGTCTAGAGTACTATAAAAAATTTATTTATAACGGTTCTAAATTTAACAGTACGCTTTTATTCGCAGCTTCCGGTTGCATGGGAAAGAAAACGTTACTCCTAAGAAAAGTTTTTTAGCGGTGATACTTAGATGTTAAAAATACTTTATAACAAACTAGAACAATCCATAGTTGTTAAAGGAAATCATCTCTAACTGAAGGATTAAGAATGTGTGGAATATTCGGTTGTATTTTAAAGGAAGGCAATGCTGCTCCTCTTATACACTCTTCTCTCAAGCGACTTGAATACCGTGGTTATGATTCGGTCGGTATTGCTACGATCTCTTGTGGAAAAATCTTCATGAAGAAAGACCAGGGCAAAATCGATGAGGTACATAGAATTCTTGACCTTGATGATTTGCCTGGCAACATTGGAATTGGACATACTAGATGGGCGACTCATGGTGCGCCACTCAAAATTAATTCCCATCCCCACACAGACTGCTCGGGTGAAATCGTAGTTGTCCACAACGGTATTATCGAAAACTTTCTTGAGCTTAAGAATGAACTTCAAAACTTGGGTCATTTGTTTGTTTCGAAAACTGATACTGAAGTGATGCCGCACCTTATAGAAGAGACTTTAAAGCAGAATCCTAAACTTACCTTGACTCAAGCTGTTTTGGAGAGCCTAAAACGTATAGAAGGTTCCTATGCGTTTGCGATCATATCCACACGTGAGCCAGATAAAATCATTTGTGCTCGTAATGAGAGTCCTTTGGTTTTGGGAATTAATGGAAAGGGTGTTTTTTGTGCCAGTGATATTCCTGCGTTTTTGCCTATAACTAACAAGGCAGTTATGATAAATAATGGCGAACTGGTTATTTTGAAAGCAGAAGGTTATGAAATCCGCAAAATCTCAGATAATAGTGTGATAACACGTGATCCTATAACGATTGAGTGGACTTCTGAAATGGCTGTTAAGCAGGGTTATCCGCATTTTATGATTAAAGAGATTCATGAACAGCCTGAAACTTTGCGTAATACTTTGCGTATTCAAGACCACTATTTGGATTTGCTCTCAACTTTCCTTGATCGAGCAAATGAGGTTTTTTTGGTTGCATGTGGAACTAGTTACCATGCTTGTTTAGCTGCATCATACATGTTTTCTAAATTGGCTTTTCTGCCAACTTATCCAGTTTACGCCTCAGAATTTATCGAGCAACACGGCAAGTCGGTAAACATCGACAGCACTATCCTTGCTGTTAGCCAGTCAGGTGAAACCGCGGATACTTTGGCAGCGGTTACATGTGCTCAACAGCGAGCAGCAACAATTCTGGGCTTAACTAACGTTATTGGTTCTACCTTAACGCGTATTTCCCGTGTCTACATAGGTACCCAGGCGGGTCCAGAAATCGGGGTTGCAGCCACCAAAACTTTTACTTCTCAGCTTTCGGTCTTAGCGCAGCTAGCTCTTAAGTTATCTAAAAAACGTGGTAAGATTTCTCAAGATGAAATCGACTGCCTAGAAGAAAAGTTGCAGCAGTTGCCTGAGGTCGTTAACACTATTGTCAAAACGCAGGAAGGGAAAGCTAAGAAGTTAGCAAAGAAGTATGCTGGTTCAAAGGTGTTCTTCTACTTAGGCAGGGGAATAAGCACTGCGACTGCTTTTGAGGGCAGACTCAAACTCATGGAGATAGCCTACATCCCGTCAATTGCATTCCCAGCTGGCGAGAGCAAGCATGGTCCCATCAGCTTGATCGAGAATGGGTTCCCAGTTGTTTTTATCTGCCCCAAGGATGACTCTCATAGAATTGTTATTGGTAACATAATGGAGATGAAAGCTCGAGGGGCCAAAATCATAGCTATTATCGAAGAAGGGGATCAGGATATAAAAGATTTAGCTGATGACTTTCTTGAAGTACCGCAAGGCATACCAGGTGTGCTCTCCCCGATTCCGTATGTCGTGCCACTGCAGCTTTTGGCATACTATGTGTCTTTGGAGAAAAAACTCAATCCAGATATGCCCAGAAACTTGGCTAAATCAGTTACGGTAAAATAAAGCCATTTAACTTTTTTCTTGGTCGGTTAAGCTGAGCGAAATTTGAAATCAAGACGCAAGTCTTAATTTGCAACTTCTCAAATTATGTGCAGAACGTAGACACCTGAGAGGAGTTCATCGACAAGACCAACAATGCACCATTAGCGGCTGCACCTGCAGAAAATACAGGTGAAGTTGGTTTTAGCCGAACCATTTTTCAAGAGAGACTTTACCCTTCTGCTTTTTAGTGCTAACAGTCATTCGTTCAAGAGCTTTCTTGATTCGTTCTTCACCGAATTCTTTTTTGCCGCAAAGAAAGTCGAGTAACCCTGACTCGTTGGGTTCTTTCCATTCTATTTTGTAGTTGTCGGTTACTTTTGGATGGAGAAATATTTCTCGAATTTGAGGTATTCTCTCTGCAAAAGTTACATTCTCTATATGTGGAAGAGCTTTTTCTAAGGATCCGTACTGCTTTATGAGTTTAAGGGCAGTTTTTGGCCCTATTCCTTTTACGCCATCTGGGTTGAAGTCCGTTCCGATTAAGATGCCAACGTCGATAAGTTGCTCATAGCTTATCTGGCATTCTCCCAGTGTTTTTTGCAGCTCCACCACTTCAGGCACCACTTCAATCACAACTTTTCCACGTCTTCTCCTCCCGGATATTGTGACGTTCCTGAGTAGTTTACTGGCTCCGAATAGTAGACTGTCGTAGTCTTGGCTTGCGCAAAAGTCCGCTTCGCCTTTTCTATTCATGTATGCTGCTTGAGCTTCACCTTCGCTGGGTGCTTGAACCCAGGGCAACCCCATTAGTGCCAAAATCGTTTGGCTATCAGTTAACATGTAGTCTTTCATACTTGTTGCTACTTGAGCGTACATCCTCATTCTTTCCTTGTCTCCGCTTGCTGCGGCTTTTGCATAGCTTGCGACTGCCTCAACTTTTACTTGTCTTCTTCGTTCGATTTCTGCTGATTTCAGGGCGGGGGATTCACCGTCAAAAACATAGACCGGTTTAATTCCCATTTCGATTAGGTTGATTGTGCGGTAAAAGAGTCCACTTATGTGGCTTGTGATTTTTCCCGTGCTGTCTTTTAGTGGAGTACCGTCCGGTTGTCGAATTATACTGAGAAACTGGTAGATGGCGTTGTATGCGTCTATGGCTATTATCTTGCCTGATAGATCTTCGAGTTTTATGGGGGTTTTTGGAATGATGTCTTTGAAGTTAACTCCCAAAATGATCCTCGAAATATGATAGGCAATGAACCATCTTAATAGGTTTACTAAATCATAACTATTGTAGTTTAATGACAGTAGTGAAGAATAGGGTCTAAATGGTAAATGATTGATACTCATTCTGAAAATTCTTATACTCTGTTTATCTGCCTTTATCCTAATTCTTCTACCTTCATCTGCTCAGTGGGGCATCGCAGAATTGTATCAACGATTAAAAAGAGCAGGTTTATTCTAAAGTTGGTAAAGAAACCGAAGAAGGCTGAGAGAGCTACTTATTGAGATAGTTCGATTCGGCGTTTGCCCCTTGCCAGTGAGGATGTGCGGATTTTGCCACTTACCTCCAGTTTTAGAAGCACCTCGTTGAAGTCTTTAAAGCCGAGATCTTCAAATTCGCTCTTTAATTGTCCAAATAAGTCGTCATCTGTCATATCGCCTTTCTTGCCCAAAATTTCCAATAACACGAAGTAAGCTGGTCGGGTTTTCCAAGTTTTTAGCTGTGGCATTTGCGGCTCCTTCTATGAGACAGGGGTTGCTGGCTTTTGTACTTGTCGGATTTGCTGCATGAAGCTCTTATACCATTTCTCCATGTCCGGTGTGGTGGATGGTCCCATTTCTTTCATTGCATCTTGGAAGTCCTTCATTGTTATTTCTCGAGTGTTTACGTCTCGGCGTAATGAATGCATTGCAGCTTCTCGACAAAGTGATTCTATATCAGCTCCAGAATAGTATTTAGTCAAAGTTGATAGTTGGTTTAAATCAACATCATTGGTAATTGGCATGCCTTTGGTGTAGATCTTGAAGATTTGCAGTCGGCTCTTCTCGTCTGGTTCGGGTACGTAGATTAAGCGGTCAAATCTTCCTGGTCTTAATACTGCTGAGTCTACCATGTCTGGGCGGTTGGTGGCGGCGATTATGACTATGTCTTGTAAGGAAGTAATGCCGTCCATTTCAGTTAGCAGTTGGCTGATGACGCGTTCGGAAACGCCGCTGTCTGACATGCCCATTCCTCTTCGTGGAGTTAATGAATCTATTTCGTCTAGGAACACGACTGCTGGGGCTGCCATTCTGGCTTTGCGGAATACTTCGCGGATGGCTTTTTCTGATTCGCCGACCCATTTGCTGAAGACTTCTGGACCTTTGATGGAGATGAAATTTGCTTCGCTTTCTGTTGCTACTGCGCGTGCAAGTAGGGTTTTGCCGCAGCCCGGAGGACCATAAAGCAGGATTCCTTTTGGAGGTCTTATTCCTAATCGTGTAAACATTTCTGGGTTTTTGATCGGCCACTCGACGGCTTCTTTTAGGTGTTGTTTCACGTCTTCAAGTCCGCCTGCGTCGTCCCAATGTACTGTTGAGACTTCGATGTAGACTTCGCGCATAGCTGTTGGGGTAACTTCTTTGTAGGCACCTGAGAAATCTTCCATGGTTACTTCCATTTTTTCAAGAACTGCAGGGGGAATTCGCTCTTCTTCTAAGTTAATTTGTGGTAGGTATCTTCGAAGGGCTTTCATTGCAGTTTCTCTGCCAAGGGCTGATAGGTCAGCGCCAGTATACCCGTGTGTCATTGCAGAGAGTTTCTGTAAATCAACATCTTGTGCAAGAGGCATTCCACGTGTATGAATTTGGAGAACTTCATATCGTCCTTTCTTGTCGGGAACGCTGATTTCGATTTCTCGGTCAAATCTTCCTGGTCTGCGTAATGCTGGGTCAAGTGCACCTGGCCGGTTTGTTGCGCCTATCACTATGACGTTTCCTCTGCCTGAGAGACCGTCCATTAGGGCTAATAATTGGGCTACAACGCGTCTTTCAACTTCGCCTGTAACTTCTTCACGTTTCGGGGCGATGGCGTCTAGTTCATCGACAAAGATTATGCTGGGCGCGTTCTGTTGGGCTTGTTGGAATATTTCTCGGAGGCGCGCTTCGGATTCACCGTAGAATTTACTCATTATTTCGGGTCCGTTAATCGAGTAAAAGTTTGCTTCGGATTCGTTAGCTACTGCACGTGCAAGTAGGGTTTTACCGCAGCCCGGAGGACCGTGAAGCAAGACGCCTTTTGGAGGTTCAATACCTAAACGTTGGAATAGTTCGGGGTGGCGAAGGGGTAATTCGACCATTTCGCGAACGCGTTGGATTTCTTCATGTAATCCACCTATGTCTTCGTATGTTGTTCGGGGTAAGCCTTTGCCTTCTGGGGCTGGTTCGTTTAGGATGGTTAGGCGGGTTTCGGTTGTGACTTTAATGATGCCGTGTGGTCGGGTTTTTGAGACTGTGAATGGTATGGCGTGTCCTAGCATCATAACTAAGGTTGTGTCACCTTCAACTAGGGTTCGTTCCATGAGGCGGTTTCTAACGAAGTTTGTGAAGTCTTCGTCGACGTTTAGTCGCATGTCTACGGGTGCTAGAGTTAGTGAGAGTGCAGTTTTGACTCTTGCTGGTCTAACCACTACGTATTCGTTTATGGCTACTCCGCAGTTTTTGCGGGTGAAGCCGTCGATGCGGATGATGTCGCGGTTTTGGTCTTCGCTGTACGCTGGCCATGCGATGGCGCTTGTGGTACGTTTGTTTACGATTTCTATTACGTCCCCTGCGCTTATTCCGAGTTTCTGCATTGTGCGTTGGTCGATGCGGGCGATTCCTCTGCCCACGTCTCTTTGCCGTGCGTCTCCGACGCGTAGTTGTACTTCGCTCATAACGAGTATCTCCAAATAATTCTAGTTCGATTGGTTGAAGGTATGGGGTTGAAAAAGAAGTTTATTGTATATAAACTTTAAAGCGTAGCACCAAAGACTTTCAGGGACTTGTTTAGAGATGGTTTGATGGTTTTTCGGGTGGAGTTGGATGTTTTAGCGGCTTGTTCGGCGTACTTGGAAAGCTTGAGCTTGGCTTACGCCTTGGATTTTTGCTAGAGCTGTTTCGAATTCATCAACTATGCCGTGTTTGTCTTCCGGAAATTGGATTTGAACAAGTAGTGCTTTGAGTCCAAAAGCTACTGGTTCTTCGCCCCATCCTTCTAGTTGGCTATCTTGTGGGAGAATTGTTTTTATTTTGGTTTTTAAGGGTTCGAAGTCTTCGATGATGTCTTCGGGGAAGACTTTGTATGTTACGAGTACGTGGCCCATGTTTTTCGCCTTATGGTCCTTGGAACCCGCATTTGGGGCATTTGTAGAGGCGGCCGAATTTGCGGCATTTTCCGTCGCGTTTTATTTGGATTTCACCGCAGCTGGGGCAGAGGAATTTTGTTGATTCGCTGCCTGGTGGAATGGGTTTGCCGCAACTGGTGCATGTAACCAAGGAAAGTGTGTTTCTTTCTGTCATAACTTGACCTTCTGTGCCGTGAATATTGTAGGACTTACTTATATCTGCTGTGCTCAAATTTCTATAGTCGTTATTGCCAATTTGTACTCATAGGGCAATCTCTTTATGTCGCTAGTAAACGTTGCCGGCTTTATTTTTCCGTAGGAAGTTGGATTTATCGTTTATCTGACGGGTTGTTTTTGGAAGAAGTCCCGTTACTGTTTTATATTCTGCCCGCGTAAACCTGCAAAGAAGAGATTTGAATGTCTGATACTGGAGTAACGGTTAAGAAGAATCAGGACTTTAGCGAGTGGTACGTCGAAGTTGTCTTAAAAGCTGAACTTGCAGATTATGCCCCCGTTAAAGGTTGCATGATTATCCGGCCAGATGCATATGCCGTTTGGGAGAAAATTCAAGAGGTTGTTAATCAGAAAATCAAAGCTACTGGGCATCGCAATACGTATTTCCCGTTGTTTATTCCTGAGGCGTTTCTTAAGAAAGAGGCGGAGCATTTTGAGGGGTTTACTCCAGAGGTTGCGTGGATTACTCAAGGGGGAGACACTGCTCTGGATGAGAGGCTTGCGGTTCGCCCGACTAGCGAAACGATAATGTACGCTATGTTTAGCAAGTGGGTTCGTAGTTGGCGTGACTTGCCGCTTAAGATCAACCAGTGGTGCAATATTGTGCGTTGGGAAACTAAAGCTACCAAGCTGTTTTTGCGTACAAGAGAGTTCCTGTGGCAAGAAGGACATACAGCGCATGTTACTTGTGAAGAAGCTGAGAAGGAAGTTATGTGGGCTCTTAACATGTACAAGGAGGTTGTGGAGAATTATTTGGCAATTCCTGTTGTTATCGGAACTAAGAGTGACAGTGAGAAGTTTGCGGGTGCTTTGTATACGACCGCTTTGGAGTCCATTATGCCTGATGGCAAAGCGTTACAGATGGGAACTAGTCACAACTTGGGTCAACATTTTGCGAAGGTTTTTGACGTGAAATTCGTGGGTGAGGACAAACAGGATCATTTCGTTTGGCAAACCAGTTGGGGGATCACAACAAGGCTGATTGGGGCTATGATTATGGTTCATGGCGATGACAAGGGTTTGGTGATGCCGCCTAAGGTTGCTCCTGTTCATGTTGTCATTGTTCCTATCCCTTTCAAGGGGGTAGAGGCTGAAGCTATTGCCGCTAAGACCAAAGAAATCGCGCAAACCCTTAGATCCAACGGGTTAAGTGTGGTTTTGGATGATAGAAACGAGTATACGCCCGGCTGGAAATTTAATCAATGGGAACTTAAGGGGGTCCCGATTAGGATTGAACTTGGACCTCGTGATCTCAAGCAGGGACAAGTCGTTATGGTCAGGCGCGATACTTGTCAGAAAACCCCTGTTAAAGAGGTGGATATCCCTTTGACCGTTGAAAAGTTGCTTCAAGAGATTCAAGACAACATGCTTTCTAAGGCTAAAGCGGTACTCCAGGAAAAGACCGCTTCGGTTATGACTTATGAAGAATTTAAGAGAGTGCTTGATGCAAACGGTGGCTTTCTTAAGGCAGCGTGGTGTGGATCTGCAGAGTGCGAGGCAAAAGTTAAGGAGGAGACAGGTGCAACTATCCGGGTGCGACCTTTCGAAGTTGAGGAGCCAAAAACTAGTTGTATTGTCTGTGGAGAGAAGGCCAGAGAAACGGTGTACTTTGCTAGGTCATATTAGACGTCTATTCTTCCATTTTTGCGTATTTTGCCAGCTGTATAGCCTCAGCTTGCAAGCCTAGTTTTTTCAATGTGGATTTCTTAGGAACTCCGTTCTCGTCCCAACCTCTTTTGGCGTAATAGGTGCTTAGCATGGTTTGGTATTTGTCTAGGTCGAGTTTGGTGCCCTTCATGTTTCCGTCGGTCAACGGTTCTTTAAACCATCGCATCGGCGGAACATCCAGTTCTCGGCTCCATTTGTCTGCGTATTCACGTATCCAGAATGCTCGTATTAGCGTGAGTATTCGGTCGCTGACTTGGTTTAGCTTGTCTAAAGAGTAGTTTTGTCCAGTTGAAGCTCGAAGGTACTTGTGGTACCATTCGAGTTCAAGCCCAAGTGAATAGTAAGGGAAGCGGCAGACCGTGAATGCTTCAAAGGCGCCACCTCGGATAAGCTGGGTTTTAATTAGGTATTCAACTTTTGCTTGGTCATAGCTGTCCCTGCCTGTTTTGATTTCCCATATTATGATCCAAGCGTCTTTGTGGTGTGCTCCTATTGAGCTGGTGCCGTAGGCTAAAGCCATGCCTGGAGCTGTGTGGCAGTTGTAAGCGCTGATTTCTAGGCCTTTTATGTGCATTGCCCATCCGCTTGAGTTTTTGCCGATTGTTTTGGCTGCGTTGCGTACTCCTTCGGCTAAGGTTGCTCCTAAACCTTTTTTGTGGGCGATATCGTGTATCAGGGCTTTAATTGCTTCAAAATCTCCCCATGCGATCTTTTGGGGTATTAAACCTTTTTGTGAGGCTTCCATAGCAAAGCCAATTACGTTTCCCAATGAGATGGCATCAAAGCTGTATTCGTCTGCCATTCGGTTGAGGGTAGCAACTTGCGTGAGGTTGCCTAAGCCGATGTTAGAGCCGAGCATGACTACGTTTTCGTAG
>Ga0079037_100000766_pt1 | contig 15470 bp, 10 predicted proteins | sample Mud3Dept4metaG_FD_71479 | JGI IMG/M metagenome (GOLD analysis project Ga0079037, IMG submission 71479) | Freshwater wetland microbial communities from Ohio, USA, analyzing the effect of biotic and abiotic controls - Mud 3 Core 4 Depth 4 metaG | ecosystem: Environmental > Aquatic > Freshwater >... | reverse complement strand
CGATGGACCGCACCATCGGCCAGAAGACGGTGACCTATGACTTCGCGCGCCTGATGGAAGGCGCCACGGAGGTCAAGTGCAGCGAGTTCGGCGACGCGTTGATCCGCAACCTCTAGGCCTCGCACCGGGGACGACGGATAGGGAAGGCTGACGGGTTGAACCTCTCGGTCGCCAAGGCGGGCTCGCGCGCCGAGCTCGTGCAGGACTGCGCGCAGACGCTGGTCGACGCATTCGCCGACTACAACGCGGAGTTCCGCGCGATCACGCAACGTGCGCGCCGGCGCTTCGAGGAGCGCGACTGGCACGGCAGCCAGCGCGACGCCGTCGAGCGCATCGACCTCTACTCCCGCTACGTGAACAGCGCCGTCGAACTGATGCGCCGCAAGCTCGGCGACGAGGTCCACGAGCGGGCGGTCTGGTCGAGCATCAAGCGCCGCTTCGCCGAGATCATCGATCCGCTGCCGGACAACGAGTTCCCGAAGACCTTCTTCAGCTCGGTCACGCGCACCACGTTCGACACCACCGGCGTCGACGCCGCGGTCGAGTTCTTCGCGCTCGACCTCGACCCGCTCGGCAGCGTCACGACGCACGTCGAGACCAAGGTGTACCTCAACCGCGGCTCGATCGACCTGCTGGTCGAGGAACTGCTGGCCGACCTCCGCTTCCGCGCGCCCTATCGGGACTTCGACCGCAGCGTGCGCGTGGTCACGGACGAACTCAAGGCTTCGCTCGAGGGCGGCGGCGAGCGGCGCACCATCGAGAAGATCGAGGTCATCAAGGAAGTCTTCTACCAGATGACCCGCGCCTACCTGGTGGGCCGGATCTCGGGACGCGACTGGTCGCTGCCGTTCGTGGTCGCGCTGCGTAACCTGGACAGTGGCCTGATGGTGGACGCGATCATGCTGGAGGAAGGCACGGTGAGCGTGCTCTTCAGCTTCACGCGCTCGTATTTCCACGTCGACCTCGCGCACGTCGGCGAGGTGGTGAAGTTCCTCAAGTCGATCCTGCCGCGCAAGCCGGTCAGCGAGCTCTACACCGTGCTTGGCCGCGCCAAGCAGGGCAAGACCGAGCGCTACCGCGAGCTGTTCCGCCACCTGCAGACCTCGGACGACCAGTTCATGCTCGCTCCCGGCGAGAAGGGGCTGGTGATGGTCTGCTTCACGCTGCCGTCGTTCGACGTCGTCTTCAAGCTGATCCGCGACAAGTTCCCCTACCAGAAGAACATCCTGCGCCAGGACGTGCTGCAGAAGTACGACCTCGTGTTCAAGCACGACCGCGCAGGACGGCTGGTGGACGCGCAGGAGTACAAGCGCCTCAAGTTCCCGAAGGCGCGCTTTGCGCCCGACCTGCTGCACGAGCTGCTGACCGAGACCGCGGCCACCGTGCACGAGGAAGGCGACCAGCTGCTCATCGACCACATGTACATCGAGCGGCGCATGACGCCGCTCAACCTCTACGTGCGCAACGCGACGCGCGAACAGGCCGAGAAGGCGGTGCTCGACTACGGCCAGGCGATCCGCGACCTCGCGGTGACCAACATCTTCCCGGGCGACCTGCTGCTGAAGAATTTCGGCGTCACTCGCCACGGCCGCGTGATCTTCTACGACTACGACGAGCTCTGCCTGGTCACCGATTGCCGCTTCCGCGACCTGCCAGAGTCGCGCTACGAGGAAGACGACATGCTCGCCGAGACGTGGTACTACGTCGGCGACAACGACGTGTTCCCGGAGACGTTCATCAATTTCCTCGGCTTCGACCCGCACCTGAAGCAGGTCTTCCTCGGCGCGCACCGCGAGATCCTCACTGCGGAGTGGTGGCGCGGCATCCAGGAGCGGCTGCGTGAAGGCGACGTCCTCGAGGTGCTGCCGTACCACAAGCATCGCGTACGCGTGTTCAGCAGCCTGTAGCCATGCATCGACCGGCCTGGTGGCTGCTCGCCCTGCTCGTCCTGATGGCGTTCGCCTTCCAGGGCACGCGCGGCCTCTGGGAGCCCGACGAGGGCCGCTACACCGCGACCGGCATCAACATGCTCAAGAGTGGCGACTGGCTGGTACCCACCGTGGACGGCGAGCGGCCGCACCTCACCAAGCCGCCGATCACCTACTGGGCGATTGCCGCGAGCATCGGTGCGCTGGGCTACCACGAGTGGGCCGCCAGGCTGCCGGGCGCGCTGGCGTTCGTCGGCACCGGATTGCTGGTGTTCGGGCTGGGCCGGCGGTTCTGCCCGGCCCGGCCCTGGCTGCCTGCCGTCGCCTGGGCACTGTCGCTGGCGCCGCTGATCGGCGCCAACATCGTCTCGACCGACGCGTTGCTGGTGTTTTTTGAAACAGCGGCCATGTACGCCTTCGTCGAGGCGTGGCTGCGCGAGCCGGCGGAGCGGCGCCGCTGGCTGCTCGCCATGTGGCTGTGCTGGGGCCTCGCCTTCATGACCAAGGGTCCGCCGGGGCTGCTGCCGCTGGCCGCGGCCGTTGCATTCCTCGCGATCCATGATCGCAGCCGCCTGCGCGGCGTCTTCCTGCCGGCAGGCCTGCTGCTGTTCGCCGTGACTGCGTTCACGTGGTTCGGGTTCATCGTCGTCCAGCAACCCGACCGGCTCGGCTACTTCCTCGGCCACGAGGTCGTCGATCGGGTGTTCACGGCCCGGCATGATCGTAACGCGCAGTGGTACGGCGCGTTCAGGATCTACCTGCCGGTGCTGTTGCTGGGTGCGCTGCCGTGGTCGGTCATGGCGTTGGCGGCGGCCGGCGGGCCCATGGCCGCGTGGCGCAAGCTTCGGACGCGGGTCCGGGAGCGTCACCCGCAAACGCTGCTGCTGCTGTACTGGTTCCTGCTGCCATTGACCGTCTTCTTCATTGCCCGGTCGCGGCTGGAACTCTACGTGCTGCCATTGTTCGTGCCGCTGGCGCTGATCATCGCCCGGCCCCTGGCGACCTGGACCTGGCTGGACCGGCGCCGGTTCGCCGTCAGCGCCGCGGCCACCGCGGTCGCCCTGCTGGCACTGAAGGGCGTAGCCGCCCATGTGACGACGGACCGGGATGCGAGCCGGATGGCGGACCAGATACGGCACGTCGTGGACCTGCACGGCATCGACGAGATCGCCTTCTTCGACATGAAGGCATTCTTCGGCCTGACGCTCTACCTCGACGTCCGGGTCGAGAGCGTGCGCATGGACGAGCCGGGCCATGCGCACTCGCGATTCCTGCCGAGCGCAGAGCACCTGTGCCACGAACTGTCCGAGCCGGAAGCCCGCGTCTTTGCGCTCAAGCGCGGCGACGTGGGGCATTTCAGTACGGCCGTGACCGCGTGCGGCCCGCACCAGGCCGTCGAGATCGGCAGCTTCCACGGCGACGGCCTCGATGTCGTGCTGTTCCGGGTCCAGCCCGGGGCGCGGGTAACGGTCGGCTGACTGCCCGGTCCCGGTTGCGGCCGGAGCCGCGGGTCCGGGTTCGGCAGTGCGTTTCTTTTTGCGGACAACGGCTCGGGCAGGCTAACCTGTGCCCGCTTTTCATCAGGGGAGGACCGTCATCGTGCAACGTCTGACCGCAGGGCTCATTGCAAGCGCGATCTTCGGCTGGTCGATCGCCGTCCCGGCCCAGGACCTGAACGTGCCGCGCCCGGCCGACGAGGTCGAGCGCGAACTCGCGACCGAGCCATTCAGCATCAAGGCCGCCGAGATCAGCCGGCCGAAGGCCAAGGGCGATATCACGCTCAAGGCCGAAGTGTCGTTCTCCGGCGAGGCGCCCTACACGTTGAAGCTGCGGCGCGCCGAGCCCGGAGCCGAGGACTTCAACAACCGACCCCGCTACGATCTTGCCGCGTACGAACTGCAGAAGCTGTTCCTGGATCCGGCGGAGTACGTGGTGCCGCCGACGTCGCTGCGCATGATGCCGCTCGCGGAACTGAAGCCGTACTCACCTGACGCGAAGCCGACCTTCAAGGGCTCCGACGAGGTGCTGGTCGTGCTGCAGTACTGGTTGCAGCAGGTGAAGGTGATCGCGGACGTGTACAAGCCGGACCTGTTCGCGACGGATGCGACCTACGCCCGCTACGTCGGCCAGATGAACATCCTGACCAGCCTGATCGAGCACGGCGACTCGAACGTGGGCAATTTCCTGATCTCGAGGGCCGAACAGGCCCCGCGCGTGTTCTCGATCGACAACGGCGTTGCCTTCGCGTTCAACGAGAGCGACCGCACCGACCTCTGGAGAAAGATGCGCGTCGATCGCCTGCCGGCCGACACGGTCGAGCGTCTGCGGGCCATCACCGAGGACGAGTTGCAGCGTCGCCTCGGCGTGGTGGCGCAATTCAAGTTGCAGGATGGTCGCTGGGTCGCCGAGGCGCCAGGCGCAAACCTCGCACCCGGCCGCGGCGTACGCGTGCAGGATGGAACGGTGCAGCTCGGCCTGACGCAGGGGGAAATCTCGCAGATCGCAAAGCTGCTCGCGAGACTGCTGAAGGACATCGACGGCGGAAAGATCCGCACGTTCTGACCGGAACGGCGCCCGTGGTTCGCATCGCTGATCCTGAGGCCCGTGCCCGCTGGCCAGCGCTCGCCGCGGGCTTGCTGCTGCTGGCCGTCATGCTGGGGGGGCTGCGCCCGGCCGCTGCAGACACTCCGCAGGCCTCGTGGACCGGCGTCGAGCGTGTCGTCGCCTTCGCCGACGTGCATGGGGCGTACGAAGAACTGACGGCCCTGCTCCGCTCGACCGGCGTCGTGGACGCCGGACTGCGCTGGACGGGCGGCACTGCGCACCTCGTGAGCCTCGGCGACCTGCTCGACCGCGGCGCCGACTCCCGCAAGGTCATGGACCTGCTGATGCGCCTGCAGCAGGAAGCCGCCGCCGCCGGTGGGCGCGTGCACGTGGTGCTCGGCAACCACGAGGCCATGAACGTGCTCGGTGACCTGCGCTACGTGGACGCCAGCGAATTCGCCCCCTATGCCCCCGACGAGGACGCTGCCGAACGCGCGAGGAACAAGACCGGGTTCCTGGCGCGACAGCCGGGCACGACCGACGCTGATTTCGAGCGTCTTTTTCCGCCGGGTTTCTTCGGGCATCGCCGGCTGCTGGGCCCGGACGGCCACTATGGCCAGTGGCTGCTCGGGCTGCCGGTGGCGGTCAAGATCAACGATACCGTCTACATGCACGGCGGTCCCTCATCGCTGCTGCACGGCCGCAGCTTGGAGCAGTTGAACGGCGACTATCGCGCGGCCCTGCTGGAGTACGTCGCCGCGGAGACGGCCCTGCGCAAGGCAGGGCTGCTGTTTTTCGAGGATGCCTACGCCGGGCGGGCCGAGGCGGCGGCGGCGCGGCTCGCTGCGCTGCCTGCAGGCGGCAGTACGACGGGGCCCCTGGCGCCGGAGCCGGAGCGCCTGAGGAAGGCGGACGACAACCCGCTGCTCAGTTCACGCGGACCGAACTGGTACCGGGGGGCTGCCTTCTGCAACGAGTGTGCCGAGTCCGACGTGCTGCGGCCGTGGTTGCAGCAAGTGGGTGCGCGCCGGCTCGTGATCGGGCATACGGTGGCGCGCAATGCGACCGTCGTCTCGCGCTTCGACGGCGCCGTGGTGAAGCTCGACGCCGGCATGAACCGCGCCGTGTACCGCGGACGACCCGCGGCACTGATCTCCGACAGCTCTGGATCGCGCGTGGCCTACGCCATGCCTGCAACGCCCGCGGCGCAGATTCCTGCCGAGCCGCTCTACCTGAGCTCGCAACAGATCGACGAGCAGGGCGTTGCCGACATTCTCGCGCGCGGCGCGATCGAGGTCACCGAGACCTGTTCGCCGGGCGTGTTCGAGGTCCGGGTCGCGCTCGACGGACGCGGCGTGAAGGCCGTGTTCGAGGCCGCGACGGACGAAGCCGTGCAACGTGAGCTCGCCGCCTATCGGCTCGACCGCCTGCTCGGTCTCGGGCTGGTGCCGGCGACCGTCGCGCGCACCCATGCCGGTCAGTCGGGTGTCCTGCAGGGCCGGCCGGCGAACTGGGCGAGCGAGCAGGACCGCAAGAATGCGACCAACGGCGCGCGTGCTGGTCTCGCCTGCCAGACGATCTCCAGCGTGCCGCAAGCCGAGCCGGCGCGCCGAGCGCTGCCGCCCGGTGGACAGGTACCGCGCTTGCCGACCGGCGGCTGGTGCGACATGGCAGCCCAGTACCAGCTGAGTTACGCGTTCGACGCACTGATCGACAACCGGGGCCGCACGTTCGACCGGTTCCTGTACGACACCGATGCGGCCACGCTGTTCCTCGCCGGCCACGGCGCCGGCTTCGGGACTTCAACGCAGCTGCCGAAGGTCATGGAGGCGGCGATCGCGAAAACGGGGGCGGAAATGCAGGCCCGCCTGCGGCGCCTCGACGCGGCCAACGTCGAAGCGGCGATCGGGGACCTGGTCGGGCCGCGCGCGGTCAAAGCACTGCTGCAGCGGCGCGACCGGATCCTGGAACTGGCACGTCCAGTGTCGGCCTCCGCCGGCCGCTGACATTCAGGCGCCCTGGACCACCACCACACGCAGCCGGAAGTTGCTCGAGGCCTCGAGGCCGTCGACGTCGCTCGCGACCACCGTGATGGTCAGTTCCTCGGCGAATCCCTCCGGCGCGTGGCCGCTGAAACGGCGCGCCTTCGGGTCGAACTTCAGCCAGGCCGGTAACGGGCGGCCGTCGGCAAGCCGTGCGGCGAGGTGCAGCACGTCGCCGGGATCGGCGTCCACGAAGGCATCGTCGGGCACCCGATGCTCGAGCGACCGCCCGGGCTGACAGCTCGCGTCCGGAATCACGGCGCCGACCTCCGGCGCCACGTTGATCACGTTCTCCACGGCCTTGCGGCCGAACTCACGGCCGATCGCGACCGCCAGCCAGATCCACACCAGCGCCAGCAGCAGGTTGAGGCCCGCGAACTGCTGCACGCCCCAGCCGAACCAGTTCAGCCCGGCGAACACCACGCCCGCCTGCAGGAGGTCACCGAAGCGCCAGAAGAACGAGTCGATGGCGGTCTTGCCCTCGTACTTGGCATCGCGGTCCACTGGCAGGAACAGCGCGTGCCGGGTCGTGTTCATCAGCGAGTAATCGATGCTGTTCTCGGCAATCTTCACCAGCCGGATCAGCGTGAACACGGGCACGAAGCCGCCGAGCACCGGACCGAGTGAAATCAGGCCGTAGCCCAGGGCAACGATGACCGGGTGCACGATCAGCGCGCCCTTCACGCCGACGGCACGATAGATGCGCGCGACGAGGAACATCTGGATGCCCAGCCCGACCAGCGTCACCCAGAACTGGAAGCTGCCGTAGAACGCGGCGATCAGCGTGCCTGCGTCGAGCGTCCCTCCGCTCGCGGCAACCTGCCGTGCCGCGTCGCGCTGCACGAAGTCGGCGAGCACGAACTCACCGGTGGTGTTGATCCAGTTGAGCAGCACCACCAGCAAGGCGATCAGCAGCAGGTAGCGGTCGCGCAGCACCAGGCCGATGCCGCCCAGCAGCCGCGGCACCGGGGTCCCATGCTCGGCGACGATCGCGCGCGAGCCCTCCGGCACGGCGCGTCGCTCGGGACCCGCCAGCGTCAGCGTCGTGAGCAGCAGGGCCGTGGACGCCAGCATCAGGCCGACCGGCGTCAACACGCTCACCGCGATCTGCGCGCTCTTGGCGCCAGCCAGCGCGCCCAGGTTGGCGCCGACCATGATCACCGGGAACAGCCGTTGCCCGCTCTTGAGGTTGAACGAGTCGGCGGCGAACGCCCACAGCTGCGCGATCACCACCACGCCGAAGATGCTGACCCAGATGAAGAACGGGAAGGCGATCGACATGCCGGCCACGGCCGCGGCCCAGAACAGCAGCAGGTTCGCGGCAAAGAATGCCGTCACTGCCCGCAGCAGTCGCTCGCCGTCCAGGCGGCGACGCAGGGCGGCATACATGGGCACCAGCAGCATGAGGATCAGGGCGATCAACGCCACGGCGTAGGCGCGCACCTCGGCCGAGAACTTGGCCAGCATGAAGGCCTCGCGCAGGGCCTTCACCACCTGGTAGGAGAACAGCAGCAGAAACGCGTGCAGGATGAACAGCAGCGCGCTGCGACCCTCGCCGGGCCGTACGCGCGTGAAGAGCGTGAGCAGGCGTTCGAACGGGGTCAGGCCGGAGTGGTCGGTCAACATGCGGCGGACCCGTCACGCGCCTGAAGATCTGTTTTCATTGTGCGACTGCGGCGATTGACCCGAATACCGCGAGCTTCGCATGATGGGTGCCCGCATGGAAGTGGTGTGCTGCAGCCACCGGTGTTCCGCCGGTCAACCGAGCGGGACGCCCTTGAACGCGGGCTCGGCCACCGCCAGCGATCTGGAGTAACCCTGCTTGATGGCGAGATTGATCAGCCGCGCCGCCTCGCCGCGGTCGCCCCGGTCCGCCGCCGCGATCGCCGCGAAGCTGTACACGTACGGCGAGTTCGACCCGAATTCGAGTGCGCGGCTCACGTAGCGAGCCGCTCGCTCGGCCTCCCCGAGCCGTCCGTAGAAGTAACCGAGCATCGCCCAGGTCTCGGCGTCGGTCGCGTCCACCGCGAGCGCCTGCTCCGCAAGCCCGGCGGCTCGCCGATAGTCCGCGACCGCCAGCTTGCGACGATTCGGCAGATGCCAGCGTGCATCGGCACGGCCGCCCCACAGCTGGAAGTCCTCCGGGGCCATGTCCAGCGCCTTGGTGTACATGACCACGGCCTCATCCAGCCTGCCCAGGTAGTAGTACACCGTGCCGAGATTGGAATATGCGCTGCGCGACGCCTCGATCCTGGTCGAGGTCTCGAACGCCTTGGCTGCCGCCTCGAGATCGCCGGAGGCGAGTCGTGCCGCCCCGAGGTTGTTGAATCCCGCGGCATTGCCGGGGGCAAGCTCGGTGACGCGCACCCACGCCTCGGCCGCCTCCTCGCTGCGGCCGGACGCGAACAGGAACCCACCCAGCGCGTTGTAGGACATCCAGTAGCCGGGCTCAACGACGATCGCCTCGCGCAAACTCTGCTCGGCCTCCTTGGCGCGATTCATCCGGGCCAGCGCCCGGCCCAGCCCGATGTGCGCCTCCGCATCCCTCGGTGCCCGGCGCAGGACCGAGCGGTAGACGGCCTCGGCCTGCTCGTGCCGTCCGCTGGCGCCGTAGAGCTGGCCGAGTGCCAGCTCAGTCTCCTTCAGCGTCGCGTCCGCCTCGAGCGCCGCCCGGCAGGCCGCCTCGGCCGTATGCACGTGCTCGGTCGCACTCGTCCGGTTGTAGCGGATGATGGCGACCTGGCAGAGGCCCGCCTGCGCGCGGGCGAAACCAGGATCGGCGTCGAGCGCAAGGCGGAACAGGCGCTCGGCCTCGTCGATGCGACTGATGACCCCGCCCTGCCGCAGCTCGGCCAGGCCGGCGAGGTAGAAGTCGTACGCCCGCGGATTGTGAGTCGGGGTCGCCTGCAGCTGCTGCGCCAGCTCCGGCGTCAGCACCATGTGCAACTGCCGGGCGATGGCAGCGGAGATTTCCTTCTGGATCCCGATCAGGTCCTGCCAGGGCCGGTCGTAGCTGTCGGTCCAGGCGTGAAATCCTGTCGCCGCGTCGATCAGCTGGGCCGTCACCCGGAGCCGCTCAGCCTCGCGACGGACGCTGCCCTCGAGGACGAAGCGCACGCCGAGCTGTTCGCCGATGCTGCGAACGTCAAGGTCGCGGCCCTTGTACGCGAACGCAGAAGTGCGCGCGGCGACGCGCAGGCCGGGCAGCTTCGCCAGGTCACTGGACAGCTCTTCGCTCAGCCCGTCACCGAGGTAGCCCGCTTCGCCGGTCGGACTCATATCCACGAACGGCAGCACCGCGATCGACTTGGCACTGGGCTCGAGTCGCTGCGACGTCGATTCGGCCACCGGCTGATCAGCGTCGATGGTTCGCCACCATGCGTAGCCAGTGACTGCAGCCATCAGCGAGACACCGGCCACCAGGGCCGGCGCGATCGCGCGGCGCGCGCGTGGCAGGCGTACGCTTCCGGCCATCCCCTCGTCGAGCACGATTCCGCCCGCCGTGATCTCGTACGACCACGCGAGCACTGCGACGATGGGCAGGCCGACCACCGCCAGGATCGTCAGCGCCGTCATCCACCAGTCCGGGAGACGCAGCGGCTCGAACGTGACCTCGGCGACCTGCAGCATGATCCAGATGCCGACGAGATAGGTGCCGGCCACCTTGAGGACGCTGCGCCGCCGCAGCTCGATCACGAACGTCTGCAGGCGGCCAACCACCGGACGGGATGGAGGATTCGCGATGGCCGGTGGCACCGCCCGCCGAACCGGCTCGAGGTGGGCGATGAGCGCAAAACCGCCCTGTGCGGCGTTGACGATGTAGCGCCGGTCACCGGTGGAGCCCCCGAGCGTCTCGCGCAGCCGGCGGATCGTCTGGCGCAACTGCTGGTCACTGCCGCCGTCGGCGGGCCATGCGGCGTGACGCAGGGCATGGCGGCTCACGGCTTCGCCGTGCATGGCCGCCAGCGCGAGCAGCAGCGCGAGCTGCGCCGGCTCGAGTACGACCGCACCGTTCGGGCCCGAGATCCGCGCGCTGCGCGGGTCCACGAGCCACTCCCCGAGCCTGAATTCCCCCTGCCGGTCGGTGGCATCCATGACCCTGGACCGTTCTGCCGTCTGGTGAGGGAGAATACCAGACCTCGCCGGCTGCAACGAACCGCGGCGGGATGCTCGCCGGCCAGCGCGGGCGTCAGCCCGCAGCCCGCTCCAGCGCCTGCCGCAGGTCGTCCAGCAGGTCGTCGCCGTGCTCGATGCCGATCGAGAGGCGCACTGTGCCCGCCTTGATGTCAGTCCACTCGCGCTGCTCATCATTGAACCCGCGCGGCTGCTGCATGGACGGCGCGACGACCAGCGACTCGGTCGAACCGAGGCTCGAGGCAATGCTGAACAGCTGCAGCGCCTCGGCGAAGCGCGTGCCGGCCTCCATCCCGCCGACGAGGTCGACGGTGACCAGCGTGCCGAACCCGTCCATCTGCCGCGTCGCAAGCGCGTGACCCGGGTCCCCGGGCAGCCCTGGATAACGGACCCGCGCGACTTCCGGGCGCGCCGCGAGGAACCCGGCGACCCGCAGTGCGTTGCTGCACTGCGCATCCCAGCGCACGAAATACGTCTTCAGGCCGCGCAGGATCAGGAACGCAGCGTGCGGGTCGAGCGTCGGACCAACGGTGTTGAAATCAGTGCGGAGCGAGTCGATCAGTTCCTTCCGCCCGATGACCGCACCGCCCATCACGTCGCCGTGGCCGGACGCGTACTTGGTCAGGCTGTGCGCGAACAGGTCGACGTCGAACTCGCCGTGGTTGTGCAGTCCGCCGAGCGTGTTGTCCAGCAGCGTCAGCGCGCCATGCGAATGCGCCAGCTGCGCGATACGCGCGATGTCCGCGACCTTGAGCACCGGATTGGTGGGCGACTCGAAGACCACCAGCCGCGTGGGTATCGCGGCGAGCGTCCTCTCGAGCCCGGCGACGTCGTCCACGGACAGCATCGTGCTCGCCACGCCGTATCGGCTGAGCAAGCGGCCCACCAGTGACCGCGTCGGCGGATACAGCTCGGCAAAGTACACCACGTGGTCGCCCGACTTCAGCAGGCCGATCAGCGACATCGCGATCGCGGCGACGCCCGAGCCCGTCAGCAGGCACGCGTCGCGTCCCTGCAGGTCCGCGAGCGCGAGCTCGAGCTGGCGCAGCGTCGGGTTCGAGACCCGCGAGTAATAGTATCCATCGCGCCGTCCCGCCCAGTAGCGGTGCGTCTCGCCGACGTCGTCGAAGCTGAACTTGACCGACTGGTAGATGGGCGCGACGAGCGGCCGGTTGTCCGGCGCAACGGGCACGTCCGGCAGGTGCGTGACGCGCGTGCGCTTGTTCATCAGTGGTGCCTCAGGTGACGAGTTCGAAGCGATCGGCATCGAGGTGTGCCGGGAAGCTCCTGCGGTAGGCCTGCAGCGATTCGAGGTCGAGGACCGCGGTCTCGACGCGGTCCCCGCCGCCCTCGCTCGACAGCGGCTGGCCGAGGAAATCGAGCGCGACGCTGTCGCCGGCGTAACTGGCACCGTTGCCGTCCCTGCCGATGCGGTTGACGCCCACCACGTAGCAGAGGTTCTCGATGGCGCGCGCCTTGAGCAGCGTGGACCACGCATGCGCCCGGCGCTGCGGCCAGTTGGCGACGTACAGCAGCAGGTCGTAGTCGTCGCGGTTGCGGCTCCACACCGGGAAGCGCAGGTCGTAGCAGATCATCGGGCAGACCCGCCAGCCCTTGAGTTCCAGCACGCGGCGCCGGTCCCCCGCCGCATAGTGATCCTGCTCGCCGGCGATGCGGAACAGGTGCCGTTTGTCGTAGTGCTCGAGCGTGCCGTCGGGCCGCGCCCAGACCAGGCGGTTGTGGCAGCGTCCCTCCTCGCGCACGATCAGGCTGCCGGCGATGACGCAGCCGAGCGCCGCGGCCTCCTCGCGCAGCCAGCCGATGGTCGGCCCGTCCATGTCCTCCGCCAGGGCTTCCGACTGCATGCTGAAGCCCGTCGAGAACATCTCCGGCAACACCACCAGATCGGTGTGGCCGACCAGGCCGCGGAAGTGGCCTGCGAGGCCGCGCCGGTTGGCCGCCGGGTCCTGCCAGGCCAGGTCGGTCTGCACCATGGTGACGCGCAGGTTTGGGTTCATCGCAATCCTCCAGCGACGCCGAGCTGCGACAGCCGCGCGCCGGCGGCGTCGAGGGTCGCGTCGTTCTTGGCAAAACAGAACCGTACCACCCGTTCTTCGGTCGGTGCCGTGGAGAAGACGGACACCGGGATGGCGGCAACGCCGATCTCGCGGGTCAGCCAGCGGGCGAATTCCACGTCCGGCAGCCTGCTCACGGCGGAATATTCCGCGAGCTGGAAATACGTGCCGGCGGCCGGCACGGCGCGCAGCGGGGTCGCGGCCAGCAGGTCACGGAAGCGGTCGCGCTTGGACTGGTAGAAATCGGCGAGCGCGTGCGCATGACCGGGGCAGTCCACGAGAAACTGCGCGAACGCAGCCTGCATCGGCGCAGCGACCGCGAACTGCACGAACTGATGCACCTTGCGAAATTCGCCCGTCAACGCCGGCGGAGCCACGCAATAACCGACTTTCCAGCCAGTGCAGTGGTACGTCTTGCCGAACGAGGAGACGACGAAGCTGCGGTCCGCCAATGCCGGCCGTCCGAGCAGGCTCAGGTGGGGCCGCCCGTCGAAGACCATGTGCTCGTAGACCTCGTCCGCGAGCACGAGGACGTCGTTGTCGCGCAGGACGTCCTCGAGTGCATCGAGGTCCGATGGCGCGAATACCGCGCCGGTCGGATTGTGCGGCGAGTTGACGATGAGCAGGCGCGTGCGGGCAGTGACGGCAGTGCGCACGCGGTCCCAGTCCACACCGAAGCCCGGCCTCAGCAACGGGACTCGCACCGTGCGCCCGCCGGCGAGTTCGACCGCCGGCTGGTAGGAGTCGTACGCCGGCTCGAGCAGGATCACCTCGTCGCCCGGGCGCACGACCGCATGCACGGCACAGAACAGTGCCTCCGTCGCCCCGGAGGTGATGGTCACCGCCGACTGCGGATCGACGACGCATCCGTACAGGTCGCGCACCTTGCCCGCGACGGCCTCGAGCAGAGCCGGCCACCCCGACATCGGTGCGTACTGGTTGATGCCCGCCCGCATCTTCTCGGTGACGAGATCGAGCAGCCTCGACGGCGGGTCGAAGTCAGGGAAGCCCTGCGACAGGTTGATCGCGCCGCACTCCGCAGCGAGCCGCGACATGACGGTGAAGATCGTCGTGCCGACCTGCGGCAGCTTCGAGGGCGGCAGCGTCAGCACGATGAGGAGCCAAGCGGTGCCTGGTCGGCAGTCGGGAGCGGCTCCGGGAGACACGCCGTGAATCCGTCCCTGGAGGCTCGCGCGCCGCGTCCATGCGGCGCGACGGTCTCCCGGAGCCGCTCCCGACTGCCGACCACGCACCGCCCGGCACCGCACCCGCTCATGATCGCGGCGCGCTGCCTTGCATCGCTGCAGCCGCCATCGCCGCACCGATCATTCCCGCCTCGTTGCGGAAGTGCGCCGGCACGATCTCCGCGGAGCTCCTGAGCAGCGGACCGAACCGCTCCCAGTTCTCGGTGACGCCACCGCCGATGATGAAGACGTCCGGCCACAGCAGCGCATGGTAAGCCTGCAGCACCTCGTTGACCGCCGCGGCCCACTCCGGCCAGTCGAGGTTGCGATCCACCCGCACCCTGGCCGAAGCGCGATGCTCCGCCTCCTCGCCCCGAATCTCGAGGTGCCCGAGCTCCGTGTTCGGCAGCAGGCGCCCGTCCACGAACAGCGCGGTGCCGATGCCCGTGCCCAGCGTCAGCACCATCACCGTTCCGTCGCGACCGCGGCCGGCGCCGAGCGTCATCTCCGCGATCCCCGCGGCGTCGGCATCGTTGAGAAACGCGACCGGGCGGCCGAGACGGGACTCGAGCAATCCCCGCGCGTCGGTACCGATCCACCGCCGGTCGATGTTGGCGGCGGTCCGCGCGTAGCCGCGCTGCGCCACCGCCGGAAACGCGAGCCCGACCGCGCCGTCGGAGGGGAGTTCCCGAGCCATGTCCGCCAGCAGGTCCATCACGGCCTCGGGCGCCGCATCCGCCGGCGTCGCCCGCCGCAGGACTTCGCCCGTCAGCCGGCCCGTGCCGGCGTCGACGAGTCCCGCCTTGACGAACGATCCGCCGACATCGAACGCCAGGATCGGTGCGCTCGCCACGCTCAGCCCTTCTTCATGCTCTCGATCATCTGCTGGTTCGCCGCCAGCGCCATCTGCGCGTCGCGGTCGCGGATCTTCTGCTGTCGCGACATGGTGACGCCCGCGATCGCGACGCCGATGGCCACGATCCCGATCAGTATGCTGGCGAGCGCGTTGATGTCGGGGCTCACGCCGAGCCGCACTTTCGAGAACACCACCATCGGCAGCGTGCTCGAGCCCGGGCCCGCGACGAAGCTCGCGATCACGAGATCGTCGAGCGACAGCGTGAAGGCGAGCAGCCAGCCCGACAGCAGCGCCGGGAAGATGATCGGCAGCGTGACCAGGAAGAACACCTTGGCCGGGCGCGCGCCCAGGTCCTGCGCAGCCTCCTCGAGGGACTCGTCGAACTGGGCGAGGCGCGACTGCACGACTACCGTGACGAACGCCATTGCGAAGGTCACGTGCGCGATGATGATCGTGGTCATGCCGCGGCCTGCCGGCCAGCCGATCAGCTGCTCGAGCGTGACGAACAGCAGCAGCAGCGACAGGCCGGTGATTACCTCGGGCATCACGAGCGGCGCCGTCGCCATCCCGGACAGCAGCGTGCGACCGCGGAACGGGCCGAACCTGGCGAGCGCCATGCCGGTGAGCGTGCCGAGCACGACGGCGGCACTGGCGGCGATGGCGGCGATCTTCAGGCTGAGCAGCGCCGCGCCGATGATCTGCTGGTT
>Ga0079037_100000765_pt1 | contig 15474 bp, 15 predicted proteins | sample Mud3Dept4metaG_FD_71479 | JGI IMG/M metagenome (GOLD analysis project Ga0079037, IMG submission 71479) | Freshwater wetland microbial communities from Ohio, USA, analyzing the effect of biotic and abiotic controls - Mud 3 Core 4 Depth 4 metaG | ecosystem: Environmental > Aquatic > Freshwater >... | reverse complement strand
CCCAGGAGAGACCGATGGTCGACGCCGACCGCCCCCCCCAGATCTCGTTCGAGCCCGGCATCGCGCCGAGCCCCGAGCGCTCCGCGGCCGACGATCCGGCGCTCAACCCGGCGATCGAGCGTCCGATCCTCGAGATCGAGCGGCTGAGCCTCTGGTACGGCGCCAAGCAGGCGCTCAAGGGCAACTCGCTGCGCATCCCCGAGCGCCGGATCACCGCCTTCATCGGCCCTTCGGGGTGCGGCAAGTCCACGCTGCTGCGCTGCGTCAACCGCCTCAACGACCTGATCGACGGCGTGCGCATCGAGGGCGAGATCCGCTTCGAGGGACGCAACATCTACGACCCCGAGGTCGAGATCAACGCCCTGCGCAAGCGCATCGGCATGGTCTTCCAGAAGTCGAACCCGTTCCCGAAGTCGATCTACGAGAACGTCGCCTACGGGCCGCGCATCCAGGGCATCACGCGCAAGGCCACGCTCGACGAGCTGGTGGAGAAGAGCCTGCGCGGCGCCGCCCTCTGGGACGAGGTCAAGGACCGCCTCGACGAGTCCGCGCTCGGCATGTCAGGCGGCCAGCAGCAGCGCCTGTGCATCGCGCGCGCGATCGCGGTCGAGCCGGAGATCATCCTGCTCGACGAGCCGTGCTCGGCGCTCGATCCGATCGCCACCGCCAAGATCGAGGAGCTGATGGAGGACCTGAAGCGGGACTTCACGCTGGTGATCGTGACCCACAACATGCAGCAGGCGTCGCGGGTCTCGGACTACACGGCGTTCCTCTACATGGGCGAGCTGATCGAGTACGGCGAGACCGGGCAGCTCTTCCTCAAGCCCATGAAGCAGCAGACCGAGGACTACATCACCGGCCGCTTCGGCTGAGCCTCGCCCGCCGGGACCGGTTCGAGGTCGCCCGCATCGAGCGCCGCCAGCATCTCGGCGATCGGCCCGAGCTTGACGCGCGGCCGGCCGCTGGCCGCGCCGCGCGCCACCTCCAGCCGGTCCAGGCGCTGCCAGTCCGCGAAGTCGACCCGGCGGACCCCGCGCGCCGCCAGGAGCCGGTCCACCGCCGCCGCCTCCGGCTCGGCCGCCGGCACGGTCCCGGGCAGGTCGGCGAGCATCGCGGCCGCCGTCTCGGCGCCGTCCGGCTTGTTGCTGCCGATGAGGCCGGTCGGACCGCGCTTGACCCAGCCCGCGACGTAGAGCCCCGGCAGGCGAGCCCCCGTTCCGGGATCGACCACGCGCCCCGCCTGGTTGGGGACGATGGCGCGCCGCTCGTCGAACGGCAGGTCGGGCAGCGGCAGCGACCGGTAGCCGACCGCGCGCACCACGAGTCCCGCGGCGAGCGTCTCGAAGACGCCCGTGCCACGCGCGGCGAGCCCGTCCCGGCCGGGTTCGAGCCGGTTGCGCTCGACGCGGATCGCGCGCACCCGGCCGCCCTCGCCCGCGATCTCCACCGGCGAGACCAGGAAGCGCAGGTGGATCCGGCGCGGCGCGCCGGTGAGCCCCCGCTCGGCGCAGGCGCGCAGGATCTCCAGGTTCTTCTGCGCCTGGACGTCGTCCGCGAGCTCCGCGCGGCTGCCCGGGTCGAGCTCGAGCTCGGTTGGGTCCACGACCAGGTCCACGCCGGACAGCTCGACCAATTCCTTGAGCTCGGGCGGCGAGCACTTCGCCTGGACGGGGCCGCGCCTCGACAGCACGTGGACATCCCTGATCCGGCTCGCGGAGAGCGCAGCCAGGGCATCGTCGGAGATGTCGGTCCGCGCCAGCTCGCCGGGATCGCGCGCCAGCACGCGCGCGACGTCCACCGCGACGTTGCCGACGCCGACCACCGCCGCCGCCTCCCCGCCGAGGTCCACCGGCAGGTCGAGGAAGTCGGGATGCCGGCTGTACCAGGCGACGAACGCGGTCGACGAGTGGCTGCCCTCGAGGTCCTCGCCCGGCACGCCGAGGCGGCGGTCGCTCTGGCCGCCCACCGCGAACACGGCCTGGTCGTAGTAGCGGCGCAGGTCGTCGAGCCCGAGGTCGCGCCCGTACTCGACGTTGCCCAGGTAGCGCACGCGCGGGTCGAGCGCCAGCCGCTCGAAGACGCGCACCACCTCCTTGATCTTGGGATGGTCCGGCGCGACGCCGTAGCGCACCAGGCCGTAGGGCGTGGGCAGCCGGTCCACGAGATCGATCGAGACCGCGAGGTCCTTGCGCGCGAGCAGCGCGGCGGCGGTGTAGAAGCCGGACGGGCCCGCGCCGACGACGGCGACCCGCAGCGGGCGCGCGGCAGTGGCGAGAGGAGGAGCCATACGCAGTCAGGATATCCCGACCGCGGGCGCGGACCGCCCCAACGGGCGGGGAAGAGCGGTCGCTCGGAGACGTCGCCGCGCGCGCCGCGACCGCCTCGGCTTCAGCCGCCCTTCAGCCCGTTGCGCAGGCGACCGAGCAGGACGTTCAGCGGGTTCTTGCGCGACAGGAACGGCAGCACCGGGCGGCGCCGCACGCCGATCTCGCGGCGCAGCTCCTTGAGCTCCCGGTGGTCGGGATCGAGCTTGAGGCCGCGCGCGATCGACGACACGGCCCCCTTGCGATCCTCGAGGATCAGCTGCACGCGCGCCAGGTTGAGGTGGTTGTCCGGCTCGTAGTACTGGATCTTGACCGCGTGCTCGCACAGCTTGTGGCCGTCCTTCACCCGCCGCTGGTACCGCGCGATGCCGTAGCCCAGGTACGAGTAGACGAGGCCCGGGAGCTCCGCGGCGCCCTGGCGCCCCTCGGCCGCGGCGCCCAGCAGCTGGAGACCGCGGTCCCAATCGCCCGCGCGGCAGAGGGCAAGCCCCTTCGCCGCGGCGACCTGGATCTCTCCCGTTCCGAGGGCCATCGAGGGCACCATGCTACACTGAGCGCGCTCGATCGAGGTACCGGCCGCGGAACGCGCGATGCCCGAGAGACCAACCGGCCCTCCCGATCTGGAGGAGCTCGTCGCCCTCGCCCGGCGCTTCGCGGACCGCAAGCGCTTCGACGAGGCCATCGAGCTCTTCCAGCTCGCCCTCCGACTCGAACCCCAGGACCTCGGACTCCGCCTCGCCGTTGCCCGGCTGCGCAAGCTCAAGCGCGCCCAGACGCGCGGCACCGGCGACCGCGATCCGGTCGAGGCCGTGCGCGACGAGCTCCGCCGCGCGTCGATCGACGCTGCCCACTTCGTGGGTCTGGCGTGGCTCTATGCCGAGAAGGGCGAGGAGTTCCGCGCCCTCGAGTGCCTCGAGATCGCGCGCGCCAAGGACCCGATCTCTCCGGCCGCCTACAAGCTGGCCGGCCGCCTCCACCACCACCTCCAGGACTTCGACGCCGCCGCCGACCAGCTGCGCAAGGCGCTCCGCTTCAACCCCTTCGATCGCGAGTCCGCGGAGCTGCTCGGCCAGGTCGAGTACGAGCGCCGGCAGTACGCCGAAGCCATGTCGGCGACCATCGACGCCTTCCTCCTGCTGCCGTCGACCGAGGAGGAGCGCGCGATCCGCCTGCGCCGCCGCATCCGCACCCTGCGACACCTGCTCGGCTGGCAGTCCGCCCAGGTGGTCTCGTCGCTGCGCGAGCGCGAGGAGGTCCTCCACATCGCCTTCGACCGTCTGCAGTGGCGGCGCGAGCGCTTCCGCGGCGCGGAGGGCCTCGCCGACTCGCCTTCCGCGCAGGCCGAGAGCGCCCAGGGGCGCCTCTCGATCGCCGCCCGGCTGCGCCGCTGCGAGACCTGGTCGCACCTGACCGACGAGCAGATCTTCAAGCTCTCGTCGGTGGTCGGCGAGGAGACGGCCGAGGCCGGCAGTCTGATCTTCGCCAGCGCCTCCACCGGCACCGACTTCTACCTGCTCGAAGAGGGCGAAGTCGACATTCAGCGGCCGACGCCCTACGGCACCTTCCCGCTCGCCGTGCTCAAGCCCGGCTCGGTGTTCGGCGAGGTCGGCTTCGTCGCGCCGGGACCGCGCACCGGCGACGCGCTCGCCTCGCGCGCCTCGCGGGTGCTGCGCTTCGACGGCGCGCGCCTCGCCGAGCAGGCGCAGCACTGGTCCGAGTATGGTGTCCAGATCTACTGGGGCCTCTGGCACTCCCTGGCCGGCAAGCTGCGCGCCACCAACGAGCAGCTCAAGACCTTCTTCAGCAGCGACAAGCAGCCGGAGAACTTCCTGCGCCTCCGGCGCGCGCGCGAGACGGTCTCCGGCATCATCGAGATCCCGAGCGAGGAGAAGCTCCGGATGCTGCGCGAGCAGGGGCTCTCGGGCAAGGAGCTGACGACGCTCGCCAACTTCTCGCGCGAGCTGCGCTTCGAGCCCGGCAGCGCGCTGTTCGAGGAGGGCGACGAAGGGCACGAGATGTACGTCGTGCTCGAGGGCAAGGTCCTGATCTCGAAGTACATCCCGGGCGCCGGCGAGGAAGCGCTCGCGATCCTCGAGCGCGGCGATTTCTTCGGCGAGATGACGCTCATCGACGGCGAGCCGCGCTCGGCCGACGCACGCGCCCACGAGGGCCCGGTCACGGTCCTGGCGCTCGACCAGGGCACCATCCAGGAGATGCTCGCGCTCGACCCCGAGGCTTCGCTCGAGTTCCTGAAGCTGCTCTGCCGGCTGGTCGCCAAGCGCCTGCGCGAGATCGACGAGAAAGTCACCACCTGGCGCATCTTCGTGGGCCCGGGCGACGAACGCGTCCCGGTCTGAGCCCGGCCGCCCGGCGCGCCCGCCGCGGCGCGCGCCATCCTTCGATTGAACCCGCCCGCGCCCCGGGGGCACTTACCCCGGCAGTGGCTCCGTGGCGGCTCGCGCGCGGAGCCGGCCGGGGGGTCCGTCGCCATGCGATCGCCACCGCCGTCTCGCCGCTCCGGGAACGCCGAAGCGCGCCGCCCGCCCCGGCGTGCCCGCATCCTCGCGCTCGCGGTCGCCCTCGCCCTCCCGCCGCCGGGCGGCGCCGAGGCGCCGGTCAACGGCTGCACGGTCCGCGACGCCGTCGACTGGCTCTACGTCGGGCCGACGCCTCGCCACGTCGACTTCGCGTGCTGCGCCTACGCGCCGCCGTGCGTGAAGATCCGCCCCGGCCGCACCGTGCGCTGGCTGGGGGACTTCACCTTCCACCCCCTGCGCGCGGGGCTCGTGATCGGCGGCGGCACACAGAGCCAGCCCGGCAACCCGATCCCGGCGGTCGACTCCGGCACGAACTCCGGACAGATCTCGTTCGCGGACGCGGGCAGCTGGGGCTTCTACTGCAACTTCCACTGGGCGACCGACGCCATGTACGGCGCGGTCATCGTGGCGCTCTTCGCCGACGGCTTCGAGACCCAGGACACGAGCGAGTGGAGCCTCGTCTTCCCCTGACCGCGAGCGCCACGCTCAGGCTGCTCCGCTCGCGGCCGCCGGCAGGCCGACGGCTACCGCCAGCCGGTCCGGGTCGAGGTGACGCACGAGCGCGGCCTCCACGCTCCGGCGATCGAGCGCCGCGATGCGCTGCCGGGACCAGGCGCCGTCCTCGAACGGCAGCCCCTCGAGGGCGCCGAGCGCGGCGAGGTCGCACCACTGGCGGGCCGTCTCGCGCCGGAACGGCTCGCGCCCGAGCAGGTACGAGCGCGCCTCCTCGAGCTCGGTGTCGGTGAGCCCGCCCTCGAGCAGGCGGCGTGTCTCCTCGACCACGCCGCGCAGGGCCTGCTCCACCGTCTCGGGCGCGGTGCCGACGTAGGCGACGAAGCGCCCCGGGTCGAGCCCGGCGCCGGCGACCGTGTCGGCGGCGGCGTGGTAGGCGAGACCCTCGCGGTCGCGGATCCGGTTCGGGATACGGCCGGAGAGCCCCGAGCCCGCGCCCAGCGCGACCGCCGCCAGCTCGAGCGCCGCGCAATCGGGGTGAGCGCGCGCGACCGTGAGCTGGCCGACGAACAGATGGGCCTGGTCGCGCGCGCGCGTGCGGATCTCGCGCCGGGTCGCCGCCGCGGCGGGCGGCGCCGCCGGAAGGAACTCCCGATCGTCGCCCGCGCGCAAGTCCGGCAGCAGCGCCTCGAGCCGGGCGCTCACCGCCTCGGGATCGATCGCGCCCGCCACCGAGACGCAGCCGCCCCGCGCCAGCGCGGCGGCGTGGAAGCGGGCGCAGTCCGCCGGGGTGATCGCCGCCAGGCTCTTCGCGTCACCCTGCAGCGGCCTGCCCTTCGGGTGCGCGCCGTAGAGCAGCTCGGCGAAGGTCCGCCCGGTCATCACGTCGGCCTCGTCGGCCTGGGCCTCGAGCTCCGCCGCGGCCTGGCGCGCCAGCCAGCGCACGCGATCCTCGGGGAAGGTGGTCTCGAGGAGCATCTCGGCGGCGAGCGCGAGCGCGCCCTCCCAGTCGTCGGCGAGCGCGTCCACCGCCACGCCCGTCGACTCCACCGATCCGAAGCCCACCGCGTTCATGCCGCGCGACTCCGCCGCGGTCGCCAGCGCGCGCCAGTCGCGGCGGCGTGTGCCCTCGGCGAGAGCACGGCCGGCCACGAGCGCGAGGCCCGGGATCTCCTCTCGCCGCGCGCCGCCAGCGAGCACGACGCGCACCGCGACCAGCGGCGCTCCGGGCATCCGGCGGACGCGCCAGCGCGCGCCGCTCCTGCTCATGAGCCCGAGATTCCGCGCCAGAGCGCGGCGAGCTCGGCGAAGCGCTCGTCGTAGTCGAGCCGCGAGGCGTCGATCACCTGCCAGGCCTCGCGCCGGCCGTAGATGCCGGCGATCTCCCCGGTCGGAAGCTCACCGGGCGGCTGCTTGTAGGTCAGGAAGTAGTGGCGGAGCCGCTCGACCAGCGCTGCGGGCAACTCGGCCAGGTCCGCGTAGCCGCCGAAGACGGCGTCGTCGGCGAGCACCGCGACGATCTTGTCGTCCGCCTCGCCGTGGTCGATCATGCGCAGCCCGCCCACGGGCCTCGCGCGCAGCAGGAGATCGCCGCGCGGCACCCTGCGCTCGGTCAGCACGCAGATGTCGAGCGGATCGCCGTCGCCGCGCTCGATCGTCCGCCCGGAGCGCTCGGCCGCCAGCCGGCCGGTGCGCGGGCCGCACCAGGTCCTGGGCACGAAGCCGTAGGGGGTCGGACAGAGGCTCGAGAACTTCTGCGGACGGTCGACCCTGAGCAGGCCGGTCTCCTTGTCGAGCTCGTACTTGATGGTGTCGGCGGGCACGAGCTCGATGTAGGCGTTGAGGCACCCGGCGGCGTCCTGGCCCGGGTCGACGCCGTGCCACGGGTGGGCGCGGAACAGGCGGAAGAGTCCGGGAGCGGCGAGATCCATCCTGATCATCCCTCCGGCAAGGAGATGCCGAGCACGCCGCCGGCCGCGGGATCGAGTCGCCCGGCGGCGAGCCGGGCGAGCCCCGGCGCCTCGGCCGCGAGGGCGGCGTCGAGCAGCCGGCGCGGCTGGTCGAGATCGAACTCGGCGAGCGCGAAACCGGCCGCCACGGCCTGTTGGTGGATGCGCTCCTGCGCCCACGCCCAGTCGGCGGCGAACACGCGCCGGGCGCGCTCGAGCTCCTCCTCGGCGATCGGCGCCACGGCCAGCGCCGAGAGCGCCGCGAAGACCCGGCGCTCGACCTCCCGGGCGTCGGCGCCGGGCACGAGCTCCGCCGCGACGGCGAAGTGAGAGGCGACCTGGTTCTCGGCCAGCGAAGCCGTGACCGAGAGGCAGAGCTGGCCCTCCTCCACCAGCTCGCGCTGGAGCCGGCTCGCGCGTCCGCCGGCGAGCACGCACGCGAGCAGGCGGAGCGCGCCGTGCTCCGCCGAGTCGGGGGGCGGCGCCGGCAGCGCGAGCAGGAGCCGCGCCACCTCGCCCTGCCTGCGCTCGACGCGCACCAGCTCGCGCGGCGGCGCGGCGGGCGCCACGCGGGTCCTCGCCTCGGCGCTCCCCCGCGTCTCCCCGAACGCCTCCTCGACGCGCGCCACGACGTCGCCGTCGAGGTCGCCCGCCACGACCAGGACGGCGTTGCCGGGCCGGTAGAAGCGGCGATGGAACGCCGCGATCGTCTCGGCGTCCTGGCGCTCGAGCTCGTCCGGCGTGCCCAGAACGGGCCGGCCGTAGGGGTGCGCCGGGAAGAGCGCGGCGAGGACGTCCAGCTCGAGCGCGTCCCAGGGCTCGTCGCGGTACATCGCGATCTCCTCCACGATCACCCGCCGCTCGGCGTCCACCTCGCGCGGGTCGAGGCGCAGGCCGCGCATGCGGTCGGCCTCGATCGCGAGCGCCTCGGTCCACCGGTCGGACGCGAAAGTGAACCAGTAGGCGGTCAGGTCGTGGTTCGTGAAGGCGTTGTTGGCGCCGCCCAGTGCCTGCGTGCGCCGGTCGATCTCCCCGGGCCCGTAGCGCTCGGAGCCCTTGAACATGAGGTGCTCGAGGAAGTGCGCGAGACCGCCCAGGCCCGGCGCCTCGTCGCGGGCGCCGACCCGGTAGAACAGCGCCGAGGTGACCAGCGGCGCCTGCGGGCTGCGCACCAGCGCGAGCTCGAGCCCGTTGCCGAGCCTGGAGACTTCGATCTCTCCGGCGAGCGCCGGCGGGCGCGGGACCGGGCTCGCCGTGGCCACTGCGTCAGCGGCCCGGCCGGCGTCCGCGCTTGCCGAACTGCGGCAGCGAGAGCGAGACCGTGGTCGGGTTGGGCCCGCCCGGCTCGGCCTCGATCCGGATCCGGTAGACGACGTTGCCGTCGATCAGGAAGCTGAGGATGTGCGACCCGGCCTCCGCCACGCTGTAGGCGCGGCCGTCGCGCTTCTTGGCGTTCCAGTCCATGGCCAGGCCGATCACGGTACGGTCGATCTTGACGATGATCTTCTCGGCCGCCTCCTTGGGCTGGAGGTCGAACGAGAGGTTCATGCCGGTGCGCATCTCGCGATCGACCGGCACGCGCTCGACCACCGCCTCGCGCCGCTCCTCGCGCGGCGCCGGCTCGGGCGCCGGCGGCGCAGGCTCCTCGACCGGCACGGGGCGGGGCTGCTGGCGGGTCGTGGCAGGCCGGACCGGCGCCGGCTCGCGCCGCGGCTCGACCGGTGCGGGCGTCGGCGCGTCGGCGGTCGTCGTCGTCCGGGTTCCCGGCTCGGCGGACACGGTCGGGCGTGGATTCGCCTCCGGCACGGAGGCCGGAACCGTGGCGGGCGGCGTGCTCGGGGCGGCCGGCTGGGCGAGCGGTTCCGCGCGCGCGGTCTGGACCGCCGGCGCGGGGCGCGTGGTGGTGGGCGTCGAGACGGGCCGCGCGGGCTCCTGCGCCGCTTTCTCGATCGTCTCCGGGCCGGTCGCCGCGGACCTGGCCTTGAGCCCGGCGACGAACTTGCGCGCCGCGAGCCCGCCGCCGACCAGGAGCGCGAGCAACAGCGCCACGACCACCGCCACCAGCGCCAGGCGCGACCTGGGCGCAGGCGCGGCGGCAGCCACCGCCGGGGCGGGGGCGGCGGCGCGCGCGGCGGGGGGGGGCGGCGGCGCAGCGGACACCGGGGGCGGCGGCGGTTGCGGTCGCGCCGGCGGCCGGTCCGGCATGCGCACCGTGGCGTCGCTCGGAGACTCCTCGCGCATCGCCGCACCGGCGAGCTGGTCGGAGGACAGCTCGCGCTCGCAGACCGCGATCTCGCGCACCACCTCCGCCGCCGATGCGAAGCGCTGATCGCGGTCCTTGTGGAGCATGCGGAGCACGAGCTGCTCGAGGCGCGGCCCGAGGTCGGGGCGGCGCACGACGAGCGGGGTCGGCTCCTGGTTGAGGATCTGGTAGACGAGCGTGGTCAGGGTCTCGCCCTCGAACGGGCGGCGCCGGCAGAGGATCTCGTAGAGCAGCACGCCGAGCGAGAACAGGTCGGTGCGCCCGTCGAGCTCCTCGCCACGGATCTGCTCGGGCGACATGTAGTGCGGGCTGCCGACCACCGACCCGGTCATGGTCAGGTCCGAGGTCTGGTCCGCCACGCGCGCGATGCCGAAGTCGGCGATCTTGACCCGGCCGTCGGCCGTGATCATCAGGTTGCTGGGCTTGATGTCGCGGTGGACGACGCCCTGCCGGTGCGCGTAGTCGAGACCCTCCGCGGCCTGGCGCACGATGGCGAGCGCCTCGCCGAGCGACAGCTGCGGTCCCTCGGCGACGCGGTCCGCCAGGTCCTTGCCCTCGACGAACTCGAAGGCGAGGTAGAGGATCCCCTGGTCCTCGCCGGCGTCGAACAGCGCGATGATGTTCGGATGCAGGAGCTTGCCGGCCGCGCGCGCCTCGCGCAGCAGGCGCCGCTTGCGCTCCTCGAGCTCCTGTGCCCGGCCCTCCTGGACCAGCACCGTCTTGAGCGCGATGTTGCGCCCGATCTGCGGATCCTCGGCGAGGTAGACCTCGCCCATGGCGCCCGCCCCGAGGCGCTTCAGGACCTTGTAGCGCCCGAGCTGGTCGCCCGCCTCCAGCCGTCTCAACGCGAATCCTCCTCGCCCGTCCCCGGCTCGTCGCCTCCGGCCGCGCGCTCGGGAAGCTCCTCGAGCAGATCGCGGGCGGTCTCGGCGTCCGCCTCCGGCACCAGCACGCGGACCTCGCCCAGGCGCCCGAAGTTGACCGGCTCCTGATGGAAGAGCAGCGACTCGACGCTGGTCCGGATTCCGCGCGACTCGAGGAATCCGGCCACCAGCGAGGCCTCTTCCTCGTTGCCCAGAGTGCTCACGACCTCCCATCCGTCCATGGCGCGCCGATGATACCCCGGGCTCCGCCCCGGCTCAGACCGGCGTTGCCCGGGGGTAGCCGGCGCGCTCGACGGCCCGGAAGCGCCCCTCCTGCGCGCTCCACATCCTGCGTTCCACGGTCACCACCCGCTCGTCGATCTCGATCCAGTGCAGGCTGTTGGCGCCCCGCTCGACGCCCCGGCCGCGGCTGGAGAGCGTGGTGCCGCAGTGCACGACGAGCGGACCTCCGCCGGGCAGCGTTCGCTCGGGCGGAATCGAGAACGAGCGGTGGAGATGGCCGCAGAGCACCAGGTCCACGCCGTGCCGGCGCGACAGGCGGAGGAGCTCCGCGCCGCGGCGGGCCGACGGCTCCGATCCGAGCTCGGGGCCCGCGGCGACCGGATGGTGGGCGACCACGACCCGCGCGAGCCCCGGCGGCAGCGCGGCCAGGCGCCGCTCGAGATCGGCGAGGTCGGCGGCGCGCAGGCGCCCGTGCTTGGTGGTCCAGGCGTGCGCCGTGTTGACGCCCACGACCGCCAGGCCGTCCCCCACCCGGTCGCGCACGGTGGCGGGATCGAAGTGACGCCGCCAGGCGCCGAAGGGCGCGAAGAGCCGCTCCCAGAATCGCCACAGCGGCACGTCGTGGTTGCCCGGCACCCAGGCCACCGGCGCCCCCAGCGCATCCACGAAGGCGCGCGCAGCCCGGAACTGGGACGGCCTGGCGCGCTGCGTGAGGTCGCCCGAGACGACGACCGCGGCGGGCGGCTCCCGGCGCACCAGCTCGAGCACGGCCGCGGCCGGCTCGGGTCGATGCTTGGGTCCGAAGTGGATGTCCGAGAGGTGGAGGAGGGCGCGCACTCCGCCGGACGTCAGCCTTCCGCGTCGAGGTCGAGGCTGGCGATGCGCGACACCACGCCGGCAGCGACCGCGCCGGAGAGCGCCTCGACCAGGACGCGGCTCTTCCGGCTCCGTCCGAGCAGGTACCCGGCGGTGGCCGCGACCAGCAGCGCCGGGATCGGGTGGCGCCGCACCACGCCGCGCCAATCGAGCTCCGGCGGCATCAGATCGTCGAGCAGCTCGTCGGCGAGCGAGGGCTCACCGGCCAGCTCGAAGCGATCCGCGAGCGGCTGATCCATGCTCTCCCGGCTCCCGTCGCGGTGCTTCAGTCGTCGTCGCGGCGGCGGCCGCGCAGCAGCAGGCCGAGGGCGAATCCGACTCCGGCGGCGATCAGGATCGACTTGCCCGGATTCTCGCGCACGTAGGCGTTGACGTCGTCGGCCAGCTCTCCGGCGTCCTTGCGCACCCTGCGGTAGCCGGTCTTCAAGCCGTCCACGGCCGCGTCGTAGCGCTCGCGCGCGGACTCCCCGAACCGCTCGGCGCGGCGGCGGAGCTCGCGTTGCGTGCGTCGCGCGGAACGGCCGAGGTCCTCCGCGGCCTCCTCGAAGCGCTCGCGCGCCTCGTCGAGTCCCTCGTCGAGCACCTCGCGCGCCCCCGTGGCCGCTTCGTTCACCACTTCACGCGCGCGATCGACCACCTTGTTGTCGCCCATCGTCACCTCCTCGCCCGCGGCGGCGGGCTCGACCGGTCCGATCCTACCTCGCCTGCACGCATCGGGCCAGCGGAGCGCCCGCGGCGCCGGTGCTACACTGCCGCGCGGAGGAAACCCGTGGCCCAGGTGACGTTCGTCGGTGCCTGCGGCACCGTGACCGGGAGCTCCACCCGCCTCGATTTCGGCGCGCATCGCCTGCTCGTCGACTGCGGCATGTTCCAGGGCGACGACGAGCTCGAAGCCCGCAACTGGAGCGCCTTCCCGTTCGACCCCGCGGCGATCGGCGCGGTCCTGCTCACCCACGCCCACCTCGACCACACCGGGCTCCTGCCCAAGCTCGTCGCGGCCGGCTTCCGCGGTCCGATCTACTGCTCGCGCGCCACCCGGCCGCTCGCCCGGCTGGTGCTCGAGGACGCCGCCGAGCTCCAGGAAGAAGAGGCCCGCTTCGCGGCCAAGAAGGGCTACAGCCGGCACGCCAGGCCGCGGCCGCTGTTCGACCGGCGGGACGCGGAACGGGCGATCGAGCTGCTCGAGCCGGTGCGTTTCCACGATCCGTTCGAGGTCTTCCCGGGAGTCACCGCGCGCCTCCTGCGCGCCGGCCACCTGCTCGGCGCGGCCTCGCTCGAGGTCGCCGCCAAGGACGGCACCGGCGCCCGCCGCAGATGGCTCTTCTCGGGCGACGTCGGCCGCTACGGCGTGCCGATCCTGGTCGATCCGGAAGCGCCGGAGGAGGCGCCGGACGCGCTCCTGCTCGAATCGACCTACGGCGACCGCGGGCACGACAGCGCCGACCCCGTCGAAGAGCTCGCGGCGGTCATCGACCGCGCGTTCGCGCGCGGCGGCTTCGTGCTCGTGCCCGCGTTCGCGCTCGGCCGCACGCAGGACCTCCTCTACCACCTCTCGACCCTGGTCGACAGCGGGCGCCTCGATCCCGACCGCGTCTTCCTCGACAGCCCGATGGCGATCCGCGCCACCGAGATCTACCGGCAGGCCACTCCGGAGTTCGACGAGGAGATGCGCGAGCGCATCGCCAACGGGGACAACCCGCTCGCCATCGATCGCTTCCGGCGCGCCCGCTCGGTCGACGAGTCGAAGTCGCTCAACGAGCGCTCCGAGCCGGCCGTGGTCGTGGCGGCGAGCGGCATGGCCACCGGCGGCCGCATCGTCCACCATCTCGCGCGCCGCCTGCCCGACCCGCGCACCGTGGTCGTCTTCGTCGGCTACCAGGCCGCCGGCACGCGCGGGCGCGCCCTGCTCGACGGCGCCCAGACAGCGTCGATCCACGGCCGCCGCGTCGAGGTGCGCGCCGAGATCGTCCAGATCGGCAGCCTCTCGGCGCACGCCGACGCCGGCGAGCTGGTGCGCTGGTGCCGGGCCCTGCCGGCCCCCCCGCGCCGGATCTTCCTCAATCACGGCGAGGATCCCGCCCGCAAGGCGCTCGCCGCGACGCTGGTCGAGCTCGGCTGGCCGCGTCCGGAGCTGCCGCGCCCGGGCTCGGTCGCTCCGTGGTGAGCCCGGCGCGCTCCTCGAGAGTGCTGGCCCTGGCCGGCCGCGCGCTCCTGCGCGCCCATCGCGACGCCCTCGGTCGGCGCGCCTCGGCGCTCGCCTACGCGACGCTGGTGTCGATCGTCCCGCTGCTCGCGATGGTCTCGATCTTCGTCGCCGAGACCCTGCGCCAGGACGAAGGTCGCACGCTGCGCCTGATCGCGCAGCTGCTGCCCTACCGCGAGGAGTCCGTGCTGGTCGCGCTCAGGAGCTTCGTGGAGCAGGCCGAATCGGTGTCGAGCCTCGCGCTCGTCGGCTTCCTGATCACCTCGCTCGGCACCTTCTTCCTGGTCCAGGAGACCCTGTTCGAGGTCTTCCGGGTCAGCGCTCCGCCCTCCCTGGTGCGCCGGGTGATCGCGTTCTCGGCCCTGGTCTTCTTCGGCCCGGTGCTGATCGGTTCCGTCTACGCCGGCCTGCTCTACCTCGGCCAGACGCGCCCCGGCCTCGGCCGCCTGCTGCGCGACTCGACCCTGCTCTACACGCTCCCGGCGCTCGCCACCCTGCTCGGCCTGGCGCTGCTCTACTGGCGCGCCGCCGCCGGCCGCATCCGCTTCCGCCACGCGCTCGCCGGCAGCCTCGCCGCCACCCTGCTGCTCGAGCTGCTCAAGGCCGGCTTCGTCGTCTACGTGGCGTCGTTCACGCCCGTGCAGCGCGCGGTCTACGGCAGCCTCGCGATCGCCCTGTTCTTCCTCATCTCGGTCCAGCTCGCGTGGTGGATGATGCTCTACGGCGCCGAGGTCGCGGCCTGCCTCGGAATCCCGCCGAGCGAGCTCGAAGCCGAGCGCGGCCAGGTGCCGGACGCCTGGACCGGTCTCGCCGCCCTGGCGCGGCTCGCGCAGCCGGGACGGCCGTCGCTGCCCGCGGCGGGTCTCGCCGCCGAGCTGGGGATGCCCGCCGACGCCCTCGCCGTCCACCTCGCGCCGCTCGCCGAGCGCGGCCTGCTCGAGGCCCCGCTCGCGCCGGGCGGCGCCTGGCGCCTGGCGGTCGCGCCCGGCCGCGTCCGCCTCGCCGCCGTGTTCGCGGCCTACGAGCCCGAGCGCCACAACGAGGACGCTGGAGCCGGCGCGAACGCCGCGGGCGCCCCGCCCGGAGAGGTCGAGCGCCTGCGCTCCCGGCTCGCCGGCGCGCGCGCCGAAGCGCTGGCCGGAGCCACGCTCGACGAATGGCTGTCCGGCGGCGCGAAGGCCGAGTTCCACGCCGAGCCCGACCCCGAAGCGCGGCCCCGCGCTTGATCGCGGCCGCCGCCCCGGCATAGGATTCCCCGTCGCCCTCGGTGGGGGCAGTAGCTCAGCTGGGAGAGCACCACGTTCGCAACGTGGGGGTCGAGGGTTCGAATCCCTTCTGCTCCACCATGTCTCCTTTCCAGTCGACCTGGATTCGGGATCCGGATTCAGCGGCCGGCGACGGCCGTCGGATGGCGCCTCGCTTCAGATCCACCATTCCGACTGCCGACGCCTGAGCGAGTCGGAGGGCCCGGCGGAAAACGGCCGTCTCCGGGGGCGAACGTGAACCCGACGAGAGGAGGTCTCCGGGTGCGAAGGCGGGCGTGTGCAGGCGCCGATTCGCCCCCGGCGCCGAGTGGCGCCAGGCCTTCCAAGAGCTTGGAAACCGGTGGGTTGCGGCCGCGAGCAGGACGCGGTGGCCCTCACGAGAGTCGGCACCGGCGGAGGGCCGACCCGCAGATACCGACCGGTCTGTTTGACATTCGGACCGGTCGCTGCTAGGTTGCTCGACATGGCGAGCGAGGCGCAGGCGAAGCTGGTCTCGGC
>Ga0079037_100000764_pt1 | contig 15479 bp, 11 predicted proteins | sample Mud3Dept4metaG_FD_71479 | JGI IMG/M metagenome (GOLD analysis project Ga0079037, IMG submission 71479) | Freshwater wetland microbial communities from Ohio, USA, analyzing the effect of biotic and abiotic controls - Mud 3 Core 4 Depth 4 metaG | ecosystem: Environmental > Aquatic > Freshwater >... | reverse complement strand
GGTGTCGTGGATATGAGCAGAAACGAAATCTATCATTTTTTCCCTGAAATATTCAGAATCTCTAAAGATTGCCGATTTTATAACTGCCTTCATCTTGATGAACCTGACTGTGCAGTAAGAGCAGCAGTGGAAAACAAACTAATTGATCCCCTGAGGTACAGAAGTTATCTTAATATCCTTCAAGATGACAACAGAAAATACCGTTAAGTTTGATACTAGGATCAAATATTTAATTTAAGAGTATCTTTATATTCTTCAGAAGTCAAATATTTTCCATAATGAAAAGGTTACTCATTCTTGTTTACACAGCATTTCTTGTGATAGTACTTGCTAATTTCTTCTATTATAAAAATCTGTACAACAAACAAATAAGGTACATATCAACATTGCTTGACAGGCAGGTTCAAATTGTCGGTCTTTCGGTTGACAATACCAATTACTCATTTACCAGCGACCTTAATGAAATAAGTTTTTCCGGGGACCTGGCATTATTTTTCAGTAACCCGGATTTCCGGCTGAGTGCTTTGGAAAAAATGAAATTATTTTTCTCAAAGTACCAGGATTTTGTCACCGGTATAAAACTCTATGATATTAATAAAAATGAGTTCACTTTAAAGAAAGATGAGGTGAGCGGAGACTGGCTTGAGCAGCAATTTATTCTTCATATGCAGGGTGATATTTATGATATGGAAAAGCTGGTTCAGGAGGACAGAAATTATAATTATTATCTGCCAATATTAAAAAACAATGTTACACTCAGTAATATCGTTGTAACAGTCGATTATCAAAAATATTTTGATGAAATATTTTCCGCATTTAATCTTAAGGATTACCAGTGGCAATGGGTTATAAGCGATTCAGGAAGAATTATTTATGATAATGTAGAAAATAAAATAAATTATACTAAGCTGAATGAAATAACCACTGATCTTGAGAATGGTACAATTGGAAACCTAATCCATGAAGCCAATGTAAACGGGAAGACTAAAGATATCATTTCATCTTACTATTCGACCCAGCTTCTTGGACGGGATCTAGGACTTATTTTTTCAGCACCAACAGATTTTTTTCATAAGTACATTGTCAGAAACTCGCTTTTTATTGTTCTCGGAACACTATTACTTATCCAGATCATAATTTATCTTTTCTGGAAGTATATAAGAACACAAAAAGGAGAAACAAAGCGGCTAAGCGAATCTGAAAAAATGCTTTTTAAGCTTATCGAAGAAATGCCGGTAGGCGTAATTATCCATAACAAAAAAAGAGAAATTATTAAAGCAAATAAGGTAGCTGCAACTTTATATTCATATCCGGGGGAAGAAGAAATGAAAGGCCAAATTTTCCCGGAGACACCAGTAACTACGGCAGGTGATTATTTCGCGAAAAACCTTGGAGGCAATTTTAACCCCGAACAGTTTATAATAATTAAGAAGGAAGCCGGGGAAGTAATTCTGTACAAAAACAGTATCCCTGTAGTTTTCAAACAGGAAGAAGCACAGATGGAAATTCTGATAGATGTCACCATGCTTGAATCTGCAAGAAAACAGGAAGCAAAAGCAAATGTTGCCAAATCAGAATTTCTTGCAAGAATGAGTTATGAAATCAGAACCCCGCTGAACGGAATTATAGGAATAACAGATGTTATTAGCAAATATGAGCTTTCAGAAGAGATAAAAGAAATAATAGCACTATTAAGAAGATCCACAGAAGTTCTTCTAAAAATTATCAATGATATTCTTGATTTTTCGAAGATAGAAACAGGAAAGATGATCCTTGATGAAATTCCATTCAATCTGAGGGAAGAGATAGGATATTGTACAGATTTAATGAGAACATATCTTACTGGTAATGAAGTGGTTTTTACCAGTCATATCGATAAGAATGTTCCGGAAAGCATTATAGGTGATCCTTTCAGGTTGAGGCAGGTTCTGACAAATCTGTTCCAGCATTCTGCTAAGAACACGGAAAAAGGAGAAATTCAATTTAATTGCAGGTTGAAGAGCAAAGAAAGCGGAATTATCAAAATCGATTTTGAATTACTCGACACAGGTACCTATTTTGATAAGATAAGTTTGGGGAAAATATTTGGCGATTATAGAAATATCGATTCAAAAACGGTTAAAAGCGGTGATGATTCTGTTTTCGGAACCATCCTGGCGCGCCAGCTTATTGAACTGATGGGTGGAGAACTGAAGACAGAAAGTCCTTCAGGCCTGTCTCAGGAAAAGGGGACAAAAATATTGTTCACAATAACAACTTATTCAAATGACAGAATTGATAAGAGCCTTAAGCTGGATAAGATCACTTCTTTTGATAAAATAAAAACCCTGGTAATAACGGGACACCAGAACAGGGATGAGGAACTTCTGATCTCACTTCATAAGCTTGGACTAAATATTTCAGTAACAACCTTTCAGAAATCGACCATAGAACAGATTAAAGCAAATCTGAACTATCTCGATGACATGTATACCCTCGTCATTATACTTGATGATAAGGATTTTGACGGATTCAATGCTGCAAAGTCCATAAGCGAAAATAAACTATCCGGAAGTCTCATTATCCTTATGATCAGCTCCAATGATAAGAAGGGGAACTATTTAAAATGTATCACCATGGGGATAGATCATTATCTGGTCAAACCACTTGATGTTGAAGAACTGATTAAAGGACTTCAGAGTAGTTTCCCATATATTGAAACTCAACAATTACCCGGAGACCTGTTAAATATCAGAAAGGATATAAAAATCCTGATAGTTGAAGATAATAAAATGAACCAGAAAGTTATCGGGCAAATGCTCAGGATACTTGGATATACATTTGATACTTCGGATGATGGTTATGAAGGGTATTTGCAGGCAAAAAAAGAAAAATATGATCTTATCTTCATGGATCTTTTGATGCCCGAAATGGATGGTTTTGAAGCTGCCAGGAAAATTCTTTTTCAGGATAAATCAGTTTTGATAGTCGCTTTCACTGCTGACAATATGCCTGAGTCCAAAAGAAAAGCGGAGTTATCAGGTATAAAAGAATTTATTACCAAACCGGTCAGACTCGAAGAGTTGAAAAGACTCTTTGCCAAATATTTTAAAACAAGATAATCCTGTATCAGGAATATATGCCAGTTGTTAACTCCACAGATCTATGACCTCTCCGTCACTGAAGAAAATAGATATAGTTAAATTTCTGGAACTGGCACGGAGAGTTCCTGTTGTGGATGTACGATCCCCATCCGAATTTAATGCCGGCCACATCCCCGGGGCAATAAATATTCCTTTATTTGACGACAGGGAAAGAGAAGAAGTTGGTATAAAATATAATAAAGAGGGCAGAAGCAATGCCATTCTCAAAGGTCTTGAGCTTGCGGGAAAAACTATGCATATAAAACTGTCTGAAGCCATTCATAATGCCAGATCAGGAATGCTTCTTTTGTATTGCTGGAGAGGAGGTATGAGATCAGAAACAATGGCCTGGCTTTTTTCTCTGGGAGACATAAGCACTGAAGTCCTGGAGGGGGGATATAAATCATATCGTCAACATGTACTGGCGGGTTTATCAGAAGAACGCAAAACAATTGTCCTCGGAGGAATGACAGGAAGCAGTAAAACACATATTCTTAAGCATATCAGGGAACTTGGACATCAGGTAATTGACCTGGAAGGACTTGCAAATCATAAAGGATCAGCATTCGGAGCGCTGGGTCAGCTGCCGCAACCATCATCTGAACATTTTGCAAATATTCTTTACACTGAATGGGAAAGAGTTAATAATGACCAACCTGTATGGATTGAAGATGAAAGCAGAAATATCGGAACTGTCTTTATACCCGACAATTTTTATAATAACCTGCAAAATGCACCATCTGTAATTCTGTTGATGAAACCTGAAAATAGAATGCCAAGATTAATTGAAGAGTATTCTACGTATACACCGGATAAACTGAAAGAATCGGTGATGAAAGTAAGCAAGCGACTGGGAGGAGATAATACAAAAGAAGTGCTTAATGCTATTGATGCAGGCAATTATGTCAAAGCAATTGAAATTATATTGAAGTACTACGATAAAACATATATGTACTCCATTTCAAGGAAGCCAATTAAGAACATTATCTTTGTCGAAACTGACACGGATAATATTGAAATAAACAGCTTTAAAATACTTGAAGTTTCAAATAATATAACCTGGTGATCAGCTTTGTTTACTGATTTTTAAGTTCAGTGGAATCAACCCATTTATAAACCTTATCGGCTCTCCTGAGATAATCCGGTATTTTAACTGAACACAATTCTCCTTTGACTGCTTTTTCAGTTTCATTAAGATCAACCCTTATTTCACCGACAGTGTATTCAATAACACCGGTTGTGGGGCCTGTAATGATCAGGTTATCACCTTTATTGAGGTCTCCGTTTTCGAGTTTTATTTCTGCGACATTAATTTTTGTAAAATAATTCGTAATCTTACCGAGATACATTTTTCTTTTTGTAGCGCTGGACCCATATCTATTGTTCCATTCCCCAAGCTTCTGCCCGAGATAATAACCATCCCAGAAGCCCCTGTTAAATACAGAAGATAATTTGCTTTTTAAATCCCTTATAAGTTCAGGTGTATAAATTCCTTCAAGGACAGCATTAACAGCCTCATCGTAACAGGACGAAACAACTTTAACGTACTCCGGTGACCGGGCCCGGCCCTCTATCTTCAGGACTCTTGCCCCCGATTCCAGCAGTTTGTCAATAAATCCGATTGTACACAGATCCTTTGGTGACATTATAAATTCATTGTCTATTTCAAGCTGATAACCTGAATCTTTTTCAGTGACAATGTATGATTTACGACAGGTCTGATAGCAATTTCCGCGATTCGCAGATGTATTGTTTTCATGAAGGCTGAGATAGCATTTGCCGGAAATTGCCATGCATAGAGCACCATGTGCAAACATTTCGATCTTTACCTGACTGCCTTTTGGACCTCTGATATCCTGTTCCCTGATGTTGTTGTAAATATATTTAACCTGGTTAAGATTCAGCTCCCTGGCAAGGACAACAACATCAGCCCATCTTGAATAGAACTTTAAAGCTTCAAAATTTGAAATATTCAGCTGAGTTGAGAGATGAACTTCAATTCCGGATTTGTAAGCATAATCAATGGCTGAAAGATCAGAAGCAATAATAGCAGTTATCCCGCTTTCAACGGCAGCATCTATGATTTTCTGCATTTGTTTTATCTCATGATCGTAGACAACAACATTTACAGTAAGATAACTTTTCAGACCTTTCTCATTGCATATGGAGGCAATATTCCGGAGATCTTCAAGGGTAAAATTATTCGAAGAACCAGCTCTCATATTGAGTTGTTCTGCTCCAAAATAAACAGAATCAGCATTTCCCTGAATTGCCGCCATGAGTGATTCATAAGACCCGGCCGGAGCCATTATCTCGATTTCTTTTCTGTTCATAGACTGGAATTTGCGGGCTGCAAATATAGGAATAAATGTCAAGCCTTATTCAAAACTATCCTGATGCACGAGCCTTTTCCCATTTCCGAATGTCTTACATAAATATGTCCGTTATGAAACTCTTCAATAATTCTTTTTGCAAGAGAGAGGCCAAGACCCCAGCCCCGTTGCTTTGTTGAATAGCCGGCATCAAATATTTTTTTGAAGGCACTTTTGGGAATTCCCTTACCTGTATCAGTAACATCGATGAGAATATTTTTTTCTGTCTCTGAAATATGCATATCAATTTCACCGCTTCCTTCCATTGCATCAATGGCATTTTTGGAAGTATTCTCAATGACCCATTCAAAAAGAGCAGCATTAACAGGCGCGATAATCACATCGGGAGCATTAAAATTGCATTTGAAAGTGATTTTGGATGATGTTCTGGATTTGAGGTAATCAATTGTACGGTAAATGATTGCAACAATATTTTCATCCTTCAATGATGGTTTTGATCCTATTCTTGAGAATCTTTCAGTAATTTTTTCGAGTCGTTCAACATCCAGAGCGATCTCTTTTGTTATTGATATATCGGGATACTTTTGCTGCAAAATTTCAACACATCCAGCGAGTGAAGATGTCGGAGTGCCAAGCTGGTGAGCTGTCTCTTTAGACATACTTACCCAAACCTGATTACTTTCAGCTTTTCGTGAAGAGCTGAATGCAAGGTATGCAACAAGAATAAACAGCACAATTATTCCCATTTGGATATATGGATAGTAATTAAGCTGGGTAAGAATAATGCTGTCCTTGTAATAGATCCGGTTAGAATATCCATATCCCAGGTCTATGATAATAGGATCTCTTTTCTTTTTGATTTTTTCAAGCTGTGATTTCAGATAGCCCGGATCGCGCAAATGTATCGCATCAAAGTTTCCGGAGCTTATTATACTGTCTGCTTCATCTGTCAGTATAACAGGAATCATTTTATTTTTTTCAATGATTGAATAAAGAAATTCAATATTCTGACCGGAATCAGGTAAGGAGATCAGCCTGGTTGCCTCAGCCCACATCTCAATTTTTTTTCTCTCCTCAATTTTCAGAATATTAACCAGATAACGGGTATAAATAAGAGATCCCGAACCTGTCAGAATTGCTAACAGGAAGAGACAAAGCATCCAGATTGTTTTATACCGGAAATTATTCAAAGCACTGAATTTAAAGTTTTAAGATAATTATTTTTTCTTTAACAGGTTTCTGAATGTGATCTCCTTTTGTTCCGAAGGAGGTTCTTTTTTAACTTCTGAAGTATCATTATCTTCCCAGATAATCTTAAAGCGGGGAGAACCATCCACAGGTTTTTTTCTGGCAGCAGAGTCGGTTTTAAAACCTCCGTATTCCTCATTAATGATTGTTTTAAGAGTTTGTCTTTCTGTTTTGATCTCGTTTCTAATCTGGCCGGCTACAGCCTTTACATCATAATCCACATCTATTTCTTCTCCCTTGTTTTGGATTTTTAAAAGAAATGAAGTCCGCCCCAGCCCGTCCTCTTTTACAGCTCCGAACTCTGTAGTATTTGGCTTTGGTTTTCGGATCTTTTTACTGAGCATTTCCGATAGCAGGATTTTGACGTGATATTCATAATTATTTTCAAAATCGTGTTTGCCGCTGACTGACAGATCGGCAGCTGATGATTTAACTTCCATCATCGGCATATAAAAGAAATTATTCCTTATAAAAAAATCGTTTTCCAGTTGTTCAAAATGAATATTTTCAAGTTCCGATAGTGCAATAAATGACGAAAGCTCTTTAATAGGTTCAAAATCAATAAGTGCACCATTTATAAGTAAATATTTCCCCTCTGCAACTACTGATTTTATTAAGGGATGAAATACAGAGTCCATTGGAATAAGAAGAGACAGGGATCCGGACAAAGTTCCTGCAAGGTTTTCAGCTTTGACAAAATCCTGGCCAAAATTACGAAATGAGATAAAGGCTTTATTAATATCTAATTTTTCGAAATTAAAATTGCCTTTACCGATAAATGACTTATCGGTATTCTGAGCAACAAATCCATTACCTGAGATTATGCCGTCCAATGAACTTAATTTCAGTGTTTTAAAATCTAATATTCTGGGTTTATAACTAACAACTCCAAATATTTTTTCTGCTGAAAAAGTCTTATAGGTAAGCGCATCAATATTGAATTTAAGATCAAGAATCAAGTCTCCGGGAAGAGAAAATGCTTTTTTCCTGACCGATGTAGTATCGGAGGAGAATATAGCCGCGGAAAATAATTCCGGTTTCAGCCTGTTACAGGAAACATCTGCAATCACCTTCATTATCACCGGTTTTCCCGATATCCATTGGAGCAGCTTAATAAATTCACCGTCCAACCTGAAATCCTGATCTTTGAAGGTGAATCTTAAATTTTTTGCTACTGAAGTATCAGAAACAAACAAATTGCCATTCACACTGGTTACAAGGATATTATCATTCTTCAGACCCATTTCGAAAGCATTGAAATTCAGATCACAGACAGGATTGAGACTGACAAAATCCGATAATGCATATTTATCTTTCTTCGGGATCTTACCAGCCATCTTCAGATCAAAACCAATGGTTCCTGCAGCGGAGGAGACCTCTTTAATATTGAAAAACTCTTTCAGTTCTGAAGGGATCAGGGTCCCCTTAAGATTTAGATTCCCGTTAAGAGTCTTAAAATCAGACAAATTAAATGATCCTGTGCACCAGGCCGATCCAAGGCTCCCTGAAAAATCTGTTATTGATAATGAACTGGTTTCAGGAATCTTGCTTGATCCGTTTGTAAAAAATCCTTTTAGGGAGAAGTTATTTATGCTGAGGGCTGAATTACCATATGTTACACGACCTTTATCCAGGATAAAATTAATTTCAACTTGCGGATTGGAAGTTCTGCTTAATAAGCCTTTAATCTTGCTTTCAATGTTTAGTAATCCGGCAGGATTATAGGCAGAGAATTTATCAGCATACTTATCAGGAATGTATTTCTTTATCCCGGAAATATCAATACGTTTCCCTGTAAGTGAAAGATCAAGCACATCATCCGATGAAACAAAACCACTTAATTCGAAATTATAACCATCAATATTGATAATACTTTTATTAAATAAAATTCCTTTGGCAGAACTATACAAATTAATATCAAGATCAGTAACAAAGGTTTGTTTTGTTTTGAAATTGTACAATTGAAATTGGTCAATCTGCAAGGCTCCTGTGGCTGTAAAGTAAATATCGTCACCCGCTATCCTGCTTTTCAGGCGGCCTGATTCCGCAAATCCCTTAATTATGAGTTTTGTTGCACGGTTATCATATACTGCCTTCATATCGGTCAAATTAATCCTTTCAAGATTAATGGTAAATTCATCTCCTGAGGATTCTTCTTCTTCAGCAGTTATTTCATAATTAACAAGACCGTATGTATCTGTAAACAGATTAAGACGTCCTTCTGTTATTCCAATTCTTTCAATATTGTAAATGCCTTTGATTATATCTGTTATGCTGAATTCCATTGAGACGGATTTTGCTGACAGAAGTGTATCAGTATTTATTCCTGCAAAGCACGAAACATCAAAACCTGGGGAAGAATGAACAACAACGTCTTTAAGGTCAAGCGAAGCCTTTGGGAATTTTTTCAGAAATGACAGCCTGACGGATCTGAAATCGTATTTTGTTGAAATATTTTTATTGAGGGACTTAAGAAAAATACCTGCAATTTTATCCTGCATCAGAAACGAAACGGTGAACAAAGCTGTTGTAACAGCAATGATCAGAACAGTAATTATTTTAAGTATTTTAAAAAACAATTTCATATATAAAACAGATTATCTGTCTGCAGACCGGATAACGTCGGACAAAGTTAATTTATTTGAATGAATTCAATTCTTCCGTTGGAGAAGGAAGGAAATACTGTCGTCCGGTCCTGCTTCTGCCGGTAAAATTCCTTTTTTGAAAATTTTTGCTTTCCTGGGACCAGCAAGATGCATTTGCCCGTTTTCTATAATCAGCATTGTGCCTTCACGTAGTCCGACCACATAAACATCAGGATTAATCTCAATAAATTCTTCTATTCTTTGTTCTCTAGTTTCTCCGGCATGACCTGAAGGGTTGGCATCAAGATAATGAGGATTAATTTGAAAGGGGACAAGATTAAATGCATCAAAAGAATCGGGTTCAATGACCGGCATATCATTAGTGGTTTTAATAGTCGGGCAAGCTACATTGGATCCTGCACTCCAGCCAACATAAGGAAAACCGGCAAAGACTTTTTCCCTGACCGGATCAATAAGATTATTTTCCCTTATGGTTTTAAGCAGCTTCCATGTATTACCTCCGCCTATCACTATTGCTGCAGCTTCACGGACAGCTTTGACAGGATCTTTATAATGGTGAATAGAAACAATATCATGGCCTATTTCACGAAATCTTTCAGAAACCTTTTCTTCGTAGGTATCGTAAGAAAAAGTAACAGCTGCATAAGGTAAAAAGAGGGCTTTTACAGTATTCATCCCCAGGAATTCCCTGATATTATTTTTGGGATAATCAAGATAAGGTTCTCCGGGGTTGGTAGAATTGCTTATTAGTAATAGTCTCATCATATAAATTTATTTTATTATTCTGACGGCGAAATGGATAATTTCCTGATATTATGATTTTCCGGCAGGTTCTTTACATTAATTAAATGGATGGAGTAATCCAGGATATTAAATAACAGTACTTTACCGTATAACACATTTCCTGTTCCTGTTATGATTTTTAATACCTCATTTGCCATCATTGTTCCGGTTATGCCAGGAAGAACCCCCAGCAATCCTACCTCTGAAGGAGCAGGATTCTTAAATCCTTTTTCAATCAAATCCGGATTATAACACCTGTAAGTCGGACCACCTTTGTAATTAAAGACAGAAACCTGACCTTCAAATTTATAAATAGCTCCGTACACCATAGGCTTATTCAGTATGACACAGGAATCGTTAATGACATACCTTGTTTCGAGATTATCTGTGGCATCAACGACAATATCATAAGCCTTCAGGATTGTCAGGGAATTGGAAGTATCCAGCCTGAGGTTGAATGTCTCAATCTCTACAAGTGAATTCAGCTGTTCAAGTCGTATTTTAGCTATTATTGATTTGAGTTTTCCAAGGTCATTTGAACCGTATAATAATTGTCTTTGCAGGTTCTCTTCATCAACTTTATCAAATTCCACAATGGCCACTTTTCCGACACCACCGGCGACCAGATACTGCAGAACAGGACATCCCAGGCCACCGGCACCAATGACAATTACAGAAGCCTTTTTAAGCTTCTCCTGTCCCTCAATTCCTATTTCAGGGATCATAATCTGCTTGGCGTATCTCCTTATTTCGCGTTGTGATAACAAATCTCCTGCCGTCGCCGACAATTATTGATGAACTGCAAATATACGCTGTAACGTACAGGAAACAAAAAAACAGGAAAGACGAACCGGAGTCCGTCTTTAAAGAAGATTATTGTCAGTATAAAAGAAGGTTAATTAACTGTAAATGCCAGTCCAACTTCAAAAGGATAAAGGTCTATATTTCCCGGACTCTTACCGTCTTTAAAAAGTGGCATCATATAATAGGTTCCATAAACGTGGAAATTCTCATATCCGATACGGGTAGTCACACCATAACGAAGTAAGTTAAGACTGAAATCATCATTGGATTTTATTTTATCGTTATTCTCAAAAACCATTTTTGAGTGAGAAAATATTTTAATTGCTCCAATTGGACCAGCTGAAATATTAAGACGCTGATAACCAGCAGGGATCTGAATTTCAAATATGAAAGGAAGATTAAGATATAATGTTGAAAATTTTGATTTTTTTATTAATTCACCAGGATCAAGCATTTCAATAATACCATCCGGTCCCTTTTTAATATTATTATTCCCATCAAAAATGTAATTATTCCAATTAAGCCCTAATCCTGTTATAAATCCGATATGTCTTGCCAGTCCGATACTTAACTGTGAAAAATTGATGTTAAAATTCATTGATTTGCCTGAATGCAGAGACATGTAATTAACAGCAGAAGGCAGCGACATACTTTTATCGGATGTCACATAGTTATTAAAACCCAATTCGGCGCCTGCCCAGTGTCCCTTGAAATTACTTCTTCTGGATCCTCTGTCATTTCCTGCGCAGTTCTCATCATCCTGGCAGGAATGTTCTTCTTCTATTCTTTTTATTTCTATTCTTGATTTTTCATTTTTAAGGGAATCCAGAATAATTATTTCCCTGTTCCCGAGCCGGATCCTGACTGATGCACTATCATCTTCAACAACGACCTTTTCATTTCCAACAACAACCTTTATTAACTCATTTGTATCAGCGACAATTTTCTCCTGGTTATTCTCCTTATTTTCAACAGGCATTTCCTGGCTGAATCCCTGAATTACAAATGCTGAAAGCAGTAATATAAATCCTATTTTCTTCATTTTGAATATTTTTATATTTTCTTTTGCTGAGACGTAAACGCAATTGAAAAAGTTACGGAGTTGATTCTGTATTTTTTACCGGAGCATTGAATTTCAGAACTCTGGAGCTGAAATAAATTGATTTCAGCTCACCCTCTTCATTACTGGTTTTCACGACCGCCATATTCCATCCAAGCAGATTATTCAATCCTTCAATCCCTGCTTCAGCAATTTCGAAAGGGAGGAGAGGCTTATCATTAATGATCTCTTCTTTAAGTATTTTTTCACGAAATGTCCTGGTCAGGAATTTACTTAACCTGCTTCTGTTATCATCATAATAAGCAGGTTCTTTATAATTATTGTTTGAAGCAATTAATATGTAATCCGGCAATGATCTTTTTACGTCAGCTTTTATATGTACAGGAACTCTTGAAATCATAGGTAGAGAGACTCTGTTAATAATTGCTGAAGAGTCATAAAAAATAAGGTTATCAAACGTATTAACTGTATCAGTGGAAAAAGGTAACAGTCCGGTTGTAAGTGATCTTACAACCGGGCTATTCTTTATGACCGATTCTTCAGGCGAACTATAATAGACTTCAGTTCTTACCACAAAAGGCTCCATTTTTATGCTGTTATTGATAATATTTTGAGCAAACCCGGCTTTTTTTTCAGAGATAAACCGGGGGACAAAAATGAAACTTAATATGATCAGTGCAATTGAAGCTGCTGCACTGAAAACAATAAAAGAATAACGTAATGCTCTTTCTCCTGCACTTTGCTTTATAAGCTGGTTTTTAAGCTTGTATTCCTGGTCAGAGGGAACAAGTTTTATCTTCTGAATGGATTCAAAAAGAGTTTTATTTTCACAGTTAAGGCCAATATTCTGTTTCAGATCCACCAGATTATCAGGTGAAAGATCATTCTCAAGATATGCTACAGACAAAAATTCAATCTGTGATGTGGTGAGTTCTAAAGTCGTTTTTCTCAGGGAATCCTTTCCGGATAATAAACTTTTTTCAGGTGAAAGAGTAGTTAATGCTAAAGAATCAGCTTCTTCCCTGATATCAGGATTTTCATCGAGGAAAACCATTAGTTGTTCGACCTGAGCCTGGTCGAGAATTCCGTCCAACCAGTCAATAAGCCATATTTCGTAATTTGATCTGTCAGGTTTCATGGCTAAAGAACAGTTTCAATTTTACCGATATAATTTTTAAGAGCAACCCTTCCCCTATATATATTGATTTTTACCTGGGCTTCACTTAATCCTGTTATCTCGCCGATCTCTCTATAACTATATCCCTCATAATCACGCAAAAGCACCATTGATTTTTGTTGTTCAGGAAGTCGATCAAGTGCACTATGAAGTACTTCGTTTATGTCTGTATATTGTGAATCATCCGACATTTCTGGTCCGACTGATTCCTCAATCAGGATCATTCTCTTTTCTTTTCTGATGATATCGATCATAGTGTGATAGGCAGTTGAAAACAACCATGATTTAACAACACTGTACTCTATTACCGCCACTTGTTTCCATAACTTCTCATAGCTGTCCTGGACGATATCGTTTGCCCTTGCTTCATCTTTAAGATCAGCCCTGATGAAACGGTACACTGAATCGGCATACTCTTCAACGGATCTGTTATATTCCTTTACTGTCATAAACGGTTTACAATGCAAAGACGGACAAAAAAGGAAAAAGTTACAAATAATTCTACCTCATCCCTGATTGTAAATGACAGAACCTGTTCCCTGAGGGGGATCTAATTCACAAATTTTTAGGTAGTTATGTTATGATGATAAATTATGCCCCCTTTTAGGGGTCAGGACATCAGCCACCAAGCTGTTGTCCTGGAATCATTTCTTCGGCTGATACACTCTTACCCAGTCAATCTCCATTGTTGTCATGCTGTTGACCGGTTTATCGAGACCGCCTGAGAATAAAATATACATAGGATCCTGAGGGACATCAGAAGTACAAGTAAGAACTTCAGTATTGTTTATTTTCCATACGAGCTTGTCGGGAGTCCAGTCAAGTGTATATATATAAAAGTCGTTTGCATATTTTGCACCTATTGATGCCTTTGCTCTCTTATCAGCAGTCGCAAAAAAATCAGAGACCACCTTGCCTTTTTCTTTGCGGCAGACATCAATATGAGGAGTGATTTTATCAGACAGCATCCAGAAAGCACATTTTGTTGCAGGATTTCCAAGCTTGATCTTGGCAGAGAATGTTCCGTATTTCTGGCGGAAACTCTTTCCCGAACTAATGATTCCGGAGGTATATGCAAATTCTTTTATTACAAATCCACCGGGACTCCAGGCTTTACCATTTTTTTTCTGGGGTTTTGTGATGATCTTCAGAAGACTGTTACGGATTTCGAAGTTCTCTTTTTCAGTGTACGCCTGCAGGTCATTACCGACAGTATAATTGTCTTTAAGCAGCTTATCTCCCCAGAAATAGTTCGTAATCCAGTTTTTTTCGTTAAGGTTATTTCCGTCAAATTCATCACTGAAAGTAAGCTCTCTGTTTTTCAGTATATCAAATTTATTCGAGTCTTTAATTTTGAAATACCAGATGATATCCTCATTCTTTTTAAGCTTGTCGAACTCCTGTATCTTTTTGAACATATCCGTTTTTTCGAATCTCTTTTTATCAAGGAGATAATTCTTTCTTTCTTTAAATTCATTTGAAGCAACATAATCCTTGAGCTCATTATATCTTGAAAGCCTGTTTGAACCATCGGTATTAAGAAAATTAGCGTACTCTTTGGATTTCTTGAAGGCGTAATATTCCCTAATTTCAGAGCTTCCTTTCAGACGGTTGAATTCCTGGAGCTTTTTGTCATCAACAGTCCCCTTAAACTCCTTGGTTTTCATTTTTTCCCTGAATTCAAGCGACTGAACCAGCTTTTCGAGGGATTCATAATTGGAGATCTTTTCTGACCCATCAAGGTCTTTAAATTTTTTCAGTGCAGATCCGGCAATTGTCCTGAAATAGAGCACAATATCCTTTGCTTTCTGGAGAGACAGAAATTCTTTCTCTTTGGCATATTCCTCAGAATTCTTATAACTTAATGACTCTAGCTCTTTCTTTTTCTGAATGAAATCAGATGAAGTAATAAGATCTTTCAGCTCAAGGAATCTTTTCAGTGTGTCAGACGAGGTAAAAGCAGTAAGCTTATTAAATTCAGCTATTAAAGCCTTTTCTGCCTGCTCGAGTTTAGCTGTTGAAGGGATCAATCCCAGTAGAAGCTTAAGACTTGCCATTGCATAATTGTTTTAGATACAACTGATAAAGATAGAAAATCTTTTCTAAATACATGAAAGCCACAATTCAAATATTTCAATTTCAGGAATAACGGCAGTATTGCATCAGATGTTATAAGTATTTGAATATTTGTTGTAAAGTTTTATAAATGGTCTGTTTTAGGTCAGATAAGAGATTTTGTAAGACCTCGACAAGATAAAAATTACCGCGTAGCGGTTAAGGTATTGTAGGTAAATTGGAATTAACAAATATCAGATTCCCCGTAGGGGATAGAGACCAATACCGCAT
>Ga0079037_100000763_pt1 | contig 15480 bp, 10 predicted proteins | sample Mud3Dept4metaG_FD_71479 | JGI IMG/M metagenome (GOLD analysis project Ga0079037, IMG submission 71479) | Freshwater wetland microbial communities from Ohio, USA, analyzing the effect of biotic and abiotic controls - Mud 3 Core 4 Depth 4 metaG | ecosystem: Environmental > Aquatic > Freshwater >... | reverse complement strand
CCGCACGTCCTTGCGCGCGAGTTCGTCCATGTTGTGCAGGGTGACGTTGCTCACCGTCACGCCGCCGACGAACACCGGCTCGAGCCGTGCCACGGGCGTCAGCGCACCGGTGCGCCCGACCTGGAACTCCACGTCGCGGACGACCGTCGTCTCTTCCTGTGCAGGGAACTTGTGGGCCACGGCCCAGCGCGGCGCACGGGCGACGAAACCGAGGTCGCGTTGCCAGTCGAGTCGGTCCACCTTGTAGACGACGCCGTCGATGTCATAGCCGAGATCGTCGCGCCGCCGCGCCATGCGGGCGTAGTAGTCGAGCGCGCCCGCCACGCCCGTCACGACCTCGATCTGCGGACAGGTGCGCAGGCCCAGCTCGCGGAGCGCGGCCAGGATGCCGTTGTGGCGGCCCGGCACGCTCCAGCCCCGGGTGGCACCGACGCCGTAACAGAACAGGTCGAGCGCGCGGCTCGCGGTGACCTTGGGGTCCAGCTGCCGGAGGCTGCCGGCCGCCGCATTGCGCGGATTGACGAAGGTCTTCTCGCCCCGCTCGCGGGCGCGCCGGTTCAGCGCCTCGAACGAACGCCGGGTCATGTACACCTCGCCGCGCACCTCCAGCAGGGCCGGCAGCTGCGGCCCGCTCAAGGCCAGTGGCACGGAACGAATGGCGCGGACGTTGGCAGTGACGTCCTCGCCCTTCGTGCCGTCACCCCGCGTCGCCGCCTGCACGAGGCGACCGTCCTCGTAGCGCAGGCTGATTGCGAGGCCGTCGATCTTGGGCTCGGCCGAATACTCGACCGTCTCGACGTCGAGGCGCTCGCGCACGCGGCGATCGAAGTCGAGCACGTCCTGCTCGCTGAAGGCGTTGTCCAGAGACAGCATCGGCACCGCGTGCACGACCTCGCCGAACGCGGCGCTCGGCGCTCCGCCCACCCGCTGCGTCGGCGAGTCTGGCGTGACGAGGTCGGGGTACGCTGCCTCGAGCGCGCGCAGCTCGGCGAGCAGCGCGTCATAGCGCGTGTCGGAAATCTCCGGGTCGTCCAGGACGTAATAGCGGTGGTCGTGCCGCCGCACCTGCTCGCGCAACTCAGCGATGCGCCTCGCGGCCTCGCGGGCGTTCATTGCGCGCGCCCGTCAGGCACCCGGGGCCGCGGCACGCGCGCGCTCGAAATCGGTCACTTCGTCGCGCAGCTGACTGAGGCGCTGCAGGCTGAGCGGACCGCCGCGTTCATCCTGGAGGTGCCCGCCCAGGTTCTCCGCCAGCGCGCGCGCGGTGACGATGAGCTCGTCGAATGCCTGCAGTGCTGGCAGCGGACCGGGCATGACGGCGAACAGGGCCACGCCACGGAACTGGGCCCCGGGCATGCTGTCCGGATCGAACGTCCCCGGCTCCTTGAGGCTTGCCAGGCTGACCAGCGGCCGACCCGCGGCGTCGAGCCGATGGAAAATATCGTAACGACCGAACGCAAATCCGTCGGCCTGCAGTGCTTCCAGCAACCGGACGCCCTCGAACTGGGCACCGGGCGGCGCGACCACGCGCACCGCGACGATCTTCTGTCGCGGCGGCTTGCGATCTGCGGCCGGCGACGGCTCCGGGTGCCGGGGCTCGGTCGCTTGCGGCTCCTGTGGCTCCAGCCGCGGCTCGAGGCGCGCCCCGGCCGTGTCCTGCTCCACCGGCGAGTCGAAGCGCGGCTCGATGCGGGGTTCACGCCGGACCGTGCCGGGCGGACGCCGCGAGGCGGGCGGCGCGTCGTACTCGTCCGGGACGGAAAAATCCGCCTCGTCGAACCGGGGCTCCTCGACCGGCACTTCCGGCTCGGCCAGATGCGGCTCCGCCAGCACGGCGACCGTGCGGGCCGGCTCGACGCGGGTCATCCGCTCGGGCTCCGGCGCGGCAGAGCGGCGTCGCGCCCGCAACCCCCAGAAATAGATCCCGGCGATCAGCAGCACACCGGCGGCAAGCAGTATCCAGCGCAGCTCGTTCATGGGGTCAGACGGCCGCCAGCCGCATCGCCTCGTCCACGTCCACCGCGACGAGCCGCGACACGCCGGGCTCGTTCATCGTGACGCCGAGCAACTGGCTAGCCAGCTCCATGGTGGACTTGTTGTGCGTGACGAAGACGAACTGCACCCGGCTCGACATCTCGCGCACGATCTCGCAGAAGCGACCCACGTTGTTCTCGTCGAGCGGCGCGTCGACCTCGTCCAGCAGGCAGAACGGCGCGGGGTTCAGCTCGAAGATCGAGAACACCAGCGCGACGGCCGTGAGCGCCTTTTCGCCGCCGGAGAGCTGGCTGATCGAGCTGTTCCGCTTGCCGGGCGGCCGGGCCATGATCGCGACCCCGGACTCGAGCACGTCCTCGCCCACCAGCTCGAGGTAGGCATGGCCACCGCCGAACAGCCGCGGGAACTTGTCCTTGAGTCCGGCATTGACGCGATCGAACGTGTCCTGGAAGCGGCTGCGCGTCTCGCGGTCGATCTTGCGGATGGCGTCCTCCAGCGTCGACAGGGCGTCGGTGAGGTCGGTGAACTGGCGGTCGAGGTACTCCTTGCGGTCGGACTGCTCGCGGAACTCGTCGATTGCGGCGAGGTTGACCTGGCCCAGTCGCTCGATCTTCTCGGCCGTTTCCGCGAGACGCTGCTCCCAGCCGGTGACGTCGGCCTCCGGTGCCAGGGCCGCAGTCACTTCCGCGAGCACGAGCCGCGTGGCGGTGAACTGCTCGAGCAAGGTCTCGCGCCGAAGCCGCAGCTCCTGCACCGAGAACTTGACGTTCTCGAGCAGGTCGCGCGCGTCCTGCACGACGGACTCGGCCGTGAGGCGCTTCTCGTCGAGCTCGCGCAGCCCGGCATCCACCGACTCGAGCGCACGCCGCGCCAGGCCGAGCTCCTCTTCAACGGCGAGGCGCTGCTGCAGAGCCAGTTCGAGCGTGGTCTTCAGGGCGCCCTCGGCGGCTTCACCGGAGGCAAGCTGGCCGTCCAGGTCCACGCGGCGCGCCTCGAACTGGGCGATCTGGCCGTCGAGCCGCGCCAGTCCGGCCAGCAGCGAGGCGTGGCCCGTGCGGCGGGACTCGACGCGGATTGCGACTTCGCGCGCCGCGTTGCGATCCTGTTCGGCCCGCTGCCGCGCCTCGGCGAGCGCCTGCCGCAAGCTGTCGCGCTCAGACTCGAGCGCCCGGCGTCGCTCCTCCAGCTCGGCCATCGTGCCCACGGCCTCCTCGAGGCGTGCGCGTGCCGAGCGGTTGCCGGCATTCGCGGTCTCGAGCGCGCCCTCGAGCTCGGCGAGCTCGGTGGTGAGCTGCTGCATGCGTGCGCTGCGCTGCTCTGCCTTCGCGCGCAGCGAATCGAGCTGGGAACGCAGGTTCATGTGCGCCGCACCGCTGCGCGACAGCTGCGCCTGTTCGTCGGCGAGGCGATCTTCCGTCTCGCGGACCCGACCACGCACCGCCTCGAGTTCCTCGTCGAGCTGGCGGCTGCGGGCCTGCAACCCCTCCAGCTCGGCTCGCTCGCGCCGCAGTGTCTGCTCGCGCTCGAGCACGCCCTCGTGAGCATCACGGTCGCGGCTGACGCGCAGCCAGTCCGGGCCGATCCAGATGCCGTCGCGGGTGATGACGGACTGTCCCGCCCGCAATCGAGGGCGCACGGCCAGCGCCTCGACCAGCGTGTCGGTGGCGACGATGCCCTCGAACAGCGCGTCGAGGCCGGCCGGCCCCTGCACGCGCGAGCGCAGCGTGTCACCGCCGTGGCCACTGCCAGCCGGGCCCTGGGCGCCGGCGAAGAACGTCACGGTGCCGGCGGTGAGACTCTCGAGAATGCCAGCCACGTCGTCGATGGAGTCGACGCAGACCGCCTCGAGATAGGTGCCCAGCACGGTCTCGACCGCGCGATCCCAGCCCGCGTCCACGCTCAGCTGCCTGGCCAGGCGCGGGTTCGAGCCGAGGCCGCGTGCCTCGAGCCAGTCCACGACCTTGCCCTGACCCTGCCCGAGCGCTGCACGCTGCAGCGCTTCGAGCGACACGATGCGACCCTCGGCATCCTGCGTCTCGCGCCGCGCGCCGCGCGACGCTTCGGCCAGTTCGCGCTCGCGGCCACGTTCGCTCTGCAGCGTCGCGACCAGGCCGGACATGCGTTCGCGCGTTGATTCGATCCCGGCGCGCGCCTCCGCCTCCGACCGTTCCACTTCGGCGAGCATGGCCGCCACGTCGGCCGCGGCCAGCGCCGCATGCTCGCCCGTCGCACGCTCGCGTTGCGCGACGAGCCGCCGCAGCTGGTTGTCCATCTCCTCGAGCCGCGCCCGCTCGGCCTCGGCGGCCGACGACGCCCCGCGCAGCGAGTGGTTGAACTCTTCCCATCGCTCCTGCCAGGCCTGCATGGCCGACTCGGCTGCGCTCAGCGCGGCCGCCGCGGCCTCTTCCGACGCACGCGCCGACTCGAGCCCGGGCTCCAGTTCGGCCAGGGCCGTGGCGAACTCGGCCGCCTGTGCCGCGTCGCGCACGCGATGCACGCTCGCTTCCTGCAGGCCCTGCGCAGTCTGCTCGAGTTCCTGCCGCTGGCGCCCGCGAATCTCGCGCGCGTGCTCGATCGCCTGCTCGCTGCGCGAGATCTCGGCGCCGACCTGGTAGTAACGGCCCTGCACCTCGGACATGACCGCCGAGCGGCTGTCGTGCTCCTGACGCGCACGCTCGATCTGCGCCTCGAGCGAACGCTGCTCCGCCAGCGCCGCCTGCAGCGCGGTGTCGCGCTCGTTCAGGATGGCCTGGCGCGCGCCGGACTCGCTTTCCACCTCGCGCAGGCGCAGCGCGAGCAGTTCGGCGTGCACCTGCCGCTCCTCCTGCTTGAGCGCCTGATAGCGCCGCGCCGTGGCAGCCTGGCGCTGCAGGTGACGCAGCTGCTTCTCCACCTCGTCGCGCAGGTCCGACAGGCGGGCGAGGTTCTCGCGCGTGTGCGCGATACGGGTCTCGGTCTCGCGACGCCGCTCCTTGTAGCGGGAGATGCCGGCTGCCTCCTCGAGGAACGCGCGCATCTCGTCGGCCTTCGCCTCGATGACGCGCGAGATCATGTTCTGCTCGATGATCGCGTAACTGCGCGAGCCGAGGCCCGTGCCGAGGAACAGCTGAGTGATGTCCTTGCGCCGGCAACGCACGCCGTTCAGGAAATACGACGAGGTGCCGTCGCGCGAGACGACGCGCTTGAGCGACACCTCGGCGTAGCTGGCGTATTCACCGCCGAGCTTGCCTTCGGAATTGTCGAACACCAGCTCGACGGACGCCTGGCCCACGGGCTTGCGCGAACCCGAGCCGTTGAAGATGACGTCGGCCATCGAGTCGCCGCGCAGGTGCTTCGCGGAGATCTCGCCCATCACCCAGCGCACGGCATCGATGATGTTCGACTTGCCGCAACCGTTGGGGCCAACCACGCCGACCAGGCTGCTCGGAAAACTGATCGTGGTCGGGTCCACGAAGGACTTGAAGCCGGCCAGCTTGATCTTGGTCAGGCGCATCGTTCACCAGGGGCGGGAGCAGATCAGGTAAACCTGCAGTTTAAAAGAAAGTGGCGCCCCCCACAGCACTGTAAGACGGCCGGGGGCGGCAAGCGCTGCGGCCCCCTGCGAGCTGCATTTCGGCACGGGTGGACCCGGGGCGCCCGGTCTGTATAATCCCGCGTCCTTCGATGTGTCCCCGGAGTCTGAAATGCCCGTGAAGAAACCGTCTGCCAAGGCACCCAAGGCCAAGAAGACAGTTTCTGCGAAGGTTGCCGCCAAGCCGGCGACCAAGGTCGCGGCCAAGCCTGCCGCCAAGCCTGCCGTCAGGCCCGCCGCCAAGGCCGCACCCAAGGCCGCGCCCAAGGCTAGGGCCGCCGCGGCCCCGACGGTCGCCGCCAGAACGACCAGGAAGCCGGCAGCCCCTGCCGCCCCGAAGCGCTCTGCCACGGCCGCGAAGCCCGCGGAAACGGGCACCACCCTCGACGCGGGCGCAAGCCTGCTGTCTGGACCGCGCAACGTACAGCCGTACGTCGCGCGCAAGGGCGAGGAGTACATGAGCAAGGAGCAGCTCGATCATTTCCGCCGGATCCTGTCGCTGTGGAAGCAGGACCTGATGCAGGAAGTGGATCGCACCATGCTCCACATGAAGGACGAGGCAGCTAATTTCCCGGATCCGAACGACCGAGCCACCCAGGAATCGGAGTTCAGCCTCGAACTGCGCACGCGCGACCGCGAGAGGAAACTGATCCGCAAGATCGACGAAGCACTGAAGCGCATCGAGGACGGCTCCTACGGCTTCTGCCTCGAAACCGGGGAGCCGATCGGTGTCAAGCGTCTCGAGGCGCGCCCCGTCGCGACGCTGAGCGTCGAGGCCCAGGAACGGCGTGAGCGACGCGAAAAGCAGTTCGGCGACCGCGACGACTGGTACCGCTGAACCCGGCCGCCGCTACCGCGGTCGTTTCGCGCCCTCCCCGAGCGGCCCGCTCCATTTCGGTTCCCTGGTCGCTGCCGTCGGCAGCTTCCTCGAGGCGCGCGCGCAGGGCGGGGAGTGGCTGGTGCGCATCGAGGACCTGGATCCGCCGCGAGAGCGTGCCGGCGCCGCCGACGACATTCTGGCGATGCTTGACCGGCTGGGTCTGCACTGGGACGGTCCGGTCCTGCGCCAGAGCAACCGTACCGCCGCCTATGCAGCCGCCCTGGAGCGGCTGGCCGCTGCGGACTGCCTCCGTCGCTGCCATTGTTCCCGGGCGCAGCTCGCGGGCCTGCCGGAGAACCAGCAGCGCGCCCCGGGCGAAGAGCTGTTTCATCCAGTTCGATGCCTCGCCGTCCGCAACCGCCCGGACGATCCACCCGCCTGGCGCTTTCGATCGCCGGATTGCGACGTCGAATTCGTGGACAGAGTCCAAGGACCGCAGCGCTCCAACGTGGCGCGCTCCATCGGCGACTTCGTCCTGCAGCGCCGCGATGGCCTCTACGCATACCAGCTGGCGGTCGTGGTCGATGACGCGGACCAGGCCGTGACCGACGTCGTGCGCGGTGCCGACCTGCTGTCGAGCACCGCCCGGCAGATGGTGCTGCAGCAGGCGCTGCGACTGCCGGGGCTGACATACATGCATCTACCAATTGCAGTCGGTAATAACGGCATTAAGCTCTCGAAGTCCGAAGACGCGCCGGCGCTGTCGCGCTCGTCGCCGGCGACACAGGTCGTCGCCGCGCTCGAGTTCCTGCGACAGGCACCACCGGCGGGTCTCGCACGCGCGCCGCTCGCGGATGTGTGGCAATGGGCGATCGCCCATTGGCAGCCGCAACGGGTCGCGGGCATCAGGACGAGCCAGGTGACCCTCGCGCCACAGGCGCAAAGCCAGACAGGAAGCAGCTCGCCATGACCGCCAAGACCAAGACCACCCGAGCGAAGCGCGCCACGGGCGCGACGGACCAGCCCAAGGGCGGCCCGCGCGTGATCCGCAAGTACCCCAACCGCCGTCTGTACGACACGGTGGAGAGCCGCTACGTGACGCTCGCCGACATCCGCCGCCTGGTGGTCGAGCGCGTGGACTTCGTGGTGCTCGACCGCAAGACCCAGCAGGACATCACCCGCAGCATCCTGCTGCAGGTGATCGCCGAGCAGGAAGGCGCGGGAGAGTCACTGATGAGCCGTGATTTCCTGTCGCAGGTGATCCGCAGCTATGGCAGCGGCCTGCAGGATTTCGTCGGTCGCTATCTCGACGAGAGCATCAAGCTGTTCGCGCGCGAGCAGCGCGACCTGCGCGACCGGTTCAAGAACGTGGTCGGCATCGACCCCCTCGAGACCGTGACCAACGTCGCGCAGAAGAACTATCAGCGCTGGAAGGCGGTGCAGGAGGAAGTATTCAGCCGCCTGCCGGGGCCGTGGGGCAAGACCGACAAGGATTGAGGACGGCGTCAGCCGTCGACGTTCCTCATCGACAGGCGCACGCGGCCCTGCCGGTCGACCTCGAGCACCTTGACGCGCACGACGTCGCCTTCCTTGAGCTTGTCGCTGACGCGCTCGACGCGCTCCTCGGAGATCTGCGAGATGTGCACGAGACCGTCCTTGCCGGGCAGGATCTGCACGAACGCGCCGAAATCCATCAGGCGCACGACCTTGCCCTCGTAAATCGCGCCGACCTCGACCTCCGAGGTGATCAGCTCGATGCGACGCTGGGCCTCGCGCCCGGCAGCGCCGTTGACCGAGGCGATCTTGACCGTGCCGTCGTTCTCGATGTCGATGGTGGTGCCCGTCTCCTCGGTGATGGCGCGGATCACCGCGCCACCCTTGCCGATGACCTCGCGGATCTTCTCCGGGTCGATCTTCATGGTGATGATGGTGGGCGCCCACTCGGACATCTGCGGACGCGCCGCTGAGATCACCTTGTTCATCTCGCCGAGGATGTGCAGCCGCGCGTGGTGCGCGCGATCCAGGGCGACCTTCATGATCTCCCGGGTGATGCCCTCGATCTTGATGTCCATCTGCAGCGCGGTGACGCCGTCCGACGTGCCCGCGACCTTGAAGTCCATGTCGCCGAGGTGATCCTCGTCCCCGAGGATGTCGGTCAGCACCTCGAACTTGCCGCCCTCGAGCACGAGGCCCATCGCCACGCCGGCGACCGGTGCCTTGATCGGCACGCCGGCGTCCATCAGCGCCAGGCTGGTGCCGCACACCGAGGCCATCGAACTCGATCCGTTCGACTCGAGGACCTCGGAGACCACGCGAATGACGTACGGGAAGTTCGCCATCTCGGGCATCACGGCACTGACGCCGCGGCGCGCGAGGTTGCCGTGGCCGATTTCGCGGCGCTTGGGCGAGCCCATCATGCCCGTCTCACCGACGCAGAACGGCGGGAAATTGTAATGCAGCATGAACGGCTCTTTGCGCTCGCCCGCGAGCGCATCGATGAGCTGCGCGTCACGGCCGGTGCCGAGCGTCGTGGTGACGAGCGCCTGCGTCTCGCCACGGGTGAACAGCGCCGAACCGTGGGTCCGCGGCAGTACGCCCGTCTGCACCGTGATCTTGCGCACGGTGTTCATGTCCCGGCCGTCGATGCGCGGTTCGCCGGCGATGATGCGGCGGCGGACAATGTTGTACTCGAGCTGGCCGATCTGCTCGGCGACCTTGCGGGCATCGAACTTCGGCGCTTCTCCACCGGCGAGCGCCTCGACGGCCGCCTTCTTGATCTCGGCGACGCGCGCGTAACGGGTCTGCTTGTCGGTGATCTTGTAGGCTTCGCCCAGCGCGGCTTCGGCCTGCGCCGCCACGGCGGCGACCAGGTCGGCCGCGGGAGGCGCCGGCGCCCACTCCCAGGCCGGCTTGCCGGCCTCGGCAGCCAGCTCCTTGATCGCCCTGATGGCGACCTGCATCTGCTCGTGGCCGAACACGACGGCGCCGAGCATCACGTCCTCGGACAGCATCTGCGCCTCGGACTCGACCATCAGCACCGCGTCGGCGGTGCCGGCGACGACGAGGTCGAGCTTGGAGGTCTGCAGGTCCTTGTGCGTCGGGTTCAGCAGGTACTTCCCGTCGCTGTACCCCACCCGGGCGGCACCGATCGGACCCTTGAACGGGATGCCGGAGATCGCCAGCGCGGCGGAGGCGCCGAGCATCGCGGGAATGTCGGAGTCGATCTCGGGATCGAGCGAGACGACCGTCGGAACCACCTGGACTTCGTTGAAGAAACCCTCGGGGAACAGCGGACGGATCGGGCGATCGATCAGGCGCGAGGTGAGCGTCTCCTTCTCGGAGGGGCGTCCCTCGCGCTTGAAGAAGCCACCCGGGATGCGACCGGCCGCGTACGTCTTTTCGACGTAGTTGACGGTCAGCGGGAAGAATTCCTTGTTCGGATCGGCGTTCTTGCGGCCGACGGCCGTGACGAGCACGACCGTGTCACCCATGGTGACGAGGACGGCGCCGTCGGCCTGGCGGGCGAGCCGGCCGGTCTCGAGCGTTACGGTGTGGGGACCGTACTGGAAGGTCTTGGTGTGGACGTTCACGATGGTGTCCAGTGCTGCTAGAGCTTTGGGGAGTGCGAAAACGAATCCGGCCCGCAGTGCGGGCCGGAAGTTCGGGCGATCAGCGGCGCAGGCCGAGCCGGCTGACGACGTCCTGGTAGCGGGCCAGGTCGGTCGCCTTCAGGTAGTCGAGGAGCTTGCGACGCTGCGTGACGAGCTTCAGCAGCCCGCGACGCGAGGAGTGGTCGCCCTTGTGCGCGGTGAAGTGCTCGCCAAGGTCGTTGATGCGCGCGGACAGGAGCGCGATCTGGACCTCGGGGGAACCCGTGTCGTTCGTGCCGCGGCTGAAGCCGCTGACGATCTCGGCCTTGCGCTCGGTGGACAGTGCCATCGTATGGAATCCTCGAACCCTGTTACCCTTGGTGTGAGCCGCGCATTCTAAACCGCAAGACGCTGATTCCTCAAGCCGAATCGGTATCGTGGCCCGCGGCGCCGGGCACGAACAATCGCGCCACACGCAGCCCGCCTGCGGGGGCCGGCTCGACCAGGCCCAGAAACCGTCCGACAGGATCGTAGACCCTCGCGAGCGCGGCGCCTGACGGGATCGCCCGGGGCAGCGTGCGGCCCTGGCGCAGATGCAGTCCGTCGTGGCTGTCCAGCTCGAGGCGCGGCAGCGACGCAAAGGCGGCATCGACCGGCAGCAGCCACGCGGGCGTCGCAGCCTCTTCAGGCGCCTGCACGGCCCACGCCTCGATGTCCTCGAGTCGCACCATCGGCTGCGTCGTGAACGGTTCCACCCATAGCCGGCGCAGGGCAGCCAGGTGGCCGACCGTGCCCAGGGCTGCCGCGATTTCCTCGCCCAGCACGCGCACGTAAGTGCCCTTCGAGCACTCCACCTCGAACTCGATCGCATCCCCGGTCCACGACAGAGGCTCGATACGGTGGATCGTGATCCGGCGCGGCGCTCGCTCCACCCGTTCACCGCGTCGGGCGAATTCATACAACGGGCGGCCACCGCGCTTGAGGGCGGAGTACATCGGTGGCAACTGGTCGCGGCAACCCGTGACCGACGCCAGCGCCCCGAGCAACCGTGCCCGGTCGGGCCCGGGCACCGCGCCGGTGCCGACGACTTGCCCGTCGGCGTCGCCCGTGTCGGTGGCGGAACCGAGTACCAGCCGCGCACGGTAAGCCTTCCCGGCACCGAGCAACTGGCCGCAGGCCTTGGTCGCCTGGCCGAAGCACAGTGGCAACATGCCCGTCGCCAGGGGATCGAGGGTGCCGGCATGACCTGCCTTGGCGGCACGCAGCAGCCGGCGCACGCGTTGCAGAGCCGGCGTCGAGCCCAGCCCAGCGGGCTTGTCGAGCAGGACAATGCCGTCGAGTTCGCGCCAGCGCGCCCGCGCACCCGCGCCCTGCCCGGCCGTCGGCCCGGTCACCGTGGCTCGGAATCGCCCGGGGTGGCGCTCGAGTCGTCGTCCACGTGTCGCGTGGCGTCCTCGCTCACGGCGCGCGTGATCAGCTCTTCGAGCTGGTTGCCCCGCTCGAGCTCGTCGTCCCGGCGGAAGTGGATATGCGGCGCAACCCGCAGGCGCAGCGCGCGGCCAAGCGGACCGCGCAGGTAACCTGCCGCCTCATCCAGGATTTCCTGCTGCAGCGGGTCGTGCGAGTCCCCCTTGAGCAGCAGGAAATGCACCCAGGCGTGCGACAGGTCTGGCGACATCTTCACGTGCGTGATGGTCACGGGTTTGAGCCGCGGGTCGCGGACCTCGCGGCGCAGCAGGTCCGCCAGCGTCCGCTGCACCTGCTCGGCGACGCGTCGCGCTCGCGGGACTTCACGCGGCATGGGTCTGCGGTCTCCTCACGCGCTGCGCGCGACCTCGAAGCGGGCGAAGCACTCGATCTGGTCGCCAGCGCGGATGTCGTTGTACTTCACCACGCCGATGCCGCACTCGGTACCGGCGCGAACCTCGCCCACGTCGTCCTTGAAGCGGCGCAGCGAGTCGAGCTCACCCTGGTGGATGACCACGTTGTCGCGCAGCACGCGCACCGGGTTGCCACGCTTGATGACGCCCTCCACCACGAGACAGCCGGCCACGGTGCCGAACTTGCTCGAGCGGAACACCTCGCGCACCTCGGCAAGGCCGACGATCTGTTCCTTGATCTCGGGCTTGAGCATGCCGGAGACGGCCTGCTTCACGTCGTCGAGGGCCTCGTAGATGATGCTGTAGTAGTTCACCTCGATGCCGGTGTCCTTGAGCGCGGCGCGGGCCGCACCGTCGGCACGGACGTTGAAGCCGATGATCCGCGCCTTCGATGCGGCGGCCAGCGTCACGTCGGACTCGGTGATGCCGCCGACGCCGCTCGCGATCACCTTGACGCCGACTTCATCCGTGCCGAGCTTCGACAGCGCGTCGCGCAATGCCTCGGCGCTGCCCTGAACGTCGGCCTTGACGATCAGCTGGATGTGCGCGCCGGCCGCTTCGGCCATCTGCGAGAACACGTCTTCGGACTTCTTGGCGGCGCTGGCAAGGCGCACGTCGCGGTACTTGCCCTGGCGATACAGCGCGACCTCACGCGCCTTCTTCTCGCTCTCGACGGCGAGCAGGTCGTCGCCGGCATTGGGCGCGTTCGACAGGCCGAGCACTGCGACCGGGGTCGAGGGGCCAGCCTCCTGCACCTGCTGGCCCGCGGCATCGAACATGGCGCGCACGCGGCCGAACTCCTGGCCGGCGATAATCGGGTCGCCCGCCTTGAGGGTGCCGCGCTTGACGATCACCGTGGCGACGGCGCCGCGGCCCTTCTCGATGCTCGACTCGAGCACCACGCCCGCGGCCGAACCTTCCTGCGGCGCCTTGAGGTCGAGTACCTCGGCCTGGAGCAGGATGGACTCGAGCAACTTGTCGATGCCCTCGCCGGTGTGGGCGGAGACGTTGACGAACATGGTGTCGCCGCCGAGTTCTTCCGGGACGACCTCCTGCTTGAGCAGTTCGTTGCGCACCCGGTCGGGATCGGCGCCGTACTTGTCGATCTTGTTGACCGCCACGACCAGCGCCACGTGCGCGGCACGCGCGTGCTGGATCGCCTCGATGGTCTGCGGCATGACGCCGTCGTCCGCGGCCACGACCAGCACCACGATGTCCGTCACGTGTGCCCCGCGGGCGCGCATCGCCGTGAAGGCCGCGTGGCCCGGCGTGTCGATGAAGGTAATGAGTCCCTTCGGCGTTTCCACCTGGTAGGCGCCGATGTGCTGGGTGATGCCACCGGCCTCGCCTGCGGCAACCTTGGCGCGGCGGATGTAGTCGAGCAGCGAGGTCTTGCCATGGTCGACGTGACCCATGATGGTCACGACCGGTGCGCGCGGCAGCTGTTCGAGCTCGCCCGTCTGGGCCTTGAGCTGGTCCTCGAGCACGTCTTCCTTCAGTCGCACCGCGGTGTGGCCGAATTCCTCGACCACCAGCTGCGCCGTATCCTGGTCGATGGGCTGGTTGATGGTGGCCATCACGCCCATTTTCATCATCGTCTTGATGACTTCGTTGGCCTTGACGGCCATGCGGTTGGCCAGTTCGCCGACCGTGATCGTCTCCGGGATCTGCACGTCGCGCTTGACCGGCGCAGTCGGCTGGGCGAATCCGCCGCCGCGCGCATCGACGCTCACCGCAACGTGCCGGCGCGTCCGGCTGGCAAGCTGCTTCTTCTTGAAGCGTGCGCTCGCATCGGCCGTGACGTGCAGCTCCTGCCGGCCGTACTTCGTCGTGCCCTTGCGGTCCTGGACCGGCTCGGGCGCGCGTGCCCGCGGCGGGGCCGCGGCCGGCTTCGGCGGCTCGGCCGCGCGACGCTCCGACTCGAGCTGCTCGCGCTCGGCGCGCTCGCGCTCACGCTGCTCGGCCTGCCGCGCCTCCTCGGCCTCGGCACGCGCGCGCGCCTCCGCGTCGAGGCGGTTGCGTTCCTCGGCCTCGATGCGTTCGCGCTCGCGGCGCTCGGCGTCGCGCAGCTCGGCCTCGCGGCGCTCGGCTTGCTGGCGCTGGTCCTCCTCGGCCTGGCGCACGCGGTCGAGTTCCTCCTGCCGATGGCGCTGCTCTTCCTCGAGCACCGTGCGGTTCAGGTAGGTCTTCTTGACGCGCACTTCGACGTTGACGGTGCGGGCGCGACCCTGCGTCGAGGCGACCTTGATCTCCTGCTGCGCCTTTCGCTTCAGCGTGATCTTGCGCGGGGCGGCGGCATCCTCCTCGCGACCGTGCGCGCGGCGCAGGTGCGTGAGCAGCTCCATCTTGGCCTCGTCGCTGATGATGTCGTCGGCGCCCTTGACCATGATGCCGGCCTCGTCGAGCTGCGTGAGCAGCCGCTCGACCGGGACCTTGAGCGCGTCGGCAAACTGACTGACTGTCACTTCCGCCATGTGGGACCTCCGCTCAGGCCTGCTGGGCCTGCTCGAACCAGTGCTTGCGCGCGGCCAGTATCAGCTCGCCTGCGCGCTGCGGGTCGAGGTTGGGAATCTCGGCAAGGTCGTCCACCGCCTGCTCGGCGAGGTCCTCGCGGGTATGAATGCCGTGTCGAGCGAGCTCGCCCGCCAGTTCCTCGTCCATGCCCTCGACGTCGAGCAGGTCGTCGGACGGGCCGCCCTCGAGCGTCTCCTCGGTCGCGATCGCCTGCGTGAGCAGCACGTCGCGCGCTCGGTTACGCAGCTCCTGCACGATCGTCTCGTCGAACTCCTCGATGCCGGCCAGCTCGGACTGCGGCACGTAGGCGATTTCCTCGATACTCGAGAAACCCTCGCCCACCAGGATGCCGGCGACGTCCTCGTCCACGTCCAGGTGCTTCATGAACAGCTCGCGCAGTTCGCGCTGCTCGGCCTCGCTCTTCTCCTCGGCGGCCTGCTCGCTCATGATGTTGAGTCGCCAGCCGGTCAGCTCGCTCGCCAGGCGGATGTTCTGGCCACCGCGGCCGATGGCCTGCGACAGCTTCTCCTCGGCCACGGCGATGTCCATGCTGTGCGCTTCCTCGTCCACGACGATCGAGCTCACCTCGGCCGGCGCCATGGCGTTGATCACGAACTGCGCCGGGTTTTCGTCGAACGGGATGATGTCCACCCGCTCGCCGGCGATCTCGTTCGACACCGCCTGCACGCGCGAGCCGCGCATGCCGACGCAGGCGCCGACCGGGTCGATGCGCGGGTCGTTGCTGCGCACCGCGATCTTGGCACGCGCGCCGGGGTCGCGCGCGGCCCCGAGGATGTTGATCAGCCCCTGGCCCACCTCGGGCACCTCGAGCTTGAACAGCTCGATCAGGAACTCGGGGGCCGTGCGGCTGAGGAACAACTGCGGGCCGCGCGGCTCGGAGCGCACGTCCTTCAAAAACGCCTTGATGCGGTCCTGGGTGCGCACGGGCTCGCGCGGGATCATCGACTCGCGCGGGATGAAGCCCTCGGCATTGCCGCCGAGGTCCACGAAAATGCCGTTGCGATCGACCCGCTTGACGATGCCGGAGACGAGCTGACCCACGCGGCCCTTGTACTGCTCCACGACCTGGGCGCGCTCGGCCTCGCGCAC
>Ga0079037_100000762_pt1 | contig 15480 bp, 11 predicted proteins | sample Mud3Dept4metaG_FD_71479 | JGI IMG/M metagenome (GOLD analysis project Ga0079037, IMG submission 71479) | Freshwater wetland microbial communities from Ohio, USA, analyzing the effect of biotic and abiotic controls - Mud 3 Core 4 Depth 4 metaG | ecosystem: Environmental > Aquatic > Freshwater >... | reverse complement strand
TCGACGCGAACGTCGGACCGTTCACGCGAAGGTGCATACAGCGATTCGAGCGCGCGTCCCAGGCGCTCGAGGTCCACCGGCCCGGCCTGGCGCGCCTCCAGTTCCGCGAGCGTGTCGAGGTAGGCTTCGGCTTCGTCCAGCTCTCGCTCGGACGCAAGTGTTGCTGGGCCGCCCAACGCGTTCCAGGCTCGCTCGACCGTGTCGCGCAAGCCGAAGCGGCGCAACTCGGCGCACGCCGGGTCGAGGATGGCCCAGGTGCGCTCAAGCCGCGTCCGCGACTCGTCATCCAGTCGCGCGTAACGCGACGGGTCGCGGAGCAATTCAGCGACGGTCGCCTGCCGGTCGTCAGCGACCAGTGCGTGCAGCGCGCCTAGCGTGAGTCCGCACCACGGCGCCCGGAGCACGGCGAGCCATGCCGGCCGGTCGGCGGGATGTGCGAGCGCCCGGGTCAGCGCGAGTAGGTCGAGCACCACGGGTCGCTTGCCAAGCGGGTCGATGTCGGTGGCGCGGAACGGAATGCCCTGCGCCGCCAGTTGCGCCACGATGTGCAGCAGGTGGCTGCGGCCCTGCACCAGGATGCCGATGCGTGCCTGGGGTTCGGCACCGAGACGGTCCTGCACGATCAGTGCCACCTGCTCCGCTTCGTACAGGCGGCTGCGCCGCAGCAGTGCGTGCACCCGGACCCCGCCGTCGTCGCCCGCGTCGGGACCGGCCACGCTCGGCGCGTAGCACACCGCGCCGCGCAGGACGTCGTCGGCCGCGGGCAGCACTTGCCCGAAGCAGCGATTCACCCACTCGACCACCGGGACGGTCGACCGGAAGTTCACGGCGAGCGTGAGCGGTTCAAGCGCCAGCCCGCTGAGCCCGCGATCGCGGATGTCCAGGAACAGGCCCACCTCCGCGTTGCGGAAGCGGTAAATGGACTGCATCGGATCGCCGACCAGGAACAGTGTGCGTCCGTCGTCGCGCTGCCACCCTGCCGTGAGCGCCTCGAGCAGCCTCACCTGTGCTTCGGAGGTGTCCTGGAACTCATCGACGAGCACGTGCCGGAGTTCAGCATCGAGCGCGAGTGCTGTGTCCGTCGGCGCATCCGATGTACCCAGCGCCTGGCGCGCGGCCCATGCGAAGCGGGGGTAGTCCGCAATACGCTGCTCTGCGAACACCACTTCGAGTTCGGCGACCGCCAGCAGCAGCACGCGGAATTGCGCCAACAGGACCCGCCATTCCTCCGCGTCGTACTCGGGCGACGGCAGCTTGCGCACCGCGTGCAGCAGGTCCACCGCGTCGGCGTGCTCGCCCAGCGCTGCCGCGACCAGTCCGGCCCGGCGCTTCAGTTCCTGGCCCGCAGTCCTGGGCGGAAAACCCAGGCGCGCGTCGAACTGCCTGCGGGGATCGCCGTCTTCCTTGAGCAGCAGCACGGCCAGACCCTTCCACAGCGACGTGCTCGCCAAATCGGCTTCCGGAAGCTGCGTCGCGCTGGTCCACGCGCAGACCGGCGATTCCTGCCCAGCTGCCGCGAGATTGCCTGCGGCTGCAGTCGCGACCGCCGCCGCCTCCTGCAGCAAGGGGCGCGGCAACGAACGGTGCAGCGATTCGAGGTGGCCCTGCACGAGTCGCCGGCGCGCCGACTCGAGCTGACGTCTCAGGCGCTGCTCGTCCTGCTCCGAATGCACCGCAGCCGGCAGCACCGGCAGCCAGGCCTCGCGCCGTACGAGCATCTCGATCACCAGGTCGACGAAACGGTCGACGCGGTTGTCCACATGGGCAAGCAAGGTCGCGACTGCCTGCGAGGCAAGCGGCTGACCTTGCGGCAACTGCTCGAGCAACCGCTCCGCCGCGCGGCGGTGCAGGTCGCGTGCGTCCTCCTCGATACCGAGTCCCGCGCCTAGGCCCGACAGCAGCGGCAAGCGACGTGCGAGCCCGAGGTTGAGTGCGTCGATGGTCTGGATACGCAGGCGACCTGGCTGGGACAGCAGGTTCCAGCCTCGCGCTGCGTCGGCCGCAAGGGCCACACGCGCCAGTTCCAATGTTCGTTCCTGCAGTGGGCGTGCCGGGTCCGGCGCGTGCACGGCCCGCAGTGCGCCGACGATGCGGTCGCGCATCTCGGCCGCCGCCTTGCGCGTGAAGGTGATCGCCAGGATCGACTCCGGTTCGGCGACGGTCGCGAGGAGCGCCAGAAAGCGCCGCGTGAGCAGCTCCGTCTTGCCCGCGCCAGCAGGCGCCTGGACGATGAAGCTCCGGCGGACGTCAAGAGCCCGCTCGCGGGCCGCAGCGTCGGCCGCGCGCAGGTCAGTCATCCGCGGCCTCCTCGTCCGAGGCCGCGGCACTCGTGTCCGCGATGCGGCACAGTGCTCCGAGATGGCAGTACTCGCACGCCCGCGGCGGGTCCGGCGCCAGGCGCGCGTCGCCGGCCGCGTATTCAGCTGCCAGCCCGTCGAGCCGTCGCTGCCACGCCATCAGCAGTTGCGCCCACGTCGCATAGTCCCGCGGCCAGCCCTTCGTGCCCGGCGCCCGGAGCGCGGGGAACACTTCCGGGCTGCGGACGACACCGGTGTAGCCAGTGTCGCCACTGCGCACGCGCGCAAATGCAACCGCGCCGACGCGCTCCGCCCCGAGCGCCAGCACGTACGCCGGCAGCTGGGGCAACTGCGGCCGCTCGCCGAGCCATGCCTTGACCTCGGCATTCGCGCCCGTCTTGTAGTCGATGACTGCGAGCGAACCGTCTGGCAGGCGGTCCACGCGGTCCGGTCGAAACTCGAGGGACAGTGCGCCGATGCGCACCGTGCAGGGCTGCTCGACCGCCACGACCGTGAACGGCGGTCGCGAACGGTCGGCCTCCAGCACCTCGAATACCCGGGCTTCGAGCCAGTCGGCCTCCAGGTCGAGCAGGTGACGCAGCACCTCGTCCGCCAGGTGCCGTGCCTCCGCGATCGCCGCCGCAACCGCGCGCTGCACGGCTGCGCGTGTCCCGGCTGCATCCAGCGCCAGCAGGGACGCCTGGTCACCCAGTTCGTGCCAGAGCCGCGCCAGCGTCACGTGTACGAGGTCACCGCGTTCGGCGGCATCCACGCCGAGGCCCGGCTCCTCCAGCGCGCGCGCCCCGAGCCGTACCTCGGCCTGCGCGCGGAACGGGCATGCCGCCTGCAGCTCGAGCAGTCGTGACCCACCTCGCTGCGCTTCCTCAGCACTGATCGGTGGCAGTCCGGCATCGGTCAACGAATCAAGCGCTGGCCGAGCGCCATACTGCGCTGCCGCCAGGCGCGGCCCCGTCCAGAGCCTCGGTGGGATCCGGGTTTCGATCCCTTGCAGCAGCGGACTCGGCAGCAGCGGCGCATCGTCTGCCATCTCCGGTACGCTCAGCATTACCTCGGGCGCGCTGGCGAGCAGCCGGTCGAGCATCTGTTGGGCTTCCTGCGCAGCGAGATCGGCGGAGGCGCGCGGCACGCCATGCCGAATCTGCAGAGGCCGCGGCAGCAACGGATCCGGCGACGCCGGCGGGGGCCAGCGGACCGCATCCAGTCCACAGACCCACACCGCGTCGAACCGCATGCCGGCGCAGGTTTCCGGATCGATGACGAGCAGCGGCGCCCGCAACTCCTGGGGTTCGAACAGGACCCTGCCGGCCATCTCCCGCAGGAGCCCGACGGCTTCGGCGCGCGACACCCTGCCCGCAAACTCGTCGCAGGCCCCCAGTTCCGACACCAGCGTCCGCCACCGCTGCTCGGCCTGGTGCTCGGTACTGTCCGGACCCGGGCCCGGCCAGCCCAACGCCGCAATGAGGCCAATAATATTTTTAGAACAACCACTTGGCAGGGCTTTTTCAGACCATTTCGATATCGTTGCGCGGCCAGCCGCGAGCAGCCCTGCCAGCACCGGACAGCCATGTTCGACCGCCAGGCGCTCCAGGGCGGCCAAGCCGAGGCCGGGGCTCTCAAAACGCCGGATTCGGGCGTCGAGTCGCGCCCGCGCAGGCCCTTCCTCCTGCGCGCCCGCCAGGAAGGGATTGCGCAGGAGGCGGCTGATGGCCGGCAGGTCCGGTGGGCGCACGAACGCGTCCAACAGGTCGAGCGCGGCCGCCACCAGCGGCTGCCCGGCGAGCGGTCGCGCAGCCGCCAGTTCGAACGCCTGAGCCTCTGGGGACGGCCCACCGGTCAGTCCGGTGGCCGGGATGAGGACACGTTCGACGAGGCGTCGCACCTCCTCCCTACGGCGCCCCAGTTCTGGCACCACGATGGCGATCCGGCGTTCCGCTTGTCCCTGCAGGCATGCGGCCGCCCACCGTGCGGCCGCGTCGATCTCCGCCGTTCCGTCCAGGCAATCCACTCGCTGTACCGACGACGGCACCGTCGCCCGCGCGGTGCGGCGCACCTCGACACCTGCCGCCGCCCATCGCTCCAGCAGCGATTCCTGCAGCGGCGTGAGCCGGTCGAAGCCCACGATCTCCAGCCCGGGCGCAGCGGCCACCGCTTGCACCTGGGATTGCGCCAGCGCGCCATCCACCCAGTCGCAGTCAGCGAGGACGTGCTGGAACCGGCGGCACCAGCGCGCGAAGGCAGCGGTTTCCGGGGATTCGTCGTGGTCCAGCGATTCGAGCGGCAGCCTGTAGTCGTGCACGCGGCGCCAGGACTGGTAAGCGGCGCGCGCCACGCCCGCGGGCGATACCAACGGGCTGAGTTCTGGATCGTCGCGGACGATGCGTTCCCAGAGGAGCTGCGCGGCGCTCGTGGGCAACCAGCGGCCGGTGAGCCTGCCAGCCTGCCGGTCCAGAGCGAACATGCGCTCGATCAGCTCGTCCCACGTGACGATGTCGGGCGTAGCCCAGACCTCGAGCCCACGTGCGAGGCAAGCCTCGTCGTGGCGCGCGCGCAGGTAGTGCGCGAGGCGGCGCGTCGGCGTGACGCGCGTCAGGACGCCCTCTTGCGCGGCCGTGTCAGCTGCGGCCGCCAGCGTCCACCACCCGCAAAGCCGGGTTCGGCCGCGTCGCCGGCTGGTCGCCGGCGGCGTAATTGCTGAGCAGTTCCTCGATGCGGCCGAACACCTCGGTGATCACCTGCGGCTCGGGCAGGTTCGTGATGCGGAAGTGGTTGCGGTACGGCACGTTGAAGCTCGAGCCCGGCGCGACCAGCACGTGCTTGTGCTCGAGCAGGTCGAGCGCGAACTGCTGGTCGTCGAAGTCCGGCAGCACGTCGGTCTGCACGCCCACGAAGGCATACAGCGCGCCCATCGGCGGCGTGAGATGCAGGAAGCGGCTGCGCCTCACGGCATCGAGGATCGCCTTGCGCGACTCGTACAGGCGTCCGCCAGGCGCCATGAGCTCGCGGATGCTCTGGTAGCCGCCCAGCGCCGTCTGCACGGCCCATTGGCCCGGTACGTTGCTGCACAGGCGCAGCGACGACAGCAGCTCGAGCGCCGAGAGGTACTCGCGCGAGTGCTCCACGTCGCCCGAGAATACGACCCAGCCGACGCGGTAGCCGCAGGCGCGGTACACCTTGGACAGCCCGCTCATCGTGCCGCAAAGCGTGTGGCTCACGAGCGTCGCCATCGGGATGAACTCGGCGCCGTCGTAGGTCATCTGGTCGTAGATCTCGTCGGCCAGCACGAGCAAGTGGTACTTCTCGGCGATGCGCGCGATGGCCTCGAGCACTGAGCGCGGGTAGACCGCGCCGGTCGGATTGTTTGGATTGATGACCACGATGGCGCGCGTGCGCTTGGTGATCAGCGACTCGATCTCTTCCGGGTCCGGGATGAAGCCCCGCTCGGGCCGGCACGGGTAGTGCACCGCCCGGCCGCGGTTCAGGTTCACCGCCGCGGTCCACAACGGATAGTCGGGGCTCGGGACCAGCACTTCCTCGTCGGCGGCGAGCAGCGCGCGCAACGTGAGGTCGATCAGTTCGCTCACGCCGTTGCCGATGAACACGTCGTCCGCCGTGACGCCCCGGACGCCCCGTTCCTGCTGCTGCATCACCACGGCCTCGCGCGCCGGGAAGATGCCCTTCTGGTGGCAGTAGCCCTCGGCCGAGCGCAGGTTCTCGATCATGGCGAGACGCATGGTCTCCGGCGTGCGGAACCCGAAGGCGCCCGGGTTGCCGATGTTGAGCATGACGATGTCGTAGCCCAGGCGCTCCATTTCCTGGGCGCGCCGGGCGAGGCGGCCCCGAATCTCGTAGCGGACGTTGGCAAGGCTCGGGCTCGAACGGATCGTGCGGGTGGGCATGGGTGGCGCTCGCGAGTCTTAAGCCATTAAATTATGGCCTGATCGTGCTGCGCTGCACAGAACGGGTTTCATGCGATCACGCCGCGGGCGACCAGAGCCTCGAGCGCCTCGTCGTCGAGCCCCAGACGACTCCTGAGCTCGGTGCCTGTGTCAGCGCCCAAGGGGGGTGGCGAGCGGTCGTACGTGATCGCCGTGCGTGAGAATCGCACTGGATTGCGCACGCCGGGGGCGCTGCCCGCGAGCGAGTGCGGCAGGTCCAGGCGCAGGCAGCGATGGCGCACCTGTGGCTCGTCAAACACCTGCGCGAGGTCGTTAATCGGTCCGCAGGGCACCTGCGCAATGTCGAGTGCCGCCAGCCAGTCCTGGGTCGTGCGCGTGCCTAGCCTTGCCGCAATCCTCGGCACCAGCTCCGCGCGGTGAGCCACGCGCTCCTGGTTGGTCGCGTAGCGTGGATCACCGGCGAGTTCGGCGGCCCCGGCGGCGGCACAGAAGCGGGCGAACTGCGCGTCGTTGCCGACGGCCAGCATCAGGTAGCCGTCGGCGGTCGCGAAGGCCTGGTACGGCACGATGTTCGGGTGCGCCGTTCCCTGGCGCCGTGGCGGTTTGCCGGAAACGAGGTAGTTGAGGTTCTGGTTGGCGAGCCAGGACACCTGGGTGTCGAGCAGCGAGAGATCGATGTACTGCCCCAGTCCGGAGCGGTCGCGCTCGAAAAGTGCGGCGAGGATGGCCGAGACGGCGTACATGCCGCACATCAGGTCGGCAACGGCCACCCCCACCTTCTGCGGACCAGCGCCGGGTTCGCCGTCCGGCACGCCAGTGAGGCTCATCAGGCCGCCCATGCCCTGGATCATCGCGTCGTAACCGGGCTTGGCTGCGTCCGGGCCATCCTGGCCGAACGCCGAAATCGACAGGTACACGAGGCGCGGGTTTAATGCGGACAGATCGGCGTAGCCCAGGCCGTAACGAGCGAGGCCACCGACCTTGAAATTCTCGACCAGCACGTCGGCCTGCGTCGCCAGCTGCCGCACGACGGCCTGCCCTTCCGGACGGCTGAAGTCGATCGCCAGCGAGCGCTTGCCCCGGTTGGCGGACAGGTAATACGCGGACTCGGAAGTCTCCTGTCCGGCGGCGTCCTTCAGGTACGGGGGTCCCCACTTGCGGGTGTCATCGCCCCCCTGTGGATGCTCCACCTTGAGCACCTCGGCGCCGTAATCCGCCAGCACCTGCGTGGCCCAGGGGCCCGCCAGGATGCGGCTCAGGTCGAGCACCACGATGCCCTGCAGAGGTCCCGCCATGCGCCTGTCCTGCCGGTGTTTGCGAGTGAGTTGAAGCCGGCGATTCTACGCTCACCCCGACCATCGACTGAACGGCGGAACGGATCAGGACGATGACTTCGTCCGCGCGCGCGACTTGGCTCCGCGGCCCGGCGGGCGGCTCTTGCCGTGGTTGTGGTTGAGGTCGCCGCCTTCGTGGTGGTGCCAGATCTTCTCGCCGTGCTCGTCGTAGTGCGCGTGCGGGAACTCGAAGTCGGCCGGGTGATTGTGCTCACCCGTCGCCACCCAGCGGTAGAGCTCCGGCTTCCACGCCAGCATGCGCGCGCCGGCACGCTCGCGGTTCTCGTCCGGAGTGGTCCACGGATTGAAGTGGAAGTGATTGTACAGCTGGCTGTCGGTGCGCCCGAGCGCGAGTGTGCCGAGCTTGCACTGGAACGCGCCATGGTTGATGTACGGCGGACGCCAGAAGTAACCGCCCGTCGGCAGCTCGCCGAACTGCATCATCCAGGACGTTCCCCAGATGTGATACGCCTCCTCGGCGCAGTCGTGGTAGGAGATGTTGTCCTGCCAGAAGTTGGGCGTCATGCAGTAGAGGAAGGTGAACGCCTGCGTGCGCTGGTCGAACTTCAGCACCTTGACGAGGCACCCCGGCGCGGTCGCCGGGAAGAAATTCGTCGACGACCACTGCATGTCGTCGTAGGCGTTGACCTTGATCAGCTTGTCCCGCTCGGCGAGCGGGTGGTCCTCGTCCGACTCGACGAACGACGGCTCGCCGTAGTTGTAGAACAGCAGGCCGGTGATGCCGCGCGGCATCTTCATCGCCGGCAGGCTCACGCCGGCCGGCAGGCAGATGTAGGTGCCCGGCCCGTGCTTCTGGCCCTCCATCTCGATGTAGCCCGTCATCACGAACAGTTCCATCTCGGAGTAGCTCATGCCGGGCGGCAGTTCGTAGCCGGGCTCGAACATCACGGTCATCGAGCAGGCGCCCGTGTCCGTGTCGAGGCTCAGCATCTTGTAGTGCATGCCCTTGGGGAACCCGGGCAGCGTCATCTTCTTGAACGGGACTTCGCGGTCGACGAAGGGTTCGATGTGCGGTCTGGCCATGGCGGTATCCTCGGCAGGCGGCGCGGATCAGAACACAACCTTGAACTTGCGCTTCGGCCTCTTCGGGATCTCCTCCGGCTTGATCTTGCGCAGCATGTTGAAATGGACGTGGTAACCGCGCGTCTGCAGGCGGCTCAGGAACTCGTCGATCCACTTGTCACGCTGCCTGGCGATCGTCACGTTCATCTCGCGCTCGATCTTCCTGAAACGGGCTTGCTGCTCAGAGATTTCCTTCTTGAGCCACGCCTGCGCTTCCCGGCTGCGCTGGTGCTTGATCAGGTCGGCCATTGTTCCCCCATTCAGAGTCCCAGGAACACGATCCCCAGCCCGCACAGGCTGAGGGCGGCGCCGGCGAGCGCGTGCGAATAACGCTCGGCCGTGTCGAGCGGCAGGCGCTCGAGGCCGCGGGTGGCAAGATAAACCACTCCGAGCATCGTGGCGATAGTCGCCGCGCCGAACGCGAGCACGACGGCGACGGTGCCCCACACGCTGTGCTGCGAGGCCGGATACATGAGTACCGGAATCAGTGGTTCGCAGGGACCGAGCACGAAAATCACGAACAGCGCCCACGGCGTGATGCTGCGCGCCTTGGGCGCAGCCACGTGGGGGTGCGGATGCAGGTGCAGCCCCTCGTGGCCGTGCCCGTGTTCGTGGATGGTGCCGTCGCCGTGGAAATGCGCATGGGTGTGCGTCCGCGAGCGCCAGGCCTTCTTCAGGCCCCAGGCGAGGTACGCAAGCCCGAATCCTGTGAGCAGCCACGCCGCTGCGCCGCCGCGCACGCCCTCGAGCCACTCGAGCCTGCTGATCGACACGCCGATGCCGATGCCCACGAATCCGATCACCACGGAGCCCAGCACGTGACCGACGCCACACAGGCTCGTGACCCAGAGTGTCTTGCGCGTTGACCAGCGCCGCGCTGTCCCCATGGCAACGAAGGGCAGGTAGTGGTCGGGCCCGAGCAGCGTGTGGACAAAGCCGATCGACGCAGCGGTGAAGAGCAGGAGTCCCAGGTCGACGGACATGCCGGACGGCCTCTGGCGTATGCAGAATTGGCCGAAAGGTAATCACAGGGCGCCAACCCGGGCAAGCCGGGTAAAGACCTATGTGCGGACGGGTCGTCTATGATCCGCCGGTCCCAGGTTGCGGGGGTCCACCATGCTGAGCGCCATCGTTGCGGTCACGCTCCTCGTCCCGGACGTCGAGGCCGTCGAGCAGGCCTATCGGCGCACGCTTGACTACCGGACGGTCGAACGCGGGTACGTCGCACCGGAACTGGCCGCAGGCTGGGGTGCAGCGCGCCTCGCGGGCCGGGAGTTCGTGCTGCTGCAGCCTCAGAGTCGGGAACCGGTGTACCTGCGCTTCGTGGAATCCGAGGCGCCGGCGACGCCGGCGATGAAGGCGCTCGGCTGGAACGCCACCGAGATCCTCGTCGAGGACCCGGCCCTGCTGCAGCCGAAATTCGACGGGGTGACGTTCCGGGTCATCGGTCCACCTGCGCCGCTCGAGATCAACCCCGCGGTCGTGGCCATGCAGGCGCTTGGACCGGCCGAGGAACTGCTGTACTTCACCAGCATGCCGGCCGGCAGGTCGAAGTTCGGCCTGGGCAGCGCCACGAGCTTCGTGGACCGCGTGTTCATCGTCGTACTCGGGGTGCACGACATCCGCCGCACCCTGGCTTTCTACCACACGACGTTTGGCTTGCCGGTGACCGAGCCCACTGCCTCTCGGGTCGATGTGCTGGCCGACGCCTGGGGACTGCCCCGCGAGCAACCCTTCCTGCTTGGCATTGCACGCCTGCCGGAGCGCTTCCTGATCGAGGTGGACGAGTACCCGGCGGAAGCGGGCGCGAAGGCGGTCGCCGACGGCGAACTGCCGGCCGGCATGGCGATGGTGTCTTTTGCCGTGACGTCACTCGAGCCGTTCATGTCACAGTTCGTGGTACCGCCCGCGCGGTTCGAGGCAGTGCCCTACTCCGGGCGACGGGCGGGAGTGATGCGCGGCCCGAGCGGCGAGTTCATCGAACTGGTCGAGGTCAGCGCGCCACCGGCAACTCCCGCCAGCGGTGACAGGCAATGAGCTGTCCGCCGCCGGCGTCCTCCAGGCGGGGTGCCTGCGTGCGGCAGTTCGACTCCGCAAACGGGCAGCGCGGAAGGTAGGCGCAGCCAGGCACTGCTGCCGTCGCCGACTGCGGAACGGCATCGACTTCTCGCATGGCGACGAGCCCGGTACGTGCCGCCTGTGCGGGATCGGGATGCGGCACGGCAGCCAGGAGTGCGCGGGTGTACGGATGCCGAGGCGCCGCGAAGATCTGCTCGCGTGAGGCGCGCTCGACGACCCGACCGAGGTAGAGCACGACCACCTCGTCGCACAGGTGCCGCACCACGGCGAGGTTGTGGCTGATGAACAGCAGCGCCAGCCCGTGTCGCTGGCGCAGCTCGTCGAGCAGGTTGACGATCTGAGCCTGCACCGAGACGTCGAGTGCGCTCACCGCCTCGTCGCAGACCAGCAGCCGGGGCCGCGCCACGATGGCGCGCGCGATCGCCGCGCGCTGGCACTGCCCACCGCTCAGCTCGTGCGGGTAGCGTGTCGCCAGCGCAGGATCGAGCCCCACTTCCCGAAGGCTGGCAGCGACCCGCGTGGCGGCTGCACCGGGCGCCTGCGGCCCCTGGAGAGCCAGCAGTGCCTCGGCAACGCTCTCGCCGATGGTCATGCGCGGATCGAGGCTGCCGACCGGGTCCTGGAACACGACCTGCAACTCGCGCCGCATCTGCTTGAGCGCGGCGGCATCGTCGAGCCGCATGGACTGTCCCCGCCACTCGATGGTTCCGCCCTGTGGCACCACCAGCGCCAGGATCGCGCGTGCCAGCGTGGACTTGCCGCAGCCGGACTCTCCGACGATGCCGACGGACTGTCCTGCCGCGACCTCCAGATCCACCGCGTCCACCGCCGTCAGCCAGCGACGCGGGCCGATCAGCCCCTCGCGCCGCATCGGAAAGCGCACGGTCAGGCCACGCACCTTGAGAAGCTGTTCGCTCATGGGGCAAAAGCTGTGCCGGAGCACGGCAAGTGACAGGCAACGCTTCGATCGCCTGCGCTGCGCAACCGGGGCAATGAACTGCGGCAGGCTTCCATTGCGGACGGGCAACGCGGCGCAAAGGCGCAACCCGGACGCTCCTCACCCGGATGCGGCGGCTGGCCTTCGATGCTGGCAAGGCGGTCGGCCAGCGGTGTGTCGAGCCTCGGCACGGAACGCAGCAGCGCCGCGGTGTACGGATGCGCGGGAGCTGCGAACAGCTCACGGACAGGCGCAGATTCGACGATCCGGCCGGAGTACATCACCGCCACGCGATCCGCGATTCCTGCCACCACGCCGAGGTCGTGCGTAATCAGCACCAGCGCCAGGCCCCGGTCCCGCGCCTCGCGCAAGACGTCGAGCACCTGCGCCTGGACCGTGACATCGAGCGCGGTCGTCGGCTCGTCCGCCACGATCAGGTCGGGTTCGGTCATGAGCGCCATGGCAAGCACCGCGCGCTGCCGCTGGCCGCCTGACAATTCGTGCGGATACTGGCGCAGGCGCGCTGCAGGATCCGGCATCCGGACCGCACGCAGCGCCTCGAGGCTGCGGGCCCTGGCTTCCTGCGGCCCGAGCAGGTCGCGGTCCAGCACCACTTCGGTCAGCTGCCTGCCGATCGTCAGGTGCGGGGTGAGCGAATTCATCGGGTCCTGGAACACCATCGCCACGCGCGTGCCGCGCACGGACCGCAGCGGTCCCGGATCGGCACCCAAAAGTTGCTGACCGTCGAAGCGCACCGAGCCTCGCGCCGAGCCACGCGCGGCCAGCAGCCCGAAACTGCCAAGGAACAACTGGCTCTTGCCCGAACCCGACTCGCCGACGATCGCGAGGCATTCGCCGCGGCGCACCTCCAGCGTCACCTCCCGCACGGCACGCACAACGCCGCGGGGAGTGGCGAACTCCACGCTCAGGTCGCGGACGGCGAGCAGCGCATCGCTGGTCACGTCAGCCCTGCCTCGGATCGAGCGCATCACGCAGGCCGTCGCCCAGGAAGTTGAGTGCGAGCAACAGCGTTGCAAGGACCACGGACGGCGCCAGCAGTTGCCACGGCGCGGTCTCCATCTCGAGCGCGCCCTCCGCCACCAGCCGCCCGAGACTCGTGAGCGGCTCCTGCACCCCGAGGCCCAGGAAGCTCAGGAAGCTCTCGAACAGGATCACCTGCGGCACGGTGAGCGTCGCATACACGATCACGGTGCCGAGCACGTTGGGCACGATGTGCCGCGCGATGATCTGGTGAGCGGGCAGGCCCAGTGTCACCGCGGCCGCCACGAATTCGCGCTGCCGCAGGGCGAGCGCCTGTCCGCGCACGATGCGGGCCATGGTGAGCCAGCCGACTGCGCCGATGGCGAGGAAGATCAGCCACAGGCTGCGTCCAAACACGACCGTGAGGATGATGACGAAGAACATGTACGGCAGCGCGTAGAGCACGTCCACGACGCGCATCATCCAGCCATCCAGGCGGCCCCCGACATAGCCGGCCGTGGCGCCCCAGGCCACGCCAATCACGACACTGACGGCCGTGGCCAGCAGCGCCACGAGCAGCGACACCTGAGTTCCTGACCATACGCGCACGAAAAGGTCGCGGCCGTTGCTGTCCGTGCCGAACCAGTGCGCGTCCTCGAGCGACGGCGGCGACGCCAGCGGGCTCAGCGTCCAGTCCACGTGATCGAGGGCGTACGGGCTCACCAGCGGCCCGAGCAGTGCGGCGAGCACCAGCAGGACGACGACCACGGCCGCGGCGACCGCCGCGCGGTTGCCCCGCAGGCGGCGGCGTGCGTCGGCCCACAGGCCGCCGTCAGTCATGACGGATGCGGGGGTCGAGCCAGCCATACACCAGGTCCACCAGCAGGTTCAGCCACAGGATCAGCGACGCGTAGAAGATCACCATGCCCATGACCAGCGTGTAGTCACGGTTGATCGCACCTTGGACGAAGTAGCGCCCGATGCCGGGCAATCCGAACACCTGCTCCACGACGAGCGAGCCCGTCAGCAGCGCGGCGGCCGCCGGTCCGAGGAAGCTCACGACCGGCAGCAGCGTGGGCTTGAGCGCGTGACGACGCAGGATCACGTCGGGACCGAGCCCCTTGGCCCGCGCCGTGCGGATGAAGGGCGACTGCAGCACTTCGAGCAGGCTGCCCCGCGTGAGTCGCGCAAGGTATGCGCCGAGCGGCCAGGCGAGCGTGACCACCGGCAGGACCATGTGGCGCAGGCTGCCCGCCTCCCAGCCCGCCACGGGCAACCAGCCAAGGTACAGGCCGAAGGTCAGCGCCAGCACGGGTGCCACGACGAAATTGGGGATCGCAATGCCGACGAGCGCCACCGTCATCACGGCGTGGTCGGCCCAGCCGTTCTGGCGCAAGCCGGCGACGAGACCGAGCGGGATGCCGACCGCCAGCGCCAGCAGCAGGGCCGCCGCGCCGATGCCGAAGGTCACGGGCAGGCCGCGGCCGATCAGCTCCGCGACGGTGAAGTCCTTCATGCGGAACGATGGCCCGAGATCGCCGCGCACCAGACCGCCCAGGTAGCGCGTGAACTGCACGGAGACCGGCTGGTCGAGCCCATAGGCCGCCTGCAGGTTGGCCTCGATTTCCGGTGGCAGCGCGCGCTCCTCGTCGAATGGACCACCCGGTGCGGCGCGCATCAGGAAGAACGCCGCCGCGACGATCAGCAGGAACGTGGGAACGATGCCGAGCAGCCTGCGTAGCGTGTAGCCCAGCATTCCGGCGTCCACGGCGCTAATGCGCCGCCCGCTCCGGAAGACGTACGAGCTGGATCGCCGCGAGCGCCACGCCGATCAGCACGACGATCACCATGAAGCCGAAACGGTAGCTCTGCGACACGTCGAACAGCGCGCCGGTGATCCACGGCCCAAGCGCGCCACCGGTCGCGTCCAGCACGGTGATGCCCCCGAGTATCCTGCCGAGCGAGCGGGCGCCAAACACGTCTGCGACGAGTCCCTGCAGCATCGTGTAATTGCCGCCCCAGCCCAGACCGAACAGGTACAGCGCGGGCATCACCAGCCAGGGCTTGAGCGTTGCGAGCAGCAGTGCGCCCGCGAACATCAGGGTGAGGCACCCACCGAAGACGGCCTTGCGCGGCAGGACGTCGGCGAGCGCCCCGGCCGCGATCTTGCCGACCAGGCCCATGACGAACAGCGGGAAGTACGCCTGCGCCGCTTCGGCCGGCCCGAATCCCAGGTCGGACATGTGCAGGAACAGGTTGTTCGCCAGTCCGAGGATCGCATAGAACGTGCAGAACGCCGCCGTGCCGATCAGCCAGAAGTTCGCCGACCGCAGCGCATCGTTGAACTCATAGCCGGCGAGCAGCTGCGGGTCCGTGCCGCTGCGCGCGGCCTCGGCGCCGAGCGCCTGCAGGCCGATGCGGTCGGGCCATTCCTTGATCACGAACAGGATGATCGGCAACAGCAGCAGCGGGACCAGGCCGATGATGGTGAAGGCCTCGCGCCAGCCGTGCTCCGCGATGAGTGCCGCATTGAGTTGTGGGAACACCGCGTTACCGAGGCTGGTGCCGGACAGCATCAGACCGAGCGCCAGGCCACGCTTCGCGACGAACCAGCGCGAGACGATGGTGACGCACAAGACAAGGCCGGCGCTCGCGAGCGCCGCTCCCATGACGGCGCGCAGCACGTACACGTCGGCCAGTGAGTCCACGCTGCTGTAGCCGTACAGCGCACCGGTCAGCAGCACGGCTCCAACCACCATCACCGGTCGCACGCCATAGCGATCGGCCAGCCAGCCGCCGACCGGCGCCAGCGCACCCGAGACGAGCAGCTGGATGGTATCGCCGAACTTGAG
>Ga0079037_100000761_pt1 | contig 15485 bp, 13 predicted proteins | sample Mud3Dept4metaG_FD_71479 | JGI IMG/M metagenome (GOLD analysis project Ga0079037, IMG submission 71479) | Freshwater wetland microbial communities from Ohio, USA, analyzing the effect of biotic and abiotic controls - Mud 3 Core 4 Depth 4 metaG | ecosystem: Environmental > Aquatic > Freshwater >... | reverse complement strand
GGAGCGCTGCTTCGCCATCTCCTCGGGCTTCTTCTTGCCCATCGCGCGGCGCAGCAGGTCGGCGCCGCCGAGCGTGTAGCCCGCCAGCACCTGGGCGATCTGCATCACTTGTTCCTGGTACAGGATGACGCCGTAGGTCGACTGCAGGACGGGCTTCAGGTCCGGGTGCAGGTAGTCGATCGCCCCGCTGGCGCGGCCGTGCTTGCGGTTGATGAAGTCCTCGACCATGCCGGACTGCAGCGGACCCGGGCGGAAGAGCGCCACCAGTGCCACGATGTCGTCGAAGCAGTCGGGCTGCAGGCGGCGGATCAGGTCCTTCATGCCGCGCGATTCGAGCTGGAACACCGCGGTGGTCTCGCACCGCTTGAGGAGCGAGTAGGTCTCCGCGTCCTCCATGGGCAGCGCGGCCATGTCGAGCGCCGGCTCGCCGCGCGCCGCACGCTCGGCATTGATGGTACGGACGGCCCAGTCGATGATCGTGAGCGTGCGCAGGCCGAGGAAGTCGAACTTCACGAGCCCCGCGGCCTCGACGTCGTCCTTGTCGAATTGCGTGACGACGCTGCCACCGCCTTCTTCGCAGTAGAGCGGCGCGAAGTCCGTGAGCACCGAGGGCGCGATCACCACGCCGCCGGCGTGCGTGCCCGCGTTGCGCACCAGGCCTTCGAGCCTGCGCGCGAGGTCGATCACCTCGCGCACGTCGTCCTCGTTCCTGTAGCGCTTGCGGAGCTCGTCCTCCTTCTCGAGCGCATCGTCGAGCGTGATGCCGAGTTCGAACGGGATGAGCTTCGCGACGCTGTCGGCGAAGCCGTAGCTCATCCCCAGCACACGGGCGACGTCGCGTACTACGGCCTTCGCGGCCATCGTGCCGTAGGTGATGATCTGCGAGACGCGCTCCCGCCCGTAGCGCTCTGCAACGTAGTCGATGACCCGGTCGCGCCCCTCCATGCAGAAGTCCACGTCGAAGTCCGGCATGGACACGCGCTCGGGATTCAGGAAGCGCTCGAAGAGCAGGTCGTGGCGCAGCGGGTCGAGGTCGGTGATGCCGAGCGAGTACGCGACCAGCGAGCCCGCGCCGGAGCCGCGACCGGGACCGACCGGCACCCCGTTCTCGCGCGCCCAGCGGATGAAGTCCGCGACGATGAGGAAATAGCCTGCGAACCCCATCTGGCAGATGACGCCGAGTTCCGTCTCGAGGCGTTCATCGTAAGGGGCGCGTTCGATGACCGCGCCCGCGACAGCCGCCAGGCCCTTGAGGCGCACCTCGAGGCCGGTGCGCGATTCTTCGCACAGGTGATCGTCGGTCGAGCGGCCGCCGGGAACGGGATAGGCCGGCAACGATGCCTTGCCGAGGCGTATCTCGAGATTGAGGCGCTTGCCGATCTCGATCGTATTATCGAGCGCTTCCGGCAGATCGACGAAGAGTTTCGACATTTCCTCCGGCGAGCGCAGGTACTGCTCCTCGCTGTACCGGCGCGGCCGCGCCGCGTCCGCGAGCAAGGTGCCCTCCTGGATGCAGACGCGTGCTTCGTGGGCCTCGAAGTCATCGCGCGACAGGAACCGCACGTCGTTGGTGGCGACGACCGGGACGCCTTTGGCGACGGCGAGTTCGAGCGATCCGGCGATGCAGTCCTCATCGCCGGGCCGTGCCGTGCGCTGCAGCTCGAGGTAGTAGCGATCGCCGAACAGTGCGAGCCACGCATCGAGTGCCTGCGCAGCCTCGGCCTCCCGGCCGGCGAGCAATGCGCGACCGATGTCGCCCTCGCGCGCTCCCGACAGAGCAATCAGGCCCGCCGTCGTTCCGGCATCGAGCCAGCTGCGCTGCAGCGTCGGGCCGTGCCTGCCCTGCCCCTCCAGGTACGCACGCGTCACGAGACGCGTCAGGTTCTTGTAGCCACGTTCGTCCTGGCACAGGAGCACGAGCCGGCTCGGCTCCGCACGCTCGCCCTCCTCGCGGATCAGCGCGTCGACGCCGACCAGCGGCTTGATACCCTTCGCCTGGGCCGTCCGATAGAACTTGACCAGCGCGAAGAGGTTGGCCTGGTCCGTCAGGGCCACGGCCGGCATGCCGAGGCGCACGCACGCGTCGATGAGGCCCTCGCGCACGACGCGACCATCCTTCTCCTCGCTCTCGATGCGCACGACGCCATCGACCAGCGAATACTCCGTGTGCACGTGGAGGTGAACGAAACGCGCCATGGGCCGGGGCTCAGCGGGGAAGACAGGATTGTACCGGCGCGTAGCTGCGCCGGTGCACCGGAGATGGCCCGAGCCGGCGCAAGGCCGCGAGATGCGCGGCCGTCGGATATCCCTTATGGCCGGCGAGGTCGTAGCCCGGGTAGCAGCCCTCGAGCGCGCACATGAATTCGTCGCGGGCCACCTTCGCAAGGATCGACGCGGCGCTCACGCTCGCCACCGTCACGTCGCCCCTGACGACCGCTTCGCCGGTGCACTCGAACGCCAGACCGCGCAGGTCCGGGCAGCGGTCGCCGTCCACGGTCACGTGCGCCGGCGCGACTCGCAGGGCGAGGAGCGCTCGCCGCATGGCGAGCAACGTGGCCTGCAGGATGTTGAGCGCGTCGATCTCGGCGGCGTCTGCCCATCCCAGGCCCCACGCCAGGCTCTGCGCACGGATCTCGACGGCCAGCGTCGCCCGCCGTGCAGGCGTGAGGGCCTTCGAGTCTGCCAGCCCGGCGATGGGCCGCGTCGCATCGAGGATCACGGCCCCGGCCACCACCGGGCCCGCAAGCGGGCCCCGGCCGGCCTCATCAACGCCCGCCGTGAGACCGGGCCCGCGCCAGTCGAATGCGGCTTGCAGCGTGTTGCGGCGCCTCATGCCGCCTTGCGTCGTTCGGCCAGCAGTTCGAGGATCGCCTCCGCGGCGCGCGCGCTTGCGTCGCGGCGCAGGGTGCGATGAATGTCGCCGAACGCCTCGACGAGCGACACACGGTCCGGCCGCTCGAGTTGCTCGAGAATCGCGGGCCCGAGCACCTCGGGCCGCACTTGCTCCTGGAAGAACTCGGGCACCAGTCGCCGGCCTGCCAGCAGGTTGGGCTGGGAAAAGTACTCCGTCTTCACCAGCCTGAGGTCTCGCAGCAGCCAGCTCGTGAGCGGTGCAACACGATAGGCCACGACCATCGGCCGCTTTACCAGCGTGGTCTCGAGCGTCGCGGTGCCCGAGGCCAGGAGCACGACATCGCTCGCAGCGATCGCTTCCTGGGCGCGCCCATCCACGACGCGGACGCTCACACCCCGCGCATGGTCAGCGAGCGCCCGCTCGAACACCTGGCGCGCGCCCGCATTGGCCATCGGCGCGACGAACACTGCCTCCGGCCGGCGTTCGTGGAGCCAAGCCAGCGTTGCGGCGAACGGTGGCCCGAGCTTGCTCACTTCTCCGCGCCGGCTGCCCGGCATCACGGCGATCACGGGACTTCGACCCTCCAGGCCGAGCGCGCTCCGTGCACCGACCGGGTCCGACTCGAACGGGATGCGGTCCGCGAGCGGGTGGCCGACGAATACGGCACGCACCGCGTGCGCCTGGTAGAACGCCGTCTCGAACGGCAGGACGCAGAGTACGAGATCGACGGCCTGTCCGATGGTGCGCACGCGGCCCTGCCGCCAGGCCCACACCTGCGGGCTCACGTACTGGACGGTCGGAACGCCACGCTGCTTGAGCGCCGCGGCGACGCGAAGGTTGAACTCGGGAGCATCGATGCCGACGTAGGCATCTGGCCGCGCCGCCTCGAGCCGCTGCATCAGTTCGCGCCGCAGGCGCCACAGTCGCGGCAGGTGCTTCAGGATCTCCGCGAGCCCCATCACGGCCAGCGCATCGGCGGGATACCAGGTTTCGCAGCCCGCCTCCGCCATGCGGGGCCCGGCAACCCCGAAAAACCGCGATCCGGGACAGCGACTCGCGAGCGCGCGGACCAGCGGCCCGCCGAGATTATCGCCGGAGGCCTCGCCGGCAACGAGACCGAATGCGGGACCGCTCGAGGCTGGGTCCACGGCTGCCGCGCCCGTCCTCAGCGCACGATGCTGCGGGTGGACTGCGGCAGGAACTCGACGATCGGCAGGATCTCCGGCTGTTCCTTCGCAATCGCCTCGAGCTGCAATTGCGCGTCGGCGAGCCTGAGCCCGGAGCGATAGAGCAGCCGGAACGCATTGCGGATGCTGCGGATCTGCTCGGGCGAGTAACCCCGCCGCTTCAGTCCCTCGGAATTGACGCTGTGCGCCGCCGCCGGCTGCCCGACCGCCATGACGAACGGCGGCACGTCGCGCGTCACCGCAGCATTGTTGGCGATGAATGCATGAGCACCCACCTTGCAGAACTGGTGGATCCCCGAGAACCCGCCCATGATTACCCAGTCCCCGAGCGTCACGTGGCCGCCAAGTGTCGCGCTGTTGGCGAGCACGCACTGATTGCCGACGTGGCAGTCGTGTGCGACGTGCGAATACGCCATGAACAGGTTGTCGCTGCCGATCCGGGTCACTCCCTGCTCCTTGGTCGTGCCGCGGTTCAACGTCACGCACTCGCGGATCACGTTGCGGTCGCCGATCTCGAGGCGCGTCGGCTCGCCCTTGTACTTCTTGTCCTGCGGGGCGTCGCCGATCGAGGAGAACTGGAAGATGCGGTTGTCGGCGCCGATCCGCGTCGGTCCGTTGATGACCACGTGCGGACCCACTTTGGTGTTCGGGCCGATTTCCACGCCCGCACCGATGACGGTGAACGCCCCGATCTCCACGCCCTCTGCCAGTACCGCGTCGGGTGCGATCACGGCAGTAGGGTGTATGGCCCCTGACATCGACATCTCCCTGAGCTTGATTCGACCGCCGGGATCGTCAGCCCGGCATCACCATCATCTCGGCCGAGGACACCTCCTCGCCCGCCACTTCCGCCACGGTGGAGAACTTCCAGATCGTGCGGATCCTGCGCTCGAGGGTCGCCTTGAGCAACAACTGGTCGCCGGGCAAAACGGGGCGGCGAAAGCGCGCCCGGTCGATGCCCGCGAAGTAAAAGTTGACATTGTCGTCCGCGTACACGCCGGCGGTGACGAACGCGAGGATTCCGGCCGCCTGCGCCATGGCCTCCAGGATCATCACCCCGGGCATCACGGGCCGACCCGGAAAATGCCCCACGAAGAATTCCTCGTTGGCCGTGACGTTCTTGAGTGCGACCACGCGCTCGCCCGGCACGCACTCGAGCACGCGATCGACGAGCAGGAACGGGTAACGATGCGGCAGCCGCCGCATCACTTCGTCGAAACCGAATCCGCCTGTTTCACTCATCGTCAGCGTCCTCTCCTGAAGCGCCGGCGGTTCCCTCGAGACGCCGCACGCGGTTCGCCAGTTCGTCGAGCCTGCGGAATCGTGCCGCGTTGCGCCGGAACACCCGCGCCTCGTCGGCCGGCAGCGCGCCCGAGTACACCCCGGGACGGGTGATCGAACTCGACACCATCGTCTTGCCGGTCAGCGCGACGTCGTCGCAGATCTCGAGGTGCCCGACGACGCCGACCATGCCGCCGAGCATGCAGCGCTTGCCGATCGTCGCGCTGCCGGCGATCCCGACGCAGCCCGCGATGACGGTGTGTGCGCCGATCCGCACGTTGTGACCGATCTGCACCAGGTTGTCGATCTTCACGCCCTCGTCGATCACGGTGTCGCCGATCGTGCCCCGGTCGATCGTGGTATTCGCGCCCACCTCGACATCGTCGCCGATCGCCACCGAGCCGAGCTGCGGAACTTTGACGTAGGCGCCCGCGTCGGGGGCGTGGCCGAACCCGTCGGCACCGATCACCGCTCCAGGATGGACGATGCAGCGGCTGCCGAGACGCACGCCTCCGGCGAGCGTTACGCGTGCGACGAGGCGGCTGTCCGGGCCGACGGACACCCCCTCGAGAACGATTGATCCCGGACCGATGCTGGTGCGCGCGCCGATCCGGACCCCGCGGGCGACATAGGCGTGCGGGCCGATCCAGGCCGACGGATCCACCTCGGCGCCGGTCTCGACCACCGCGCTCGGGTGCCGGCCTGGCACGACGGGTGGCGCCGGATAGAGGACCTGGGCGATCCTCGCATACGTCGCGTAGGGATTGCGGCAAACCAGCGCCGCGACCGGGCACTCATCCGCCGCTGCGACGTCGAGGACGACTGCCGTGGCACTGGTTGATGCCAGGTGGCGCCGATAGCGCGGGTTGGCGAGGAAGGCAATCGAGCCCGGCCCGGCGTCCTGCAGCGGCGCGACGTGGTCGATGAGCGCGTCGGGATCGCCGCGCAACTCGCAGCCGAAGCGGACGGCCAGGTCGGCAAGCCGCGCTGGCATGTTCGCCTCGCCTGCGTCCCGGCTCAGGGCTTCGCTGGGGCCGCGGCCGGACCCTTGCGCGACAGTGCCGCGAGCACCTGGTTGGTGATGTCCACGGCAGGACTCGCGTACAAGGCATCCGCGACGACGACGTCCAGCCCCGCGGTCTTCGCGTAGGCCTGCACTTCCTGCAGCACGCTGCGCTGCAGCTGGCCGAGTGCCTCGTTGCGGCGGACGTTCAGGTCCTCGAGGAACTCATTCTGCTTGCGGGCGAGCTCGCGCTGGCCGTCGCGCAGTGTCTTCTCGGCATTGCGTCGCTCGGCCTCGGCCATGACCGCCCCGTCCTTCTGGAGCTTGTCCTCGCGGGCCTTGAGGTCCTTCTGCTGGTTCTCGAGGTCCCGGCGGCGCGCGGCGAACTCGTTCTCGAGTGCCTTCGATGCGGCCTGGGCCTGCGGTGATTCCTGCAGCAGGCGCGCGACGTTCACGACGCCGACCTTGGCTTGGGCCTGGGCCTGGGCCATCGGCAGTGCGCCGGCGGCGAGGGTCACGAGAACGAGAGTGATCGTCTTGATGCGCATGGAGCGGAATACCTCAGAAAGCCTGTCCGATGGAGAATTGGAAACCCTCGGTCTCGTCGCCGTACTCGATGCTGTTGCCCGGCTGGTCGTTGAGGGGCAGGGCGTAACTGAACCGGAAGACGCCCAGTGGCGCGAGCCACTGGACCGCGAGCCCGGTCGAATAACGCAGTTTATCAAACCCGAACTCGTATTCCACGGGCGTCCTGCCGTCCTTGCCGACGAAATTCACGTGACCGGTCGAAAACACGTTGCCGATGTCGAAGAAGGCGCTGAAACGCGCGGTGCTGCGCCATTTCTCGGGCATGGGCAGCAGCAACTCGACCTGGCTGGCCACCTTGAGGTTGCCGCCGTACGGGTTGCCGAAGGAGTCCTTGGGTCCGAGCCGGCTCTCGCGGTAGCCTCGCACCGAATCCGGTCCGCCGGCGAAGAACTGCCGGTAAGGCGGAATCGAGGTCGTGTCCCCGATGTCCATGCCGTAGCCGACCTCGGTATTCGCCATCAGGGTGAACCAGCGCGAGATCGGGACGAACTGCAGGTAGTCGTAGTTGATCGTGAAGAATTCGACGTCGCTGCCCGGCAGCGTGTAGCCGATGTTGAAGCGGTGGCGCGCGCCGCGGTCGGCGAACAAGGCTCGATTGCGTGAGTCGAAGCCCCAACCCATCGAGAGCTCGAACGTGTCGAACTTGGTGCCATAGAAGGTGAAGGCGACGGGCGGCACACCCGAGAACACGGTCTGCGTGTACGTGTTGCCGTTGTTCTGCACCCACTGCAGCGCCTCGCGCGCGCTCGAGGTCGGGTCGGTGAAGAGATCGGAACGCTGTACGGCCAGGCCGAGGCGCAGCGACTGGAATTCGGAAATGGGCCAGCCATAGTCGGCCGCGAGCGTGCCCGTCTCGGTCTCGAAGTCGGACGACGAGCTCGTGAACTGCTTGATGCTCCGGTACGTCGCCGAAAGCGTGCGCGACACGCCATCGATGGTCCGGTACGGGTCTGTGTGCGACAGGCTGAACACCTTGCTGTACTGGCCGGCATTGATCTCGGCGGCCACGCGATTGCCGGTGCCCATGAAGTTGCTGTGCACGAAGCTGCCGTTCAGCAGGACCGACTGCGACTCCGAGTAGCCGATGCCGCCGCTGAACTGGCCCGGCAGTCCTTCCTTGATCTGGAAATCCACGTCCACCAGGTCGGGCGTGCCCGGCACCGGCGTCGTCTCGACCTCCACCTTCTCGATGAAAGGCAGTCGCTGCAGGCGCTGCTTGGAACGCTCGACGGCCGCGTTGGAGAGGTAGCCGCCTTCCATCTGGCGCATCTCGCGTCGCAGGACGTCGTCGTTGATGCCGGTGGTGCCGTTGAAATTGATGTGTCTCACGTACGCCCGGTTGCCCGGCTCGACGAGGAACGTGAGCACGATTTCCTTCTTTGCCTCGTCCGTCTGCGGCACGGGGTCGATCTTGGCGAACGCGTAGCCGTCCGCGCCCAGCCTGAGCGCCATCAGCTCGGTCGTCGCCGTGACCATCTTCCGGGAAAAGATGTCGCCGCGCCGCACCTGGACGAGCGCGCGCAGTTGCGCCTCGGGCACGACGAGATTGCCGGCGATCTTGACGTCGGAGATCCGGTAGACGTCGCCCTCCTTGACGTTCATCGTGACGAAGATGTCCTGCTTGTCCGGCGCGATCGCCACCTGCGTGGACTCGACGTCGAAATTGGCGTAGCCGCGGTCGAGGTAGTACGAGCGCAGCTTCTCGAGGTCGCCGGACAGTTCCTCGCGCGAGTAACGGTCGTCCTGCCGGTACCAGGACAGCCAGTTCGGCGTGCGCAGCTTGAACACCTCGAGCAGGTCGTCGTCGTCGAACGCCTCGTTGCCCACGATGTTGATCTGGCGGATGCGCGCGCGCTTGCCCTCCGCGATGTCGATCGCGATCTTGACGCGGTTGCCCGGCACTTCCTCGACCTTGGTATCGACCCGCACGCCGTACTTGCCCCGCGAGTAGTACTGATCGGTGAGGAAACGCTCGACCTCGTCCAGCGTGGACTGGTTGTAGGTCTTGCCGCGCGCGAGGCCGACGTTGCGCAGCGACTTCTCGAGGTCCTCGGTCTTGATGTCCTTGTTGCCCTCGATCGTGAAGCTCTCGATGGAGGGGCGTTCCAGGACCGCCACCACCAGGGTGCCGCCATCGCGGCGCAGTTCCACGTCGCGGAAGAATCCGGTGGCGTAGAGCGCCTTGAGCGACTCCTCGACGCGGCGCTGGTCCATGCGGTCGCCGATATTGACCGGGAGGTAATTGAATACCGTGCCTTCGCTGATGCGCTGCAGGCCCTCGATCTTGATGTCGCCGACGGTGAATTCGCCCGTCTCGGTCTGGGCAAGCACGGCAGGTACGACCAGCAGGGCCGGGATCGCGGCCAGCAGTTTCAATCGCATGGGTCGGCTCAGCTGAACAACCGCGAGAGGTCGTTGTAGAAGGCGAAACTCATGAGCACCAGCAGGAGCAGGATACCGACCTGCTGCCCCACCGCCTGGGCGCGCTCGGAGAGCGGGCTGCCCTTGGCCAGCTCAGCGAGCTGGTAGACGATCTGGCCGCCGTCGAGGATCGGGATGGGCAGGAGATTCAGCACGAACAGGCTCACGCTCACGATCGCCAGGAAGGAAAGGAACGCAAGTATGCCTTGTCGCGCAGAGAACCCGGCGTATTCCGCGATGTTGATCGGCCCGCTCAGGTTCTTGACGGACACGTCGCCGGTGGCAACGTTCCACAGCATTCGTACCGTGAGGGCGGACATGTCCCAGGTCTTGCCGGTCGCCCGCGTCACTGCGGACAGCGGCCCGTAACGCTCGAGCGTGCGCATTTCCTCCGGGATCGGCGCCCCGGTGGCCGGCTGCACACCGATGCGGCCGATCATCCGCTCGCCCTCGCGCTGGGCCTCGACCTCGACGGAAACCTCGAGCCGCTGCCCGGCGCGCTCGACGGAAAACTCGAGCGTGCGGCCCGCGTTCGGCTGCACCAGGCTTACGAGTCCAGGGAAATCGGCGACGGGGGTACCCTCCACCGCGACGATATCGTCACCTTCCCGCAGGCCCGCGCGTTCGGCCGGGCTGCCCGGCAGGATCTTTCCGACCCGCGCCGGGACGACCGGGTACCAGAAGTCGAAACCGAGTCCCGGCAGCAGCGCGCCGGGCTCCGTCAGGGCGCGCGTGTCGCCATCGAGGCGGAGCGTCGCGCTGCGCGTACCACCGTCGGCCTGACGCAGGCGCAGCTCGATCGCATCGCCTTCCATCAGCTGGTCGAGGATGGAGAGCACGGCGGCTTCGCGCGACAGGGTCTCGCGCGAGCCGATGGCGACGATCTCGTCGCCCGTCTCGATCCCCGCCCGCTCGGCGACCGACCCGGCGGCGACCTCGCCGATGACGGGCTTCAGCGCGGGAACACCCGCGACGAACAGCACCCAGTAGGCCGCGACCGCGAAGAGGAAATTGGCGCAAGGCCCGGCCAGGAGCACCAGGATGCGTTGCCAGACGGGTTTGCGGTTGTAGGCCTGCGCGAGCTGGTCGGTGGCGACGGGCCCCTCGCGCTCGTCGAGCAACTTCACGTAGCCGCCGAGCGGAACGGCGGCAAGCACGTATTCGGTGCCGTCGGCGCCGTGCCGGCTCCAGAGGGGCCGGCCGAACCCGATCGAAAAACGCAGTACCCGGATCCCGACCCGGCGCGCCATCCAGAAATGGCCGAATTCGTGCACGGCGACCAGCACGCCGATCGCGACGAGGAACGCGAGAAGGTAACTCAGTATCGTCATGCCCCTGCCCTGGCCGCCTGGACCAGCATCGAATCAGCCAACGCACGCGCCCAGCGATCGGCCTCCAGCACCTCGGTCAAGCCCGACGCCGCCCGGTTCTCGTGGCGGTCGAGCACCGCCTCGATGAGGTCCGCGATGCCGAGAAAGCCCAGCCGCCCGCCGAGGAACGCAGCCACGGCGACCTCGTTGGCGGCGTTCAGCACTGCCGGCGCCGTGCCGCCCGCCTCGGCTGCCGCGCGCGCCAGCCGCAGGGCCGGGAAGCGCCCGACGTCCGGAGCCTCGAAGTCGAGCCGCGCCGCGGCCACGAGATCCAGCGATTCTACACCGGAGGGGATGCGCTCCGGCCATCCGAGCGCATGGGCGATGGGAGTCCGCATGTCCGGGTTGCCGAGCTGCGCCAGGATCGACCCGTCCACGTACTCCACCATCGAATGCACGATGCTCTGTGGGTGTACGACCACCTGCACCTGGCCGGGTTCCATGCCGAAGAGCAGGCAGGCCTCGATCAGCTCGAGGCCCTTGTTCATCAATGTCGCCGAATCCACCGAGATCTTGCGCCCCATGACCCACCGCGGATGGGCGCAGGCCTGGTCCGGGGTCACCCCGAGCAGTTGCTCACGTGGCGTGCGGAGGAACGGACCGCCCGAAGCCGTCAGCAGGATCCGGCGCACCCCGCGATCGGAGCGCCCTGTCTGGAGCCCCGCCGGCATGCACTGGAATATCGCGTTGTGCTCGCTGTCGATCGGGATGAGCATCGCGCCGGCCGTCCGGGCGGCATCGACGAGGAGCGCACCAGCGACCACCAGCGATTCCTTGTTGGCGAGCAGCACCCGCTTGCCGGCGCGGGCCGCGGCGAGCGTGGACGGCAGTCCGGCCGCGCCGACGATCGCGGCCATCACCGTGTCGACGTCGTCGTCCGCAGCCACGGCGTTCAAGGCGTCGGCACCGACCGCCACCTCGGTCTTCGCGCCCGCCGCCGCAAGCCCCGCCGCGAGTTCACGCGCGGCCGAGGGCTCCTGCATCACGGCCAGCCGCGGGCGGTGGCGCAGGCACTGTTCGAGGAGCCGCCGATGGTTCGAGGCCGCCGCGAGGGCCGTCACGGCGAATCGCCCAGGATGTCGCCCGAGCACGTCCAGCGTGCTGGTTCCGATGCTGCCCGTGCTGCCGAAGACTGCGACGCGCATCACCCGGCCACCCCCAGAATGTGCAGGCCGAGGAGAAAGGACGGTCCCGCGGCCGTGAGGCTGTCGATGCGGTCGAGCACGCCGCCGTGACCCGGCAGGAGGTTACCGCTGTCCTTCAGGCCCACGCGCCGCTTGAACATGCTCTCGGCGAGATCGCCAACCACGGACACGAGCGCCACCACCACGCAGACGAGGACCCATGGCAGCGTCGGCTGTTCAAACAACCGGGCACCGACGATGGCCGCAACGATGGCACCGATCATGCCGGCCGCGAATCCTTCCCAGGTCTTCCCGGGGCTCACCCTTGGCGCAAGCCTGTGGCGGCCCAGGCTCCGGCCGCCGAAATAGGCCCCGACGTCGGCCGCGGCGATCAAGACCAGCAGGAACAGCAGCAGCAGCGGGCCGTGCGGCTGGACCAGGGCGAGCCGACCGAGTCCAACGGCCGCGGGCACCAGCACCGCGAAACCGACCAGGGCCGCGGCGGTCCGGCCGCCTCGCTCGGCGGCCAGCACGACCCACAGGAACGCCGCCAGCCACCAGCACGCCACAACGCGCAGGAACGACACGAGGCCGTCGGTCGCAGACGTGTATCGCCAGGCGGCCAGCATGGCGAGGCCGATCGCCACGACGTATGCCGAGCGCTGCGCGGGCGTGCGCCAGCCACTGAAACCGGCCCATTCCCATGCGCCGGCGAGCATCACGACCATCACCGTCGACACCGCAGCCTCCGGCGGGAGCCAGAACAGCACCACGATGACCCCCGCCGCGAGCAGCAGCGCAGTCACCAGCCGCTTGCGCAGGCCGTTAGACACCGGCCACCTGGTCCTCGGTCAAGCCATAGCGGCGTTGCCGGCCCGCGAAGTGCCGCAGCGCCCGCTCGAGCTGGTCATCGTCGAAATCGGGCCACAGGCAATCGCAGAAATAGAGTTCCGTGTACGCGAGGTTCCACAGCAGGAAATTGCTGATGCGCTGCTCCCCGCCGGTGCGGATGAAGAGATCGGGATCCGGCGCCGCGCCGAGTTGCAGCTCGGCGGCGAAGGCCGCCTCGTCGATGGCCGACGCAGCGGTCTCGCCGGTGGCGGCACGGTCCGCCAGGCGTCGAGCGGCCTGGAGGATGTCCCAGCGCCCACCATAGGAAACCGCGACGTACAGGGCCATGCGCAGGTTGCCCGCGGTACGGGCTTCGCCCGCGCGGATCTTCTCGAGCAGACGAGGCTTCAGCGTCGCGAGGTCGCCGATGAAGCGCAGCCGGATACCGTTGCCATGCAATTCATCGACCTCGCGGTCCATCGCCTCGATGAAGAGTTCCATCAGGCGATCGACCTCCTCGGCCGGCCGCCCCCAGTTCTCACTGGAGAAAGCGAAGAGCGTGAGGGCCTCGACCCCGCGTCGGGCGCAGCCTTCGACGATCGCGCGCACGGCCTTGACGCCGGCGCGGTGACCGAGATGGCGCGGCAGCGCGCGACGGGACGCCCATCGGCCGTTGCCGTCCATGATGACGGCGACGTGGCGCGGCGTGCCAGGCGCCCGGGCTTGCGGTTGCGCCACGGTTCAGACCTGCATCAATTCCTTTTCCTTCTCGGCGAGCACGTGATCGACCTCCGCCACGTACTTGTCCGTGAGCTTCTGCACCTCCTCCTGGGCGCGTCGGTCGTCGTCCTCGGAGACGAGCTTCTCCTTGAGCATTTCCTTGAGCTCGTGCATCACGTCGCGGCGTACGTTGCGGATCGCCACCCGAGCGTTCTCGCCTTCGTGGCGCACCACCTTGGTGAGGTCACGGCGACGCTCTTCGGTGAGCGCGGGCAGCGGGACGCGGATCACGCTGCCGGCCGTGGCCGGATTGAGGCCAAGGTCGGACTTCATGATCGCCTTCTCGATGATCGGCACCATCTGCTTTTCCCAGGGCACCACGGTCAGCGTGCGCGCATCCTCGACGGCGACGTTGGCGACCTGCTGCAGCGGAACCTCGCTGCCGTAGTAATCGACGCGAATCTGCTCCAGCAGACCCGTGTTGGCGCGCCCGGTGCGCAGCTTCTTCAGTTCATTCCGGAATGCAACCACGCATTTCGCCATGCGCTCGGCCGCGTCCTTCTTGATGTCCTCGAGCATGAGTGGTCTCCAGCGGCGGCCCCAGTGCCGCCTCAGTTCGTCACCAGTGTCCCGACGTCCTCGCCACGCGCCACGCGCACCAGCGCGCCGGCTTCGTTCATGTTGAAAACGCGCAGCGGAATGTCGTGGTCACGGCACAGCACGATGGCGGTCGCGTCCATGACGTTCAGGCGCTGGTCCAGCACCTGGTCGTAGGTGAGCCGGTCGTAGCGCTTTGCCGCAGGGTTGCCAACGGGATCGGAATCGTAGATGCCGTCCACTTTCGTGGCCTTCAGCAGCAGGTCGGCCTCGATCTCGATCGCGCGCAGGCTGGCCGCCGAATCGGTGGTGAAAAACGGGCTGCCGGTCCCGGCGGCGAAAATGGTCACGCGCCCCTTCTCGAGGTGGCGCACCGCGCGACGGCGGATGTAGTCCTCGCAGACCTCGTTGATGCGGATGGCCGACATGACGCGGACGAACACGCCGATCGACTCGAGCGCGTCCTGCAGCGCCAGCGAATTCATGACCGTGGCGAGCATGCCCATCTGGTCGGCCGTGACGCGGTCCATGCCGGCTCGCGCCAGTCCTGCGCCGCGGAACAGGTTCCCGCCGCCGATCACGATCGCGACCTCGACGCCGTACTCGCGCACCGCGCCGATCTCGCCCGCCAGGCGGCGCAGGAACGCCGGATCGATGCCGTAATCGGCCTCGCCCATCAGGGCCTCGCCCGAGAGCTTGACCAGGATTCGGCGGTGCACGGGTTTTCCGTCTTCGGGTTGGGTCATCTAGTCTTCGACCTCCGACGGGGCGCCATTATAAGGAACCCCGCTCGCGCGGGGTTCCGGTTCGTTGCAGGGGCTCTCGGTCCGAAATCAGGTTCCCCGGACCGTGGCCATCACCTCTTCGGCGAAATTCTCCTGCTTCTTCTCGATTCCAGCGCCCACTTCGAAGCGGACGAAACGCAGCACCTTCGCATTCGACTGCTTGAGCAGCTTCTCGACGGTGACGTCCGGGTCGCGCACGAACGGCTGTCCGAGCAGCGTGATCTCGGCCAGCGACTTGCGCAGTCGCCCTTCGACCATCTTGGCGATGATCTCGCGCGGTTTCTTGCCCTGGGCCTCGGCCTCAGCCTTGGCCATCTCGATTTCGCGCTCCTTGGCAAGGAAGTCGCCCGGCACGTCGTCGCTCGAGAGGTACTGGGGGTTGATCGCCGCCACGTGCATGGCGAGGTCGTGGCCTAGCGAGGCGTCACCGCCCTCCATCGCGACCAGCGCCCCGATACGGGTGCCATGGAGGTAAGTCGCGAGGCTCGACGGCGACCGCACCAGTTCAAACCGGCGCACGCCGATGTTCTCGCCGATGCGGGCTACGAGCGCGCGGCGCGTCTCCTCGACCGTCTGGCCGGAGGGGAGCTTCACGTCGAGCAGCGCATCCATGTCGGCGGCCTGCGACTCGAGCGCGGCCTTCGCAACGGCCGCTGCGAACCCCTGGAAGTCCTTCTCGCGGGCGACGAAGTCCGTCTCGGAGTTGACCTCGACGACCGCGGCC
>Ga0079037_100000760_pt1 | contig 15494 bp, 17 predicted proteins | sample Mud3Dept4metaG_FD_71479 | JGI IMG/M metagenome (GOLD analysis project Ga0079037, IMG submission 71479) | Freshwater wetland microbial communities from Ohio, USA, analyzing the effect of biotic and abiotic controls - Mud 3 Core 4 Depth 4 metaG | ecosystem: Environmental > Aquatic > Freshwater >... | reverse complement strand
ATGGCGATGGCCGCCAGGTGCTCCTGCTTGGTGCCGTACTTCTCCATGTGACGCCGGCACCAGAGAGCCATGTTCTGGCCGAAGGTCAGCCAGCCGTACGGCACGCGGTACTGGGCGCCCGACCTGGGCCGGAAGGCATCCCCGCCACCCGCGCCTCCCAGCCGGAACCCCGAGCGGCCGTTCATGGCCCGGTAGATGAGAACCCCCTTGCTCATACCACTGGCCACGGCCATGCTGGCGGTGGCGATGAGGGCGGAGGGTGCGAAACCGCCGCAGAACCAGTCGGCAGCGTAGTTGACTTCCGGCAGCCCCAGGCCAGCCGCGACGCTCTCCGTGGGAACAGAGTCGCCCAGGCTGAACTCGAGGATCCCATCGACGTCTTTAGGCTGCAGCCCGGCATCGGCCATGGCCTTCTGGCAGGCCTCGACAGCCAGCGCTAGTATGCTGCGCCCGGAATCGAGCGAATATTCGGTGAAGCCAACCCCCGCGATTGCAGAATCGAACTTAGCCATGTATCACCTGCCCTCAAACTTCGGCGGACGCTTCGCATCGAAGGCCTCCAGGCCTTCGTAGCTGTCGTAATTGGAGACGCAGTAGTGAACGTTCTCCTGGATCTCCATGTGGAGAGCGTCCTCCAAACGCATGTTCAAACCCAGGTTGCAGATTTGCTTCGTGAGCTTGGTCCCCAGCGGGCTCTTGTCCACTATGATGTTGGCGAACTCCAAGCCGGCATCCAGCAGCTTGTCATCCGGCACCACCCGGTTCACGATCCCCCATTCCAGGGCCTCATCCGCAGTCAAGAGCTTGCCGGTGAAGAGAAGCTCGCGGGCCCGTGGCGGCGTGATCCAGCGCGGCAGCCGGATGTTGCCCCCGGCTCCGCCGATCTGGCCGAAGTTGGGATGGCCGTCGCCGATCTTGGCCGACTTGGCGGCGTAGGCAAAGTCGCAGGCCTCCATCAGCTCGATGCCGCCGGCGATGCAGTAGCCGTTGATCAGGGCCACGACCGGCTGGGCCAGTGTGGCCATGGAATCGAACGTCTCGCGCATGTCGCCCAGGAATCCCCTGTATTCAGTCTCGTGGCGGTACAGGTACATGTATGCCTTCAGGTCGCCGCCGGCGCTGAAAGCCTTGCCGGCGCCGGTGATGGCGATGACGCGGACGGAGGGATCAGGTGACAGGGCTTGCAGCGCACTGCGCAGCGCCTTCACCGTGGCCCAGTTCAGAGGATTCATCTCGTCCGGTCGATTGAGAGTGATCAGCCCCATGTACTGATCGGCCACCTTGAGCGGCAGCTTCTTGGTGAGAGCGTAATTGTGGCTATTCTCTGTCATTGGTGGTGCCCCCCGATGAGTGTAGGATACCTGACCGATAAGAGCCCAGTCACACTCCCATTATAGAGGCGCACGAAGTCCGTTTTCAAATCCAAACGGGCGTGCCGGAGCCTTTGGAGTTGCGTCAGTCTCTACGGCGTGATGGTGAGGATCTGGCGCACCTGGTCGGGATACCTGGCGATGAAGCGCAGCTCGTCGTCGGTGAGGTTGAGCTGGTTGTGGGCCGTGGCGTAGCGCACCAGCTCCAGTATCTGTGAGGCCTCTTTCTTGCTACTGAAGGTAATGCCCAGCCTCTCGTAGACATGCTCGAAGCCGGCCAGGCCGCCGAACTCGCCGGTGGTGATCACCCGGCCGCGGGGCGGCGGGGCCTCCAGATCCAGGCCCAGGAGCTCGAAGTCGTACAGCTCATAGTTGCGCCGGTCCTTCAGCGCTCCGTCGGCGTGGATGCCCGCCTCGTGGGCGAAGGCGTTCTCCCCCACGCCGGGTTGATTGATGGGGATGGGCACGCCGAAGGCGTAGGAGACGTAGTTGGCCAGCTTGGCCGAAATCCGCAGGTTCAAGGAGTCGCCGATCTGGTACTCATCCATCTCCCGGGCAAACTTGATGGCCAGGATGCAACTCAGTAGGTCCGCTTGGCCCGCCCGCTCACCAAGGCCGTTCACGGAAGTGTTGATGTAGGCATCGACTCCGGCGTCTATGGCGCCTCTGGCCCCGGCCACGGAGTTGGCCACCGCCATGCCCAAGTCGTTGTGGCAGTGCAACTCCAGCGGGATTTCCACCTGCTCGGCGACGACTTTGGTCCGGCGATAGATGGTGACCGGCGTCTCATAGCCCAGCGTGTCGCAGTACCGGAGGCGGTCGGCACCCGCATCCTTGGCCGCCTGGGCAAAGGCCACCAGGTAGCCCAGGTCGGTCCTAGAGGCATCCTCCGCGTTCACTCCTATGGTGCTGACTCCCTGTTGCTTGGCGTAGGTCACGGCAGCAGTCATCTCCTTGATCACTGCCTCACGATCCAGCTTGCCGCAGAACTTGTAGGTGATCATCTGGTCAGAGGTGGACATCGAGACGTTCACGTCCCTCACGCCTGTGGAGACCGCCTCGGCGACGTCCGAGACGATAGCACGGCACCATCCCTCCAGGATGAGGTCGCCAAAGGCTCCCGCCGCTTTGAGCTGGAGGTTGGCCCTAGCGTAGTTCTGCTCGTTCTTGACAAAGGGGAAAGCGAACTCCGACTGGTGGATTCCCATCTGGCCCAGATAGAAGTTCACCATGGTCTTCTGGAGCTTGGAAAGGTTGATGCGGGAAGCCTGGACGGTATCCCGGTTCGTGACGTCGACGAAATGAATCCTGGGCATATGAGGCTCCAAAGCCCTGCGAATGGGTTACACGAGTATCATACTCAGTGGGGTTGAGCCTTGGCAAGCGGCAGCGCCGTCACGGTGCAGCAGAATGCTGCCGGGCGTTTTGGTGTCCCCCAACCCCACGATCTTCCCCCTAGAACGGAGGACAGGGGGTTGAAGACGGCCTCTATGCCGATGGGGCCCCAAGTCAGGTCTAGGACCTGATACCCACTCCGGCGGCGGGTTTCGTTTCTCTTTACCCGCCCTACATTGGCCGGGCGCATCGCGATGCGTCCCTACGTACTCGACCACGGGGCGTCCAGAGGGGCGAAGCCCCTCTGCATCACTACCATCCCCCAAGATGGGGGCAGGGGTTGACAAGGGGGCGGGAGAGGGGGGTTGTAGACCCCTTCCGACAATGATACACTCAACTGCGTGAAATTCCTGCAGGTGGGTCCAAATGGCCAATCAGGATGACTACACCGCGCTGGACAAACCGGAGCTGATCCGGTTCGTTTTCTATCCGAGGCAGTGGCATACCAACCCGCCCAAGAACGCCACCGACTACGTCGTTCCCGTGGGCAGCGATGTCTCCATCACCTGCCGCTTCTACGTGAAGGACACGGAGTTGCCGACCATTCTGTACTTCCATGGCAACGGTGAGGTGGTTGCCGACCATGACTCCCTGGCTCCCCTGTACAACGAACGGGGAATCAACCTCTTCGTGGCGGACTACCGGGGGTACGGAGCCAGCACCGGTTCGCCCAACTTCAGCAGCATGGTTGAGGATGCCCATCCCATCTTCGACGCGTTCCTGGGTGTGCTGAGCGACGGTGGCTTCACCGGCAGGGTCTTCGTCATGGGCCGTTCTCTGGGCAGCATATCGGCCATCGAGCTAGCGTCAACCTACCCGGACCAAATCAGCGGATTGATCATCGAGAGCGGCCTTGCCAGCACGGTCCGGCTGATGACGCGATTGGGCTTCCCCCGAGAGCATCTGGGCATCAAAGATCCGGGCTTCCCCAACCTCACCAAGATCCGCACCATCACCATGCCGACCCTCATCATCCACGGCGAACGCGACAGCCTCATTCCCTTCGAAGAGGGCCGGGACCTTTACGACAACGCGGGCGCGCAGTCCAAGCTCATCCTGGTCATCCCCAATGGTGATCACAACACGCTGCTGATGGAGGGAATGGCGGAGTACTTCAAGGCCATCGCGGAGTTGGTCTCAGCAGGTTAGCGGGCGTCGTCTTCTTGCTCCTTGAGCCTGGCCGCGAACTTATTCCGGAACTTGTCCAGTTTCGGCGCGACCACCACCTGGCAATAGCCCTGTTCCGGATTTCGGCGGTAGTACTGGTGATGGTAGTCCTCAGCCGGATAGAACTCGGTCAGCGGCTTGACTTCGGTCACAATCGGCCGGGTCCACACGCCCGATGCCGTCAACTCGCCGATGATCCGCTCCGCCTCGAGCTTCTGTTCTAGGGAATGGTAGAAGATAGCCGAGCGGTACTGGGTGCCAACGTCGTTTCCCTGGTAGTTGAGCGTGGTGGGGTCGTGAATGGAGAAGAAGACCTCCAGCAGTTCGCGATGGGAGATGACGCTGGGATCAAAGGTGATCTGCACGGCCTCCGCGTGGCCGGTAGTGCCCGAGCACACATCGTGGTAGGAGGGATTGGCCGCTTGTCCTCCGGTGTAGCCCGGGATCACGCGCACCACACCTTTTAGCCGCTCGAAAGCCGCCTCGAGACACCAGAAGCACCCCCCGGCCAGGGTCGCGGTTTCTGTTCTTTTTTCCATGGCTTGATTATGGCCTCGGTCTAGGCCGTCTAATGTAACCTGCGTCTCAAGGTAGTCATCGGATGAGCAGGCTGAACAGGCTGGTGGTAGAATCGAATACAATCGAGACGCCCTCGGATTGATGCAATAGGCCCAACCACGTCTCCAGCGGGAAAAGCAAGGAGGATAGCGGACTTGGACGATAGCGCCATCAGAGCCATCACCCCCAGATTCGTCGCAGCCTACAACCGGAAGGATGCGGCTGCCGCCGTCCGGGATTACGCCGATGATGCCAAGGTCCTTCCTCCCAACATGCCCATGGTCAGCGGGAAGGATGCCATCCAGGCCTTCTGGAAGTTCGCTATGGACATGGGAGTGCACCTCGATCTTCAAGCTGCGGATCTGTTCGTGGATGGCGGCACGGCCTATGAGAGGGGCGTAGCCACCATGACTACCCAGGCCGAGGCAGGACAGACGAAGACCAGCAAAGGGAAGTACGTGACCGTCATGCGACGCCAGCCAGACGGGGCATGGAAGCTCGTGCTCGATATCTGGAACAGCGACCCTGCGTAGCTCCAGCTCAAGCCCTCTCCCGCGGGAAGGCAACTACCTCGTCGATGGAGGCGGCGTCGCAGAGCAGCATGACCAGGCGGTCCACGCCAAGCGCTATCCCCCCGCACGCGGGCAACTCGGCCATGGCCTTCAGGAATCTGCGGGGCATAGGCCGGTGGCCTTCGCTGTCCCCGGTCTCCTCGATGACCTCCCGGAAACGCTTCTCCAGTTCGGCGGCGTCGGTCAGCTCGCTGTAGGCGTTGGCCAGTTCCAGTCCCCCCAAGAACACCTCAGCCCGCTCGGCTACCTTCCTGTCGCCTGGCTTGAGCCGGGCCATGGAGGCATTGGCGGCGGGATAGTCCATCAGCACTGTTGGCCTGTTCGCTGAGAAACCCGGCATGACCTTGTCCACCAGGTCCAGGTCGAAGCGCTCCGGATCGTGCCGCAGCACCGGGTCCCAGTCGGCCGACTTGCGAAAGGCCTTGCTCACGGTGGTCCTGGGCCACGGGCGGGACAAGTCGATCTCCCGGCCTTGGTAGCAGATGGTTGATCCCAGGCCCAAGTCACCGGCCACGGCCAGCACCAGCTTCTCCGTATCCTCGATGATTCCCAGGTAGTCGGCGTCGACGCGGTACCATTCGAGCATGGTGAACTCAGGGTTGTGCAATTGCCCGCGCTCGCCCTTGCGGAAGCAGTGGGTGATTTGGAATACACTACCATAGCCGGCGGCCAGCAGCCGCTTCATGTGCATCTCCGGAGAAGTGGACAGAAACCAGCCATTGACTGTGAAGGGCGCGATGAATTGCTCCGGAGCGGCCTGGGGCGCCAGCAGGGGAGTCTCAACTTCTAAAAAGCCTTCCTTCTTGAAGAAGGCGCGGATGCCATCCAGAGTAAGGGCGCGGCGTTCGAGGTTGGCTTTGATCTGCTTGAGCCGCAAGGTCTCTGACCGGCTCATGGCCTACTTCTTGGTGACACGTTCCACGTAGGTGCCGGTGCGCGTGTCGATTTTCAGGGTGTCTCCTTCTTTGACAAAGGTAGGCACGTTCACGGTAGCGCCGGTTTCGAGCCTGACCGCCTTCATCTGAGCAGTGACAGTATCGGTCCTGGTGGATACGGCGCTCTCGACCACCCTCAGTTCCACAAACTTGGGCAGGTCAACTCCGATAACCCGGCTGCCCATCATAATGGTGGACACCACCATGCTTTCCTTCAGAAACTGGGCCTTGTTGCCGAGCAGGTCCTTGTTCACCGAATGCTGCTCGTAGCTTTCAGTGTCCATGAAAACGAGGTGGTCGCCTTCCTCATAGAGATACTGCATGTCGTGGGCCACGATGCTGACCTCTTCCACCCTGTCGCCGGAGTGGTAGGTAATTTCCTTAGCGACGCCGTCGAACAAGTTGCGCATCTTGATGCGGTAGATGGCGCGTCCTTTGCCCGGTTTTACGAAATTGACGTCTTCCACGGCAAACGGAACGCCATCAATCAGGAGCTTCGTGTTTCGTGAGACCTCCGAGATTTCTATCGACATGGCCGGCGTACTCCTTACCCTCTAGCGATCAGCACCCGCTCCGCCTGCCGGAGCCTGGACACAGCGACCCATTATCTGCGCTTTAGCTCGTCTCTGCCAGTCCACCACAGACTGGAATAGCATCGCCCCTCCAATAGCACTGAGTATCTCCTCACAGACCCGCTCGGGATGTGGCATCATCCCCAGGACGTTGCCTTTCTTGTTGGTGATACCAGCGATGTTATGCAGGGAGCCATCGGGGTTGGCCGCTTCGGTGACTTCGCCCTTTGGACTGCAGTAGCGGAGGGCGATCTGCCCGCCATCCTCCAATCGCCGGAGGGTGTCTTCATCGGCGCAGTACTTGCCGTCGCGGTGCGAGATCGGTACCTGCAGCACTTGCCCCTTCTGGCACTGGCAGGTGAAAGGCGTCGATGTGGTTTCCACACGGAGGTGGACCGGCCGGTAGCAGGATTCCGGGTGGTTGTTGGTCATGAGGCAGCCGGGCAGCAATCCGGACTCGCAGAGCATCTGGAAACCGTTGCATATCCCGAAGACCAACCCGCCGCGGCGGGCGAAACGCTCCACCTCGGCCATCATGGGTGCAAACCGTGCCATGGCGCCGGCGCGCAAGTAGTCGCCGTGGGAGAAAAGACCGGGTAGGATGACGCAGTCGTATCCGGCGAGGCTGGTCTGTCGGTGCCAGATGTAGCTCACCGGCTGGTCAATGGTCTTGGCCAGCGCATAATTGCAGTTTACGTCGCTCCAGGTACCGGGGAAGACGATTACGCCGAACTTCAACTCAATGCTCTACGGACTCTGTAGAATGCGGCGACTGCGTTTCGTACCCAGTTCTCTTGAGTCGTTGATACAAGGAGCGGATTGCCAGAACCAACCAACTAGCCAGCGAGCAACTCCGTCACTATAGCGTTTATCTCAGCACCCGGGGCCTTGCCCTTCAGTTGCGGCATGAGTTTGGACATGACCTTGCCCTTTTCACCGGGGCCGTGGGCACCGACCTCCTCTATGACTTTGCGGGCAATGGCCACGATCTCCTCCCGTGGCATCTGCTGCGGAAGGTATTCCAGAAGAACGGCCAGCTCGGCCTCTTCCTTGGCCGTCAGATCAGGGCGACTGCCTTTGCGGAAGGCATCGATGCTTTCCCGGTGCTGCTTCGCCTGCTTGTTCATGATGGCAACGACGTCGCCATCATCCATCGGCGCGCCCTTGGCGATCTGGGCGTTGTTGATGTTGGAAATAAGCAAACGGATAGCGGAAAGGCGGGTCTTGTCCCCTTTTCGAAGGGACTGGTTGAGGTCTTCTCTCAACCTTTCTATCAGCGCCATTCTAGTCTCTTGAGAGGCCGGCGCTCCTCGGGCCCCTGCCGCTCTTGCGCTTCTTGGTCGCTTCCTTCTTCTTGCGTTTTACGCTCGGCTTCTCATAGGATCCACGCCGCCTAATCTCAGCGAGGACGCCCTCCTGCTGCACTTTCCGGTTGAACCGGCGCAGCATGCTGTCAAAGCTTTCACTGTCACCAAGGCTTACATCAGCCACAAATCATCCCCCCCTCCCGGTCGGGTTTCGTTTCTGGAAATGGACGCACGTTATGTATTGTATCTTTTGGGATGGTGGACGTCAACCGGATCGCCCCCAACCCAGCGGTTCAACTCCCCGTGTCCAGATTGTATGGGAGAGTCTTTTCAACCCCCTTTGGTCCCCCACTCTTGGGGGATACAAAACGACGCAGAGGGGCTTCGCCCCTCTGCGCGCCCCACATTGTGTCATCGCCCGGAGAATGGGCAATCGGTCGTAGGTTGGGCCATGCCCACCACTGCACCATTACTGCGGGAAAGCCCTAGACAGCATCCTTCAGTATGCCGCGGGCGGCTATCACGCCGGAGGCGGAAGCCTGGACCAGGCCGCGGCTGACGCCAGCACCATCCCCGATGGCGAACATGCCCGGTATCTCCGTCTCCATGTGATAGCCCAGTTTCAGCTGGCAGGAATAGAACTTGACTTCCACCCCGTAGAGCAAAGTGTGGCGCGAAGCCACTCCGGGACAGAGCTTGTCCATGGCCTGGAGCATCTCCACGATGTCTTTGAGGTGCCGGTACGGTAGCACGAAGCTGAGGTCCCCAGGTGTGGCGCTCTTTAGCGTGGGTTGAATGATGCTGCGCTCCACCCGCTGCTGCGTGGACCGGCGGCCGCCCAGGAGATCGCCCAGCCGCTGCACGATCACGCCCCCGCCGAGGATATTGGCCAAGCGGGCCACGTACTTGCCGTAGGCGATGGGTTCCCGGAATGGCTCGGTGAAGGAGGTACTCACCAGGAGAGCGAAGTTGGTGTTGCCGGTCTTGCGATGGGCATAGCTGTGCCCGTTGACGGTTATCACCGGATCGGAGGCTCCCGTGGACTCCAGGGTTACCTGTCCGCCGGGACACATACAGAACGTTCTGACCTTGTCGTCGAAGGTGGGAGTGAAGTACTCCAGCTTCGGTTCATACAAAACGTCGGTCAGTTCTGCCAGCACAGCGCTGGGCAGCTCTACCCGGACGCCGACATCCACCGGGTTATTGTGTAGAGTGAGCTTCAACCGGGTGGCCTCATCGATCAGCCAGTCCGCTCCCTCCCTGCCCGGGGCAACAACGAGATAGTGGCACTCGATGCTCTCGCCGTCGGCCGTCTCTATGCCCTTGACTCCATCCTTGTCCGCCAGAATGGTCGAGGCGGCCTTCTCTACTTCAATGTCCACCCGCGTGGAAAGGAAGTTCTCCATGGCTCTGAGGATGGCCCGGCAGTGTTCCGTTCCCACATGGCGGAGAGGCATTGTGACCAGGTTCAGCTTCACCAAGCTGGCCCGGCGAACCAACTCCTCCACCTTCTCGCCCACGCCATAGAGCGTGTCCGTGGCCCCAAAGCGGAGGTAGACGCTGTCCACGTAGCGGATGAGGTCGCAGGTTACCTTCTCTCCGACCAACTCCTTCAGACGCCCGCCGACTTCAGGCGAGAGGGTCATCTTGCCATCGCTATAGGCGCCAGCCCCACCCAACCCACTCACCATGTTGCAGGGCGAACAGGATATGCAGTTTGTCTGCCTGTCCGAAGCCGGGCAATGGCGCTTGTCGAGATCCTTGCCCTTCTCCAGGAGCAGAACCTTCAGATTGGATGCCTGGGACAGCTCCAGCGCGGCGAATATGCCGGCCGGGCCGGCTCCCACTATGATGACATCGTATTTCCTATTCATGCGTTCTCCGCCGCACAAGATAACACAGGGTGATCTCGAAGCGCAACCCCTTACGGTGAACCAGATTCTGCGGTGTTACCATGGGAATCCGAGAGTACGTGTCGCCTTGCCCGTGACGCAATTGAGTCAAGAGGCGTTTTCAACCCCCTTTGTCCCCCCATTCTTGGGGGAAGATAATGAGATTGGGGGACACCCCCAAACCCCTGGCAGCATCCTGCTGCACCTGTTCTGTCATTGCGAGCCATTCGCCGTGTCTCTGGCGGAGAAGGCGCGGCAATCTGTTCGTCATTGAACCCTCTGGCCCCCAATCTTGGGGACGGAAAGGGAATGGGAGAGGGACACCCGTGCACGTCCGAAGTCCCAGTTGGACCCCAAGCTTTTCCTGTGCGCGCTCTCTGTGGTATGATTACGATGAGGTTTTTATGTTCACTGCCGGGGTTCTCACTGTCAGCGACAAGGGGTCACGCGGCGAGCGGGTCGACGAGAGCGGCAAGGTCATCAAGGAGGTCCTCCTGTCCCTCGGCGCCAGCGAGATCAAGTACGGCATTGTTCCCGACGAGAAGCAGGCCATTTCCGGCAAGCTCCGCGAGTGGTCCGATGCCGGGGTGGACCTGGTGCTCACCACCGGGGGTACCGGCCTTACTCCCCGGGACGTGACACCGGAGGCCACGCTGGACGTCCTGGACAGGGTGGCTCCCGGCTTTGCCGAGGCGATGCGGGCCTACGGCATGAAGCAGACCCCGGTTGCCATGCTGAGCCGGGCGGTGTCCGGTATACGGAATAAGACGCTGATCATCAACTTGCCCGGCAGCCCCAAGGCAGTGAAGGAATGCCTGGAAGCAATATCGCCTGCTCTTCCCCACGCCATCGAGACGGTCAGAGGGCAGGCATCCGAGTGTGCCCGGAGGTAGGAGGGCGGGCGGAACTCCATGCGCATCGACATACTCAGCCTGTTTCCCAAGATGTTCGATGGTCCTTTTGGCGAGAGCATCGTCAAGAGGGCGGTCGACGCCGGGCTGGTGAGTATCTTTGTTCACAATTTCCGCGATTTTGCCCATGACAAACACAACACCGTGGATGACTACTCATTCGGCGGCGGTGAAGGCATGGTGCTGAAGCCGGAGCCGTTGTTCGAGGCCGTGGAGTCCATCAAGGGATCGCTCGGTGGCAGCGCCGGTCCGGTGGTCCTGCTCACTCCGCAGGGACGGCTCTTCTGCCATCAGATCGCCCAGGAGTTGTCCAACCAGCAGAACCTTGTTCTCGTCTGCGGGCACTACGAGGGCGTGGATGAGCGGGTGAGAGAGCACTTGGTCACGGATGAGATCAGCATCGGCGAGTACGTCATCACCGGCGGGGAACTGGCAGCCATGGTGGTTGTTGATGCTGTCGTCAGATTGCTGCCCGGCGCTCTGGGTTCGGAGCAGGCGGCGAGTGAAGATTCTTATGCCAAGGGTTTCCTGGAGTACCCACAGTATACTCGACCTCGCGTGTATCGGGGATGGGAGGTGCCTGAGGTGCTGCTTTCTGGAAACCATCAGGAGATCGCCAGGTGGCGACGGGAGCAGGCTGTCGAGCGAACCCTGCTGCGTCGTCCGGACCTGTTGGCCAAGGCCAGCTTGTCCAAAGAGGAGAGAGAACTGGCGGACAGGATAAAGGCAAGAAAGGGGTTCAATTGAGCAAGGATATCAGTTGGATGCTGGAAACAAAGGGCAAGGCGAAGCACCCGCAGGTCAACCCCGGCGACAGGGTGAAGGTGAGTGTCAAGACCAAAGAAGGTGACAAGGAGCGCACCCAGGTCTTTTCCGGCATCGTCATCAGGGTCCGCAAAGGTGCTACCCGGGCCAGCTTCACTGTCAGGCACGTGGCATATGGCATCGGTGTGGAGCGCACATTCTTCGTGAACTCCCCCTTCGTAGAGAAGATCGAGATCGTGACGCATGGAGACGTTCGCCGGGCCAGGCTGTTCTATCTCCGTGGCCTCAGCAGCCGGGCCAGCCGCGCCAAGTTGAAGTCGAAGGCCAGGCTCATGGCGCCGGAACTGGTGGTAGAGGAACAACCGGAAGCCGAAGAAGAGACCGAAGCTGCGGAACAGCCCGCAGAGACCACAGAAACGAAGGAGTAACCGGCCCCGGATGGAATGCGAGACATGGGCTACGCGGAAGTCGCCGTCAACTCGCCGGTAGCCCAGCGTCGCACCTTCAGCTACAGCATCCCGCCTTCCCTCAGCCTCAGCGTCGGCCAGGCCGTTTGGGTCCCCTTTGGCACCAGGGTGCTTCAAGGCGTTGTCTGCCGTCTGACCGAACATCCCGAAGTCGAACAGACCAAGGATGTCATAGGCGCCATTGACCCCCGCCCATTACTCACACTTGCCCAGATCGAACTGGCGCGCTGGATAAGCGAGTACTACCTGGCCCCTCTTTTCGACGCGGTGGCGCTCATGCTGCCGCCGGGGTTCGAGCGGAAGCTCCTGGCCTTCTACGAGCTGCCTTTGGGGTTCTCTTCATCAAGCCTATCGAACCTGACTCCTGAACAGAGCCAACTGATCAGCCTCCTGGAGCGGGGAGGTAAGATGGCTCAAGCAGTCCTGGAGAAGGCACTCGGCCAGAAGAAAGCCAGACGGGCACTGGACGATCTCCTGGCCAGAGGCCTCGTCGTCAGAAGCGAGGAACTGCAAAGACCGAAGGCGAAACCGAAGACCGTGCTCCACCTGGAACTGGCGGTTGAAGCCGAAGTGGCCGTGAAGGAAGCAGGTCGTCTGGCTGCCAGAGCGCCAAAGCGGGCGGCCCTGCTGCGGCTCCTGGTGGACCAGGGAGGGCCTGTTTCAGCCCGGGAGACCGGCGCCACGCCGGCCACGGTCAAGGCACTCCGTGACAAAGGCCTGATCTTGACCAGAGATGTACACGTTTGGCGCGATCCCCTCCTGGATCGCCTGTTCGTCTCGTGCGCACCTCCCACTCCCACAGCGGCCCAAGAGGCGGCGCTGGGACAGATTCGGGACAGCCTGAGGTCCCCGGCGAAGGGTCCCCCAGCGGCCTTCCTGCTGCACGGAGTCACCGGCAGCGGCAAGACCGAGGTCTACATGCGCGCCCTGGCCGAAGCAGTGTCCCTGGGCCAGCGCGGCATCGTGCTGGTGCCGGAGATATCGCTCACCCCACAGACTATCGGACGCTTCTCCTCGCGCTTTCCAGGGCGGGTGGCCGTTCTCCACAGCCGAATGTCCCCCGGGGAGCAGTTCGACGAGTGGCAGAGGATCAGGGATGGCGCTTTCGATGTGGTCATCGGACCCCGGAGCGCCTTGTTTGCCCCGCAGCCGGACCTCAGCCTGATCATCATCGATGAGGAACACGAATGGACCTACAAGCAGGAGGAGCAGTCTCCCCGCTATCATGCGCGGGAGGTGGCCCTGAAGCTGAGGGAACTCAGTGGAGCTGTCGTCATTCTGGGCAGCGCGACTCCCGATCTGGAGACCTATCATCGCGCCCAGACCGGCAGGTACCGGCTGCTCGAGCTGCCCCAGCGGATCACGGCCAGGGGCGAGTCACCGCTTCCGGAGGTGGAACTGGTGGACATGCGGGAGGAGCTAAAGGCCGGAAACCGCACCATCTTCAGCCGTCCCCTGAATCGGGCCATCGGCGAGACGCTGGCCGACCGCGAACAGGTGATTCTCTTTCTCAACCGCCGGGGCACTTCCACGTTCGTGCAGTGCCGGAACTGCGGGTTTGTCATGCGGTGTTCCCGCTGTGACCTGGCGCTGACTTACCATGCCAAGGAGGAGAACCTGTCCTGCCATCAATGTGGCTACCATAAGGCCATCCCTGACAAGTGCCCAGTGTGCTGGAGCCGCCGCATCCGGTACCTGGGGTTGGGCACCGAGAGAGTGGAGGATGAAGTGAAGCGAGCGTTTCCCCTGGCCAGAACGCTGCGCTGGGACCGGGATGTCACCAGAGGGAAGGGTTCGCACGAGAGGATACTGGATGCCTTCCTGGCTCATGAGGCGGACATCCTGATCGGGACGCAGATGATCGCCAAAGGACTGGATCTCCCGCTGGTGACGCTGGTGGGGATCATCTCGGCGGACACCATGCTGCACTTCCCCGACATCCGGGCCGGCGAGCGCACCTTCCAGTTGCTCAGCCAGGTAGCGGGCAGGGCGGGGCGGGGGGCCCTCCCGGGGAGGGTCGTGGTGCAGACCTACACCCCCGACAACTATGCCATCGCCGCTGGAGCCAAGCACGACTATGCCTCTTTCTACCGGCAGGAGATCGAACTGCGCCGGCAGCATGGCCAGCCTCCGTTCAGCCGGCTGGTGTCCCTGGTGTACGCGCACGCCAATGCTGAGGCCTGCCGCACCGGAGCGGAGAAGATGTTCCAGAGGCTGGCTGAGAAGAAAGGCCAAGATGGGGTGGACGTGGAGTTGGTGGGCCCGGCCCCGATGTTCTTCGCGCGGATACGCGGGCGGTATAGATGGCAGATCGTGCTCCGCGGGTCTGACCCGGCCCGGCTTCTGGCCGACCTGCCTCTGCCGCAGGGGTGGGTGGTGAATGTCGATCCGATGACGCTGCTATGATCCCGTGCTGCTTGCGCAACCGTCTCCCCATATCGCAATTGACACACGGAACTCCATGCCGATATCATCTTCTGCGAATGGCCGTGCGGCAGGCTGGCGCGATTCTGGTGAGGAGAGTGAGAAGTGTTTTGTAGCAAGTGCGGCACGCAGTTGAACGAAGGGTCGGCATTCTGCTCCCGGTGTGGTGCGCAGGTGGCCCCCGTTATGGGCCAGGTTCAATTGGCGGAAGACATCTCGCCGAAGTCGCGGTTGGCCACTTCCTTGCTGGCATGGTTTCTGGGGATATTCGGCGCGCACCGATTCTATGTCGGCAAGACCGGGACGGCAGTGATCATGCTGATGTTGGGGGTACTGTCAGGCATCTGCTATCTGGTCGGGTTGTTCGGCGGTTTGGCTTCAGAAAGAGGCGAACCAGTATGGGGCCTCATGCTGATTGCGGCAGTGCCGTATTTCGCCGTCTGGGTGTGGATGATCATCGATTTCATCATCGCTGTAACCGGCAATTTCAAAGACCGCCAAGGCAAGATCATCAAGAAGTGGTAGCCGTGGGTCATGACCAGTATGTCGCATGACGCTGCTGAAGGAGGCTGAGGTTGTTTTGCAGTAGGTGTGGCACGCAGTTGAACGAGGGGTCGGCATTCTGCTCCCGATGCGGTGCGCAGGTGGCCCCCGTTGTTGGCCAGGTCCAATTGGCAGAAGACGTCTCGCCAAAGTCGCGGCTGGCGGTGACTCTGCTCGCCGCATTCCTCGGTTGGGTGGGCGCGCATCGCTTCTACATGGGCAAGATCGGGACAGCGGTGGTCATGCTCCTTCTGGGAATGACCCCCATCATCTGCACGGTTGGCATGATAGTTGTTGCGGCCGTGAGTGATCCTGAGGCAGAGAATCCGCCAGTGCTGTTCTGGGTGTTTTGCGGTCTAATGTATGTCCTGGGCTTTGCCGTGGGCATCTGGGTTCTGGTCGACTTCATCATTGCCGTTACCGGCAACTTCAAAGACGGGCAGGGGAAACCCATCAAGAAGTGGTAGTGCAGCGGGTGCGCCCGCAGCCGCGCGGCTCCACCCGGTCCCCGTGATGCAATCGGCCTTGCGGCAGCCAGCACGCCAGCCTATAATTTCCTCGTAGAGCGATACTCCCCCGGAGGCTTTCGGATGGCCGTTTTGAAGATCCGCTGCGT
>Ga0079037_100000759_pt1 | contig 15501 bp, 12 predicted proteins | sample Mud3Dept4metaG_FD_71479 | JGI IMG/M metagenome (GOLD analysis project Ga0079037, IMG submission 71479) | Freshwater wetland microbial communities from Ohio, USA, analyzing the effect of biotic and abiotic controls - Mud 3 Core 4 Depth 4 metaG | ecosystem: Environmental > Aquatic > Freshwater >... | reverse complement strand
TCGAGCTCGCGACGCCGCAGGGCGACCTCGTCTCCCCCGACTGGTACAACCGGCTCTTCACGATGCACGGCGTGATGATGATCTTCTTCTTCCTCATCCCCGCCGTGCCCGGGGTCCTCGGCAACTTCCTCCTTCCCCTGATGATCGGGGCGAAGGACGTCGCCTTCCCGAAGCTGAACCTCCTCTCGTGGTACCTCTACAACATCGGCGCCCTGTTCGCCTTCTGGGCGCTCCTCCACGGGGGCGTCGACACCGGCTGGACTTTCTACACGCCGCTCTCGACGGCCTATACGAACACCCACGTCATCGCCGTCGGACTGGGGATCTTCATCAACGGCTTCTCGAGCATCCTGGCCGGCGTCAACTTCATGGTGACGATCCACCGGATGCGGGCGCCGGGACAGGGATGGTTCCGGCTCCCGCTCTTCGTCTGGGGGATGTACGCGACGAGCCTCATCCAGGTGCTCGGGACGCCGGTCCTCGCGATCACGATCCTGCTCCTGGCCGCCGAGCGCCTCTTCCACATCGGCGTCTTCGACCCCGCCTACGGCGGCGACCCCGTCCTCTTCCAGCACTTCTTCTGGTTCTACTCGCACCCCGCCGTCTACATCATGATCCTCCCGGCGATGGGGGTGATCAGCGAGATCGTCGCCGCCTTCGCCCGGAAGCGGATCTTCGGATACAAGTTCGTCGCCTTCGCCTCCGTCGGCATCGCGACCCTCGGCTTCCTCGTCTGGGCGCACCACATGTTCGTGGCCGGCATCTCCATCTACGCCGGCGCGGTTTTCTCCATCCTGACGATGTTCGTGGCGGTCCCCTCGGCCGTGAAGGTCTTCAACTGGACCGCGACCCTCTACAAGGGGTCCGTCCTCTGGGAGACCCCGATGCTCTACGCCCTCGGCTTCATCGGGGTCTTCGTCATCGGAGGCCTGACGGGGACGATGCTCGCGACGCTCGGGCTCGATGCCCACATCCACGACACCTACTTCCTCGTCGCCCATTTCCACTACGTCATGGTGGGGAGCGCCGTCATGGGCTACCTCGGCGGGATTCACTTCTGGTGGCCGAAGCTCGTCGGGCGGCTCTACCCGGCCTTCCTCTCCAAGTTCGCCGCCATCGTCGTCTTCATCGGCTTCAACGTGACCTTCTTCCCGCAGTTCCTCCTCGGTTACCTCGGGATGCCCCGCCGCTACCACACCTACCCGCCGGAGTTCCAGACGCTGAACGTCATGTCCTCGGCGGGCGCCACGATCCTCGGCGTCGGCTACCTCATCCCGATGCTCTACCTCCTCTGGTCGCTCAAGTGGGGCCCGAAGGCTTCCGCGAACCCGTGGGGGGCCGTCGGGCTCGAGTGGGAGACGACCTCCCCGCCCCCCGTTCACAACTTCGCCACGTCCCCGGTCGTCACGACCGAGGCCTACGACTACGCGGCCCGGGCCGCCCGCGCGGAGGTGCCCGTTGGCGGCTGAAGCTCCCGGCGGCTCGCCCGGCCTCGCGCACCACTTCGACTCGTACGAGCAGCAGAAGGAGGCGGCCACGCTCGGGATGTGGCTCTTCATCGTGCAGGAGATCCTCTTCTTCGGGGGGCTCTTCTTCGCGTACGCCCTCTTCCGCTGGAAGTTCCCGGTCGCCTTCAACCACGCGAGCCGCCACCTCGACGTGACGCTCGGGACCTTCAACACGGCCGTCCTGATCGGCAGCTCGCTCACCGTGGCGCTGGCCGTCCGGTCCGCGCAGCTCGCGAAGCCCAGGCGGATCGTCGGCTACCTCCTCGGAACGGCCGCCCTCGGCCTCGTCTTCCTCGGCGTCAAGGCGTACGAGTACCACCACAAGTGGGTCGAGCACCTCGTCCCCGGACCGGACTTCCGCTTCGACGGGCCGGGCGCCGAGAACGCCCGGATCTTCTTCTCCCTCTACTTCGGGATGACGGGCCTCCACGCCCTCCACATGGTCGTCGGAATCGGCATCCTCCTCTTCCTCCTCAGGCCCGCCTGGCAGGGGAAGTACACGCCCGAGAACCACAACATGATCGAGGGATTCGGCCTCTACTGGCACTTCGTCGACATCATCTGGATCTTCCTCTTCCCGCTTCTCTATCTCGCGGGCCGGCACCACCAGCTGTAGGAGGAGAGGAGACCGCCATGAGCACGAACGGCCACCCCGTCTCGAGCGTCCGGACGCTCGTCGCCGTCTTCCTCTCCCTGATGGTCCTGACGGCGCTGACGACGGGCATCGCCTTCGTCAACCTCGGCGCCGGGAGCACCGCGGTCGCCCTCGCGATCGCCATCGCGAAGGCCTCCCTCGTCGTCTGGTTCTTCATGAACGTCCGGTTCAACACGAGGCTGATCCCGGTCGTCATCGTGGGCGGACTCTTCTTCCTCCTCGTGCTCTTCGTGGAGACCTTCGCCGACTACTTCAGCCGGGGCTGGTACGGCCACGGCCGCTGACCGGCGGCGCCGCGGGAACGTAAGATCGCGGCGATGAGCAGCACACCGACCCGCCCCGGAGGGAACGGCGCGCCGCGCCGGATCCCGCGGCCGATGCCCGGACACCTCGACGTCCCCGGCATCATCGAGACCTTCGCCCAGCGGATGATGTACTCCGTCGCGAAGGACGAGTTCACCTCCACCGACGTCGACATCTACTTCGCCCTCGCCTACGCCGTCCGGGACCGGCTGATGGAGCGCTGGTTCCTGACGCAGGACACCTACTACCGGACCGACGCCAAGCGGGTCTACTACCTCTCGATGGAGTTCCTGCCCGGCCGGGTCCTCCTCCACAACATCCTCGCCCTCGGCGCCCACCCCGCCTACTCCCGTGCCGTCGAGAAGCTCGGCTACGACCTCTCGGAGATCGAGGAGAAGGAGGTCGACCCCGCCCTCGGCGGCGGCGGCCTCGGGCGGCTCGCGGCCTGCTTCGTGGAGTCGGCCTCCACGCTCGCCCTCCCCTTCTTCGCGTACGGCATCCGGTACGAGTACGGCATCTTCCGGCAGCGGATCAAGGACGGCTTCCAGGTCGAGGCGCCCGACAACTGGCTCCGCTACGGCAACCCGTGGGAGATCCCGCGTCCCGACTCCGTCATCCCGGTGAAGTTCTACGGCCGGACGATCACCTACCGGGACGACGCCGGGAAGCCGCGGACCGAATGGGTCGACACCGAGGACGTCTACGCCATGGCCTACGACGTGCCGGTGCTCGGCTACCGGAACGACACGGTCAACTCGCTCCGCCTCTGGTCGGCCCGCTCGACCCGCGAGTTCGACCTCGACACCTTCAACGCGGGGGACTACACCCGCGCCGTCGAGGACAAGACCCGGACGGAGAACATCTCCAAGGTCCTCTACCCGCCCGACCACGAGATGGCCGGCAAGGAGCTGCGCCTGAAGCAGCAGTTCTTCTTCGTCTCGGCCACGCTCCAGGACCTCCTCCGGCGCTTCAAGAAGCGCGACCACCGGAGCTGGGACGAGCTGCCGGACAAGGTCGCCATCCAGCTGAACGACACGCACCCGGCCGTCACCGTCCCGAGCCTGATGCGGATCCTCGTCGACGAGGAGCGCCTCGAGTGGGAGCGCGCCTGGGAGATCACGCAGGCCGTCTGCGGCTTCACGAACCACACGGTCCTCCCCGAGGCGCTCGAGACCTGGCCGAAGGAGCTCTTCGGCCGCCTCCTCCCGCGACACCTCCAGATCGTCGAGGAGATCGACCGCCGCTTTCGCGAGCAGGTCCGGCGCCGCTTCCCGGGAGACGAGGGGAAGGTGAAGCGGACGGCCGTCCTCTCGGACGACGGCGGCGGCCTCGTGAAGATGTCCCACCTCGCCATCGTCGGGAGCCACGCCGTCAACGGCGTCGCGAAGCTCCACAGCGAGATTCTCAAGCGCGACACGTTCCGCGACTTCCACGAGATCTTCCCGGGGCGTTTCCGAAACAAGACGAACGGAATCACCCCCCGCCGCTGGCTCCTGAAGTGCAACCCGGGGCTCTCGGCCCTCATCAGCGACGCCATCGGGGAGAAGTGGACGACCGACCTCGACCAGCTCGCCCGCATCCGGCCGCTGGAGGACGACGCCGCGTTCCGCGAGAGGTGGGCCGCGGTCAAGCGGGGGAACAAGGCCCGGTTCGCCGAGCTGTGCGGCCGCAACCACCACTTCCCCTTCGACCCCGACGCGATGCTCGACGTGCAGGTGAAGCGGATCCACGAGTACAAGCGGCAGGTCCTGAACGCCCTCCACGTCCTCGCGCTCCGGAAGCGGATCCACGACGGGCGCGACGCCGGGCCGCCTCGGACCGTCCTCTTCGCCGGCAAGGCAGCTCCCGGCTACGCGATGGCGAAGCTCTCCATCCGGTTCCTGAACGCGGTGGCCGACGTCGTGAACGGCGACCCGGCCCTCGCGGGGCGTCTCCGCGTCTTCTTCCTGCCGAACTACGGCGTCAGCTGCGCCGAGCGGATCTTCCCCGCCTGCGACCTCTCGGAGCAGATCTCGACCGCCGGCCTCGAGGCCTCCGGCACCGGCAACATGAAGGCGGCGCTGAACGGCGCCCTCACGATCGGAACGCTCGACGGCGCGAACATCGAGATCCGGGAGAAGGTGGGGGCCGAGAACATCTTCATCTTCGGCCACACGGCCGAGGAGATCGACGCCCTCCGCCGCGCGGGCGACGCTCCGAAGGGCTGGATCGCGAAGAACGCCGAGCTCTCCGCCGCCCTCGCCGAGATCCCGCGGCTCGAGGGGGGGCACTCCGGCCTCTTCCGTCCCCTGCTCGACGAGCTGCTCGGGCGCGACCGCTTCTTCAACTGCGCCGACTTCGGCTCGTACGTCGAGACGCAGGAGCGCGCCTCGAAGCTCTTCGGGACCGAGGCCTGGACCCGGATGTCGATCCGGAACGTCGCCGGGATGGGCTTCTTCTCGTCCGACCGGACGATCCGCGATTACGCCGAGGACATCTGGGAGGTGACCCCCGTCCCGGTCCGCTTCGAGGGATAGTTCCGGCGGCAGGCCGTCGCCCGCCTCCTCCCGGGCTCTCCGGCGCCGGTTTCCGCGCCCGCGGGGCGCTATACTCCCCGCGCTCCGTAGCGCCCCGGGGCCGAGCGCGCCAGGGTGGTGCCGCCGACCGGCACCCGCGACGGCCCATTGAAAGGACTTCCTCTTGGCCAGAACAAACTACTCGTTCGAGCGGCGCCAGCGCGACCTGGCGCGGAAGAAGAAGGCGGAAGAGAAGCTCGCGCGGAAGATCGCGAAGTCGAAGGAGAAGTCCGGAGGGGCGTCGCCGGCGCCCGCCGGGGAAGAAGCCCCCGCCCCTCCTCCGGAGTCCGAAAAGGAGGCGTAGGAGACTGCGCGTCGCCCTGACCCGCGAGGTGAGCCCTTCCCTCGCGGGGTGCGAGCTGACGCACCTGCCCCGCGTCCCCATCGACGCCGAGCGGGCCCGGGCCCAGCACGAGCGGTACGAATCCCTCCTCTCGGCCCTCGGCTGCGCCGTCGTCCGCCTCCCTTCGGCTCCCGCGCTCCCCGACGCCGTCTTCGTCGAGGACACCGCGGTCGTCCTTCCCGAGCTCGCCGTCGTCACCCGCCCGGGCGCGGCCTCGCGCCGGGCCGAGACCGCCTCGACGGCCGCGGCGCTCGCCGCGCACCGCCCTCTCGCCTTCATCGAGGAGCCCGGAACCCTCGACGGAGGCGACGTCCTCCGGACCGGGAAGACGCTCCGGGTCGGCGTCTCGGGCCGGTCCAACGCGAGCGGGATCGAGCAGCTCCGCGCCCTCCTCGCGCCGTTCGGCTATACCGTCGAGGCCATCCCCTTCTCGGGGTGCCTTCACCTCAAGTCCGCCGTGACGGAAGTCGCCCCGGACCTCCTCCTCGTCAACCCGTCGTGGGTCGACCCGTCCCGCTTCGGCGGGGCCCGATTCCTCGCGGTCGACCCGGCCGAGCCGCACGGCGCGAACGCCCTCCTCGTCGGCGAGACCGTCGTCCACCCGGAGTCGTTCCCGCGAACACGCGCCCGCCTCGAGGCCTGCGGTGTCCGCATCGAGACGATCGACGTGTCGGAGCTCCAGAAGGCCGAAGGGGCCGTCACCTGCTGCAGCCTCGTCTTCGAGGCGGCGGCAGCTGGATAGAATGATCGGACCGTGACGAGACGGCTCTCCCGGACCGCTCTGGCCCTTCTCCTTCTCGCGGGCTCCGGCCGGGCCGCCGCCGGGGGTTTCTTCGACGACGTTCCCCGGAAAGGCTACCTTCGCGACGACGTCTCTCTCGACGTCCTCGCCACCGGAGACCGGGAGACGGTCGTGGCCCGGATCCGCTACATCCGGCTCGCCCTCGATCCGGGACGTCGGGACATCGCCTGGGACGCCTGGCCCGAGCGCGAGATGCTGATGGTCGAGCGGGGAACCGGCGAGCGCCTGATCTTCGAGAAGCTGTCGCGCCTCGCCCCTCCGGCCGACCCGTCGGCGCGCCAACCCCGGGGCCGGATCGCCCTCGAGGGGGGAATGGCGGTCGAGACCTTCTTTCGCGCCGCACCCGGCGGGGCTCCGGGGAGTGGCGGCGGCCCGTCCGCCTGCGCCGCGCTGGACGCCCTCGTCCTGGCGGGCGGGCGCGAGATCCCCGTCGCGACCTCCGACCTCGACGCCCCGACCGTCCGCCTCGGGATCGGCCAGCTCCTCGAGAGCCTCCTCCCCCCGCGCGACCGGGAGGTGGTCGACGAGACGGTTCCGATCCTCTACCGGGCCCGGTCACAGGGGATCCCGATCAGTCCTCTCGTCGTCCTCGACCACCTCTACCCCGGCCGGACCTTCGCTCCGGTGGGGACGAACCTGACCTTTCGGACCTCGGCCGCGGCGCCCCTGAACCCCGCGGACGGGGCCTGGCGGACCCTGACGGAGGCTCCCGAGATGCTCCCGGGCGCCCCGCTCTTCTGAGGCGGACGGATGGCGCGCGCGGCCGCTCTCCTCGCCATGGCCCTCCTCACCCGGCCCCTCGCCGGGACGGAACCCGCCGTGACGATGCTTCTCATCGCCGACGAGGGCTCCTTCAGCGTCCCGGTCGTCCGCGCCGTCCGCGGCGAAGGCCCCGGCGCGACGATCGTGGCCGTCCTCGCCGGCCCGCGCGACCGGCTCTTCCTCCGGCGCTCCTCCCCGGAGCCGGCTGTCGTCCTCCACGAGGCGTGGATCGGACGTCCTTCCGGCGTCTCGTTTACGCGGCGGGGGCGGGATCCCGTCCTCGCCGAGGCGGGAGGACGATCCCTCCGCTTCTTCGAGGCCGACCTGCCGCGCCCCACCGTCCGGTGCTGGCTCGCCGGCCTCGTGTCGCGCTCCGACCCGAAGCTCCTCGAGGTGGCCGCCGCGATCCGGCTCCTCAAGGAGTCGTCGGGAGCGACCGCGCTCGGCGACGTCTTCTACCCGATGACGCTCCTCTGGGACGCGGGCGATCCTCCCTCGATCAGGACCAAGGGGGTCGTCACGGCCCGGAAGGGTCCGTTCACCGGGGAGCCCTGGGACCGGCTCGTCCGCGACGCCGTGGAGGAGCTGGGGAGACGCTGAGAGGCCCCGGAGGTCTCACGGGCGCCGGGCGAACTCCTCGCGCTTTCCGTCCTCGTCGGTGAAGACCAGCATCGCGCATCTCCCGTCCGGACCGGCCAGGAACTCGACCCGCACCGGGTTCTCGATCTCGGCCAGGAAGACCGTGCCGGTGAGGGGCTGGAGGAGATACGGCTTTCCAGGCTCGCGCTCGAGGCGGAGCAGCCCCCCTTCCATCCGCACCCGGACGCCGCCGTAATCGCCCGCGAGGCGCTCGAGTTCGGCGGGCGCGAGGCGGGGCGGGTGATGACGGCCTTCCGCGCGCTCGAGCGCCAGGTCGAGGCGGGCTCTCTCCGCATCGCCCGCCGCCTTCGACCGGAGCAGCTTCAGCGCGTCGACGTGCGCGACGTAGAGCGCCTCCGGCGCCGTCGTCCGGACGTCCGGGACGACGCCCGTCCCTTCCCAGTTCGTCCGGGTCGTCTGGTCGACGGGGCGCCCCATCGGCATGTAGACGCGGAAGAAGGGGGGGACGTCGAGGACGCCCCCGGCGTTCGCGCCGCCCCCCGTCGTCTCGCCGACGACCGTCGCCCGCTTCAGCACCTGGAACCTGTAGGCGAATCCTTCCGCTCCGGAGAACGTGTAGGCGCTCGTCAGGATGTACATCGGGACGTCGGCAAGCCGCCGGCCCGGAAGCCAGGGAAGCGTCCAGAAGCGCTCGGTGAAGTGGTCGCCCCGGAACTCCATGTCGAAGAGGCTCGTCGGCCTCGCGAGGAAGTAGCCGGCGAAGTAAGGCATGACGTGGGCGCTCCCGCCCCGGCAGCCGCGGACGTCGACGATCACGGCGTCGACGTTCGCGAGGAAGCCGATGGCCGCGGTGATCGTCTCGACCGAGAGATCGGGCGGCTGGAACCTCCGGACCTCGAGAAGGCCGACGTTGCCCGGAAGAACCTCCGCTCGCGGAAGGCCCCAGTTCCCCTGGCGCGCCCGGGCGCGCCAGGCGGCCCGCTCGGCCTCGGGGTCTGCCGCCTTGCCCGGTGCGGCCGGAGCCGGCTCCGGGACGCCGAAGTCGAGATGCTTGTCCTTTGTGACCGCCCGGAGATCAGCCTTGACGGCCTCGGAGAAAGCGCGCGCGTCCGTCAACCCGGAGTATCCGCCGTCCGCCAGCTTTCGTTCGATGGCCGCGGCCGCGTCCTCGGCCGTCCCGGCGACGGCATAGCGGTTCCGGAGGAGCTTCGCCAGCTCGGTGACGGCCCGCTGCTTGTCTTCGGCCGTGACCGGCTTCCCGTCCGGCGCCTCCCCGGTCACCGGCCCCGCGAGGCCGGCGAGGAGCGCCGCGAGAAGAAGCGCTCTCACGGGGAGCCTCGTGGCCGCCCCAGCCGGCGCGCCAGGACCTCGACGCCTCGCAGGGTGACGTCGGGGGGCGCCGCCGTGTAGCAGACGCGGATCTGCGTCGGATAGGGTCCGAAGCTGGGGCCGGGCGCGGCGAAGAGACCCTCGTCCGCGCACCCTTCGAGGAACGCCTCGAGCCCTCCCTCTCCGAGCGCGGGCGAGACGTCGAGGAAGAGGAACGTGCTTCCCTGGGGGGGCGGGACGCCGAGTCGGGCGGCCGCCTTCCGCCCCGTTTCCGCGTAGGAGGCCCGGGCGTGGGCCAGCCACGCCTCTCCCGCGCCGCCGAGGAGCTTCCGGGCCACGGCCTGCGACGCGGTCGGGGCGCTGTAGACGTTGTGGGTGTGGAGCTTCAGCGCCTCCTGCATCGGCGCCGCGGGCCCGGCGAGCCATCCGCACCGGTAGCCGGCCATCCCAAAGGCCTTTGAGAGGGAGTAGGCGGCGAAGGAGCGCTCGGGGGCGAGCGAGAGGCCGCTCGTGTGCGTCCCGTCGTACTGGTACTCCTCGTAGACCTCGTCGAAGAAGAGCCAGAGGTCCTCGCGCCGCGCGAGGTCGACGAGCGCCTCGAGCCACGGACGCGGAACGACCCGCCCCGTCGGGTTGCTCGGCGTGTTGACGTAGAGGCCGACCGTCCGGAGGGTCATCCGCTCCTTCACGGCGCGGACGGCCGACTCCGGGGAGTCGGCGACGCCGAAGAAGGGGACGTCCACGGGGATGGCGCCGTACGTCCGGCAGATCCCGTCGATGAGCGGCCAGTGCGGGGCCAGGAGAAGGACTTCGTCCCCCCTCTCCGCCACCGCCCCGACGGCGTTCGCGAGGCCGGCCGTCGCCCCCCCGGTGACGAAGAGCTGCGACCGCTCGAGCGGAACGCCCGTCCGGGCGCGGAGCCTCTCGAGAACGCCGTCCACCAGGGCCGGGAGCCCCTGCGGCGGCGTGTAGCGGTTCAGGCCCGGATGCTCCCGCGCGGGAAGGTCCTCCATCGCGCAGCCCGGAGGGGGCGGAAGGTAGGTGTCGCCGACGTGGAACGGGTAGACCTCGCCCCGGTGCGCCTCGAGCTTGTGGAGGAGCTTCGAGTAGACGGACCCCCGGATGCCGGCGACGGTCCCGGAGACGAGCGGCGGGCGCGGCATGCGGGAATCGTAGCTCCGGGGGAGAATCGGGCCATGGAATTCGGCATCCTCGGCCTCGAGCTCTCCGGCAAGACGACGATCTTCTCCCTCCTCACCGGCCACGCCGCCGGGGCGGCGCCCCACAAGCGGGAGGCGCACGTCGGGATCGCCCACGTCCCCGACCCGCGGCTCGACCGGCTGACGGCCATGTTCAAGCCGAAGAAGCACACGCCGGCCACCGTCCGCTTCGTCGACGTCCCCGGCGTGACGAAGGGGGGCGCGCAGAGCCTGAACCTCCCGGAGCTTCGCCAGATGGACGGCCTCGCGGTCGTCGTGAGGGGCTTCTCGTCCGACGCCGTCCCCCATCCCGAGGGGTCGGTCGACCCGGCGCGCGACCTCGAGCTGATCGAGACGGAGATGCTCCTCTCCGACCTCCAGGTCGTCACGAACCGCCTCGACCGGGTCGTGAAGGACATCATGAAGAAGAAGTCGCCCGAGCTGGAGGCGGAGAAGGAGATCCTGACCCGCTTCAAGGCGACGCTCGAGAAGGGGGACCCGCTCCGCCCCTTCGATGTCTCGGCGGAGGAACAGAAGCTGGTCCGCGGCTTCGGCCTCCTGAGCCTCAAGCCGATGCTCGTCATCCTGAACGCCGGCGAGGCGGAAGCGGGCGACCTCCCGGGGGCGATCGCCCGCGCGAAGTTCGGGAAGTGGCACGGCCAGCCGAAGGTCGGCTTCTCGGCCGTCTCGGCACCGATCGAGCAGGAGATCGCCGCCATGTCGCCCGAGGACCAGGCCGAGTTCCTGAAGGGGCTGGGCCTTCCCGACCGGGCGCTCGACCGCCTCCTCCGGGCCGCGTACGACCTCCTCGGTCTCGTCTCCTTCCTGACCGTCGGCGAGGACGAGTGCCGGGCCTGGTCCATCCCGCGCGGGACGCACGCGGTCAGGGCGGCGGGAGTCATCCACACCGACTTCGAACGGACCTTCATCCGGGCCGAGGTCGTCCCGTACGAGAAGCTGGTCGAGGCGGGCTCGATCGCCGCCTGCCGGACGCACGGCACGTTCCGGCTCGAGGGAAAGGACTACGTCGTCCAGGACGGCGACGTCATCAATTTCCGGGTCGGCGCCGCCTAGCGGGCCCGACCTCTCTCCGTCTCCGTCCCCGCGTCGGGCGTGTCGGTCAGGAAGAGTCGGAACGACCGCGGCCACTCCGAGGGGGGCGATCCGAGCGCCCGCTCGAGGGCCGGCGTCCGGAGGCGCCTCCCCGCCTCGGCGAGCCGGGCGCGCGCTTCGTCCTCCCGCCCCTCGTCGCGCGCGAGGAGCGCCTCGACGATCTTCACCGAGGGCGACGCCTGCGCCCCGGCCGGAAGGGCGCGGAGGAAGGCGCGTGCCTCGTCCCCGCGCCCCGCCACGCGGAGGCACTCCGCCGAGACGGCCCCCGTGAAGCCCGACGGGAGCTGCTCGTGGAGGAACGCCGCGAGGGGGGCGGCCCTCTCGGGGCGGCCGAGGTCGAGGTTCCGGAAGACCTGCCCGAGGAGAGCGTTGCGGAACGGCGTCGCCCAGGTCCCGGGGGGCTCGCCATCCCGCCGCGGAATCGCCGCGCCGAGGTGGGGCCACGAGAAGGGCATCGTCAGGTAGTTCACGAGGGGCGACGTCGTCGTCACCGACCCCGTCCGGAACGGGAGGCTCGGGACCGCCGCCGGGTCCTTTCCGATCCAGGGAGGGGACTCGAGCCGCCGGGCCAGGTCGTCGCGGTCGTCCGCCTTCAGCCGGTTCCAGAGGAGGAACGCGTGGAGCCGGATCTGCGCGTAGGCGGGGTCGTAGCGCGCCACGAGAGGCCGGACGATGACCGGCCCGGTCACTTTCGTCGCCGCCCGGAAGGCCTCGGGATAGGTCGCCATCTCCTCGGGTGAAACGGCCACGCCCCCCGCCGACACGACGTAGTGGAACGCGGCCGCCTCGGACTGGAGGACGCCGAGGAGGTTCACGCCGACGCCGAGCCCGGCGAGCGCCAGCCCGAGACGGCGCCGTCCGGGCGTCACCGCCGCCGCTCCCGCCGCGGCCGCGAGGAGCGGGAGGATCGGCACGAGGAGCCGCGGCCCCCAGCCGCTCATCCCGTCCCAGGACCACCAGGCCGAGAAGAGAAGGAGCGTCGCGACCGACGCAAGAGCGAGGGACACGCCTCCCCCCCGCGTCGCGGGGCGCCGGACCAGCCCCGCGAGCCCCGCGGCGGAGAGGACGAGAAGGGGAAAGAAGAGAAGAAGCCCCTTGTTCGGCCCGACGAGGAGGCGCCAGAGGCCGTCCGGGATGAAGTGGTTGAAGCCGTACCCGGCGTACGAGGAGAGGGGGCGGCCGAAGCGGACGACTTCGAAAGCGAGCCAGGCCGCGAGCGGGCCCGCGGCCCCCGCCGCCGCCGCCCCCACGAGCCCGAGGCGCCGGGCCGGAGCGGGCCTCCCCTCCCGGTCCACGACGAGCGGGAGGAGCAGGAGCGGCCCCACGAGGAGATTCACGGCCTTCCCGAGGACGGCGACCGCCGCGGCGAGGCCCGCCGCCGCCGCCAGCCACCGGGCCGCCCGCGCGTCGCCCGCCTCGTGCCGGGCCGCCGCGTGGAGCGACGACGCCGCCGCCCCCGCGAGCGCGAGCGCCTGCAGCGGCTCGGAGAAGCCGTACGAGGCGTAGGCCCAGAGGGGCGAGGCGACCGCCGTCCCGAGGACGGCGAGCCCCTCGCCGAATCGCCCCGCCCCGAGGGCGCGGGCCGTGAGTCCCGAGAGGGCCGCCGCAAAGGTGACGAGAAGGACCTGCAGGAAGACGAAGAGCGTCTGCGAGGAGTGCTCGCCGAACGCCGCCTCGAAGGGGCGCGCGGCGAGCGCCGCCGGCGTCTCGACGAGCGACTGCCCCATCGCGTAGGGCGAGACGGCGTCCCCCGCCGGGCGCGGGACGCTGAAGATCTGCCCGCGCGAGATCCCGATCTCCCCGAACGTCGCGATCGAGACGGCCGTGTCGAGCATCTGCTGCTCGTCAGAGACCGTCCCGAAGGTCTTCTCCTCGGCCGTCCCGGCCACGACGAGGAAGGCGATCCCCGTCACGGCGAGGAGGAAACGGTTCCGGGGGGAGAGAGAGCGCGGCGGCGGGGCCGCCCCCGTCCCTAGCCGCTTCCTTCCCATCCGGAGAGGACCCGCGCCACGGCCCCGCCGGGGGTCGTCTCGACGACGAAGTGCTCCATCGGGTCGCGGATGAAACGCTCGTCGGACATCCGCGAGACGGCGAGGAGGAGCGGATCCCAGAAGCCCGAGGCGTTGAAGAGGACGACGGGCCGCGCATGGTGCCCGAGCTGGCGCCACGTCACGATCTCGAAGAACTCGTCCAGCGTTCCGAAGCCCCCCGGGAGGGCGATGAAGCCGGCCGCCGCGTCGGCGATCCGCTGCTTCCGCTCGTGCATCGTCGCGACGACGTCGAGGCGCGTGCAGCCCGGGTGGGCCAGCTCCTTCTTCTCGAGTCCCGCCGGGATGACGCCCCAGACGGGAGCCCCCTCCTCGAGGGCCGCGTCGGCGAGCGCCCCCATCAGGCCGACCCGCCCGCCGCCGAAGACGAGCCCCGCCCCCGCGCGCGCGATGGCCCGCCCGACGGCCGCCGCGTCCTCGGCGTGCCGCGTCGACGTGCCGGAGTGCGACCCGCAGAACACCGCGACGAGAGGGCGGTCGAAGAGACGGGTGGGCATCGCCGCGATCATGCCCGAAAGGCCCCGGCGCTGCTAACGTGGGAGCGTGATCGCCCCGGACCCGGCCCGCCTCCGCCTTGCCGAGGCCCTCCGCCGCCACGTCCCGGCCGACCCGGCCGAGGCGCGGGACCGCGACCGCATCCTCGACCTCGTCGAGCGCGAGCCCGCCTGCTTCTCGCGGACGACGTGGGACCCGGGACACGTCACCGGGAGCGCCTTCATCGTCCGCGCCGACACCGGGCAGGTCCTCCTCCACCACCACCGCCGGCTCGACGCCTGGCTCCAGATGGGAGGGCACGACGACGGAGAGCACGACCCGGCGGCGACGGCGCTCCGGGAGGGGGCCGAGGAGTCGGGCCTTTCCGACCTCGCCTTCCTCGTCCCCGGGATCCTCGACCTCGACCTCCACCCGATCCCGGCGCGGCCCGGCCAGCCCGCTCACCTCCACCACGACGTCCGGTACGTCCTCGTCACCCGCACCCCGGACGCCATCGCCCGCGACGCGAACGAGTCCCTCGACCTCCGCTGGTTCTCGCTCGGGGAGGCCGGGCGGACCATGGCCGAGCCGGGGGCGGCGCGCGCCCTGCGCCGCATCGAAAATGTTCTACGATCCCGCCCGAATCCATGAGCGACTCGTCGCAGCCGAAACCTCCGGGGGAGGCTCCCGCCGGCTTCCTTCCCCTCCTCCGCACCTTCCCGCGCGTCTTCTGGGTCGCCAACGTGATGGAGCTCTTCGAGCGCGCGGCGTACTACGGGCTGAACTCGGTGCTGGCGGTCTACCTCACGGCGGAGGCCTCCAAGGGAGGGCTCGGCTTCACCGAGTCCTCGGTCGGGTTCCTCCAGAGCCTCATCTACGCCTGCAACTACGTCGTCCCCATCCTCGGCGGCGCGCTCGCCGACCGCTACGGCTACCGCCGCATGCTCCTCGTCGCCTTCTCGTGCCTCTCGGTGGGCTACTTCGCCAGCGGGCACATGTCGGCCTACGGGGCGGTCTTCGCCTCCCTCCTCCTGATGGCCGCCGGGGGCGGGCTCTTCAAGCCGATCATCTCGGGGACGATCGCGCGGACGACGAACGAGTCGAACTCGGGCTTCGGGTTCGGCATCTACTACTGGATGATCAACCTCGGCGCGTTCCTCGCGCCCCTCGCCGTCTCCCTCCTCCGGGGCTTCTCGTGGCGCTGGGTCTTCCTCGCCTCCTCGGCCTACTGCGCCCTGATGCTCCTTCCGACGCTCTTCGCCTACCGCGAACCGCCGCGCCCCGCGAACACGAAGAGCCTCTCGGAAGTGGCTCGGAGCGCCGCGATGGTGCTCGGCGACGCCCGGTTCATGCTCCTGATCGTCGTCTACTCGATCTTCTGGATCCTCTATTTCCAGAACTTCGGGTCGGTCCTCTGGTTCCTCCGCGACTTCATCGACCCGGCGCCCGCCAACCGGCTCTTCGCCGCGGCGGGGCTCCCCTTCCGCTTCGACGCCGAGTTCGTCACGGTGGTCAACGCCGGGACGATCATCCTCCTGCAGGTCCTCGTCAGCCGGATCGTCAAGGACTGGAAGCCCGTCCGGACCATGGTCGCGGGGATCGCCATCGGCGCCCTCGGCTTCCTCTGCCTCGCGTTCGCCCGGGACGTCTGGGTCTTCATCCTCGGGATCGCCGTCTTCTCCATCGGCGAGATGACGGCGCACCCGAAGTACTACAGCTACGTCGGGCTCGTCGCCGAAGAGGACAAGAAGGCCGTCTTCATGGGCTACGCCTTCCTCTACGGCGTCTTCGGGAGCCTCATCGGCTCCTC
>Ga0079037_100000758_pt1 | contig 15502 bp, 7 predicted proteins | sample Mud3Dept4metaG_FD_71479 | JGI IMG/M metagenome (GOLD analysis project Ga0079037, IMG submission 71479) | Freshwater wetland microbial communities from Ohio, USA, analyzing the effect of biotic and abiotic controls - Mud 3 Core 4 Depth 4 metaG | ecosystem: Environmental > Aquatic > Freshwater >... | reverse complement strand
AACTGATGCTGCAGAATGGTCAGGTCTCTCAAAAGATGTCAATGTAAGTTTTGCAAGTGATAATATAAGGTACCCGAAAGAAAAAGTTCCTGGTGAATTAAAACAAAAGATATGGGAGGTTTCTGCCTGGAAGGGAGAAAAAGTTCATACACAGATACTGGTATGGACCAAAAGGGAAATAACCCAAGTAAGTATCCAAACGCACGATCTTGTTAATAAAAATGGAGGTTTGATTAAAAGCGAAAATATAAAACCGGGTTTTGTACGGTATGTAATGACTGATGAATTTGGCCGTGGATGTGGTACCCGCAAGACTACCGAATATGATTCCTCCCTGGTGGAAGATCCGATAGATATAATTGATGTAATTCCTGTTAAGGCAAATACAACACAGCCGGTGTGGTTAAGCATCCGGGTTCCTGGTGATATTCCTGCCGGAAAGTATAACGGGTCGATAACAATTAATGCATCACGCGAGTATAATTTAAAAATATCTTTAAACGTGCTGGATCATCAGCTGCCTCCTCCAGATCAGTGGAAATATGATTTTGATCTCTGGCAAAGTGCGGCTGCAATTGCGAAAGTTCATGATGTTCCCCTCTGGAGTGATGAACATTTCGAGCTTATGATCCCGTACTTTAAGATGCTGGCTCAGGCAGGTCAGAAACCTATTACTGCCAATATTATTGACCAGCCCTGGGGGAAAGGTCATGTATATCATGACGATCCGACACTTATTTACTGGACAAAAAGAAAAGACGGCAGATGGTCATACGACTACCGGCTGTTTGACCGGTATATATCTACATTGATGAAGTGCGGAATAGATCAGCGTATCAACTGTTATACAATGGTGACCTGGGATCTCTCATTCATTTATTTTGATGAATCGCTGGGCAGAGTCGATACAATTAAAAATGCCAATCCGGGTTCGAAGGAATACAATGATTTCTGGACCCCTATGTTAACTGACTTTACAAAACATCTGAAAGAAAAAGGATGGTTTGCAAAAACAGCTATTGCAATGGATGAAAGAGAGATAGAAGCAATGAAAGCTGTCTTCAGTTTGCTCAGGCAAATTGATCCTGAATGGAAAGTCGCACTGGCAGGCGATTATCATCCGGAAATTGTAAGAGATGTTTATGATTATTGCCTGAATATCGGGCAGACTTTTCCTCAAAGAGAGCTGGAACGACGTAAAAAACAGGGTAAACCCAGCACTTACTACACAGCTTGCGGGACCGATATCCCCAATGCATTTACCTATTCCTTTCCGGCAGAAAATGTATGGATCAGCTGGTATGCTGCCTCAGCAGGATTTACCGGTTACCTGCGGTGGGCGTATAATAACTGGGTTAAGGACCCGCTTCTCGATTCCCGTTTTCGCACATGGCCGGCCGGAGATCTGTACCAGATATATCCCGGGCCAAGGACATCAATAAGATTTGAAAAATTCATTGAAGGAATACAGGATTTTGAAAAGATCAGGATTCTGCGTGAACAGTTTACCAGGGAAGGAAATGTTCAGGACAATGACGAGTTATATGATATTTTATGTCCTTTCAACCTTAACAGGATTAAAGACGTAAATACTGCGGAAATAGTAACCCGGGCAAAAACCAGATTGAATAAATTATAAAAAATGATACATAAGTTATGAATGAGAACAGAATTTTTCGGAACCTGTTGCTGCTGGCTCTCATAAACCTGCAATGGGTAAATGGTAATTCTCCTGCAGTTGAAAGACCAATCATTTTCCCAATACCGTATGAAGTCCAGATTAAACAGGGGAATTTCACTATTGATAATTCTACATTTATCCTCCTGCCTGAAAAAGCAGGTAAAACAGATAATTTCCTGGCCAACCTTCTTTTTGCTGAATTTTCTGACAAATACGAGCAACCTGTATGGATTAAAAGAAAATCAGCATTTACCGATCAGGATAAAATTATCTTGATTGGCGATTTATCAAACCCTCTTGTAAAAAAATATTGTAAGGATAAAGGTCTTGTAAATACATTAAAAGAACTGGGCGATGAAGGTTATTTATTATCAGTTACAGGGAACCAGGTCATTGTTGCGGCAAACACTAAAAACGGAGCTATATTCGGTCTTGAATCATTGCGTCAGATCATTTCCGGCGAAGGAGGAAAACTGGTAATACCTCAGGTTCTTGTAAAAGACAAACCCCGTTATCCCTTCAGGGGGATTAAATTATATCTGCCCGGAAGAGAGAATATTACCTTCTTCAAGAGATTCGTTAAAGACTTTGTAGCCCTTTATAAATTCAACAAGATCATCCTTGAGCTGAATGCTAATATGCGCCTTGAACGACATCCTGAACTGAATGTAGGAGCCGTTCAGTTTGCAAGACATCTGAATTTCAGCAGGCTCGACAGACCGCCGGGGGTGCATAAAGAATATCAGAATTCCTCTCATCATGATAATGCTGATGGCGGGATTCTTGAAAAAGCAGAAGTGGCTGATATTGTGAATTATATCAGGCAGTTCAATATTGAAGTCATACCTGAGCTGCCATCTCTGACACATTCATATTATTTACTTTGGGGCCATAGAGAACTGGCAGAAAACCTGGCTCAGCCGTACCCCGATACATATTGTCCTTTAAAACCGGAGAGCTACAAGATATTTTTCGATGTACTCGATGAATATATCGACGTCATTCATCCATCAATAATTCATGTCGGACATGATGAATGGAGAATGGAAAAAGATCTTTGCGAACTGTGCCGTGGAAAAGATTACGGGGAACTTTTTGCTGCTGACGTTACAAAAATCCACGACTATCTTGCAAAAAAAGGAATCAGAATAGCCATCTGGGGTGATCATCTCCTGGAATCGGTCACTGAGAAAGAGTTTCAGACATGGAAATCCTCGACAGGGTACCAGTATAAGATTCCTGGTGCCTTACGGCCGGAACAGGTCTTGAAATTAATACCAAAAGACATTCTCGTTTTTAACTGGTTCTGGGATGAGGTTGCAAATGACAAACAGGTTTCCGATTTTGGATTTCAGCAGGTTTATGGCAACTTCCGTGCCGACATTAATGATTGGGGAGAACGGACAGGCATTAAAGGTGTACTGGGCGGAGCACCATCATCCTGGGCTGCAACAACAGAAAAAAACTTCGGGAAAGATCAGCTGATTGATTTCCTTGGCTGCTCGAACCTGTTATGGTCTGAAGATTATCTTACATTTGATAAGCTTGCATTTATAACAGAGCCTCTTGTAAGCGAAATAAATTACAGGTTCAGCGGTATTTTGCTGCCAGGTGATGCAGGCAGTAAAATAACAACTCTTGATATTTCACCGGCATTTAATTCTTCTCTTTCTGAAGGATTAGACAGCCTTAGAAGCAGCGGCCTCATTTCCGGTCAGGTCAAATCAGGCAACAGGATTTTTGATCTTGCTTCACCAGCTGCCGGTGGAATGAAAGCGGTTATTGCAGCTACGCAGAAAGAAAAAACCAAACCGGTTTCATCGCAGGGAATCCGCATAAACAAGGATGTCAACAGCATATTATTCCTGCATGCCTGTGCAAAAGAAGCCCTGAACAGGAAAGCATACAGCACAATCTGTAATTTTGATGAGACAGCTGATCTCCTGGGCTGGTATGAAGTTGTCTACGAAGATGGTTTCGTTGAGACCATTCCTTTACGGTACGGATTAAATATTCTTGACTGGGGATGGCATCAGAGAATTACCGGATCGGAAAAACCGAAAGCAAAATACAGCCAGAACCAGTATGCTTATAATGCATCAGCAATATCATGCTCAGATGATGATGCAAATCCTGTAACATTTTTTGCATATGAATGGGTAAATCCAAGGTTCGGAAAGCAGATCAGAGAGGTAACTCTTAAATCTGTGAATTATGGCAGGAATAATGAAAATGCTGTAATTCTTCTGGGAATTTCAATTGCGGAAAACACAAAAGCAGAAGAAGCTAAAGGAACTGAAAGAAACTGAAACGAATTTCAGCCATACAAAACATTCTAATTGATAATTACTTATACCTGTACCAATGAAAAACAATAGATCAGTAAATACATTAAAATGTAGGCTAATTATTCTTTTTTTCATTCCCCTGTTATTTGCAGTTACGTCATGCCGGCAAGGGAATCAGGAAACAAAAGGAGTTGAAGAATCCGGGAAGGATGACAAAGCAGTTTCATCTGTCAAAGTCTCATCCGTAAAAGAAAACTATAATCCTAAATACTGGCTTTCGGGAATCTATGCAGATAACAGGAGAGAAGAAGAAAGAACAGAAAACGATGTGATATCGGCTATTGAAGATGTATATAATAAAGGCTGGAACGGAGTCATGTTCTGGGGAGCCGACAGGGACGGATCGAAAATGAATTACTTTTTCAAATCTCCATCTCTCGAAAAGCAGGAATGGGCGGTTTTTAAAGAAGACGGACTCACTCCGCTTCTGAGAGCTGCTCATAAGAAAGGCCTGGGTGTAATGGTCAATATTGAAGGAGTAAATCCCTATCACTGGCAAAAAAATCATTGGACGATAGAAAACATAAAGGCAGTAGCAAGCGATCTCGCTGCCGACAGTGTCGATGTGGTCTTTGAAGAGTGCTTTGAGGTAAGACCGGAAATTTTCTTGTCCCTTGCAAGAGAGCTTAAAAGCAAAAAAGTAGATTATATTTCCGGGACAGATCCATCAATTTTAAGGGAGGCAAGCTTTGCCGCTCTGTGGCCCGAATCGGGTACAGTTAATATTTACAATTATTACCTGAAACGCGATAAGATTTTTGGTATTGCGACCCTGACACAGAACGGATCCCTTGGTTACGGATGGGCAAAATACTGGGGTCACCCGACATCACTTATGTCGCCGATGAACCGTAACTGGGGTATAGCAGGTGAATATTCACCTGCCGTTCTGCCGTACCTGTGCATGATCAGGGCGCTTCAGTTCAGGGTTGATAATTTCATTTTTTTCGGAGGGCTGAATACATTCGATCCTCTTAAAACACAAGCCTGGATCAGCGAATATGTCAATAAACAGGAAAATGACAGACCTGTTTTTAATATTGTCGTCCTTCTGAAAAAACAAGCTGATTTTATAGGAAATGAAACCGGAAATCCGGCCTGGAATCGTCTGTTCAATTCAGGTGATGCTATTACTTCAGGAGCGATGAACGCCGGTTATAATGTTATCGTCAGCGATAAGCCAATTCCTGCAGATGCTTACTGGATATATGCCAGCGGAGGGAAAGAGGATCTTCCTTCTGAGGTTGTCGATCTGTTTAAGACTGATAAACCGGTCTTCATTCAATGCGGGAGTACTATCCCAAGTGGATCATCAATAACCCCGGGATGGAAGAGTGCACTTGAAAAGTGCGGTGTGGATGCATCAAAACCATTCAGATCAGGAAGGGGAGGCGCAGATGAGGAAGAGGCTTCACTTACTGAGGATCAGGAACAGGAAATCCCATATACAGGATATTATAAGGATGTTTACCTGAGATTTACGGGTGCAGATGTACATCGGGGAGTTGACCTTCGCTCAGGTACCGTAATACCTGAAGAAGCTATCAGCGGAACCAGTTACTGCATTCCAAATAAAACATATGGAAGAGGTCCCTATATTTTAGGAAAAGATAGAAAATATGTGGTTACGGCGACCTCTCTCAGCTGGGAGGTTGCTTATCCTATTTCCGACCTTCTTGCTGGCTGCGGGATATTGCCCTCATCAAACGTCTGGGGAATAGCCGGGAGGAATGTGACAGCACTTCTGGCAATCGAAACAACAGAGCTTAAGGTTAACATTCCGAATCTCGAAGACGGATCGAAAATTCATGTAGTTGTCTGGGACAGCAGGAAGAATAAGAAATCAGACGAGACGGTTATCTATAAAGCTCCGTTCCAAAAAATGCTTATGGAATATGATTTAATACTTATTGACAGGGTTGATTAATTTGTTTCTTAACTTTTTTCAGAAAATATTTCAGATATGGAATTAAAAGCTCAAAAACCTGCAACCACCGACAGACTGATGTGTGTAGATGCTCTCAGGGGATTTGATATGCTATGGATAATTGGTGGTGCCGAAGTACTTATTTCACTATGCAAAGCATCAGGGATAGGATTTCTCAGCAATATGGAAGTCAATTTTGATCACAGTTGGGGACAGTTTCATTTCTATGATTTGATTATGCCATTGTTTCTCTTTATTGTCGGAGTTGTAATGCCTATTTCATTTGGTAACCGTCTTCGCCGCGGCTCGACTAAAAAACAGTTGTACCTGCATGTAATTAAAAGAGTTATAGTTCTTTATATATTAGGCCTGATAGCATCAGGACATCTCCTTACATTCGATACCACAAAAATACATTTATGGACAGACACTCTTCATGCTATTGCAGTCGGTTACCTGGTAAGTTCAATTCTGATACTTGAAGCAAACAGAAAATGGCAGATTGGGATCACGGCATTCCTTCTGATCGCCTACTGGATAGTGATGGCAACAATTCCTGTACCAGGTCACGGAGCAGGTATTTACGAACGTGATGTAAACCTGGCCCTGTATGTCGATAATGCAGTGCTGGGTCACTGGCAGGAGGGAGGCGGCTGGACATATATCATTACAAACATGACCTTTATATGTTCAGTGATGCTGGGCGTTTTTGCAGGGCAGATACTGGTGTCGGAACAAAAACAAATGAAGAAAGCCGGATTACTGGCACTGATAGGAGTATGTTGTATTATCGTAGGTAAAGTATGGGGAATATGGTTCCCGATAATTCATCATCTTTGGACGAGCACACTGGTTCTGTTTGCCGGTGGACTTAGCTTCTTACTTTTATCCCTTTTCTACCTGGTAATTGATGTCTGGGGTTATAAGAAATGGGCATTTTTCTTTGTTGTGATAGGTATGAATGCGATAGCAGTTTATGTCGCAACACATCTGTTTGATTTTACGAAAATCGGTAATGTCTTTGTCGGAGGATTGCTGAAACACCTGGGACCATGGGCAGATTTTGTTGAAGCTTCTGCAGCCCTGGCAGTAATCTGGGGAATTCTTTACTATATGTACCGTAATAAAACCTTTATTAAGATATAACCGGTTACATAATGGTAATTGACAAGAATTCTTAATTACAGATAAAAAAGAATTCTGACAATTTACCTTAGGAATATAATTATGTTCAGGGAATTGAACTTCATATTAGCTTTATTCCTGATTGTTTCAGGAGCTGTCTTAAGCTGTGGAAGAGCTGAAAACAAGGATATTACAACTTCCGGTGAAATTCAAAATGTTAATGTCAAGCCCTTCCGTGTTCTTTTGATCATCGGAGATCAATGGACTGATCCTCAGAGCTATGCAATTGACGGAAGACGTGTTAAAAATGAAGATTTCCTTGACGTAGTTAACATGCTTAAGGTTTGGGGAGTACCATTTGATATCCTTCGGCTGGACCAGCAACGACTTCAGATAAACCGCTTTCTTGATGGTGAAGCTAAACCCAATTACGGATGCATAATATGGATGGCAGATCCTGCAAAACTTACCGGTTACTCTGCCAACTACGAGACACTGAAGAGAGCTGTAAATGAATATGGCATAAGCATCATCGGTCTGTTTGATTATATCAGAACGGATCAGGTTGCTGGACTTATTGGTATCAATCTGCAGGTTGGTACAAAGGTTAAACCTTACAATAACACCCATAAATTCGTTATATCTGGCGATCATTTTATAACTGCAGATGCAGAAAATATATCATTGCCTGATAAAAAACAGCTTGCCGATACAAATCTTGCAGGCAGGAATTATGAAGAAAATATTTCATCTGAAAATCTTGTAAACTGTACTGTGAATGAATCTGCAAGAGTGCTGGCAAGAATCGGCAATTCCCCGCAGATAGTTGTTAAGGATATTAATGATGACATAAAAGCAGTATGGATTGGCGGCGGCAGGGACTGGTTCCGTAAATATCCGGTGATGAGGAAAATTTTCAGGAAGTCACTTGTCTATTCAATGGGATATGGTCTTTTTAATGATGATTTTGAAAATGGATTCATCTTTATAATGGATGACATTGGTGCTGCTGATCATTCCTGGCTGCTCAGGTGGCATTATCCAACTCCTCCGAAAGATACACTTATAAAGTATCTCATTGAGCCTTTGGAAAAGCATGGATTTATGATGGTTCAATGCATTACGTCAGGGTTCCTTGATCTTGATAAAAAAATGATTGTTGTGCCCTGGACGGTAAAACCATTCAGGGATATATATGGCAACTGGCAGGACTACGGATCTTCCAAGAAAGGGCTTGACGAAGGAATTAAGCGAGGAGTATTTGAGATCCAGCATGATCGTGCCTGGTCGCACATGAACTGGGACCTTGAATCACCGCCGGGACCAATCTGGAACGGTCCTATTGATGGTCAAAAGGATAATTACGACTGGTACAATGAAGTGAGTGATGTTACCCGCGAAAATATTCAGGTACCCTCTAATGATCTTCTTTTTCTTTATAAGTCAGGCATAGATGCTGTTAAAAAAGCTTTTGGCGTCACACCCATTGATGCGGAAATATATCCCGGCTCTGATCTGGGTGAAGGTACACATGCGGGAGATGATAATGGAAGAATTGCTGCCATTGCCGGTTTAGGTGTTGGACGGGATTCTTATGTCGGGATCGATCATACAATTGAGTTTAGGATGATGCTTCCAGAGCAGTTTACCTGTCACGATCTTGACCTCACTATCAGGACTGATAATCCTGCGGATCAGATGGGTGAATGGTCTGATTGCTGGCCAAGGCTTGAAGCCCTGACAACAGAACAGCTTCTTGCTGCGAAAATTGCCGGTGTCAGAAGCGTTAATCTTCATAACGTGGAGTGGATCGAATCCAGAAAGGAAAAGCACTGGATGGGTTACAATGAGATGTGCGCCTATCTGCACGCTGAAATAACAAACACGGATGGCGATGGACTAAACCTTTATTATGACGATCACTACTGCGCTTATTTTGAGAAGAATCCTTCATACTGGACTCTGGAACTATCTGACAGTTTCAGAAAAAAAACTGGAGGGGATTCAAGGGTATCAATAGACGGAAAAACCATTGATGCAGTTCTCGGACCAGAACAGAAAGTGGAGATTCCGGCAGGAACAGGTACGCATATTATAAAGCTCTTTGTAAAAATTAAATAATTTATTTGGCAAACGATATTTTGTGTTATGGACCTAAAAACAACCAACATGTTCAATAGATCAGTTTTAATAATCTCATTTGTTCTGCTGATTCTGGCAGGAATAATGAGCTGTTCGCAGACCGATAAGAAGCCTTCATCAGCTTCCGGTCCGAAGGAGAAAGCTCTTAATATAAATGTAAAGCCTTTCCGTGTTCTTGTGATCATCGGAGATCAGTGGACTGACCCTATGAGTTATAATATTGATCCGACAAGGGTAAAGGATGAAGATTTCCTCGATGTGGTGACCATGCTTAAAATCTGGGGAGTTCCCTTCGATATTCTCAGACTGGACGAACAAAGACTTCAGATCAACCGTTTTCTTGACGGATTGGCAAAAGCTAATTATGGCTGCATGATCTGGATGGCTGATCCGGATAAATTACAGGGATATTCGGCAAATTATAAAACCCTTGAAAGGGCGGTAAATGAATATGGCATCAGCCTGATCGCCCTGACTGATTATATTAAAACAGATGCAGTTGCCGGTCTTATTGGAATTGATTTTAACGAAATCAGCAAGTTAGAGTTAGACGGAAAAAATAAGAAATTCACCATAACCGGTGACCATTTCATTACCTCTCAGGTAGCTGGTCTGTCTTTACCGGATAATAAACAGCTGGCCGGTTCAAGTATACCCGAAGCAAACGGGATAACTGTGGAAAATACTAAAGCACAGGATGATATGAGTACAATTAACATGGTTAACTGTACCGTAACCGGATCAGCTGAAGTGCTTGGGAAAATAGGAGAAATACCTCAGTTGGTTGTCCGAGATATAAATAATGATACTAAGGCAATCTGGATTGGAGGCGGACACGACTGGTTCCGCAAATATCCGGCAATGAGAAAAATCTTCAGGAAAGCTCTGGTTTATTCAATTGGTTATGGCGTATTTAATGATAATTTCGAAAACGGATTCATTTGCATAATGGATGATGTTGGCTGTGCAGAACATACTTACAGCCTGACGTGGCATTATCCAACCCCTCCAAAAGATACTCTTATAAAATTTCTCATAGAACCTCTTGAGAAATACGGATTTATGATGGTTCAGAATATAACACCGGGTTATGCAAATCCTGAAACAAAGATGATAGAATCACCATGGACAATCCCTCCGTTCAAAGATATTTTTGGCAACTGGCAGGATTTCAGATCAACAAAAGAGGGACTTGATGAAGGTCTCAGAAGAGGTGTATTTGAGATTCAGCCTCACAGAGCCTGGTCGCACATGAACTGGGATCTCGAATCACCTCCCGGACCATTTTGGGGAAGTCCTGACGGAGAAATGAGAAAGACCGACTGGTATAACGAGGTAGTTGATGTAAGACGAGACTATGCTCCGGTACCTTCAAACGATCTGCTCTTTATTTATAAGATGGGAATAGATGCAGTTAAGAAAGCATTTGGAGTAGTTCCACTGGCTGCAGAAGTGCGTCCGGGTGCAGAACTGAGGGAAGGAAAACCCGGCGGTTTTGATAATGGCAGGATTGCTGCAATTGCAGGTTTGGGTGTGAGCCGTGAATGCTATGTCGGATTTGACCATACCATTGAATTCAGGATGATGATGCCTGATCAGTTTACATTTCATGACCTCGACCTTAATGCACAAACCAATTATCCGGCCGACGAGACAGAAGCAGGCTGGGATAAACTTCTGAAATTGTCGACTGAGCAACTGATGGCTTCTAAAATTGCTGGTGGCAGAAGACTTAATATTCATGATAACCAGGACTGGATCGAGTCAAGAAAAGATAAATACTGGATGGGTTTTAATGAAACATGTGCTTATCTCCATTCAGGTATTTCAGATTCCGGGGAAGGAGGTTTCAAACTGAAATTCGATTATGATGACCATTATTGTAAACATTTTGAAAAGAAACTGTCAGTATGGACTCTCGAGTTGTCAGATAATTTCAGGCAGAATTTTGGAAACGGAGCGTCAGTTTATATCGACGGAAAACCAATGATGGGTCTCAGATCAAACCAGAAAATCACGATACCCGCCGGACTTGGAATCCACAGTGTAGAAATCTTTTTAGATAATAAAACTAATTGAAATGGATACTGCTTCAAAAAATCATTCAAGACTTTTAAGCCTGGCTTCATGTTTTATTATTCTGGTTCTGGCCAGCGGTTCACTTACAACGGCTCAACCTTTTAAACTATTCGGAGTCAGCGATTTGTCGACAATCTTTGAAGATGGCTTCAGATTGCCGCCAACAAATGATACAATTATAATTTTCGGTATTCGTGGTGAAATAATTTCAGGACAATTTGTTATTCTGGCCTTTAATAACCTGAGTAATGTGACAGTAACAGTTAGTTCATTTAAGAATCAGGTTACAGGTAACACATTTCCTGTTGAGAATGTAGCATGGAATTTTGTCGGAGCAATTCCGCTTACTACTAATGCCCCGAATCAACCGAAGGAAGCACTGACAAGAGTGGCACCGGCCAGATTCCCTGATTATCTCATGACAGAGAGGCAGATTAATGTCAGAAAGGGAGTGCATCAGCCTGTTTGGCTGACAATAACTATTCCTGAAAATGCTGAACAGGGAACTTATTCAGGGACCGCTGTTGTCAGAAATCTTCAGATAGAAAAATCAATTCCTGTTTGCCTGATTATCTATCCCTTCAGTCTTCCCTCTGAAAGACATCTGAAAATAACCGAATGGTTCAATACAAGATGGTTTGAAAAGTTACATGGGATACAGGGCGAGTATTCCGATGATTGGTTCGCAATGCTCAGGAAATATGCAGATAATATGGTGGCTCACCGGCAGAATGTTTTCGAAGTTTCAATGAGAAGTATTGTTATAAGCAAACTAAAAACAGGAGAATTGGAATTTGATTACTCTCTCTTTGATAAAATTGTCCAGATTTTTCTTGATACAAAAAAAATGGATTTTATCGAAACCGGATTTATAACAAAATTTGGAGAAGGAGACTGGAACAGTACTCAGATTTTGCTACAGGATTTTAATGTCAAAGATCAGGAAACAGGTGAAAATATTGTTGTACCCGGTAAGGAAGTTATTCCTTTCCTGTTGCCGGCATTTGAAGATCACCTTCGACAAAAAGGCTGGCTTGACAAAACTTTATTTCATATAAAGGATGAACCATCAGTCTTTAATGCCATATCTTACCATGATATTTCCGCACTTATCCACAAGTACATCCCTGATTTGAAACGAATCGATGCAATCGAAACATCTTATGTTTCTGATTACCTTGAAGTGGCTGTACCTCAGATAGATCATCTGGCCACATGGTATGACGACTTCCTAAAAGCAGCCAAAAATGGTATGGAACTCTGGATTTACAGTGTTGGTATTTACCAGGCAACCTCCTTCCCTAACAAAACTATCGATGTTCCCGTAATTGATAACAGGATAATGCACTGGGTGAACTACAAATACGACCTGACAGGTTATTTGCACTGGGGATGGAATCAATGGACAGAGAATCCTTATCAGGAAGTTGGCGAGCATATTGGTGATGGTTGGCATGTGTATCCCGTAAAAGGCGGGGTACTCAATTCGCTCCGTTGGGAACAGATGCGCAACGGAATACAGGATTATGAATATCTACATCTACTGGAAGAAAAGATCTGTGTACTAAAAGATTCACTGGGATCAGTATTTAGCTGGATCGATCCGAAAAGGCGCAGTAAAGAGATTGCAGGCAGGATTGTTCAGAGTCTTGCAAATCAGACTAATGATCCAGAAATCCTGTACGATGCTAAAATGGAAATAATCAATGAGTTAATAGATTTTGACAAATCCCCGGGACTCTATGTTCAGGTAAATCCCGAAGAGAATACTTTATTGAAAAACGGTTCAACAGTTGAAATATTTGGCTGGGCTGAACGCGGAACCAGGATTTTTATTAATGACGACGAGTTACCTGTCAGCAATCAGGGTCTCTTTCTTGGTATTTCAGATCTCACCTCAATACGTCATTCGATTAAAGTGAAAGCAGTTAAGGACAATAAAACTAAAGAAATAACGCGAAATTTTGTTGTTGAATATTAAAAAAATCTCTATTGATTAATGACAAGTGTAGATACTTAATTACATTAATAATAACCTTAAAATGAATAATAATGGAAGGAAACAACATGACTAATCTATTTCGGAAATCTATTCCTGGTTTTATTGTTTTATTATTGATCATGACCGGTTGTGCAGATAAGTCTGGTGACAAAAATCCTGCACCTGAAATAGTGGTTTCAGATGCTGTTTATAACCTGGCTCCTACCCCTCCAATGGGCTGGAATAGCTGGAACGGGCTGGGTAAGAAAGCTAGTGAAGAGTCTATTAAATCAATTGCTGATGCATTTATAAGCTCAGGACTCAAGGATGCAGGATATATATACCTTGTAATAGACGATTACTGGCATGGGGGTAGGGACAGCGTCAGTGGTTTGCTTTACCCTGACCCACAAAGGTTTCCATCAGGTATGAAGGCACTTGCAGATTATGTCCACAGTAAAGGATTAAAATTTGGTATTTATTCTGATGCAGGAACTCAGACCTGTGGAGAACAGCCTGGCAGTTTTGGTTTTGAAGAAAAAGATGCAAAATTATTTGCTGAGTGGGGAGTAGATTATCTCAAATATGATTACTGCTTTTGTCCAGACTTTGCATCAGAAAACAATGACTATATGATGGCAATTGCAAGGTATAAGGCAATGGGTGATGCCCTTAAAGCAACAGGTCGTCCGATAGTATACAGCATCTGTGAATGGGGTCCCCGCTCTCCATGGCTCTGGGGTAAAGATGTTGGAGGCCATCTGTGGCGAACCTCTTATGATGTGCACGATTTCTGGGATAAACCAAGAAACGACATCAGCCCTATCGGAATACTTACTTCAATAGATGTTGATGCCAATCTTGAACGATTCGCAGGTCCTGGCGGCTGGAATGATCCGGATATGCTCGTTGTAGGTCTGAAAAACAAGGGAAACGTTAAAGGAGGAGGATGTAATGAAATAGAATACCGCACACAGATGAGCATGTGGTGCATGCTTGCTGCACCGTTAATGATCGGTTGTGATATCCGCAATATGGATGAGACAACAAAAAGTATATTGATGAACAAAGATATCATTGCCATTGACCAGGATCCGGTTGGAAAACAGGGATTCAGGGTTTACAGACATGATGGTCTTGAGGCATTTAAAAAACCTCTTTCCGGGGACCGGGTAGCTATTGCATTTCTGAACCGCAATTCGACTATAAAAAAAATAATAGTGTCCAATAAGGAACTGGAATTAGATCCGGAAGCAAAATTTGCGGTTTATGATGTCTGGAAACATACTGAAAGCAAACAAATACCTGGTTTTTTGTCAGCAAACCTGAAACCGCATGAATGCCAGGTATATGTGCTTACTCCTAATGGACAAAAATAAGATGACAAAAAAAGAGAGAGTAAAAACTGCAATGGCACACAAAGAAACAGATATTGTGCCTTATCAGATGGATTTTCTCTCTGCTGCCGAAAAGAAGCTCAGGAGCCATTTCGGAGATGTTGATCTCGGCGAAGTGATTGGTAACCACATTGCAATGTTCGAGCCCAGCTATTATTCATTATTTAAAACTAAAGATATCGGGCACGGCAAATTCAAAGATGCTTTTGGAGCAACCTGGGAGCTTAAACCCAATGAAGATATAGGAACAGTTATCGAGAATCCGCTAAAAGAACCTTCACTGAAAGGTTATAAGTTTCCTGATCCGGAAAAAGTTATGGAGCTGGATGGAATACCAGCATTCATAGATAAGAACAAAGAAAAATTCATCGTTGGAGCTATTGGTTTTTCACTTTATGAGAGAGCATGGATTTTACGTGGAATTGAACCGGTTCTGCTGGACTTTTTAATGAATCCTTTGTTCGTTGATGAACTTTTTGATAAGATTATTGAATTTAATCTTGTAATTACAAAAAAATTGTGCCAGTTTCCTATCGATGCTTTTCATTTCGGAGATGACTGGGGTCAGCAGCATGGATTAATAATTGATCCGGACTTATGGCGTTCCATTTTCAAAAAAAGATTGAGAAAATTATATGATGCTGTTCATGATGCGGGCCTGCCTGTCTCTATTCATTCCTGCGGCGATATTACTGATATTATTCCTGACCTCATTGAAATCGGAGTGAATATGATAACTCCCTTGCAGGCAGAAGCTCTCAATTTTGATTTTCTGAAACGGGAATATGGTGATTATCTGACATTCTGGGGTGGTGTGAGTAC
>Ga0079037_100000756_pt1 | contig 15519 bp, 14 predicted proteins | sample Mud3Dept4metaG_FD_71479 | JGI IMG/M metagenome (GOLD analysis project Ga0079037, IMG submission 71479) | Freshwater wetland microbial communities from Ohio, USA, analyzing the effect of biotic and abiotic controls - Mud 3 Core 4 Depth 4 metaG | ecosystem: Environmental > Aquatic > Freshwater >... | reverse complement strand
CAGGCGCTAGCATCCACGATGGGAGGAACCCCTGACGGCGGGTCAGGTGAGATGTGTCGTCCGAGCCACACTCCCGGCCTCCCAGATTGCCGCAATCGTCGCGGGCACCGCGCTCGCGAATGGAGACCACATGAAAACACGAATCGGCTCGATCAAGGCCCTGGTGCGTCTCGCGCTTCCGACGTTCGCGATCCTGGCCTTGGTCGCCTGCGCGACGACCAGCGGTAAGCCGGGCGCGTCGTCGCTGCCCGTCTTCGTGGATGCAGCGCCTCCTGGATGTCAGGAACTCGGCAAGGTGAGTGGAACGCACCAAGACTCAAGAAGTCCGGACATGGAGTGGGCGAAGAAGGACGCCTTGGAGAAGGCCCAAGCCCTTGGCGCAACGCATGTGGTGACCTTGGGTTCGAACATGTACACATACGTTGCGGCATATGCGGTGATGGCCCTTCGCTGCCCGGCTCCGGCCGCTCCCGCCAAAGGAACGTGATCGCCTGCAGCGGGACGGGGTCAGGGGTTCGGCCACTGAACGCTAGGTCTTCCCGCGCTTGCCGTACTCCTTGTCGAGGTAGAGCGCCGCGCTCGACTTGTCTCCGATGAGCCGGAGCTTGTCGACGATCTCCTGGACGCTCGCCTCCTCCTCCACCTGCTCGTTCACGAACCACTGCAGAAACACCTGCGCGGCGGCGTCCTTCTCCGACTGCGCCAGCCCGTACAGGCGGTGCAGCCCTTCGGTGACCTCCTTCTCGTGGGCCAGCACCGCCTCGAAGACCTGGAGGACGCTGCCGAAGCTCTTGCCGGGCGCGTCCACCGCCCCGATGGCCACCTCGCCGCCCCGGGCCAGGAGGTAGTCCACGAACTTGGCGGCGTGGGCCAGCTCCTCCTGGTACTGCACCCGCAGCCAGCGTCCGAAGCCCTTGTAGGCCTTCGACTCGCAGTGGGCCGACATGGCCAGGTACAGGTTGGCGGAGTAGAGCTCGGCGGTGACGTGGTTGTTGAAGGCTTTCTGCATCTTGGGGCCGATCATGGGCACCTCCCGGCCGATAACATACCCAGGAAGGGGGGCCGGCCGCCGCGCCCTCTGTGGGGCGGTCGCCCTCGACCTGCGGTAGAACCATCGGATGATCCTCGTCACCGGCGCGACCGGATACGTGGGGGGGAGGTTGGTGCCGCGCCTGCTCGAGGCCGGTCACCGGGTGCGGGTGCTGGCGCGCGACCCCGCGCGCCTCGCCGGACGCCCCTGGCTCGCCCAGGTCGAGGTGGTGCGCGGCGACGTGCTGGCCCCCGAGACGCTGGACGCGGCCATGCACGGCGTCCGCGCCGCCTACTACCTGGTGCACAGCATGGGCGACACCGAGGCCTTCCACGAGCGGGATCTCGCCGCCGCGGGGAACTTCGGCCGGGCGGCGCGCCACGCCGGGGTATCGCGGATCCTCTACCTGGGAGGCCTGGGCGACCCCGGCGGCCGGCTCTCGGACCACCTGCGCTCGCGGCAGGCCACCGGGGATCGGCTGCGGGAGGCCGGCGTGCCGGTCACCGAGTTCCGCGCCGCCGTCATCGTCGGCGCGGGCAGCCTTTCCTTCGAGATGATCCGTTACCTCACCGAGCGGTTGCCGGTGATGGTGTGCCCGCGCTGGGTCTTCCGGCGCATCCAGCCCATCGGCGTCGCCGACGTCCTCTCTTACCTGACCGCCGCCCTGGACGTGCCCGAGAGCGCCGGCCAGGTGGTCGAGATCGGCGGCGCCGACGTGCTCACCTACCGGGAGATGATGCTCGGCTACGCCCGCCTGCGCGGGCTGCGGCGCTGGCTGGTGCCCGTGCCGGTGCTGACCCCGCGCCTCTCCTCCCACTGGGTCCACTGGATGACGCCCATCCCGGCGAGCATCGCCCGGCCGCTCATCGAGGGGCTGCGCAACGACGTGGTGGTGCGGGACGACTCGGCCCGCCGGCTCTTCCCCGGGATCTCGCCCCTCACCTACCAGGAGGCGCTGGCGCAGGCCCTGGCCCGCCTGGAGCGCGGGGAGATCGAGACCGCCTGGAGCGACGCCCTCGCCACCAGCCAGGGCGACGAGCCCCCGGTGCTGCTCTCCACCCAGGAGGGCATGATCGTCGAGCGCCGCCAGCTGGCGTTGCCGCTGCCGCCGCTGGCCCTGTTCCGCTCCTTCTGCGGCCTGGGCGGCGAGCGCGGCTGGCTGTACGCCAACTGGGCCTGGCGCCTGCGCGGCGGGCTCGACCGCCTGGCGGGCGGGGTCGGCTTCCGCCGCGGGCGGCGCGACCCCGACTCCCTCCGGGCAGGCGACGCGCTCGACTTCTGGCGGGTGGAGGCGGTCGAGGAGCCGACGCTGCTCCGGCTGCGGGCGGAGATGAAGGTCCCCGGGCGCGCCTGGCTGCAGTTCGAGGCGCGGCCGGCGCCGGAGGGCTCGCTGCTGGTCCAGACCGCCTTCTTCGCCCCCCGCGGCCTGCTGGGACACCTCTACTGGTATCTCCTCTACCCCTTCCACGCCGCCATCTTCGGCAACCTGGTGCGCCGGGTGGCCGAGCGGGCCAGGGGCCTCGCCGGGGCACCGCCGGCGAGGGCGGCCTAGGAGGGCGCGGTGGCCGCGGTCCCGGAGCTCCGCATCCGCGCGGTGAACGCCGCCCCGCCCTCTTCTCGTGGTCGCCACGTCCTCTACTGGATGAACGCCGCGCGCCGGCCGGGCCACAGCTTCGCGCTCGACCGGGCCGCAGAGTGGTCGCGGCGGCTCCGGCGCCCGCTGCTGGTGCTGGAGGCCCTCCGCTGCGACTACCCGTACGCCAGCGACCGGCTCCACGCCTTCGTCCTCCAGGGCATGGCCGACAACGCCCGGGCCTTCGCCGCCGCCGGCATCGGCTACCACCCCTACCTGGAGCCCGAGCCCGGGCGAGGCCGGGGCCTGCTCGCGGCCCTCGCCGCCCAGACCTGCGTGGTGGTCACCGACGACTTCCCCGGCTTCTTCCTGCCCCGGGCGGTCGAGGCCGCCGGGCGGGCCCTGCCGGTGCGGCTCGAGGCGGTCGACTCGAACGGCCTCCTGCCGCTGCGCGCCGCCGCCCCGGTCTTTCCCACCGCCTACGCGTTCCGGCGCTTCCTGCAGCGCGAGCTCCCCTCCCACCTGGAGCACGCGCCCTCGGCGCGGCCGTTGCTGCGCTCCGGCCTCGCCGGCGCGAAGGTCCCGCGGGCGGTGGCCCGCCGCTGGCCGGCGGCGGACGCCGCGCTGCTCGCGGCCGAGCCGGCGGCGCTGCGGCGCCTCCCCGTCGACCACTCCGTCCCGCCGGCGGCCATCCGCGGCGGCAGCCGCGCCGGGTCCGCCGCCTTGGCGCTGTTCCTCCGGGAGCGGATCGCCCGCTACGGCGAGCGGAACCACCCCGACGCCGACGCCGCCAGCGGCCTCTCCCCCTACCTGCACTTCGGCCACCTCTCGGCCCACCAGGCCTTCGCGGGCCTGGCGCGCCGGGAGGGCTGGGGACCCTCCCGGCTCGGCCGCAAGGCCACCGGGCGCCGCCAGGGCTGGTGGGGGATGAGCGAGCCCGCAGAAGCCTTCCTGGACCAGCTGGTCACCTGGCGCGAGCTCGGCCTCAACATGGCCGCCAAGCGTCCCGACGCCGCCGCCTACGAGTCGCTGCCGCGCTGGGCCCGGGAGACTCTGGAGCGGCACGCCGGCGACCGCCGCGACCCGGTCTACGGCCCCGAGGCCCTGGCCGAGGCGCGCACCCACGACCCGGTCTGGAACGCCGCCCAGACCGAGCTCCGGCGCGAGGGGCGCATCCACAATTACCTGCGCATGCTGTGGGGCAAGAAGATCCTGGAGTGGACCCGCTCGCCCCGGGAGGCGCTGGCCGTGATGCTCGAGCTCAACGACCGCTACGCCCTCGACGGCCGCGACCCCAACTCGCTCACCGGCATCTTCTGGGTGCTGGGCCGCTATGACCGGCCCTGGGGCCCGGAGCGACCGGTCTTCGGGACGGTGCGCTACATGAGCTCGGCGGCGACGCTGCGCAAGCTGCGGATGCGCAGGTACCTCGAGACCTACCGCGGGCCCTGAGGGCCGGCTTCGCCGTCACACGTGGTTGCGGAGCATCAGCTCCCGGGGGTGCGGCTCGAGGTAGGTCTGGCCCTGGAGGTAGGCGACCCCGTGGCGGCGAACGTGGTGGCGCAGGAGCGTCACCGGGACCACCAGCGGCAGGAGCCCGCGACGGTAGTCGCCGATGGCCTCCTGGATCTCCTGCTTCTCGTCGGGCGGCAGGAGCTCCTTGAAGTACCCCGCCATGTGCTGGAGCACGTTGGCGTGCCGCCCGCGAGTGGCGATCCGGGCCAGGGCCCTCATGAAGCTCTCGGCGTATCGGCTGGCCAGCTCGGCGCGCGGCGTCCGCCTGGCCACCGCCACCAGCCGGCCGAGGGCCTGGTAGGCGGCCGGCTCGTGGGCCAGGAGCAGCAGCTTCTCCGCGGTGTGGAATCGGACCAGATCGCCGACCGACCAGCGCCCGGCGAGAAGGTCCCGCAGGCGGCGATAGGCGAACACCCTCTCGACGAAGTTTTCGCGGAGCGGGGCGTCGTTGAGCCGCCCCTCCTCCTCCACCGGCAGGAGCGGCATCCGGGCGAGGAGCGCCTCGGCGAAGAGGCCGCGGCCGTCCCGGGCCGGGACGCCCTTCGCGCCGTAGACCCGCACCCGCTCCATGCCGCAGCTGGGCGAGTCCTTCTTGAGGACGAAGCCGCAGAGACCCAGGGGCTCGAGCTCCGCCGCCCGGCGCGCCGCCCAGCGCTCCATGGCGTCGGTGTGGTCCGTGCCGCTCCGAACGCCCCGCAGGTGCACCCGCTCTCCCAGGCGCACCAGCCGCACCGACTCGCGCGGGGTCCCCATGCCGACCTCGACCTCCGGGCAGACCGGCACGAAGGTGACGTGACGCCCGAGCGCGTCGCGGACGAAGGCGTCGCGCTTGTGGCCCCCGTCGTACCGCACGTTGTTGCCGAGGAGGCAGGAGGAGACGCCGATGCGGATCTCCTCCCGCGGCGGCCAGGTCCGCATCTCGCCAGTATGGTCGGCGCCCCGGCCGCGCACAAGCTGGTCCTCGCGGGCCGGGCCGGTCGAGCTCCTCGCCGGCCGCCGTCAGCGGCGGCGTCCCCCGAAGAGCGAGCCCAGCAGGCCCCGCATGATTTGCCGTCCGAGCTGGCTGCCCGCGGCCCGGGCCGCGCTCTTGGCCGCCGCCGCCACCATGTCCATGGCCTCGTTCCGGGGAGGCGCCCGCCCGCCGCGCGGCGGTGGCGCCTCCGGAGCCCGGGCCTTCAGCATCTCGTAGGCCGACTCTCGGTCGACCTCCTTCTCGTAGTGGCCGGCCACCGTCGAGGCCCCGATCACCTCCTGGCGCTCCGGCGGAGTGAGCGGCTCGAGGCGCGAGCGCGGCGGGTGGACCATGGCCCGCTCCACCATCCCGGGCGTTCCCTTCTCGTCGAGGAAGGAGACCAGCGCCTCGCCCACCGCCAGCTCGGAGATGGCCTTCTCCACGTCGAGCTTCGGGTTCGCCCGGAAGGTCTGGGCCGCCGCCTTCACCGCCTTCTGGTCCTGCGGAGTGAAGGCCCGCAGCGCGTGCTGGACCCGGTTGCCGAGCTGGCCCAGCACGATCGGGGGGATGTCGAGGGGGTTCTGGGTGACGAAGTAGACGCCCACGCCCTTGGAGCGAATGAGCCGCACCACCTGCTCGATCTTCTCGAGCATCGCCTTGGGGGCGTCCCGGAAGAGCAGGTGCGCCTCGTCGAAGAAGAACACCAGCCGAGGCTTCTCCGGGTCGCCCACCTCCGGAAGCTTCTCGAACAGCTCCGAGAGCATCCACAGCAGGAAGGTGGCATAGACGCGCGGGGCCTGCAGCAGCCGGTCGGCGGCGAGGATGTTCACCACCCCCTGCCCCTGGCCGTCGGTCTGCATCAGGTCGTCGAGGTCCAGCGCCGGCTCCCCGAACAGCTTCACCCCCCCCTGCTGCTCCAGGCCCAGGAGGTTGCGCTGGATGGCCCCCACGCTGGCGGCCGAGACGTTGCCGTAGTCGGTGCGGTAGCGGTCCGCCTCGTCGGCGACGTGCTGCAGCATGGCCCGCAGGTCCTTGAGGTCGAGGAGCAGCAGGCCCTGGTCGTCGGCGATCTTGAAGACGATCTGCAGGACCCCGTCCTGCACGTCGTTGAGCTCGAGCATGCGGCCGAGGAGGAGCGGCCCCATCTCCGAGACGGTGGTGCGGACCGGGTGCCCCTGCTCCCCGAACACGTCCCAGAAGTCGACCGGCGCGGCGGCGTAGCGGAAGCCCTCGAGCCCGAGCTTCTTCACCCGCTCCTCGATCTTGGGGTTGCCCCCGCCGGCGCGGGCCATGCCCGACAGGTCTCCCTTGACGTCGGCCATGAAGACCGGGACGCCGATTCGCGAGAACTGCTCGGCCATCACCCGCAGCGTGACGGTCTTCCCGGTCCCGGTGGCCCCCGTCACCAGTCCGTGGCGGTTGGCCATCCTCGGCAGGAGCGTCAGCGGGCTCTGGGCGCTGGCGATGGGAAGGGGCTCCGGTCCGGGCATGCTCCGCCTCCGTCGAGAGGAGCCCCATCCATAGTCGGTTTCGGAGGACGGCGGTACTGCCTTAGTGGCCGCAGCCATGGAACGGCTGGGCCGCCGGGGCCGCGCCGGCGTACCGCGCCACCAGCTCCTCGCCGAGCCGGTGCAGCCGCTCGTGCTCGCCGCTGCGGGTCTGCTCCGCCTCGAAGCGCTCGCAGTCGCTGCTCACCCGCTCCAGGACATCGGGGGGGAGGCGCTGCTCGGCCATGGGGTAGAGGATGGCGTCCTCCTTGTGGATGTGCCCGCGCAGCAGGTCGGCGTACCCGTGGGCGGCGTCGCCGAGCTCCTGCCGGTCTTCGGCCGTCCAGGGCCCCGGCTGCTCCGCCAGCCGCGCCAGCGCCGCGACGTGCTCCCGGCCCATGTCGTGCTCCATCAGCATGACGGCGATGGGCCCGCCCTGGCTGGGGAAGCCGGCCTGGACCATGGCGCGGAAGAGGATGTTCTCCTCCTTGCCGTGGTGGCAGGTGTCGGCGAACTGCCGGATGAAGGTCACGAAGCGCGACAGTTCCGCCCGGCCGTCCGACCCGCGCCGCTGGGTCTCGTCGGCGAACCCGACCAGGGCGTCGCAGGCCCTCTCGATGAGGCGGTGCTCGGTCATCAACGTCTCGATGGCGTCCATTGTCTTGCTATCCCTTCGGCCCGCGACCCGTGCCGGAGATCGGCAACTCGCCGCCCGGGCCAACGAAGCCATCTGAAGCAAACCCATTGCCAACTCCCACTGGCATGAAGTCCTTGATTGTTTTCCCAGGGCACGGAGCGCGCACCCGGATTTGGTTGGCGCTGCGAACCACCGGTGGGTAAGAAACCGAAATATGGGTACGCGCGGCCTTCCCGTTCATCCCTCCGGCGACGTCGACGTCCACGAGCGGATCGTCGACGAGGCGATCGAGGCGGTCCTCTCCACGGTCGACATGCAGGCGGTCCTGGAGCGGACCGGGAGGCTCCTCAACCGGCGCTTCGGGGCCACCCGGGTGGCCATCAACCGGCGCTCCCACGAGGCGCCCGACCGGGCGCAGGTGGTGCTGGTCTCCGACCCGCGGCAGCCGGACCCGGAGGTGGGGAGCTGGTTCCCGCTGGCGGGCTCGGCCGCGGGTCGCGCGCTGGCCGACGGGCGAGCCTGCGTGGTCGATCCCATCGACGGGGCCCACCCGCGCTACCGCGAGGAGGCGCCGCTCGCAGCCCTGGGGTACGGCTCGCTGGTCTCCTTTCCGCTGGTCTTCGAGAACCAGGCGCTCGGCACGCTCGACATCGCCCACCCCCCCCGGGAAGGGCTGCTCGACTGCTGCTTCCAGGTCGCGCAGCAGGTGGCGCACCTCGTCGCCATCGCCATGCACAACAGCCTGATGGTGGAGGAGGTTCGGCGCCTCAACCGCCTCCTCGACCGGGAGAACACCCTGCTGCGCGAGGAGATCCGGCAGATCAAGCGGGAGACGCGCTACCTGGCCGAGAGCCCCGCCATGCGGGCGGTCATGGAGCGGGTGCGGCTGGTGGCCCCCTCGAGCACCACCGTGCTCGTCCGCGGCGAGACGGGCACCGGCAAGGAAGGGCTGGCCCGCCTCATTCACGAGTTCAGCCCGCGCTTCAACGCCCCCTTCGTGGCCGTCAACCTGGGCGCCATCCCGGAGACCCTCATCGAGAGCGAGCTCTTCGGCCACGAGAAGGGGGCCTTCACCGGGGCCGCCCGCCGCAAGGCCGGGCGCTTCGAGCAGGCGGACGGCGGCACCCTCTTCCTCGACGAGGTGGGCGACGCCCCGCCTTCGGTGCAGGTCCGGCTGCTGCGGGTCCTGCAGGAGCGCGAGGTCCAGCGCGTCGGCGGCACCGAGAGCGTCCCGGTGGACGTTCGGGTGGTCGCCGCCACCAACCGCGATCTGGAGAAGCTGGTGCAGCAGGGGACCTTCCGGTCCGACCTCTACTACCGGCTGGCCGTCTTCCCGGTGGAGCTGCCGCCGCTGCGGCAGCGCCGCGAGGAGATCCGCCCGCTCGGCACCTACTTCCTGGCGCGCCACGCGGCGCTGATGCACCGGAAGCCGCCGCAGGTCTCCGAGGCCACCTGGCGGGCCCTCGAGTCCCATCCCTGGCCGGGCAACGTCCGCGAGCTCGAGAACGCCTTGCAGCGGGCCCTGATCCTCTCCCCCGGCCCGGAGCTGCAGGTCCCCGACCTCCCCGCCGCTGCCCGGCCGGGGCCGGCCGCAGGGCCCGCCGGCGTCCCGGGCCGCTTCGACGACGAGTTGCGCGCCCTGCTCGAGCGCGCGCTGCAGGCGACCGGCGGGCGCATCTACGGGCCCGAGGGCGCGGCGGCGCTGCTCGGGCTCAAGCCCACCACGCTCCAGGGCAAGCTGCGCCGCTTCGGGGTGCGCCGCGGCTAATGAGGCCGGGAGGGCCGGCGGCCTGCCGTCCGCCCGGCGACCCTCTTGGGCATGACCCCCACGGGCCGCCCCAGGACCGCGGCGGCGCGTTGTAGCGTTTCGGGTGGCGCGGTGACCGACGGTGAATCGGCACCCCGGGCCAGCGCCAGGCGACGCAACGACGATGACTCGCGCCGGCACTGCCTCGCGGGCGCGAGAGGAGGTGGGGATCGTGACCTGGACCAATCGCAGCGCAACCGCGGGACGCGCCGTGCGCCTCGCTGCCGCGGCCGCCGGCATTTTCCTCTTCACCACGGCATTCGCCGGTGAGAAACAGCGCGTGATGGCTTGCCGCGCGGCGAAGTACGATTGGAACCTCTCCGGCGCTCCCGCCCAACCGCGGGTAAGCCGGGTCAACTCCGTGGTGTCGCTCACGAACTACAACCAGTCCAGCCCGATCTACATCCGCCGCATCGTGGTCTATGATCGAAACGGGACGATGCTCTGCGACTTCTCGAGCGCCGCCGCTCTCCCGGCCAAGGCGTTCGATCCTCCTGTGGACTTCGACTTCACGCGTCCGCTCGAGGCATTCCAGGCCCTGAACATCTCGACGGGGGTCTTGGGCTGCATTCCGTGGGATTTGTTCCCGTCGAACGACATCAAGACCCTGACCATGGTGGTTTACTGGTCGTTCGGCCAGGCCAAACCCGGGATACCCCTCAACGGCGCAGTGCTGACCTTCATCACCGAGTTCGCCGCCCCCAGCGCCATGACATCCCGAGACACGGCGCCTTGCGAGGAGATCTGGGCGCCCTGAACGCCTGCGGGCGGCGCTCGGCTACCCGCTCCAGCCGGCCCGTGCGCCCAGCGCCGCCGCCACCCGCAGCACGTCGGCCAGCACGCCGCCGGCGGTGACGGCCCCGCCCACCCCCGCCCCCTGCACCAGCAGCGGGCTGTGGCGGTAACGGTCGGTGGTAAAGGCCACGTAGGCCTCCACGTCCCGGAGCCCGGCGGCGCGGTGGTCCAGCCCCACCTCCTCCAGCCCGACCCGGATGCCGGCGGCCTCCCCGGCGATCTCGATGCGCATGAGGTAGCGCAGCACCCGCCCGCCGGCGCGGGCCCGAGCCAGGCGGGTGGTGAACTCGGCGTCCTGCCTCCGCAGCGAGGCGTGCAGGTCGTCGAGGCCACCCGGGGCCAGCGTCTCGGCCGCGAGGAGCGGCTCGCGCCGGACGTCCGCCACCTCGGCGCGCAGGCCCAGCTCGCGGGCCAGGATCACCGTCTTGCGGGCGGTGTCGATGCCACTCAGGTCCTCGCGGGGATCGGGCTCGGTGTAGCCGAGCGCGCGCGCCCAGCGCATGGCCATCGACAGGGGGTTCCCCTTGGCCACCTCGCCGAGCGCGAACCCCAGCGTGCCGGACAGCGAGCCCTCCACCGCCCGCACCCGGTCGCCGGTGCGAACCAGGTTCTTCAGCGTGTCGATGACCGGCAGGCTCGCCCCGACGGTGGTCTCGTAGTGGTAGTGGCAGTGGTTCGCGCGGCGGACGGCGAAGAGGTGCTCGCGGCGCGGCCAGGGCACCACCAGCGGGCGCTTGTTGGCCGCCACCACGTGGATGCCGCGCCGGAAGGCCTCCTCGTACACCAGCTCCATCCCGTCGGCGGCGGTGAGGTCGACGAGCAGCGGCGCCGGGAGCCTCGCCAGGCGGTCCAGCTCCTCCGCCGCGGCCGGCACCGCGAAGGGCCCCACCTCCCCCGCCGACGCCAGACGCTCCTTCCAGCCGGAGAGGTCGATCCCCTCCTCGGCGAAGGTGCGGCGGCGGCTGTCGGCCAGGCCCACCACCCGCAAGGCGACCTCGTAGTCGCTCTCCAAGCTGGCGGCCTGCTTGTGGACCTGCTCGAGGAGCTGGCTGCCCACCTGTCCCTTCCCGAGCACGTACAGGCTCACCGCCTGGCCGCGGGCGCGCGCTGCCTCGCCGGCGGCCGGGCGATCCCCGGACCGCCCGCGGAACTCGGCCACGGCGCGGGAGAGCCACTCGACGTCGATGAGGAAGGCGTCGTGGCCGTGCGGCGACGCCAGCCGCACCAGGCGCGCGTTGGGCAGGTGGCGCGCGAACTCCCGCTGCTCCTCCGGCAGGTAGAGCACGTCGCTGTCGATGGAGACGACCAGCGCCGGCTGCTTGACGGAGCGCAGCACCTCCTCGTAGTCGCCCCGGCCGCGGGCGACGTCGTGGGTGTCCATCGCCCGGGTGAGCGTCACGTAGGTGGCCGGGTCGAAGCGGTCGACCAGCTGCTGGCCCTGGTAGCGCAGGTAGCTCTCCACCGCGTAGACGCCCGCGGTCTGCTCGCGGCGTCCGAAGCGCTGCTCGAAGCTGTCGCGGGTGCGGTAGGTGCACATCGCCATCATGCGCGCCGCGGCCAGGCCGGCGGCCGGCGGATCGGCCGGGTCGTACCGGCCGTCCCTCCACCTCGGGTCGGCGAAGATGGACTGGCGCTGGGCCTCCGACAGGCCGATGGCCCATGGCGAGTGGCGGGCCGAGTTGGCGATGGGGACGATGCTCTCCACCATCCCGGGGTACAGGAGCGCCCACTCCAGCGTCTGCATCCCGCCGAGCGAGCCGCCGATCACCATGCGGATGCGGCGGACCCCGAGCGCCCTGACCAGCTCGCCCTGCAGCCGCACCATGTCGCGGATGGTGATGGCCGGGAAATCCCCCAGATACGGAGCGCCCGTCGCCGGGTCGGTCGAGCTCGGGCCGGTGGTGCCGTAGCAGCTCCCGAGGAAGTTGGCGCAGAGGACGAAGTCCTTCTCCGGGTCGAGGGCCTGGCCCGGCCCGAACATCTGCGTCCACCAGCGGTCGGCGTCGGCCGAGCCGGTGAGCGCATGACAGATGACCACCGCGTTGTCGCCGTGCGCGTTGAGGCGGCCCCAGCTCCGGTAGGCCACCTGGACCCGCTCGAGCCGCCCTCCGAGCTCCAGCGACAGCTCGCCGGGCAGCAGCCAGAAGCGGGTCTCGGGGTCGATGAAGGAGGCCCGCGCCGGCGGGAGCGGCTCATGGGCAAAAGGCGCGCTCGACGTGAAAGACATCGTGGATCCGGGCTCTTCCCGTGCACGAGGCCAACGCCGGCGGACGGCCGGAGCAGGACCGTGCCGCGAATCTACGGCGCGAGCCCCGGGGTGTCAATATGACGGACGTTCCTCCGTTCACATGGAGGAAGGGCGCCGCCGCGGCAGCCGGAAGCGCGCGCACAGCAGGTCGGCCAGCCCCTCCACCTCGCCCGGAGTGAACCAAGGGATCGGCCGCGGCGGGGCCTCGTCCCCCACCACCGCCACCACCCGCCGATCGCGGGCGCACAGGAACCGGCGGCTCACCGCCCGGCGGTGCACCTCGATGCGCGGCAGCGCTTCCGACTTGAAGCCCTCCGCGAGCACCAGGTCCGCCGGGGGGAGCAGACGCGCCAGCTTCCGGGCCCCTCCCACCGGAGGCCCGAAGTAGGCCAGCCCGGCCGGCCCCTGCACCACCACCGCCACCGCTCCCGCCCGCGCCAGGCGGTCGCTGTCCTTCCCGGGGCGGTCGAAGGAGTGCGGATGGCCCGAGTGCTTGATCGCGCCCACCCGCAGGCCGCGCCGCCGCAGCGCGGCGAGGAGCCGCACCAGGAGGCGGGTCTTCCCGGCGCCACTCGGGCCCGAGACCGCCAGGAGCGGGGTCAGGCGCCGGCGTCTTCGAGCAGCCAAGCCTCCACCGCCTCTCCCTCGTCGAGGTCGCCCCGCCCCGCGGGCACGACCAGCAGCAGGTCGGCGAGCGCCGGGCCGCGCACCTGCGCCGCGTCCCGTCCGAGGGGCCGGGCCCGGCCGTCGGGATCGAGCCGCGCCCACAGGAACCTGGCCCGGCCGGGGCGACCCTCGGCCGGCTCGGCGAGCGGAATGCGCAGGGCCCGTCGCAGGGGCCGGGCGGCGCCCGCGAGCCGCAGCAGCGCCGGCCGCGCGAAGACCTCGAAGGCCACCAGGCAGGCCGACGGGCTGCCGGGCAGGCCCAGCACCGGCTTCCCGCCACAGCGCGCGAAGAGAAAGGGCTTGCCGGGCTTCATGGGCACGCCGTGGACCAGCAGCTCCGCCCCCAGCCTCTCCAGTGCCACCGGGACGTGGTCGCGCCTTCCCACCGAGACACCGCCGATGGTCACCACCGCGTCTCCCTGGCCCAGCGACTCGGCGACCGCCTCGGTCACCGCCGGGAGCTCGTCCCCCACCAGGCGGGTCGCCACCTCGACGCCGGCCGCGCGCGCGAGCCCGGCCACCGCCGGGCCGTTGGAGTCGGGCGTGCGGCCGCGGACCAGCTCGTCGCCGGTCGAGATCACCGTCACCCGCGGGCGCCGGTGCACCGCCACCTCCTCCACACCCACCGCCGCGCAGAGCGAGACCTGCCGGGGTCCGAGGCGGACCCCGGCCGGAAGGGCCAGGCCGCCCTTGGCGACGTCCTCGCCCGCGCGCCGCACGTTCTCGCCGCGGCGCACCTCGGCGCGCAGGCGCACCCGCCCGTTCTCGAGGCTCACGGACTCCTCGCGCACCACCGCGTCCGCTCCTGCCGGTAGCGGAGCGCCGGTGAAGATGCGGGCCGCCTCGCCGGGCCCCAGCGGCCGGGCCGCCAGCTCGCCGGCGAAGACGGTCTCGACCACGTCGAGTGAACCGGAGCCGCCGGCGTCGGCCGACCGCAGCGCGTACCCGTCCATGGCCGAGCAGTCGGCAGGGGGCGCAGCCATCCGGGCCATGACCGGCTCGGCCAGGAAGCGCCCCTCCGCCCGAGTCAGTGCCGCCCGCTCGGCCGGCAGCGGCCCCAGCGCCAGCAACATCCGGTCGCGGATGTCCTCCAGTCGGTCCATCCCGTCATTATGCCCCGGAGGCGCTGAGTGGTTGGGGTGCCGGCACCCTCGGCCCCTGAATCGAAAGCGATTTTTGACTCCGGCGTTGGGCCGAGGGCCCCTCCGCATACATTGCGTGGGCTCTGGCTTGATCCACGCCAAAACGCATATACTGCGGCAAAACCCCCGGGAAACGCGGGCCTAGCTCCTGCAACCAGACCGGGATCAAACGCGGGGTCAAGTGTGCCCGCACTCGGCCGGAGGAACTCGTGCTCTCGATCGCCCCCGTCTCCGATTGCACCAACTGCTCGCTCGGCGGCGCGTCCCAGGGACGCTGCCGCCTCACGCCCACGGCCCGCGAAGCGGGGGCGACCATCTGCGCGCAGGGAGAGCGGCCCCGGACCGTGTATTTCATCAAGGAGGGCTTCGTGGCGCTGTCGGCCGTCAGCCCGCGGGGCACCGAGCTGGTCCTGACGCTGCGGGGCCCGACCTCGCTCCTGTGCACCGAGGCGCTCAACGGCGAGCCCTCGCCCTACGAGGTCCGCGCCCTCTCCCGGGTGAAGCTGTGCGGCATCTCCGGCGACGCCATGGGCCAGTGGATCGGACCGGAGAAGAGCCCGGCCAGGGTGGTGCTCGACCTCCTGCTCGCCGAGGCCCGCATGCAGCGCGACGAGGTGAACTGGCGCCAGGGGGATTGCCTCTCCCGGGTGGCTCGGTTCGCCCTGGCCCACGCCCGCTTCCTCGCCGACCGCCCCAATGCGGTACGGAAGCAGGTGGTGGCCCGCCTGCTGGGGATGCGGCCGGAGACCCTGTCGCGCTGCCTGACGCGCCTGGAGAAGGACGGAGTCCTCGACGCCACCCGCGGCGTGCGCGTCATCGACCCGCGCAGGCTCGCTGCCATCGCCATGGAGGACACGGCGGCCTAGGCGGGTTATATTCCAGGCATGTTCGGCCTGGGCCTGCCCGAGCTGCTCGTCATCCTGCTGGTGCTGGTCCTGCTGTTCGGGGCCAGCAAGCTCCCCCAGCTCGGCAGCGGGCTCGGCGAGGGGCTCCGCACCTTCCGGAAGGCATTTCGCGAGGTGCAGGGCGAGGGCGAGGACAAGCCCGTGCCCCCGGCGCCCCAGAAGCCAGGGAGCGACGCTCCCACCAGCAAGCAGGGTTGACCACATCCACCTCCCCCGGTGGCGCCGTCCCTCGCCGGGGACCCCTTGCAACCGTTGCGCGAATGCCCATCTTGTGTCCTGGGTTCGGGTGCCCCGGACCCATGGCACGCGTGGCGCGGCGCCGGCTCGCTACCCTGCGCGAGGCGATTCCGCGGCACTTGGATCTCTTGGATCTCGCGCGAAACGGCCTGGCAGTGCGGCGGGTGGCCCCGAGGCAGGGAGAGTGAGGGGCATCGGATGATGGTGACGGAGCAGACGGGGAGCGACCGCGTCCTGCTGCACCTCGACGGGACCTTCGACTCGGCCGAGGCGTGGCGGCTGCACGACGTGCTCGCCCAGGTCTCGAGCGGCACGGTGGTCACCCTCGACTTCACACGGGTACGCGCCTACCACGACTTCGCTGTGGCGCTCCTCGCCAAGGACCTCGTGGCGCTGCAGGGCCGGATCGTCGCCACCGGCCTGTGCCAGCACCAGTTGCGAATCCTCCGCTACTTCGGCATCGAAGACCGCGATCTGGGCGAGCCCTTCGCCAGCCAGCCTGCGCCGGACGCCGGCGAGCCCCTC
>Ga0079037_100000754_pt1 | contig 15523 bp, 15 predicted proteins | sample Mud3Dept4metaG_FD_71479 | JGI IMG/M metagenome (GOLD analysis project Ga0079037, IMG submission 71479) | Freshwater wetland microbial communities from Ohio, USA, analyzing the effect of biotic and abiotic controls - Mud 3 Core 4 Depth 4 metaG | ecosystem: Environmental > Aquatic > Freshwater >... | reverse complement strand
GGATCCAGGAATTCCACCGTGCCTTCCAGGCGGACGCTGCGCTTTTCGGCGTCGATTTGCGCCGCGTCGGCGCTGAGCAGGCGCTGGCCCATGCGGATGCGGACGTTGCCGGTGAGGCTCGCGTCGCCTTCGCGGCCGAGTTCGCCGTGGTCGCTGGTGATGTCGATGCGTGGGTCGTTGGGATCCGCCCGCAGCAGCTCTTCGAGCCGTGGGTCCACGGCGGCTGGGAAGCCGCATTGCAGGTCGTCGGCCTGGAGGCCGGGCGCCGCGGCGAGGCAGGCCGCCAGCGCCGGGATGAGCCGTCGCGGGCAGCGCGTGATTCGGGCGGACGACTTCATCGCCGCGATTATAATTGCCGCGCCCACCGCCATCCGACTTTCCGAGGCCACCTTGCCAGAAATCCGCCGCGACGATCCCCGGCTCGAACTGCTGCGTCGCTGGCTGGAGGAGGGGCTCGGCTGGCACGACGTCCAGCTCGCACCGGCCTCCGCCGATGCCAGCTTCCGGCGCTATTTCCGCGTCGGCGGTCGTGGTCACGACACCGTGATCGCGATGGATGCGCCGCCCGACAAGGAGGACGTGGAGCCGTACCTGAGGGTGGCCGGCATGCTGGAGGACGTCGGCGTCAATGCGCCGCGTGTGCTCGCGCGCAATGCGAGCGACGGTTTCCTGCTGCTGACCGATCTCGGCTCAGTGACCTACCTGGCAGAACTTGCCGATGCCCGACGGGCCGATGCTCTCTATGATGACGCGCTGGCTGCGCTCGTACGCATCCAGGCGCGAGGGCAGGGCCACGCGCAGGGCCTGCCGGCGTACGACGAGCGTCTGCTGCGCTTCGAGATGAGCCTGTTCACGGACTGGCTACTCGGGCGGCACCTTGCGCTTGAGCTCTCAGTCGGGGATTCCGCCGAGTTGGCAATCGCGTTCGACGCGCTGGTCACGAACGCGCTCGAGCAGCCCCAGGTGTTCGTCCACCGCGACTATCACTCCCGCAACCTGATGGTGTGCCCGGGCAACAACCCGGGCATTCTCGATTTCCAGGACGCGGTGCACGGGGCGCTCACCTACGACCTCGTGTCGCTGCTGCGCGATTGCTACGTGGCGTGGCCGCAGGAGCAGGTGACGCGCTGGGCGCTGGGGTTCCGCCGCCAGGCGCTCGCCGCGGGCCTGGCCGCCGGCAATGACCAGGCGCAGTTTCTCCGCTGGTTCGACCTGATGGGCATCCAGCGGCACCTCAAGGCAAGCGGCATCTTTGCGCGGCTGTGGCACCGCGACGGCAAGCCGGGCTACCTGCCGGACGTGCCGCGTACGCTCGGCTATATCGTCGCTGCCTGCTCGCGCCACGCGGAGTTCGCCGCGCTCGGCGCACTGGTGTCCGGGCGCGTGCTGCCGGCGATGCAGGCGAGCCTCGAGGCCGCCCGGACGTGAAGGCCATGGTCCTTGCGGCGGGTCGCGGCGAGCGCATGCGCCCGCTGACGCTCGTGCGGCCGAAGCCGCTGCTCGAGGCAGGGGGCACGCCACTGATCGTGCACCACCTGCGCGCGCTGGCGTCCGCAGGGTTCAGCGATATCGTGGTCAACCTGTCTTGGCTGGGCGAGCAGATCCGCACTGCGCTCGGCGACGGCAGCCGCCACGGCGTGCGTCTGCATTACAGCGACGAGGGCCCGGAACCGCTGGAGACCGGCGGCGGTATTTTTCGCGCGCTGCCGCTGCTCGGCGCTGGGCCCTTCCTCGTGCTGAACGGCGATGTCTGGACCGACGTTGACTGGGCGGCGCTGCGCGAGTGCCTCGCGCCGGCGGATCTTGCCCACCTCGTGCTCGTAGCCAACCCGGCCCACAACCCGTCCGGCGACTTCGTCCTTGAGCGCGGGCGCATCGTCGAGACACCAGGCGCGCGCTTCACCTTTTCAGGCGTCGGTGTGTACCGCGCGGAGCTCTTCAACGGTTGCAGCGACGGCATCTTCAAGCTTGCGCCTCTGTTGCGCGCTGCGGCCCGCGCGGGCCGCGTGAGCGGCGAATTGCACACGGGTGCGTGGCTCGACATCGGCACTCCCGAGCGCCTCGCGCAGCTCGACGCGCTGCTTGTGCGGCGCCGCAGCTGAATCCGCTGCCGGCGCGCAGCGAAACCGCCTGTACCCGCAAGCGATGGCGAGGGACGCTCCGCGCCCCGGGGGGGCTCTCCCCGGCCCCGGCTGGCGCGACCCACCGCGAAGCGCAGCCCAGCAAGTACAATGCTCCCCGAGCAGTGAACCAGCCATGAGCGAATTCAAAGGCATCCCCGTCGTCCCCGGCACCGCACGCAGCGGCCAGAAATACCTGACGCCGCAGGGCGTCACGGCGATCAAGGACGGCATCAAGGCGACCGCGAACACCGCGCCGCTGCCGGCCGGCCGCAAACCAGCGTGGCTGCGCGCGCCGATGCCGGCTGGTCAGCGTTTCGACGCCGTGCGCCAGACGGTGCGCGAGCATCGCCTGGCGACGGTCTGCGAGGAGGCCAAGTGCCCCAACATCGGTGAGTGCTGGAACGCCGGCACGGCGACGCTGATGCTCATGGGCGAGGTCTGCACGCGTGCCTGCCGCTTCTGTGCGGTGGATACCGGCAACCCGCAGGGCTGGCTGGACGACGACGAGCCGGTCAATGCCGCGCGTACCGTCCAGCTGATGGGCCTGCGCTACGTGGTACTTACCTCGGTGAATCGCGACGACCTCGAGGACGGCGGCGCCGGTCACTTCGCCGCATGCGTGCGCGAGATCAAGCGCCTCTGCCCCGACACCGCGGTCGAGGCGCTCACGCCCGATTTCCAGGGCGCGCTCGAGGACGTCGAGGCCGTCGTCGAGAGCGGGCTCGACGTGTTCGCGCAGAACGTCGAAACGGTGCGGCGCCTGACACACCCGGTGCGTGACCCGCGCGCGTCCTACGAGCAGACCCTGGCGGTGCTGGCCCACGCCAAGCAGCACCGTGCGGACGTGCTCACCAAGACCAGCCTCATGCTCGGCCTCGGCGAGACGGTCGCGGAAGTCCTCGAGACGATGGACGACCTGCGCGCCATCGGCGTCGACATCCTCACGCTCGGCCAGTACCTGCGGCCCACGGTGAATCACCTGGCCGTGCAGCGCTTCGTTTCGCCCGAGGAGTTCGAGCAGTACCGCGCTGCGGCGCTCGAGCGCGGTTTCCTCGAGTGTGTGGCCGGCCCGCTGGTGCGCTCGAGCTACCGCGCCGAGCAGGCGCTCGCCCGCAACAACGCGGGTCTCGGCGCGGGCGGCGTGGCAAGGCGCTGATCCAGCGGCCGACCATGGGTGCACCCGTCCTGCGCTGGCTCGGCCGCGTCGATTACGAGCCGACGTGGCGGGCCATGCAGAAGCTCGTGGACCAGCGCGGGCCCGGGACCCGCGACGAAATCTGGTTCCTCGAGCACCCGCCGGTCTTCACGCTCGGCATGAATTCCCGGCCCGAGCATCTGCTCAGGACCGGCGACATTCCCGTGCTGCACATCGACCGCGGCGGCCAGGTGACCTACCACGGCCCGGGCCAGCTCGTGGTGTACCCGCTGCTCGACCTCGAGCGAGCCAGCCTCGGCGTGCGTGCGCTGGTCGAGGGCATCGAGCGCGCGATCATCGCGACGGTGGCCGAGTGGGGCATCGCGGCCTACGGACGGCGCGACGCGCCTGGTGTGTACGTCGGCCCACGCAAGATCGCGAGCGTGGGCCTGCGCATCCGCAGGGGCTGTTCGTACCACGGGCTCGCGCTCAACGTCGCAATGGACCTCGAGCCGTTCCGGCGCATCAATCCGTGCGGCTACGCGGGCCTCGAGATGACTCAGCTGAGCGAACTCGGCGGGCCGGACGACCTGGGGGTCGTGGCGGATGCGCTGGCGCCGCGGTTGCTTGCGGCGCTGGGCCTGGGGGCGGACGCTCAGAGCGCGACCAGCACCTGGCGGCAGGACGTGAGCTCCGTATAGACGGCGTCGAGCTGCGCCTTGCTCTCGGCGCGCACCGTGATGGTGAGACCCAGGTAACGGCCGCCGCTGCTCGGGCGTTCCTCGATGCACCCCGCGTCGAGCGTGCCGAAATGCCGCGTGACGATGCCGACGGCCAGGCTGCGGAACTCGTCGGTCGCCTCGCCCATGATCTTGATGGGGAAGTCGGTTGGGAACTCGAGCAGGGTATCTTCGGCCATGGTTCAGAGTGCGGGCGTCGCCGCGATGTCGTCGAGGTGGCGCTGCAGGCGGGCGTACATCTCGCGCCACAGTGGCCCCGGTGATCCGTCGCCGACCGGCATGCCGTCCACCGTCGTCACCGGCAACACTCCGCGGCCGGCGGAAGCGATCCACACCTCGTCGCAGCTGACGATTTCGCGTGCCTCGATCTGGCATACCTGGCTCGGCAGCCAGTCCGCCGCGAGTTCGAGCACCGCGTCGCGGGTCGTTCCCGGGAGGATGCAATGATCGTTCGGCGGAGTGACCAGCATGCCGCCGATGCAGAGGAACACGGTGCTCGACGAGCCCTCGAGCAACAGGCCGTCGCGCATCAGCAGCGCCTCGTCTGCACCGCGATCTGCCGCCTCCTGGCGCAGCAGCACGTTGGCGAGCAGCGCGACGGACTTGATGTCGCAGCGGTCCCAGCGAATGTCCTGCAGCGTCACCGCCCGCAGTCCCCGCTCGAGGGTCTGCGCGGTCGGTACAGGGTACGGACTCGCGAATGCGAACACCGTCGGGGTCGCCGCCGTGGGGAACAGGTGATTGCGACTGTGCTCGGCGCCGCGCGTCACCTGCAGGTAGAGCAGCATCTCGGTGCCGCCGGCCGCAGCAGCCACGCGCTCCAGAATCACCTGCCAGGCCCGCGCGTCGTGCGGACTGGGCAACCGGATTGCAGCCAGGCTGTCGCCCAGTCGTTCCAGGTGCTCGCGCAGGCGGAACGGCCGCCTACGATGCACGGGAATCACCTCGTACACTCCATCCGCAAACAGGAAGCCGCGGTCGAGCGGCGAAATGCGCGCCTCCGCGAGCGGGAGCAGGTCCCCGTTCAGGTAGCAGGTGGCGTACGGCGCGGCCATCTCAATTGAACCAGAGGCGCACCGTATCCACGGCGCGGCGGAACAGGCCACCGGCCGGAACCTCCGTCGCAGGGTAGAGGTCGTGCGTGGCGATCGTGGCGCCGTCGACGACGATGCTCACCTTGCCGAGCGGCGTCTGCGCGGCGAGCGGCGCGACCAGGCGGTCCGGCAACGCGAATTCGGCCTTGACGCTGCCGACATGGCCGCGCTGTCCGGTCACGAACAGGTCGCGCCTCAGCGCCAGGCCGACCTCCGGGCTCGCGCCCTTCCAGACGCGCGCCGTGGTAAGCGGCTCGCCAGCCGCGTACAGGCGGCGTGTTTCGAAGAAATTGAAGCCGTAGTTGAGCAGGGCTGCGTTCGCGTCCTCGCGGGAGCGCATCGACTCGGTACCGAGGACTGCCGACACGAGGCGCATGCCTTCGCGCTTCGCGGAGGCCACGAGGCAATAGCCGGCCGTCTCGGTGTGGCCCGTCTTGACACCGTCCACCGTCGGGTCGCGCCACAGCAGTCCGTTGCGGTTCTGCTGCGTGATCCCGTTCCAGGTGAATTCCCTCTGCGAATACCACCGGTAGTACTCCGGGAACTCGCGGATCAGCGCACTGGCGAGGATGGCCGAGTCGCGCGCGGTCGTGTAGTGCTCCGGGTCGGGCATCCCGGCCGAGTTCATGAAGTGCGAGCCCGACATGCCGAGCTCCTTGGCATAAGTGTTCATCATCTGCACAAACGTGGCTTCAGTGCCCGCGACGTGCTCGGCGAGCGCGACCGTCGCGTCGTTGCCCGACTGCACGATCATGCCCTGGATCAGGTTGTCCACCGAGACCTGCTTGCCGACCTCGACGAACATCCGCGAGCCCTCCTGCTTCCAGGCGTGCTCGCTGATGGTGACCATGTCCTCGAGCTTGATGCGGCCCTCCTTGAGCGCGCGGAAGACACCGTAGGCCGTCATCACCTTCGTGAGGCTGGCCGGCTCCTGGCGCGAGTCGGGGTCGAGGGCCGCCAGCACGCGACCGCTGTCGTGGTCGATCACGATGTAGCTGCGCGCCTTCAGTTCCGGCGGTGGCGGGATGGGGCTCGGTGCCGCGGCGGCGGGTTCGGCGGCCGGGGCAGCCGACGCAGGAGCCTGCTCGGCGTCCTTGGAGCAGCCGGCGAGTGCGAGGACGAGCGTGGCGAGCGATGCGGTAAGGATTGCGTTGGGTCGTCTCATGACTTGAATGCTTCGTGTGAAACCTGGGTGTGCGCCGGGCGGCGGGGCCTCATTCGGCGGACGAAACGGAACTGAACGGCTTGGCCTCCGCCGGCGGCCGCCAGGCTGCCGCGATGGCGTCGGCGAGGTCGTTGACGGCGCTCGCATACAGCTGGCTGCGGTTGTAACGGGTGATGGCGTGGAAGTTGGTGAATCCGACACGGTATTCGGGACCCTCGGCGCCGGCCAGCTGGATCAGCACCGCGGGCGCATCGCCCGGGAGGGCTGCCTCGAACCGGACGCCGCGCTTGCGCAGCGAGCCCACGGTCTCCGACAGCGCGAGCTTGCCGAACTCGAGTCCGCCGAGATCGGCCCCGCTGACGTCGGCGGCAACCATGACTGGCTCGCCGGCGCGCCAGCCGTGCACCTTCAGGTAATTCGCGACGCTCGAGAACACGTCGCTCCAGTCGCGCCACAGGTCGCGGTGACCGTCGCCATCGCCGTCCACGGCCCAGCTGCGGAAGCTCGTCGGCATGAACTGCGGGATGCCCATCGCGCCGGCGTACGAACCCACCGGCGCGAGCGGGTCGAGCGATTCCTCGCGCGCCATGAGCAGGAACTGCTCGAGCTCGCCGCGGAAGAACGGGCTGCGCGGCGGGTAATCGAAGGCCAGCGTGGCGAGCGCGTCGATGACGCGGTGCTTGCCGGTGTTCTCGCCGTAGAACGTCTCCACGCCGGTGATGGCGACGATCACCTGGCCGGGAACGCCGAGCGTCGCCGCCTTGCGCAGTGCCTCGGCTTGCTGCCTGGCTGTTTCGACCCCGCGCGCAACGCGGCGATCGGTGATGAAGAGCGCCCGGTACTCGTGCCAGGGCTTGGTCTTCTCGGCCGGACGCGCGATCGCGGCGAGGATCGACGGGCGCGACTCCACCTTGGTGAACAGCTGTCCGAGATCGGGCTGCGCGAAGCCGTGGCGGTCGGCCATCTGCTGGATGAAGGCCTTCACGTCCTCGCGCTGGTCGTCGAGCGCCGAGGCGGCCGACGGCAGCACAGCGAGCAGGGCGGCAGCGCAGGCGTAAAGCGTTGCGTTTGGCATCCGGTGCCTGTGGATGGGGCCGGTCACGTCGCGACCAGCTTGCGGCGGGAGTGTACGGACATGAGGATACCGAAGCCCGCCATGAGGGTCACCATCGAGGTGCCGCCGTAGCTCACGAGCGGCAGCGGCACGCCGACCACGGGCAGCAGTCCTGCCACCATGCCGGTGTTGACGAACACGTACACGGCGAACGTGAGCGTAAGCGCGCCGGCGATCAGTCGCGAGAACGTGTCCTGAGCCTGCACGGCGATGTACATCCCGCGCGCGATCACGAGCAGGTAGAGGAAGATCAGCACGGTCAGGCCCACGAGCCCCCATTCCTCGCCGATCACGGCGAAGATGAAGTCCGTGGACCGCTCGGGCAGGAACTCGAGCTGCGCCTGGCTGCCGTTCATGTAGCCCTTGCCGAAGACGCCGCCCGACCCGATCGCGATCTGTGACTGGATGGTGTGGTAGCCGGCGCCGAGCGGGTCGTTCTGCGGGTTGAGGAACGTGAGCACGCGCTGGCGCTGGTAGTCGTGCAGGAAATGCCACAAGACCGGCACGGCGCCGGCCAGCAGCGCGCCCAGGCCGAGGATGTAGCGCAGCTGCAGTCCGGCGAGCAGCACGACGAGCCCGCCGCCGGCGGCGACCAGCAGTGCCGTGCCGAGATCGGGTTGCTCGGCGATGAGCAGCACCGGCACCAGCAATGCCACCGCGAGCACCGTCAGCGAGCGGAAGTCCGGTGGCAGCGGGCGGTCGTGCAGATACCACGCACAGGCGAGCGGCACGGCGATCTTCATGATCTCGGAGGGCTGGAAGCGGACGAAGCCGAGGTCGAGCCAGCGCTGCGCGCCCATCGCGATGTCGCCGACCAGGGCCACGGCAACCAGCAGCAGCACGCCGAGCGCGTACAGCCAGGGCGCGACGGCGCGCAGGACTCGCGGCGGTATCTGCGCCACGGTCACGAGCACACCGAGCCCCAGGCCGACTCTCGCCGCCTGCCGCAGGAACACGCCCAGGTCCTCTCCGGCCGCGCTGAACAGCACGACCAGCCCTGCCGCGCACACGGCGAGCACCGCCAGGAGCAGCGGGCCGTCCAGATGCAGGGCCGCGAGCACGCGCCCGGACACCGTCAGCGTGCGCTGAGCCCGGCTCGAGTGGCCCGGTCCAGCAATGTCGATCCTCATTCCTCACCCTCCGCCGCAGGCGGGGCCGCGGCCGCAGTGGCGTCGGCGGCCTGTTGTTCGGGCGGCAGCAGGTAAGCGTCGAAGATCTTGCGCGCGATCGGTGCCGCGGTGCCGCTGCCGCTCCTGCCGTTCTCGACTACGACCGCGACGGCGAGTTGCGGGTCGTCGGCCGGCGCGAACGCGATGAACAGCGCGTGGTCGCGCAGTCGCTCGGCGATGTCCTTCTCGTTGTACTTCTCGGTCTGCCCGACCGTGAACACCTGTGCAGTGCCGGTCTTGCCCGCGATCCTGTAAGGCGCGCCGAGCTGCGCGCGCCGGGCGGTGCCCCATGGGTCGTTGGTGACGCCCACCATGCCGCCGATCACCACGTCCCAGTAAGTCGGGTCATCCACCTGCACGGCGGGCAGCGCCGTGGGCGGCAGTTCCCGGACCTCGCCGGTACGGGCGTCACGGACTCCGCGCACGAGGCGCGGCGCGAAGCGTCGTCCGCGCATGGCGATCGTCGCAGCGGCGTGCGCCAGTTGCAGGGGCGTTGCCAGCATGTAGCCCTGGCCGATGCCGGCGATCACGGTCTCGCCCGGGAACCAGATCTGTGCCGACTTCGTCTTGAACGCCGAGCGCTTCCACGCGGTGGACGGCAGGATGCCCTTGCGCTCGCCGGCGATGTCGATGCCGATCTTGTCGCCAAGGCCGAACCGGGCGAGAAAGTCGTGCATGCGGTCGATGCCCAGCTCGGCCGACACGCCGTAGAAGTACACGTCGCACGACACGGCAATGGCCATGTGCATGTCCACGCTGCCGTGGCCGGTCTTCTTCCAGTCGCGATAGCGATGGCTCGAGCCGGGCAGCTGGAACGCGCCGCGGCACAGCCGCCGTGACTCGGGCGGCGTCACGCCGTACTGCAGGGCCGCGAGCGCCACCAGCGGCTTGATGGTCGAGCCTGGCGGGTAGACGCCGCGCAAGGCCCTGTCGTAGAGCGGCACGTTGATGTCGGTGGCGAGTGCGCCATACTCGGCGTAGCTGAGGCCGCGCGCGAAGCCGTTCGGGTCGAACGTCGGTGTGCTGACGAACGCGACGACATCGCCGTTGCGCGGGTCGATCGCGACCACGGCGGCGCGCTGGCCTGCGAGCGCCTCCTCGGCGACCTGCTGGAGCCGTGCGTCGACGGCAAGGTACAGGTCGTTGCCGGCGACGGCCTCCTTGCGCGTGAGTTCGGGCGTGCTGAGGCCCACCCGCTCGACCCGGCGGCCCTGCGCGTTGACCAGCAACTGCTGGTAGCCGGTCTCGCCATGCAAGTCGTCTTCGTAGGCGCGCTCCACGCCGAGCTTGCCGATCAGCGTGGTCCCTGCGTAGTTCGCGACGTCGATGCGCTCCTGGTCCTGTTCACTGATCGAGCCTACATAGCCGATCGCGTGCACGCCCGTGCCGGACTTCGGGTAGTGCCGCGTGAGGCGCGGACGCACCTCGACGCCCGGGAAGTCGGGGCGGTTCACGGCGAAACGCGCCAGTTCCTCCTCGCTCAGCTGCAGGCGAATGGGCACGGCGTCGAAGCTGCGCCGCGCCTTGATGAGCCGCCGCACCCGCTCGAGGTCGTCTGCCGCCAGCAGGCCGAGCTTGACCAGGCGGGCGAGGGTGTCCTCGACGTCGGGCGTCTGCTCGCGGATGAGTTCGAGCTGGTAGGCCGGGCGGTTGAGCGCGAGCGGCTCGCCGTGGCGGTCCAGGATCAGTCCGCGGTTGGGCGGCAGCGGCTCGATGCGGATGCGGTTGCCCTGCGACAGGTCGCTGAAATACTGGTGCTTGACCACCTGCAGGTAGAACAGGCGTGCGCCGAGCGCCGCGACCAGCAGCAGGATCACGATGGTCGCCGCGATGATGCGGCGTCCGAAGAGCCGCTGCTCCGCCCAGTGGTCCTTCAGTCGAACTGAGCCCGCCATTGCGTCAGCGCGAGCGGCGCGTCAGCGTGTCGCCGGCCGCCACGATCAGCGGCCACAGCAGCGCGCCGGAGAGCACCGGCAGCCAGCGGTTCCAGCCGGTGTAGCCGTGGCCGGTCAGCCCGTCCGTCCAGAAGATGACGAAGTGATAGACGGCCAGCAGCAGCATCACCGCCGCTGCCTGGTGCGGGATCGGGAACATGCGCATGCGCAGCTGTGCACGGTGTGCGAGGAAGGCGACGAGAACGAAGCCGAGCGCGTGTTGCCCGAGCGTCATGCCCCGCAGCACGTCCAGGAAGAGTCCCGCCAGCCAGGCGTAGCCGAGACCCGCAATGCGCGGGCTGGTGAGTATCCAGTAGATGACCGCGAGCAGCGCCAGGTCGGGGCGCACCGGGTCCAGCCAGTCGGGCAGGGGCACGATGGCCAGCACCAGGCCGGCGGCGACGCTCAGCCAGTAGAGCAGGCGGCGCGTGAAGTTGCTCGGCGTCACCGCGGTGCCTCGGGGGTGGTCGCGGTCGCAGGGGCCGCCTCGCCCGTCGCGGCGGACGCCGGCGCGGGAGCGGCGGCCGGTTGTGTCGCCGGCGCAGCGCTTGGCGCTGCTGCCGTCGAAGCCGCCGGATCCGGGGCAGGCTCGAGCGGCGCCGCCGGCGGGTTGAACCAGACGAGCAGCACCTCGCGGTTGCGGTCGAGTCGCGCCGTGGGGCGCGCGTCCACCAGCGCGAACGTCGCGGCCGGCGTCCGCTCGACGCGCGTGACCTCGGCCACCGGGTAGCCGCGCGGGAACACGCCACCAATGCCGGTGGAGATCAGCAGGTCGCCCGCCTTCAGGTCCGACTCGACGGTGACGAACGGCAGCGACAGCTGATTGGAGTCCCCAGTGCCCACGGCAATGGTGCGCAGCCCGCTGCGGTTCGACTGGACGGGAATCGCGTGCTCCGCGTCGCTGATCAGGATCACTTCGGCGGTTTCGGCGTGCACCTGCGCGACCTGGCCGAAGATGCCCTCGGCGTCGAGCACCGCCTGGCCCTTGAACACGCCGTCAGCCGCGCCCTTGTCGAGGAGCACGCGGTGGCGGAACGGATCGAGGTCCACGTTCAGGATGGATGCCACGAGCACGCGGTCCGCGATGCCCGCCGAGTTCTCGCGCATGTCGCGCAGCCGGCGGTTCTCGTCCTCGAGCGCGGCGAAACGCTGCAGCTGCAGGTTCGCAAGGCGCAGGCGCGCCGTGAGTTCGAGGTTCTCCTGCCGCAGGCGGCTGCGATCGGCGAAGGAGCCGGTGAGCCAGTCCCAGGCGCGGAACGGCAGGTCCACGGCGACTTGCACCGGGTAGGCGGCCGCCGACAGCCACTCGCGCACCTGCGCCAGCTGGTTGTAGCGCGTATCGGCCACCATCAGACCGATTGATGCCAGCGCGAGTGTCAGAAACGTCGCGCCAAGCGGCGGGCCGCGGCCGATGATCGGACGCGAATCGTGGCTCAGTTCGACCACGGCGGCGGGGCGGGGGTGGCGCCCGCGTTCAATCGAGCCCGAACAGGCCCGGGCCGTGCTCGTCGATCAGTTCCAGCATCTTGCCGCCGCCGCGCGCCACGCAGGTGAGCGGGTCTTCGGCAACGACCACCGGCAGACCCGTCTCTTCCATCAGCAGCTTGTCGATGTCGCGCAGCAGCGCGCCGCCGCCCGTGAGCACGATGCCGCGCTCGGCCACGTCGGAGCCGAGTTCCGGCGGAGTCTGCTCGAGCGCGGCCTTCACGGCGCCCACGATGCCCTGCAGCGGTTCCTGCAGCGCCTCGAGGATCTCGTTCGAGTTGAGCGTGAAGCTGCGCGGCACGCCTTCGGAAAGATTGCGTCCCTTCACCGAGATCTCGCGCACCTGCTGGCCCGGATACGCCGAGCCGATCTCGATCTTGATGCGCTCGGCGGTGGCTTCGCCGATCAGGATGCCGTAGTTGCGGCGCACGTAGTTGATGATGGCTTCGTCGAAGCGGTCGCCGCCGATGCGCACCGAAGCAGCGTAGACGATGCCGTTCAGCGAGATGACGGCCACCTCGGAGGTGCCGCCGCCGATGTCGAGCACCATCGAGCCGCGCGCCTCGTGCACCGGCATGCCGGCGCCGACCGCGGCCGCCATCGGCTCCTCGATCAGGCGCACCCAGCGGGCACCGGCGCCCTCGGCCGACTCCTGGATCGCGCGCCGCTCTACCTGGGTCGAGCCGTAGGGCACGCAGACCAGCACACGCGGGCTCGGGCGGATGAGGCGGTTGCCGTGCACCTTTTCGATGAAGTACTGGAGCATCTTCTCGGTGACGGTGAAGTCGGCGATCACGCCGTCCTTCAGGGGGCGGATGGCGGTGATGTTGCCCGGCGTGCGGCCGAGCATGTTCTTCGCCTCGGTGCCCACGGCCTCGATCTTCTTGCCGCCGCGCGAGGGTTCCTCGCGGATGGCGACCACGGAGGGTTCGTTGAGCACGATGCCCTTGCCGCGGACGTAGATCAGGGTGTTGGCGGTGCCGAGATCGATCGAGAGGTCGTTGGAAAAATAGCCGCGAAGTTTCTTGAACATCTGCAGGGGAATGCGGAGGAAGGAAGGGGACGCGCGGACGTTGCGCGGAATCCCGGCAATTTAACCATTGTCAGGACTTTCGGCAAGGCGACGTGTATGATTCAAGCCGCATTTTTCCCTTGTCTGACCGAGCTTTCCGCATGAGCTTGACGCGCGCCCAGGTCGAGGGCATCGCCCATCTCGCCCGCCTCGAGATCACTGAGGCGCAGATGCCGGTGTACGTCGACAGCCTCTCCCGCATCATCGACTTCGTCGAGCAGCTCTCGGCTGCCGACACCGGCGGCGTGGAGCCGATGGCCCACCCGCTCGCCGACCAGGTGCAGCGCCTGCGGCCGGACGCCGTCGCCGAGACGGATCAGCACGAGAAGTTCCAGCGCAACGCCCCGAGCGTCGCTGCCGGGCTGTACCTCGTGCCCAAGGTCATCGAGTAGGGCCCGCATGTCGCTGCATACCCTGACCGTTGCCGAACTGGCGGCGGGCCTCGCGGCCCGGCGCTTTTCCAGCCTCGAGCTGGCCCTGCACTTCCTCGGCCGCATCGAGCGGCTGGGCCCCGAGCTCAACGCCTTCGTCAGCGTCACGGCTGACCGGGCCCTCGACGACGCCCGTCGCGCCGACGAGCTGCTGGGGAAAGGTGGGGGCGGGCCGCTGACCGGCGTGCCGATCGCGCACAAGGACATTTTCTGCACCGACGGCATCCTGACGACCTGCTCGTCAAAGATGCTGTCGAACTTCGTCGCGCCCTACGACGCGACGGTGGTCGAGCGCTGGCGCGCCGCGGGCACCGTGCTGCTCGGCAAGACCAACATGGACGAGTTCGCCATGGGCTCGTCGAACGAAACGAGTTTCTTCGGCCCGGTGAAGAACCCGTGGGACCCGAAGCGCGTCCCGGGCGGCTCCTCGGGCGGCTCGGCCGCGGCCGTGGCGGCCTGCCTGGCCCCGGCGGCAAGCGGCACCGACACGGGCGGTTCGATCCGCCAGCCCGCGGCGCTCACCAACCTGACCGGCCTCAAGCCCACCTACGGCCGCGTCTCCCGCTACGGGATGATCGCGTTCGCCTCGAGCCTCGACCAGGGCGGCATGCTGGCGCGCTCGGCCGAGGACGCCGCGCTGCTGCTCAAGGCCATGGCCGGGTTTGACCCGCGCGACTCGACGAGCGTCGATGCGCCCGTCCCGGACTACGTGGCCGAACTCGCCACGCCGCTCAAGGGCCTGCGCGTCGGCGTGATCCGCGAATTCTTCGACCAGGGCCTCGAGCCCGGCGTCGGCAAGCTCGTGCAGGACGCGATCGAGGTGCTGCGCGCCAACGGCGCCAGCATCGTCGAGGTGAGCCTGCCCGCGCTGCCGCTGTCGGTGCCGACGTACTACGTAGTCGCCCCGGCCGAGTGCTCGTCGAACCTGTCGCGCTTCGACGGCGTGCGCTTCGGTCACCGCTGCGACGCGCCGCGCGACCTGCTCGACCTCTACAAGCGCTCGCGCGGCGAGGGCTTCGGCGACGAGGTCAAGCGCCGCATCATGACCGGTACCTACGTGCTGTCCGCCGGCTACTACGACGCGTATTACCTCAAGGCGCAGAAGGTCCGGCAGCTGATCGCCGCCGACTTCGCGCGCGCCTTCGGCGAGGTGGACGTGGTGATCGGCCCGACGGCACCCACGCCGGCGTTCGAACTCGGCGCCAAGACCAGCGACCCGATCACGATGTACCTGAACGACATCTACACGATCGGCGCCAACCTGGCCGGGCTGCCGGCGATCTCCGTACCCTGCGGTTTCGTGCAGGAGGGTGGCAAGGACCTGCCCGTGGGGCTGCAGCTCGTCGGACCGCATTTCTCCGAGTCGCGGCTGCTGTCGGCGTCGCACCAGTACCAGCAGCTGACGGACTGGCACCGCCGCGTGCCGCCCGGCTACGAGTAACCGTCATGGAATGGGAAACCGTCATCGGCCTCGAGATCCACGCGCAGCTCGCTACGCGCAGCAAGATCTTCTCGGGCTCCGCCACCGCGTACGGCGCCGAGCCGAACACGCAGGCCAACCTCGTCGACTTGGGCTACCCCGGCGTGCTGCCGGTGCTGAACGGCGAGGCCGTGAAGATGGCTGTCCGCTTCGGCCTCGCCACAGGCTCGAAGATCGCGCGCCGGTCGGTGTTCGCGCGCAAGAACTACTTCTACCCGGACCTGCCCAAGGGCTACCAGATCAGCCAGTACGAGCGCCCGGTGGTCGAGGACGGCTCGCTCGAGGTCGTGCTCGACGACGGCATGCGCAAGCTGATCGGCATCACGCGCGCCCACCTCGAGGAGGACGCGGGCAAGTCCCTGCACGAGGACTTCCACGGCCTCTCGGGCATCGACCTGAACCGCGCCGGCACGCCGCTGCTCGAGATCGTCTCCGAGCCGGACCTTCGCTCCGCGAAGGAGGCCGTGGCGTACATGAAGAAGATCCACACGCTGGTGCGCTACCTCGGCATCTGCGACGGCAACATGCAGGAAGGCTCGTTCCGCTGCGACGCGAACGTCTCCGTGCGGCCGAAGGGGCAG
>Ga0079037_100000752_pt1 | contig 15526 bp, 13 predicted proteins | sample Mud3Dept4metaG_FD_71479 | JGI IMG/M metagenome (GOLD analysis project Ga0079037, IMG submission 71479) | Freshwater wetland microbial communities from Ohio, USA, analyzing the effect of biotic and abiotic controls - Mud 3 Core 4 Depth 4 metaG | ecosystem: Environmental > Aquatic > Freshwater >... | reverse complement strand
GATCGGCGGGCCTTCGACATCAGCTGGGTGGCCGACCACGATTCGCCAGTGGACACCATCAACGGGTTCACCGAGGTGTACCTCGACGCGCGCGGCGTGAAGGGGGCCTGGGAGGGCGTGGTCTTCTACGAACACCCTGAGAAGACCGCCCACGTTCGGCGCATCGCGGCCGCCGCGCAGTGGTTCGAGGACCGCATGCCGTGGGATCCGGCCTGGCGCCGCCCGCGGGTCACCGGCGTGAGCGCCCGCGTCGTCGAGGTGGTCGTCGAGACCGGCGACGCGGGGCCGATGACGCCCATCGGGATCAACCTGCCGAACGACGACGCCGTGCGCGAGGAGTTCGGGAGCAAGTCGGTGTCGCTCGCGAACATCGTCGAGGCGTACGAGCGGTCGCAGCCGCCGGAGTTCCGGCGGGAGTTCTCGTGGGACGAGGCGGAGGCGGCGCGGGCGGAGCGGTGGGGCCCGCTGGCCGGCGAGCTGACGACGGACCTCCACGAGATCCTCGGGCACGGGTCGGGGCGCGTGGACGAGCGCCGGGCCGGCACGCCGCAGGCGTGGCTGCGCGAGCACTACTCGACGATCGAGGAGACCCGAGCGGACCTCGTGGCGCTGTACTGGATTGCGGACCCGCAGATGGTGGCGCTCGAGATGGTTGGCGCGGCCGACCACGACGACCTCGTGCGCGCCGAGTACGAGGCGTACGCGCGGCAGGCCATCGTGCAGCTCCGGCGGGTGCGCGAGGGCGACCAGATCGAGGAAGACCACATGCGCAACCGCCAGGCCATCGTGCACTGGCTGATGGCCAACACCCCGGCGGTCGAGCGGCGCGTCCGGGACGGTCGGAGCTTCAACGTCGTGGTGGACGTCGCGGCGTTCCGCGCCGGGGTGGCCCGGCTGCTGGCCGAGGTGCAGCGCATCAAGGCCACGGGCGACTACGACGCGGCGGCCGCGCTCGTCGGCGCCTTTGGCACCCGGTTCGACGTGGCGCTGCGCGACGAGGTGCTGGCGCGGGTGGACAGGCTGAAGCTGCCTGCCTACACGGCCTTCGTGATGCCGGAACTCCAGCCCGTCCGCGACGAGGCCGGCCGCGTCGTGGACGCGACGGTGCACCACCCCTGCGACTTCGAGCGACAGATGCTGGAGTGGTCGGCCGACTGACGCTCACGTCATCGGCAACCTGGTGACGCCCGCGATGCGGTCGAATCCTTCGTCGAACGTCGCGATCTGCTCGATGCCGTTGTTGAGCATGAGCGCGGCGTGGACCGCGTCGCGCACGCTCGTGCCGCGCGTGCCGACCAGGATCAGCTTCGCCCGGTCGGTGTCGGCCAGCGTGACCGGCAGGACGACCGGGCAGAGCTGGACGACGATGTCGTACACGGCGGCGGCGAGGTCGAGGCGGCGCAGGCCGGCGTAGCGGTACAGGATCTCCTGCAGCACCTCGGTGCTCGTGCAGATCTCCACGTCGCCGTTGCGGGCGCGCTCGAGGAACCGCCGGGCCGGGTCGCGCAGCGGATGGTCGCGCCCGGCGACGTACATCGGCACGTTCGAGTCCACGAAGACCATCAGCCGCGCCCCGCGTCGATCTCGGCGAGCATCTGGTCGATGTCGGCCGTGGGCGCGCCGAGACGCGCGAGCCGATCGAGCGCGTCGCCAGGCGGGCGGCCCTCCGCCAGCGCGCGCTCGATCGCCAGCCGCACCCAGGCGCTCGTCGAGAGCCGGCTCCGCTGTGCCGCCTTGCGGACCCTCCGGTCCAGCCCGTCGGGGACGAGGATCTGCAAGCGAGTACTCATGTACTCATGCTACTACGAGTTACCACTATGGACTCCTGGCGGGCCGGGCCAGGACGGCGCCGGCCCACGCGCTGCCCTCGTCGATGAAGAAGAGCGCCGGGTCGTCGTCGGCCGCGCCTGTGGGGACCGCCCGCAGGACGGTGGCGCGGGCCGGCACCGTCGGGTCGGCTTCGGCGACGGTCCACAGCACGGTCCCGCCGGGGAGCGCCGTGCCGGCCGCGAGCACCGTCACGGTGGTCTCCGCGGTCAGCCCGTCGCGGGTGACGGTCAGCGTGGTCTCGCCCGCCGCCAGCGTGGAGTCGGTCATTCGGGGTCGGAGTAGATCTCAAGTCCTGCAACCGTCCTGGTGAGGTTGGCGGATTCTGAAATGAGCTCCGACCCCGGCTGGCCCGGCTCGAGTGCCAGCGGGTCCGGGCCGCCGAGGTGCGGCCTGCAACCGGCGGCCGAGGGCCGTCGACATCTCGGGGGCAGTTACACGACCGCGGGTGCCAGCATCCTGATCGACCCCGCAGTGGCGTCCACCTCGACCTCGACGCCGATCGGCAGGGTGAACTGGCGGTCGACGTGGCCGATCATGGCGCCTTGCCAGGCGGGGACGCCGAGCGGCTTCACGTGGTCGTTGAGCACGTCGGTGATGGTGAGGGAGCCGAAGCCCTCGCCGGGGTCGCAGTCGGCGCACGTGCCCCAGATCACGGCGCGCGCCTTCTGCAGGATGCCCGCGAGCTTGAGCTGCACCAGCATGCGGTCGACCCGGTAGGGCGCCTCCTCGACGTCCTCGATGAAGAGGATGCAGTCGTCCCACTCCGGCAGGTACGGCGTCCCTGCCAGGGCGCTGAGCACCGTGAGGTTGCCCCCGAGCAGCCGCCCGCGGGCGCGGCCCGGGGTGATCGTCTGGACCCGGTTCTCGACGACGGTCAGGTATTCGCCCGTCTCGCGCAGGTTCTCGAACGTGATGGCCTCGCCGTCGAGCAGCACGCGCCGGAACCACCCGGCATTGAACGGGTTCCACTTCGAGTCGGCGTTGGGTCCGTGGAACGCCACGAGACCGGTGCGTGCGTGGAGCCCCAGCAGCAGGGCCGTGATGTCGCTGAAGCCCGTGAGCGCCTTGGGGTGCGCGGCCACGGTGTCCCACTCGATCAGCGGCAGCAGGCGCGCGCAGCCCCAGCCGCCGCGGATGCAGTGGATCGCGGCCACGCCGGGGTCGGCGAACATCGCGTTGAGATCGGCGGCCCGCTCCGCGTCGGTACCGGCGAGGTAGCCGTGGCGCGCGAGCGCGTTGGGGGCGACCTTCGACCGCAGGCCCATCGCGGCGAGCGACTCCACGGCGATCTCGAGCCGCACCGGTTCCCACACGACGAAGGCCGGGCTGACGAGGCCGACGGTGTCGCCGGGCCGGAGACGGCGAGGCCTGACGGCGGGCCGAGGCGTGCCCGCAGGCGGCGTGTTGGCTGCCAGGCCGTCGGCCCACACGGTCGTGGCAGCGGCGATGAGGGACGACTGGTGGAGGAATCGACGGCGACTCGTCATGGGCGGAGCATGTAGTCGGTCTCTCGGTCTGTCAGTCTGTCAGTCGGTGGGTCTGGTCACCCTGTTGGTCGGCCAGGGTCATCACCGATGGTCTCGTACGCCGTCCCGAAAGGTCCGCGGCTCCGTCCGGTCGACGGACTGACCAGACGACCGATCGACGGTCCTGGTTCGCCGACCGACCGACCCACCGACCGAAGGACTACCGTTTCCGTTCCTGTCCTTCCGACAACCGATCCAGCAGCCGGCCGAGCCGTTGGATTTCCTCGCCATACTGCGCCCAGTTGCCCGCCCGCTGCGCGTCGAGCGCGCGCTGGTAGGTGGCCTGTGCGTCGGCGATCAGCGCATCGCGGTTGGTGCCGGCGACCGGCGATGGCAGCGTGGTCACGGGTGCCGTGGACGGCTCGGACCCGGCGGGGGCCGTGCCGCCGGCGAGCACAGGGGGCGCGGCGAGGAGGGTGGTGCCGTCGACGGGCTGCGAGCCGCTGCCCGGCGGGAAGATCCGAGCCAGGGACTTCTCGAGCGTGTCCTCCATGACGATCTGGTTCTGGTAGGCGACGATCACCCGCTTCAGCTCCGGGATCCGGCCGCCCTGGGAGCGCAAGTACAGCGGCCGGATGTAGATGAGCGACTCCTCGATCGGGATCACGAGCAGTTCGCCCTGGATCACCTCGGAGCCCTGCTGGTTCCACAGCGTGATCTGCGGCGAGATCACCTGGTCCTGGTTGATGCGGGCGACCACCTGCCGGGGGCCGAACACCACCTTCTGCTTCGGGAACTGGAACACCATCAGCTTCCCGTAGTTCGGGTGATCGCTGCGCGCCACCATCCACGCCGCGAGGTTGTCCTTCTGCCGCGGCGTGAGCGGCAGCATCTGGATGAACTCGGGGCGCTGCTCGCCCGGCAGCCGCATGATGGTGTAGTAGGGCAGCATGCGCCGCGCGTCGCGGCCGGCGCCCTCGAGCGTCGGCACCTCCCACTGGTCTTCCTTGTTGTAGAAGACCGCCGGGTTCGTCATGTGGTAGGTGGAGAACATCCCCACCTGGATCTGGAAGATGCCCTGCGGATACCGCAGCCGCGATCGCAGGCCCTCGGGCATCTCGGCGAGCGGCCGCAGGAGGCCCGGAAACGCCTTGCTGATGGTGGCCGCAAGGGGATCGGCCGGATCGACGAGGTAGAAGCGCGTGGTGCCGTGGTAGGCGTCCACCGCCGCCTTCACGGAGTTGCGGATGTAGTTGATGCCGCGTGTCGCCGGCCGTGAGTACGGGTACCGTCCCGTCGTCGTGTACGCATCCTGGATCCAGTAGAGGCGGCCGTCGGCAATCGAGAGGTAGCGGTCCTCCTCGTAGGTCAGGAACGGCGCGATGCGGCGCACGCGCTCGGCCACGCGCCGATGGAAGATCACGCGGCTCTCGGCCGTGAGATCGTTTGCGAGCAGCGTCTTCATCGAGCGGAACTTCACGGCGAAGAGCAGCTTGCGCCAGAAGGTGCCCACCGACACGCCGCCGGTGCCCTCGTAGGTGGTGTAGACGTTGTCCTCGCCCTTGGGGTAGTGGAACTCCCGCGTCTTCGTCCGCACGAAGACGTGGTCGCTCGCGATCTCGCCGAAATACAGGCTGGGCTCTTTGATCTGGAGATCCACCGTGCTCTCTGGCGGCAGGTTCTTCACGAAGAGCACGGGAAGACCCTCGGAGGTCACCTGGTTCACCGGCCCGAGCGTCAGGCCGTAGCCGTGTGTGAAGGTGAGCCGCTCGTTGATCCAGTTGCGGTTCGGCAGGCTCTCGGAGCTGAGCTCGCGCGCCGAGAGCATCACCTGGCGGTACTTCCCGTCGATCCAGTAGCGATCGTTGTACACCGAGGCGAACTCGTAGTACGTGCGGATCTCCTGGATCTGGCCGAAGGTGTCGAGCAGCGGCTGGTGGTTCCAGAGCGGCACGTTCTCGAGGGTGGCGTCGTTGCGGTCGATGTCGGCGCGCGAGAGGAGCGCGTCGCCGGAGAGCGGGCGCTCCTCCACGGCATCGAGCCCGAACGCCCGCCGGGTGGCCTCGATGTTGTAGACGATGTAGGGCGTCTCCTTCACTTGCTCGTTGGGTGCCACGATGAATCGCTGGACGGCACCGGCCACGGTGGCCCCGCCGAGGGAGACGATCGCGTAGACGCCGATGGCCGCCACGAGGGGCCAGACCCGACCCGAGAAGGCCTGGTAGCCCGCCAGCGCCGCGGCGAGCAGTGCCACGAACACCTGCAGCCGGAGCACGGGCAGCCGCGCCGCGATATCCGCGTACGAGGCGCCGTGCAGGACGTCAGAGGACGAGGTCATGAGGGCCGGCTGTGCCAGCCACGCTCCGATGGCCAGCAGGACGAACACGCCGGCGCCGAGCAGCCCGAGGTGCCGCCGGGCCGGACCGGTGAGCCCCACGCCGCGGACGGGGTCGAGCGTGACGGCACCAGACAGGAAGTACCCCGCCGCGGTTGCCGCGAGCGTGAGGACGAGCAGCACCAGCGCGAAGCGGTGCAGGAACTCGTAGAACGGCAGCGAGAAGATGTAGAACCCGGCATCGCGCCCGAAGACCGGGTCGGCGTGGCCGAACGGTGTTGCGTGGCGATAGAACAGCCACGTCTCCCACTGCGAGGCGGCCACGAGGCCCGCGAGCAGCCCAGCACCGAGGGCCGCGATCACGAGGAACGGCCGCAGCCGCTGCGGCTCGAAGTGGATCGGCCGCGGGCCGTCCGGCGTCATCACGACGAACTCCCGCGGGCGGGCTCGCTCGAGAGCCGGCCGGAGGCTCAGGTAGACGAGCAGCCCCACGGCGAGGAATGCACCGCCGGCGAGCAGCGCCTGCGCGCGCAAGCGCGTGAGGAATACGCCTTGGTAGCCCGTTTCACCGAACCAGAGCCAGTCGGTGTACAGATCGACGACCGACGGCACGACGGTGAACAGAACCACCGCCAGGAGCAGCAGCAAGCCTGGACGCTTCACCAACACAGCTTACCCCGGTTGTCCGACTATCGTGCCGGAGGGGGTGGGGCGACCCGGTCGGCGGCGGGCTCCCCGTTGGTGCGCAGCCGGCGGTAGTCGCCGTACCGTGACCACGCGTCGATCCGGAACGGGCGCAGCATCAGTGTCCTTCCCGACCCCGTGAACCGGGCCTCGAGGGGGACCCACGTCCCATCGGCGATGGGGCCGCGGCGGTACCAGGCGCGGCTGCCCTTGTGGATGCGACCGATCACGCCGAGGCCGAAGGTGACGTCCTCACGGGCGTCCACCTCGATCTGCACCAGCTGCGCCGCCTCCGGATCGACCCAGACGCGGCCGGCCCATTTCTTCATCTGACGGCCAATGTCGGTGCGCGTGGCGGCACCCGGCCGCGGAGAGAGGGTGACGACGACCACCTCGCGCCCGTCGAGGAGGGTACGCTGTGTGTCGGAGAACTCGTAGACCCGGAAGAAGTCCTCAATCCCCTCCTGTGCCTCACGCCGGGCCTTGATCTCGCGCCGCAGGCGCTGGTTGCGTTCCTGCGGCGTCTCCAGGCTGCGACGCGTGCGGGCGTCGGCGGCCTCACGGCGATGCTGTGCGTCGAGCCGGGCCGCCTCGGCCGTGCTGACGGGCCGGCCGTCCACCGCGACCAGTCGCCGGTACACGAGCTCGGGCCACACGGGCGAGCGGCCGACGTCGTAGGTCTTGACAGGGCCGTCGCTCAGCTTCCCGAATGCACTCACGGCGTAATCGCGCCGTTCCACGCGGTACGCGTAGCGCTCGTCGAGCGTGTCGTCGAGGAGGACGTTCTGGCCGGCGCGCCGGAGCAGGGCGGTGGCCTGGGCCAGCGGCACGGCGGTCGCGTCGGCCGGGTCCTGCGGCGCCCAGTCCTGACGGGCCTGGCCACGGGTGGCGGGGGCGAGGCTCGTTGCATCCGCGCGGTGCTGCCGGGACGGCGCCGCGCTCTCCAGGTGACCGGCCGTCCGCCCCGGAACGGCCAGGCCGGCCGCCGGGGCGAGCAGTGCCGCCACGACGAGGGCGTGCAGCATCGGCGGCACCCGGGGGACTCACATCAGGCCGAGTTGGAGCCGAGCGACATCCGACATGCTGTCCATGGTCCAGGGCGGGTCCCACACCACGTCCACCGACGCGTCGGACACCCCGGGAATTGCGCGGACCTTGCGCAGGACCTCTTCGGGGATCTGCTGCGCTGAGGGGCAAGCCGGGCTCGTGAGGGTCATGGTGACGCAGACGACGCCGTCGGCCGCGATCGCGATGTCGTAGACGAGCCCGAGCTCGTAGATGTTGACCGGGATCTCGGGGTCGAACACCGTGCTGATGGCATCGATCACGCGCGGCTTGAGCGAGAGCAGCGCCGCGCTGCCATCGGGGTCGATCGGCGAGTCGGGCGGGTGTGCGGTCACGGCTTCTCGGTCTCGTCCTCGGTCGAGGCGACCGCACCCGGCTCGTGCAGTGCCGCCTGCAGCGTGTGCCAGGCGAGGGTGGCGCACTTCACGCGCGTGGGGAACTCGGCCACGCCGGCGAGCACTGCCAGCTTTCCGAGCCGCGGCTCGTCGGGTGGTGTGCCGGGCGGGGCCATCACCATCGCGTGGAAGTGCTCGAAGAGCGCGGTGGCCTCCGCCAGCGTCCGGCCCTTGATGCTGTCGGTCATCAGCGACGCCGAGGCCTTCGAGATCGCGCACCCCTGTCCCTCGAACCGCACCTCCGCGATCCGGTCGCCCTCCACGCGCAGGCGCAGGGTCAACCGGTCGCCGCAGAGGGGGTTGTGCCCCGTGGCGTCGCGGTTGGCATCCTCGAGCGGTCCGAAGTTCCGCGGGCGCCGGTTGTGGTCGAGAATGACCTCCTGGTAGAGGTCGCGCAGGTCGGACATTGCGATGATTGTACGCCTTACGCCCAACGCCCTACGCCTTGCGCCCGCGTTGGGGCCGGGCTTGCCCGGCCCGCTCGCACTCAGAAGATCCCGAGCGAGAGCTTGGCCGCCTCCGACATCATGTCCTTGGACCAGGGCGGCTCCCACACGACCTCCACCGCGGCGTCGGTGACACCCGGTACGGCCTTTACCTTGCACAGTGCCTCGCTCGGAAGTTGCTGCGCGGAGGGGCAGGCCGGGCTCGTCAGCGTCATGCGGACGGCCACGCGGCGCTGGGCGTCCACGGTGACGCCGTAGATGAGCCCCAGCTCGTAGATGTTGACGGGGATCTCCGGGTCGAAGATGGAGCTGAGCGCGGCCACCACCTGCGGCTCGAGCTCGGCCGTCGCTGCCGGGTCCGGCGGCCCCACCTCGAGGCGGGCCTCCGCCGCGGGCTCGGGCGGCGGGGCGGTCAGCGATCCGATGTTCCAGTCGCTGGTGCCCGGGTCCGGCACCCGCGTGCCCCGGCCAGGTGCTGGGTTGTCTGCGGGCTCGGGCGCGGAGCCGGGCCGGGCGGCGGGGCGCTCACGGCGCGAGCCGGTCAGGAACGAGAAGATGCCCATCACGTGCATCCTGTGGTCATCGGTCTCCAGCGGTTCCAGCGGTCAGTCGTGCGCGAGACGAAGATCGCTCGGTCGAGGTGCCAAGCGACAACCGAGAACCGAACGCCGACAAGCGATCAACCAAAGAGCGTGCGCACCGTCTCCAGCCCCGCCATCAGGGCGTCCACGTCGTCGCGCGTGTTGTAGATGGCGAAGGAGGCGCGCGCGGTCGCCGGGATGCCGAACCGGTCCATCACCGGCTGCGTGCAGTGCTGGCCGGTGCGGATCGCGATGCCCTCACGGTCGAGGATCGTGCCGATGTCGTGCGGGTGGACGCCCTCGAGCACGAACGAAACGACGCCGGCCCGCTCGTGGGCGCAGCCGATGAGCCGGACGCCGGGCACCGCCTCCAGCCGTGACGTGGCGTAGTCGAGCAGGTCGAGCTCGTGGGCGACGATCGCCTCGGGATCGAACTGGCGGAGGTAGTCCACGGCGGCGCCGAATCCCACCACGCCGGCGATGTTGGGCGTGCCGGCCTCGAACTTGTAGGGCAGCGTGTTGTACGTCGTGCGCTCGAAGGTCACCGACGCGATCATGTCGCCGCCTCCCTGGTAGGGCGGCATCCGTTCGAGCAGCGCCGCCTTGCCGTACAGCGCGCCGATGCCCGTCGGCCCGTACATCTTGTGGGCCGAGCACGTGTAGAAATCGCAGTCGAGCGCCTGCACGTCCACGGGCAGGTGGGGCACGGCCTGGGCGCCGTCCACGAGCACGGGCACGCCGCGCGCGTTTGCCATCGCAATCATCTGCGCCACCGGGTTGATCGTGCCGAGCGCGTTGGACACGTGGATGATCGCGGCGATCCGCGCCGGGCCCTCGAGGGCCCGCGCGTAGGCGTCGAGGTCCAGTTCTCCGGCGTCGGTGATCGGCACCGGCCGGAGCCGCGCGCCCGTCTGCTCGCAGGCGATTTGCCAGGGGACGATGTTGGAGTGGTGCTCCATCCACGTGAGCACCACCTCGTCGCCCGGCCGGAGGTTGGTGCGGCCCCAGGACTGCGCCACGAGGTTGATCGCCTCCGTGCACCCGCGCGTGAAGATCACCTCGCGCGCCTCGCGCGCGTTGAGCAGGCGTTGCACCCGCGCCCTGGCGCGCTCGTAGGCCCTCGTGGCGCGCTCGCTCAGCTCGTGCGTCGAGCGATGGATGTTCGCGTTGTCGTGGGCGTAGTAGCGGCTGGTGGCCTCGATCACCGACCGGGGCTTCTGCGTCGTGTTGGCGTTGTCGAGGTAGACCAGCCGCTTGCCGTGGACGAGCTCCTCCAGGATCGGGAAGTCCTGGCGGAGGCGGACCGCGTCGAGCGGCGTGCTCTGGGCGTTGAGGGTCATGGGAGCCCCGGGAGGCGCCGTCAGCCGCGCGCCTCCTTCGGCAGTTGCGCGAGCAGCGCACTCTCGAGCGCCGCGCGGAGCGGCTCGATCGTGACGCGGTCGATGATGTCGCTCGCGAAGGCGTGGATCAGGATCGCCCGCGCCTGCTCGCGGCCGATGCCGCGCGCCCGCAGGTAGAACAGCGACTCCTCGTCGAGCTGGCCCACCGTCGCCCCGTGCGTGCACTTCACGTCGTCGGCGAATATCTCGAGCTGCGGCTTCGTGTTGATCGTCGCGTCGTCGGAGAGGAGCAGCACCTGGTTGGTCTGCTTCGCATCGGTCTTCTGCGCGTCGGGCCGGACGAAGATCTTGCCCGTGAAGGCGCCGCGGGCGTGATCGTCGAGCATGCCCTTGTAGAGCTCGTGGCTCGCGCAGTTCGGCTTGGCGTGCACGATGGCGGTCTGGTTGCCGATCAGCCGGCGCCCGTGGCCGAGGTAGAGGCCGTTGAGCGTGCACTCGATGTGCTCGGCGTCGAGGTTGGCCGTGACGTCGTTGCGCACGAGCGCGCCGCCGAGCGTGACGAGTTGCTGGGCGAACACGGCCGACTTCTCGAGGTACACGTGCGTGTCCGACACGTGGTAGGCGGCGAAGCTCTCGCGCTGCACCCGGTAGTGCTCCACGTGGCTGTGCTCGCCGCCCACGATCTCGGTCACCGCGTTGGTGAAGTAGAAGTCGCCCGCGGCGCCGGCATACGTCTCGATCAGCTTCACCTGGCTGTTGTCGCCCACCACGACGAGCGTGCGCGGGTGCGTGACGATCGGCGCGGCCGTCGTGGTGAAGTAGATCACGTGCACCGGCTCGGGCATCACCGTGTCGGCGGGGATGTAGACGAACGCGCCGTCCTCGGAGAGGGCGGTGTTGAGGGCGGTGAACGCGTGGCGCTCGTGGCTCGCGCAGCGCGTGAAGTACGGATCGACGAGGCCCGGGTCCGAGGCGAGCGCGGCCGACAGCGAGGCGACGTGCACCCCGCGGGGCAGCGCGTGCGGCACCGAGAGGGCCGCGCTGTAACGTCCGTTGACGAACACGAGGCGCGTGGACGAGAGCGCCTTGGGCACGAACGGCGCGATGGCCTCGGCACCCGTGGCCGGCGCGGCGGCCGGCGCGGGCGCGAAGGCGGTGTCGGCGATCGGCGTGACGTTGGTGAAACGCCAGTCCTCGTCGCGCGTCGTCGGGAACCCGAGCGCGGCGAAGCGCTCGATGGCCGCACGGCGCGTGCTCGCGAGCCACGCCGGCTCGGCGCCCGTTCGGCGGGCGAGGACGTCTTCGAATCGCGCCAGGTACTGGTCCTGGGCCGTGAGCACGGTCATGGTGGTCGACTCCCCCCGCCTCACGCGTGCAAGGCCGCGCCATCGGCCTCGATCCACCCGTAGCCCTTCTCCTCGAGCTCGAACGCGAGCTCCTTGCCGCCCGACTTGACGATCCGGCCGTCCGACAGCACGTGCACGAAGTCGGGGACGATGTAGTTGAGGAGGCGCTGGTAGTGCGTCACGACGATCGTGGCCCGCTCGGGGCTGCGCAGCGCGTTGACCCCGTTGGCGACGATCTTCAGCGCGTCGATGTCGAGGCCCGAGTCCGTCTCGTCGAGCACGCAGAGCGTCGGCTCGAGGATCGCCATCTGGAAGATCTCGTTGCGCTTCTTCTCACCGCCCGAGAACCCCTCGTTGACCGAGCGGTTGAGCATGGCCGTGTCGATGTCGAGCAGGCGCGACTTCTCCTTCACGAGCGCGAGGAACTCCATCGCGTCGAGCTCCGGCTGGCCGCGGTGCTTCCGCACCGCGTTGAGCGCCGCCTTGAGAAAATAGGAGTTGTTCACCCCCGGGATCTCGACCGGGTACTGGAACGCGAGGAAGAGCCCCTCGCGCGCCCGCTCCTCGGGGTCGAGGTCGAGCAGGTCGAGGCCCTTGTAGCGGACCTGGCCCGCCGTCACCTCGTACTCGCCCCGGCCGGCGAGCACGCCGGCGAGCGTGCTCTTCCCCGAGCCGTTGGGCCCCATGATGGCGTGGACCTCGCCGACGTTGACCGTCAGATCGATGCCGCGCAGGATCGGTTTCTCCTCGACGCGGGCGTGCAGGTTTCGGATTTCCAGCATGTCAGTTACCAGGGAACAGGTTCTTGGTTCGTCGTTCGTGGTTCGTGGTCCGTTCGGGGTTCATGGTCCAGGGGTCAGGGTGAAACCGCCGCGCCGAGGCTCGTCGTGCATCGCACCATGAACCATGAACCATGAACGGACCATGAACCATGCACCACGAACCACGAACCGCGTCCGGGCGTCTCTTCGTCCCCTCATCCCACCGACCCCTCGAGGCTGACGCCGAGCAGCTTCTGGGCCTCCACGGCGAACTCCATCGGCAGCTCGCGGAAGACCTCCTTGCAGAAGCCGTTGACGATCATGTTCACCGCGTCCTCGGTGGCGAGACCGCGCTGGCGGCAGTAGAAGATCTGGTCTTCGCCGATCTTCGAGGTGGAGGCCTCGTGCTCGACCGTCGAGGTGGTGTTCTTCACCTCGATGTAGGGGAACGTGTGCGCGCCGCACTTGTCGCCGATCAGCAGCGAGTCGCACTGCGAGTAGTTGCGCGCGTTGGCCGCGCCCTTCGCGATCTTCACCAGCCCGCGGTAGGTGTTCTGCCCGAGGCCCGCCGAGATGCCCTTCGAGACGATCGTGCTGCGCGTGTTCCGGCCGAGGTGCACCATCTTCGTGCCCGTGTCGGCCTGCTGGCGGTTGTTGGTCACCGCCACCGAGTAGAACTCGCCCACCGCGTTGTCGCCCTGCAGGATGCAGCTGGGGTACTTCCAGGTGATGGAGGAGCCCGTCTCGACCTGGGTCCAGGTGATCTTCGCGTTCGTCATCGCCTTGCCGCGCTTGGTGACGAAGTTGTAGATCCCGCCGACGCCCTCCTTGTTGCCCGGGTACCAGTTCTGGACCGTCGAGTACTTGATGGTGGCGTTGTCGAGCGCCACGAGCTCGACCACGGCCGCGTGCAGCTGGTTCTCGTCGCGGATCGGCGCGGTGCAGCCCTCGAGGTAGCTGACGACGGCGCCCTCCTCGGCCACGATGAGCGTGCGCTCGAACTGCCCCGTGTCCTTGGCGTTGATGCGGAAGTAGGTGGAGAGCTCCATCGGGCAGCGCACGCCCTTCGGCACGTAGACGAAGCTGCCGTCGCTGAAGACCGCCGAGTTGAGCGCCGCGAAGAAGTTGTCGGTGTGCGGGACGACCGAGCCCATGTACTTGCGGACGAGCTCCGGGTGCTCACGGATGGCCTCGGCGAACGAGCAGAAGATGATGCCCAGCTCGGCCAGCTTCGTCTTGAACGTCGTCGCCACGGAGACCGAGTCGAACACCGCGTCGACGGCGACCCCGGCGAGCACCTTCTGCTCCTCGAGCGGAATGCCGAGCTTCTCGAAGGTCCGCCTGATCTCGGGATCCACCTCGTCGAGGCTCGACAGCTGCTTCTTCGCCTTCGGCGCGGCGTAGTAGATGATGTCCTGATAGTCGATGGCCGGGTAGCTGACATTGGGCCAATGCGGCTCCTTCATCTCCCGCCAGGCGCGAAACGCGCGCAGGCGCCACTCGAGCATCCACTCCGGCTCCTGCTTCCGCTCCCAGATCGTCCGTACCGTCTGCTCGTCGAGCCCCTTGGGGATGGCGTCCATCGCCACGTCGGTGACGAAGCCGTGCTTGTACTCCTGTGTGGCGAGTTGCTCGATGGTCTGCGTGGACGTGCTCATCGGTGCTCCTGCGGATTGGCCTCGGCGGGCCCCATTCCGGGAAAACGTCATCCTATCCGACCGAAACGGTCGCCTTTGAATATACGACCAACCTAGTCGCCAATCAAGACGCCCGGGAGCCACACCGGGATTCAGCCCGACCGCTGTCGGCCAGTGAGCCACCGCGAGTTGGGATGGCGCATTCCTCGATGGCGCTATGCTGGGCCTCAGCGGCGCCCCGCGCCCGGTGCGCACCGATGCAGGAACTTCGCCGCTCGTCGGCCCTCGTCACCCTGGTTGTCGCGCTGGCCGGGACGGCCGCCGCTCCCCGCGCCCAGGCGCCCGACCGCGGAGTGGAGGTTCCTCTGCGGGTGGTCGACCGGCGCGGCGAGCCCGTCGTGGACCTCGTGCCGACTGACCTCGAGGTGGCGGTGGACGGGCAACCGATCCCGGCCGACCGCCTCACGCTTCGCCGCGCGACCGGCGGGCACAGCCGCCGCCTCGTGTTCGCGGTGCACCAGCCCTCGCTCGACCCGGCCGACGCCCGCGCCATCGTCGAGTCGCTCACCGCCCTCGTGGGGCAATTGCCGGCGGGCGAGCGTGTGGCGGTGTGGGCGTTGCCCGCCCGCGCCGCCCAGTTGCTGTTCACGAGCGAGCCGACACCCGTCGGGATCCTCCTTGGGCGGTTGCGTGGCACGCGCGCGCAGGCGGGGCGCTACGGGCTCTCGCTGGCGCAGGCCACCGCCATCGCCGCCGGCAACACCTCGCTCCTCGACGCCGTCGCCGAGCTGGAATGCGCGCGTAGCGGGGCGATGCCGGGGCAGGGGGGGCAGCTGGACTCGTCGGCACCGGACCGGGTGCGCTGCCGTGACGACATCGCGCGCGACGCCGCCGGGCAGGTCGAGGAAGCGCGTGCGGCGACGGTGTCACTCCTTCAGGAACTGCGGCCGCTCGTCGACACCCTCGGGCGCCTCGACGGGCCCAAGCACCTGGCGCTGGTCACCGGAATCGTCGGTCCGGCCGATGGGGAGCTCGACGCGCAGCTCCGCGCCCTGGCTCTCGACGCCACGACCACGGGCACCGTGGTCCATGCAATCCAGGTGTCGCGCGCCGGGGCCGAGAGCAGCCGCGCCGCCGTGGCTGGCATCGAGCGGGAACCCGCCGGGCTCGCCTTGGGGCGCGAGACGGGCGGCCTCGCTCTTGCGGCCACCGACGCGCGCCGTGCGATCGGGCGTCTGGGTGTGGCGCTCCAGCAGGACGTCGCCCTCGTGCTGGCACTCCGGCCCGGCGAGCGCGATGGGGCGCCGCACAGCCTGCGTATCCGGTACACGCGCGCGGGGACCTACCGGGTGGAGGCCCCGAGCCGCGTGCGGTTCGCGTCAGTGCCGGCGAGCCCCGATGCGGGGCCGGCCGCGGCGCCTGCCGCGACGCCAGGCATGACGGCGAGTTCGGGCATGTCGCCGCCCGCCGTCCCCGACACGGTGTCGGTCGCGCCGCTGGCCAGCGCTCCAGGTGGGGCAGCGCCGCTCCGCGTGCCCCCCTCCACGCCGGACGCGCCGTCCCTGCCGGGAGCGAGCCCTGTGGCACCCTCCGCGCCCTCGCTGCAGGAACTGCTCACTCGCGCTGGGGCCTATGTGACG
>Ga0079037_100000751_pt1 | contig 15530 bp, 11 predicted proteins | sample Mud3Dept4metaG_FD_71479 | JGI IMG/M metagenome (GOLD analysis project Ga0079037, IMG submission 71479) | Freshwater wetland microbial communities from Ohio, USA, analyzing the effect of biotic and abiotic controls - Mud 3 Core 4 Depth 4 metaG | ecosystem: Environmental > Aquatic > Freshwater >... | reverse complement strand
TGCGCAGGATGCCGGGGAAGACGAGGAGGGTCAGCACCGTCGAGGCGATCATCCCGGCGATGACCACGGTTGCGAGCGGGCGCTGGACCTCGGCGCCGGCGCCCGTCGCGATCGCCATGGGGAGGAAGCCGAAGGCAGCCACCGCCGCGGTGGTGATGACGGCGCGCAGGTTGTGGACCGAGCCGGCCTCGACGGCCCGGTCGGGCGGCTCGCCTTCCTCGACGCGGCGACGCACGTCCGCCGAGATCACGACGCCGTTCAGCACCGAGACGCCGGCGAGCGCGATGAACCCGACCGCGGCCGGGACGCTGAACGGCAGGTCGCGCAGGGCGAGCCCGACGGCGCCGCCGGTGAGCGCCAGCGGAACGTTGGCGAACACCGCCAGCGCGTACCGGGCCTGCTGGAAAAGCGCCAGCAGCATGAGGAAGATGACGGCGAGCGAGATGGGCAGCACGATCGCCAGCCGCTTGCTGGCCCGCTCGAAGTTCTCGAACTGCCCGCCCCAGGTCACGCGGTAGCCGGTGGGGAGCTGGAGCTTGGCGTCGACGGCGCTGCGCGCCTCGTCGACCCAGGAGACGAGGTCCCGGCCGCGCAGGTTCACCTCGACCCGGACGGTGCGGGTGAGGGCCTCCCGCCGGATCTGCGCCGGTCCCTCCTTCTCCTGGATCTCGGCGACCTCCGCCAGCGGGACCACCTTCCCGCCAGGGGCCTCGACGAAGAGGTCGCCGACCGCCTCGACCGTGGGGCTCCGCGGAGGCAGCAGGAGCCGCAGGTCGTAACGGCGCTGACCTTCGTATATCTGGCCTACGTTCACCCCGACCCGCGCCGCCTCGAGCACCGCCAGGGCGTCCTCCGCTCGGATGCCGTAGCGTGCCAGCCGCTGCGGATCCGGGGTCACGGTCAGCATGGGGAGCCCGAGCACGCGCTCGACCCGGACGTCGCCGGTGCCGGGGATCCTCCGCACGATCCCACCGATGGCCTCGCTGATCCGCTTCAGCTCCGACAGCTCCGGCCCGTAGACCTGGATCTGGACGTCGGCGCGCGATCCGCTGATGAGCTCGTTGGTCCGGTCCTCGATGGGCTGTGACACCGAGACGAACGTGCCCGGGACCTCGCGCTCGACGTTCGTCTTCACCACTTCCGACAGGCCGTCGAGGTCTCGCGCCGTCTTCCACTCCTTCTTCGGCCGGAGGCGGACCATGATGTCGGTGTTGTCGTTCCCGACCGGATCGCTCGCCACCTCCGCCCGACCGGTCATGCCGACGGCCGTCACCACCTCGGGCAGGCGCTTCAGCACGCGCTGCGCGGCCAGGTCGAGCCTGCGCGCCTCCTCGAGGCCGATCGAGGGGGCCCGCCGGATCGTCACGACCAGATCGCCCTCGTCCATCCGCGGCACGAAGTCGGCGCCCCCGCGGCCGAGCAGAACGAGCGACCCGACGAAGAGGAGCAGGGACGCCGCCGTGAGCAGCCGGCGGCGGGCCAGCGCCCATCGAAGCGCTCGCTGGTACGCGACGCTCGCACGCTCGAGCCACCGGGGGCCGTGGCCCTTCGGCGGCGGCACCATCACCGTCAGGAGCGGCGGAAAGAAGAAGATGGAGTACACCAGCGCCCCGAACAGCGCGCACGCCATCGTCAGGGCCATGGGCCGGAACATCTTGCCCTCGACGCCCTCCAGCGCGAGCAGCGGGACGTAGACCAGCAGGATGATCGCGACCGAGAAGGCCACCGGCTTGACGAGGCGCGCCCCGACCTCCGCATAGGCCTCCCGGCGCGCCCGGCCGGCGAGCTGCTGGCCAGCCGTCGCTGCGACCACCGCCTCCAGCATGATGATGGGCCCGTCGACGAGGAAGCCGAAGTCGATGGCCCCGAGGCTCATCAGGTCGCCGGTGACGCCGAACAGGTGCATCCCGAACAGGGCCACGGACATCGACGCCGGGATCCCGAGGACCACCGCGAGGGCGCCTCGCACGGTGCCGAGGAGCAGCGCCAGGAGCACCCCCACGACGAGGGCGCCCTCGACGAGGTTCTTCAGAACGGTCGAAAGGGTGCGTCCCACGAAGTCCGATCGGTCGTAGACGGCGTCGATGACCACGCCGGGCGGCAGGTCGCGGGCGATCTCCTTCACGCGCTCCTGGACCGCCGTGATGACCTCCTTGCTGTTGGCGCCGAGCAGCATCATCACGATCCCGGTGACCGCCTCTCCCTCGCCGTCGCGCGTCACGACGCCGTAACGGAGCGCGGCGGACACCTGGACGGTGCCGACGTGGCGGACGAGCACCGGCGTGCCGTCGTCGCCGGTGCGGATGGTGACCTCGCCCACCGCGCGCTCGTCCGCGAGCGCCCCGACGCCGCGGATGGCGAGCGACTCGCCGCGCCGCTCCAGGTAGCCGCCGCCCACCATCGGGCTCGCGCGCTCGAGCGCCTCGCGCACCTCGCGCAGGGTCAGCCGATAGGCGTGCAACTTCAAGGGGTTGACGACCACCTGGTACTGCTTGAGGTCGCCTCCCATGGTGTTGACCTCGATGACCCCGGGGACGCTCCGCAGCCGCGGGACGATCTCCCAGTCGAGGAGCGACCGCAGCTGCGACGGCGAGTGCTGCCCGGACCGGACGACGAACTGGTAGATCTCGCCCAGGCCGGTGGACACGGGCGCCAGCTGCGGCCGCGAGGCGCTCCTCGGCAGGTCGCCCTCGGCGCTGCGCAGGCGCTCGAGCACGAGCTGCCGCGCGAACCAGACGTCGGTGCCGTCGCGGAACACGACGGTCACCGCCGACAGGCCGGAGCGCGAGACCGAGCGCAGCTCGACGAGCTGGGGCAGGCCGTTCAGCGCCGCCTCGATGGGGAACGTGACCCGCTGCTCCACCTCCTCGGGGGAGAGCCCGGCCGCCTCGGTGAGGACGGAGACCTGGATGGTGGAGACGTCCGGGATGGCGTCGACCGGCAGCTTCAGGGCCGCGACGGCGCCTCCGAGGATCACCACCCCGAGAAGGCCGAGGTTGATGGCCCGGAGGCGGATCGACTTCCGTACGAGGGTGTCGAGCACGGCTAGGCGGCCTTCACCGGAAGATCTCCGACTTGAGCGCGAACGAGCCAGAGGTCACGATGCGCTCGCCTTCCTGGAGCCCCGCGAACACGGCCGTGAAGGTCTCTCCGGCCGTCCCCAGCGTCACCGGGCGGACCTGGACGGAGTCCTCGCCGACGGCCACGAACACGGTGGGCTTGCCGTCGATGGTGACGATCGCCTCGGTTGGCACCGTGGGCCACTTCCGCGCATCGCCGCTTCCGCGGATCCGCGCCCCCACCGATTCGCCGGGGCGCAGCCAGGTGCCGACGTTCTCTACCTCGACCCAGACCTCGGCCGAGTGCGTCTGCGGGTTCACGACGTCGCCCGTCCGGGCCACCTTGCCGTGGATGACCCGCGTGACGTCGGCCTGCCGCGCCACCTCGGCGGGATCGCCGACGCGGACCGCCGCCAGGTTGCGCTCGAAGACGTCGAGCCGGATCCAGACCCGGGCCAGGTCGGCCACCAGGAACGGGGTCTCGGTCGCCTCCAGCGACTTCCCGCGGGTGAGCTTCGAGGAGAGCACCCTCCCGGCGATGGGGGTCCGCAGTTGCAGGACGCCGATCTCGCCGGCCAGGTCGGTGCTGCCGCCCAGGGCGCGCACCGCCTGCTCCGCGGCGAGCCGCTCGGCCTGGGCGGCGACCGCGGCGGCCCGGGCGGCCTGGGCGTCCCGCAGCGAGCTGATCTGCGCCTCGGCGAGCCGCTGCTCCCGCAAGCCGTCCGCGGCCATCGCCTCCTCGCGGGCGCGCGCCTTGAGCAGGTCGGACTGGGCGCGCCCGAGCTCGGCGCTCTCGATCTCGGCGAGCACCTCGCCGGCGCGGACCTCCTCGCCCTCGAACTTGAGGACCTTTCGGACGCGGCCGGGGATGCGCGTTCCGACCGCCGCCACGCGGCGGGAGTCGAGCTCGACGGTCCCGGGGGCCATGATCAACGGCGGGACCTCTCTCAGCTCGACCGGCGCCATGGCGATTCCGGCGCGCCGGGCGAAGTCGGCCGAGAATCGAATGCGATCGCCTTCGACGACCGGCACGTCGCGCACGGGCGCCGAGGGTTTCTCTCGCTTCCCGAGCTGGAGTGCCGCGACGACCGCCATGGCCGCGGCCGCCACCGCCGCGGCGGCGAGCCAGCGCCGTCTGCGCGGAGCCGGCGGTGGCCGGAGCGATGCGGCGTCGGCCGCCGTCGAAGGGTGCGGGTCGGATGCGTTGCTCGAGCTCACGGTTCTCCTCCGCCGGCCAGTCGCTGCATGGCGACGTGCTCCCGCCACGCTGCCCCGAGGACGTCGATGCGGGCCTGGCCCAGCCGGACCACGTCGCGTGCCGCAGCGTTCACGCGGAAGACGTCGAACTTGCCCGCCCGCCAGCCAGCCTCGACGAGCGCGAGCGCCTTGCGGGCCTCGGGAATGGCCAGGGCGCCCAGCATCTCCGCCTCCCGCTGGCGCGCCTCGCAGGCGGCGCGGCGCGCCTCGAGCTCCCGGAGGAGGCGCTGGGAGGTCAGCTCGAGGCGCATCCGATCCGTGGACAGCTGTGCGGCGACGACCGCTCGAGGCCCCTGGTTGCGCTGGGCCACGGGCAGCTCGACGCCCAGCCCGAGCTGGCCGTACCGGTCGGAGTTCGGAGCGGCGTCGAGCCCGAGCAGGAAGGAGAGCCTTGGCAGGACCTCGCGCTCGAGGCGTTCCAGGGTGGCCTCGCCGAGCGCCAGGCGTGCCTGGATGGCCCGGAGTGCCGGGTGGGTGCCGCCGGCCTCGCGCCCCGCGGGACCGGCGAGGGCGCAGCTCGGAGGGGTGGCGAACTCCGTCGTGAGCGTCAGCGGGGCCCCCGGGAGGAGCCCGAGCAGCTCTCGCAACGGCAGCAGCGCCGCCTGCTGGCGCGCCAGGAACGCCTCGCGCTCGGCGCGGAACTCCGCCAGGCTGGCGGATGCCACCGCGCGGTCGATCTCGGACGCGGCGCCCGTCTCGACGAGCCGCCGCGATGCGGCCTCGACTCCCTGGGCGAGCTCGATGGCCGACTGTGCCTCCGCGAGCCGGAGGCCGCCCATGCGGACCTCCACGTATGCCTCGAAGACGGCCCAGCGGGCCAGGTACCGCTCCAGATCCAGGTCGGCCTGCGCGGCGACGGCGCGGCCCCGGGCCTCGGTGACGCGCGCTGCGGGTGCGCCGAAGACCTCGAACGGCGCCTCGAGGGACGCGGCGTAGCCCCCGGTGCCGGCTCCGTAGCGCCCCTCGCCGTAGAGTCGAGGGTTCGCGGGTAGCACCACTCCCGCCCCGGTGCGGCTGGCTTCCGCCTCCCGGAGTGCCGACTCCGCCAGCAGCACCTGCGGGGCACGGATCGCCGCGCGGTCCATCGCCCCCTGCACGGAGAACGCTTCCGCCGACGCCTCCGCGGCGGCCAGGGCCAGCGACAGCGCCCATGCCCACGCGGCCGTCACGGCGGCGAGCCCCCGCCTCGCGAACCGTGTCGCCTCCCCGAGATCGCTCGAGTCCCCATCCCGTTCTCCGCGACGCGCCCCCTAGGTTAACGTCCGATGCGGGAGCGTCAAGCGTCGCCGGCCCGGTTGCCTCGTCGCCGACTGCCCTTGCCGCCGCGACCGGGTAGAATACCTGGCCGACGAGGAGCCCACCCCATGGCCACGAAGCCCGCCCAGAAGCCACCGCCCCAGCCAGAGCCCGGCCGCCCCCGCCGGCCGACCCCGCCGGCCCCCGATCGGGCGGCCGACCCGGTCTACCGCCGCGAGGAGCTGGCCCGCATCCTGGCCGAGCGGGAGGCCTGGACCGCCCAGGAGCTCGCCGAGGTGCTGGCGCGCGCCCCGCGGCGCAAGCCCGCCTTCGCTACCGACTCGGGCGTCCCCATTCCCGACGTCGTCGACCCGGCCAGCCGCTCCGAGGAGGACTACCGCCGCGACGTCGGCTACCCGGGCCGCTACCCCTTCACCCGCGGCCCGCAGCCCACCATGTACCGCGGCCGCCTCTGGACCATGCGCCAGTTCGCCGGCTTCGGCAGCCCGGAGGACACCAACCAGCGCTTCAAGTACCTCCTCTCCCAGGGGATGACCGGCCTCTCCACCGCCTTCGACATGCCGGCGCTCATGGGCTACGACTGCGACCACCCCATGAGCCGGGGCGAGGTCGGCAAGGAGGGCGTGGCCGTCTCCTCGCTGCGGGACTTCGAGGTCCTCTTCGACGGCATCCCGCTCGGCGACGTCACCACCTCCATGACCATCAACGCCAGCGCGGTGATCGCGCTCGCCATGTACGTCGCCGTCGGCGAGAAGCAGGGGGTCCCGCGCGCCAGGCTCGGCGGCACCGTCCAGGCCGACATGCTGAAGGAGTACATCGCGCAGAAGGAATGGATCGTCCCGCCGCGCCCGGCGGTGAAGATCGTCTGCGACATGATCGAGTTCTGCGCCCAGGAGATGCCGCGCTGGAACCCCATCTCCATCAGCGGCTACCACATCCGCGAGGCCGGGGCGACCGCGGTCCAGGAGATGGCCTTCACCCTCGCCGACGGCATGGAGTACGTGCAGGAGTGCGTGGACCGCGGCATGGACGTGGACTCCTTCGCCCAGCGCCTCAGCTTCTTCTGGGACGTCCACAACGACTTCTTCGAGGAGGTGGCCAAGTTCCGCGCCGCGCGCCGCATCTGGGCCCGCACCATGAAGGAGCGCTTCGGGGCCAGGAAGCGGGAGTCGCTGCTGCTCCGCACCCACGCCCAGACCGCCGGCGTCTCCCTCACCGCCCAGCAGCCCTACAACAACGTGGTGCGCACCGCGCTGCAGGCCTTCGCCGCGGTGCTGGGCGGGACGCAGTCCCTGCACACCAACTCGCTCGACGAGACCTACGCCCTGCCCACCGAGGAGGCGGTCACCATCGCCCTGCGGACCCAGCAGATCATCGCCTTCGAGTCGGGGGCCGACCGGGTGGTGGACCCGCTGGCCGGCAGCCACTACGTCGAGTACCTCACCGACGAGATGGAGAAGCGCGCCCTGGACTACATCCGGCGAATCGACGAGATGGGCGGGATGCTGCGGGCGGTGGAGGAGGGCTTCCCGCAGAAGGAGATCGCCGAGAGCGCCTACCGCTGGCAGCGTGAGATCGAGGCCGGCGAGCGGGTGGTGGTGGGGGTGAACCGCTTCCAGTCCGAGGGGGAGGAGCCCATCTCCATCCTCAAGATCGACGAGAGCGTGGCCCGATCCCAGACCGAGCGGCTGCGGGCGGTCCGCGCCGAGCGGAGCGCCGCCGAGGTCGAGCAGGCCCTGGCCGGCGTCGAGCGCGCCTGCCGCGACGGCTCGAACCTGGTGCCACCCTGCATCGAGGCGGTGAAGGCCTACGCCACCCTGGGCGAGATCAGCGACGTGTTCCGCAAGGTGTGGGGCGCCTACCGGGAGGACGGGCGGTTCTGAGCGGCCACTGGGCGGACGCCTACTTCGGCGACCTCTACTACGAGTCGGTCGCCGACCTCCTCACCGCGCGGCTCTCCAGCTTCGAGGCCGCCTTGATCCGGCGCCTGATGGGCCTCGGGCCGGGCGACCGGGTGCTGGACCTGGCCTGCGGCCACGGCCGGCACGCCCGGGCGCTCTCCCCGGAGGTGGCGCTCCTCGTCGGCGTGGACCGGAACCCGGACTACCTGGCGCGGGCGCAGGGCAGCGGCGCCCTCCGCGTCCGCGGAGACCTGCGGACCCTGCCGCTGCGCGACCGGGCCTTCGACGCCGCCTTCTCCTGGTACTCGTCGCTGTTCATGTACGGCGACGAGGAGAACGAGCGGGTGCTGGCCGGGGTGGTCCGGACCCTGCGGCGGGGCGGCCGCCTGCTGGTCCACCACGACAACCCGCTGCGGCTGGCCCGGGAGCCCGGCGCCCACGCCGAGTGGGACCTGGCCGGGGGAGGGCGGGTGGAGGAGGACTCCCGCTTCGACCCGGCCGCGGGGGTGGACGTCTGCGCGCGGCGCGTCATCCGTCCCGACGGGACGGTGTTGGCGGGGACGGCCCGATTGAGGTACTACACCCCGAAGGAGTGGGAGGCCCTCGCCCGGCGGGTGGGCCTGCGGATGACGAGCATCACCAGTAGCTGGCAGGCAGGAGGAACGCCGGACAGCCTCGACGACGCCCCCGACCTCATCGCCCTCGCGGAGAAGGTGGAATGAGCCAGAAAGCGAAAGAGCGCCAGCTGCGGATCATCGTCGCCAAGCCCGGCCTGGACGGACACGACCGCGGCGCCAAGATCATCGCCCGCGCCCTGCGGGACGCCGGCTTCGAGGTCATCTACACCGGGCTGCACCAGACGCCGGAGATGATCGTGGCGGCGGCCATCCAGGAGGACGTGGACGCCGTGGGCCTGTCCATCATGTCGGGAGCCCACATGACCCTCTTCCCGGCGGTGATCGAGCTCCTCAAGGAGAAGGGCGCGGCCGACATCTGCGTCTTCGGCGGGGGGATCATCCCGCAGGACGACATCCCCAGGCTCAAGGCCGCCGGGGTGGCCGAGGTCTTCCTGCCGGGATCCTCGACCCAGACCATCGTGGACTGGATCCGCGGCAACGTCCGTCCCCGGGCGGCCGCGTAGCAGCGCCCCCGCCGTCCGCGCGGCGAGGCGGGAACGAGCCTGATGGCGAGCCACGTGGACGTCTACGAGGTGGGTCCCCGCGACGGCCTCCAGAACGAGGCCCGCGTGGTCCCCACCGCCGACAAGGTGGCCTTGATCCGCGCCCTGGCCGAGTCGGGCCTTTCCCGCATCGAGGCCACCAGCTTCGTCTCACCCCGCTGGATCCCGGCGCTGGCCGATTCGGCCGAGGTGGCCGAGCAGCTGCCGGCGCTCCCGGGGGTGCGCTACGTGGTGCTGGTGCCGAACCGCAAGGGGCTGGAGCGCCTGCTCGAGTCGCTTCGGCGGGCCGGGGCCGAGCGCCCGCCGGTGGACGCGGCGGTGTTCCTCTCCGCGTCGGAGACGCACAACCTCAAGAACGTGAACAAGAGCGTCGAGGAGACCTTCGCCGCCTTCGAGGAGGTGGTCCCGCCGGCGCTGGAGGCGGGCCTGCGGGTGCGGGGCTACGTCTCCACCGCCTGGGGATGCCCCTACGAGGGGAAGGTGGACCCGCGGCGGGTGGTGGCGGTGGCGGAACGCCTGCTCTCGATGGGCTGCTACCAGGTGTCGCTCGGGGACACCATCGGCGTGGGCACGCCCAACCAGACCCGGGAGCTGCTCGACCTGCTCCTCCGGCGGGCCAGCCCGGAAGCCCTGGCGCTCCACATGCACGACACCCGCGGCACCGCCCTCGCCAACGTGCTGGTGGGCCTCGAGGCCGGCCTCTCCACCTTCGACGCCTCGATCGGCGGCCTGGGCGGCTGCCCCTACGCGCCCGGCGCAGCCGGCAACCTCGCCACCGAGGACCTGGTCTACCTGCTCCACGGCATGGGTTACGAGACCGGCATCTCCTGGGAGCGGCTCATCGCCGCCGGGGAGCTGGCGCAGCGGCTGGTGGGGCGGCAGCTCCCCGGAAAGGCGCTGCAGGCCGAGCTGGGGAGCCGCACGCGTCTCGGCGACGGGCCTTCACCCGGGGCCGGGAGGTGACCATGGAGTGGATCGTCGAGGACCGCGGCGCCGTCGAGGTCTGGACCATCGACGGCGAGTCCCGCCGCAACAGCCTTTCCCGCGCCATGATCCGCGAGCTGCAGGAGCATCTGAAGACCATCCAGTCGAGGCGCGGGCTGCGCGCGGTGGTGCTCACCGGGAAGGGCCACAAGGCGTTCTGCGCCGGCGCCGACCTGAAGGAGCGCGCCACCATGTCGCAGGAGGACGTGCACGCCTTCCACCAGGCGCTTCGCGACTCCTTCCGCGGCATCGAGACGGCGGCGCAGGTGTTCGTGGCCGCCGTCAACGGGGCGGCCCTGGGGGGCGGGCTGGAGCTGGCGCTGGCCTGCGACCTGCGGGTGGCCGTCGAGGGGGCGGAGATGGGGCTCCCCGAGGTGGCGCTGGGCATCATCCCGGGCGGCGGGGGCACGCAGCGCCTGCCACGGGCCATCGGGGTGGCGCGGGCCAAGGACCTGGTCCTCACCGCCCGCCGGGTGGGGGCGGCCGAGGCCCTGGCCATGGGGCTGGTCTCCCGGGTGGCCGCGCCGGGACGGCTCCTCGAGGAGGCCCTCGAGCTCGCCGGCCAGGCGGCCGCCAACGCGCCGGTCTCGCTCCGCCAGGCGAAGCGGGCCATCGACGGCGGGTTCCACCTGCCGCTCGAGGAGGCGCTGGCCTTCGAGAACCGGATGTACCAGGACTGCCTGAAGACCAAGGACCGGGTGGAGGCCCTCCGGGCCTTCGCCGAGAAGCGCAAGCCGAACTTCACGGGAGAGTAGACAGTGAGCCGAGACGACGGGCGGCCCGCGGGCCCCGACCAGCGCATCGCCAGCGAGCTCGAGCGCGTTCGCCGGGGTGGGGCCGAGAAGTACCACAAGAAGAACGCCGAGCAGGGGAAGCTCTTCGCTCGCGAGCGGCTGCGGCTCCTGCTCGACCCGGACTCCTTCGTGGAGGACGGGGCGCTCGCCAACGCCCAGGACCCGGAGCTGCCGGCCGACGGCGTCGTCACCGGCATGGGGACCATCGACGGACGGCCGGTGTGCGTCATGGCCAACGACTCGACCATCAAGGCGGGCAGCTGGGGAAAGCGGACGGTGGAGAAGATCGTCCGCATCCAGGAGGTGGCGGCCGCCCAGCGGCTGCCGCTCTTCTACCTGGTCGACTCGGCCGGGGCGCGCATCACCGACCAGCTGGAGATGTTCCCCGGGCGCCGCGGCGCAGGCCGGATCTTCTACAACGAGGTGCGCCTCTCCGGCATCGTCCCCCAGATCTGCCTGCTCTTCGGGCCCTCGGCGGCCGGCGGCGCCTACATCCCGGCCTTCTGCGACGTCATCTTCATGGTGGAGGGCAACGCCTCCATGTACCTCGGCTCGCCGCGCATGGCCGAGATGGTCATCGGCGAGAAGGTGACGCTGGAGGAGATGGGCGGGGCGCGGATGCACTGCTCGGTCTCCGGCTGCGGCGACGTCCTGTGCCGCACCGAGGAGGAGGCCATCCGGGAGGCGCGGCGCTACTTCGCCTTCATGCCTCGCAGCTTCCGCGAGATGCCGCCCCACGACGCGCCGCGGCCGCCGCGCCTCTCGCCGGCCACCATCCCCGACGTCATCCCGCTCGACCAGAACCGGCCCTTCGACGTGATGCAGCTCGTCGAGGCGCTGGTGGACGAGGGCTCCTTCTTCGAGGTGAAGAGGCTCTTCGCCGGCGAGATCGTCACCGGGCTGGCCCGAATCGAGGGCCGGGCGGTGGGCATCCTGGCCAACCAGTCCAAGGTGAAGGGCGGGGTGCTCTTCGTGGACTCGGCCGACAAGGCGGCGCGCTTCATCTGGCTGTGCGACGCCTTCAACATCCCGCTCCTCTACCTGGCCGACGTCCCCGGCTTCATGATCGGCTCCAAGGTGGAGCGGCAGGGCATCATCCGCGCCGGGGCCAAGATGATCAGCGCGGTCTCGGAGGCGACGGTTCCGCGCCTGTGCGTGGTGGTCCGCAAGGCCTACGGGGCGGGCCTCTACGCCATGGACGGCCCGGGATTCGCCCCCTCGGCGACCATCGCGCTGCCCCAGGCGATGATCGCGGTGATGGGGCCGGAGGCGGCCGTGAACGCCGTGTTCTTCAACAAGATCCAGGAGAAGCCCGAGGCGGAGCGGGCCGCCTACGTGCAGCAGCTCCGCGAGGAGTACAAGCAGGACATCGACATCGAGAAGCTCGCCAGCGAGCTGGTGGTGGACGCGGTGGTGCCCGGGGCGACGCTCCGGGAGGAGCTGGCCCGCCGCTTCCGCTACTACTCCGAGGGATATGAGCCGCCGGCCACCCGCAAGCGCGGCGTGCTGCCGGTCTGACCGGCCGAGGGAGAGAGCACATGCACTTCGAGCTCGACGAGGCCCACCGCGAGATCCAGCGGGTGGTGCGCGAGTTCTGCGAGCGGGAGGTGAAGCCGCACGCCCGCCGCTGGGACGAGACCGGGGAGTTCCCCCGAGAGGTGGTTCGCCAGCTCGGCGAGCTCGGGGTGATGGGGATCTCGGTGCCGGAGGAGTTCGGCGGCGCCGGGATGGACGCGCTGGCGGTGGCGGTGGTGATCGAGGAGGTGGCGCGCCACGACGGCTCGCTGGCCCTCACCGTGGCGAGCCACAACGGGCTCGGCTCGGGCCAGATCCGCTACTTCGCGAGCGACGCCCAGAAGCGGAAGTACCTGGTGCCGCTGGCCCGCGGCGAGAAGCTGGCCGCCTGGGGCCTCACCGAGGCCGGCTCGGGGTCCGACGCGGCGGGTCTCCGGACCAGCGCGGTCCGCAGGGGCGACCGCTGGATCCTGAACGGCTCGAAGATGTTCATCACCCAGGGCACGGTGGGCGACGTCTTCGTGGTGCTGGCCCGCACCTCCCCGGAGAAGGCCCAGAAGGGCATCACCGCCTTCATCCTGGAGAAGGGGATGAAGGGCTTCAGCCAGCGCGCCATCCACGGCAAGCTCGGCATGCGCAGCTCCGACACCGCCGAGCTGCACTTCGAGGACGTGGAGGTCCCGGACGAGAACAGGGTCGGCGAGGTGGACCACGGCTTCCTGAACACCCTCACCATCCTGGACCGCGGCCGGATCACCATCGGGGCGCTGGCGGTGGGCCTCGCTCGCGGCGCGCTGGAGGAGGCCCGGGCCTACGCCAAGGAGCGCCAGGCGTTCGGCAAGCCCATCGCCGAGTTCCAGGCCATCGCCTTCATGCTGGCCGACATGGCCACCGAGACCGACGCGGCGCGCCTGCTGGTCCACCGGGCGGCGGCGCTGGCCGACGCCGGCTTGCCCTTCGTGCGGGAGGCCTCCATGGCCAAGCTCTTCGCCAGCGAGGCGGCCATGCGCGCCACGACCAAGGCCATCCAGATCCACGGCGGCTACGGATTCACCCGGGATTTCCCGGTGGAGCGGTACTTCCGGGACGCCAAGCTGTGCGAGATCGGCGAAGGGACGAGCGAGATCCAGCGGGTGGTGATCGCGCGCTCCATCCTGCGCTAGGGAGCGGTGGCGGGGGGAAAGGGCGGCATGAACGAGGGCGAGCACACCATCATCACCAAGATCCCCCGGGAGCGGCTCAACCAGATCGCCTCCCGGAAGCTGGCGGCGCTGGCCATCCCGGTCCGGCTCGGGTCGGACCGGGAGACGCTGGAGGGGGAGCTGGCCTTCGCCGGCCTGCGCCATCCCGCCACCGGACAGGCCATCGCCAAGGCGCGCTTCGCGGTCGAGGGGCACGATCGCCTGCGCTTCCTCGACCCGCCGCTCGCCGCCCTGGCGCCGGTCTCCTTCTTCGACGCGGAGCGGGCCGCCGCCCTGGAGCTCCAGGTGGCCGGGGCGCTGCAGAAGCGGGCGGCGGCGTTGCAGGGGATCTCGGCAAGGCTGCGCGCGCTTCGGCTCGACTCCGCGGTCGAGCCGGAGCGGCTGGCGGTGCGGGCCGTGGTCCGCGCCACGACCCACGCCTTCGAGATCCTGGGGGAGCCGGAGGGCGTCCGCGTCTCCCGGGTGGCCCCGGTCGGCGGGACTCCGTACGAGGTCGACCCCTCCTTCCCGCGGCTGAGGCTGGAGGATTACCCGAGCCTCATCGACCTCGAGACCTTCCTGGTGCACTCCCTGGACTCCATGCGGCGGCGGGCCGAGCCCGAGCCCCGGCCGGCCCCGGCGGCGGCGCCTTCGGCACCGGCTCCTCGCGCGTTCGAGCCGATGCCGCCGCCGCGGAACTCGGTGACCGTGAAGGCGCTGGAGGCGGCCTTCGGAGGCGACGCCGTCCTGGCCCCCAGCGCCCCGGTGGAGCTCTTCGCCGAGTTCGAGCACGGCGGCACCCGCTACCGCTTCGCCGCCGCCCGCGAGAGCGGGACCACCTTCCGGGGACGGCTCATCGGCCCGCGCGGCGATGTCTGGTCCGATCGCTTCGACCTGGCGAGCTTCCCCGGCATCCGGCAGGTGGTGGGGGCGGTGCTGGTCGCAGGAGGAGCGGCGCCGGGCGAGATCCCGGCCGCCGCCGACCCGGGTACGGCTCACCTCGTGCCGCGTCCCGGCGAGGTGTGGGTGATGCGGGTGGTGGTGGAGCAGGCCAGCGACGACGAGGTGCGCTACGTCGGGACCGACGCCGACGGGCGGCCCTACGGCGCGGCCCGGGTGCTGAAGCGCGCCGACTTCGAGGCCGTCTTCACGCAGGACCGCGGCTCCTGGAAGCTGCTGGTGACCGTGGAGCAGCTCCAGGGCGACTCCGCCATCTACCGGCAGCTCGACCGTCAGCGCCAGCCGGTGGGCTCGCCGCGGCGGATGCCCACCGCCATCCTCCAGGCCAACTTCGTGCCCGAGGCGGCGGATTACTGATGGCTGCCGAGCAGGCGAGCCTGGTGGAACGGGTGGCGGCGGGGGACGTGCGGGCCGCCGCGCGCCTGATGCGCGATCTGGAGGATGGCGTCCCCGCGGCTCGCGAGACGCTGCGGACGCTCTTTCCGCGCACCGGGCGCGCCTACGTGGTGGGGCTCACCGGAGCGCCGGGTGCGGGCAAGTCCTCGCTCACCGACCGGCTCATCGGCCACCACCGCGCCGCCGGGCGCACCGTGGGGGTGGTGGCGGTGGACCCCACCAGCCCGTTCTCGGGCGGGGCCATCCTCGGCGACCGCATCCGCATGCAGGACCACGCCCTCGACCCGGGGGTGTTCATCCGGTCGCTGGCGACCCGCGGCCACCTGGGCGGGCTCTCGCGCGCCACGGCGGAGGTGGTGCAGGTGCTCGACGCCATGGGCAAGGACGTCGTCCTGGTGGAGACGGTGGGGGTGGGGCAGGACGAGATCGAGGTGGCCGAGCTGGCCCATACGGTGGTGGTGGTGGCCGTCCCCGGCATGGGCGACGACGTGCAGGCCATCAAGGCCGGGGTGCTGGAGATCGCCGACGTGTTCGCGGTCAACAAGGCCGACCGCGAGGGCGCCGACCGGGCGGTGCGGGACCTCCAGAGCATGCTGGAGCTCCGGCGCAGCACCGCCACCCGGCCCGGGCTGGAGCACGACGAGCGGCACCAGCTGCGCCAGGTGGGGGCCTGGGACCCGCACGATCCCGGGTTCTGGGAGCCCCCCATCGTCAAGACCGTGGCCACCCGCGGCGAGGGGATCGGCGAGCTGGCGGCGGCGGTGGAGTCCCATCGCCGCCACCTGGAGAGCACCGGCCAGCGGGCGGCGAGGGAGCTGGCGCGGGCGCGGGCGGCCTTCGTCTCCATGCTCCGCGACCGGCTGCTGGAGGGAGCGCTGGAGCGGCTGGCGGCCGAGCAGGGGCACCTCGACGAGATCGCGGCGCGGATCGCCTCGCGCTCGGCCGATCCCTACGCCCTGGCCGACGAGCTGGTGGGACGGCTCTAGCGGGAGCGGCGCGGTGACCGACGAGACGCGGCCAGAAGGGGAGGGCGGAACCGGCGGGCC
>Ga0079037_100000749_pt1 | contig 15535 bp, 14 predicted proteins | sample Mud3Dept4metaG_FD_71479 | JGI IMG/M metagenome (GOLD analysis project Ga0079037, IMG submission 71479) | Freshwater wetland microbial communities from Ohio, USA, analyzing the effect of biotic and abiotic controls - Mud 3 Core 4 Depth 4 metaG | ecosystem: Environmental > Aquatic > Freshwater >... | reverse complement strand
TTTTCATAGGCCATCATTTCCGCAATGGTGAAGCAGTCATGAACCTCGGCCACATTGATGTCTTTGGGGGTGACCCCTGCCATCTTGTAAGCCTGTTTGCCTGCAATCTCACCAGCGCTCAGGCCGGAGAAGAGATCCCGGCCCGCCATGTTCACAGGGGCCGAAGCCGCACCGATCCCCAGGATCCACACTGGTTTCTTTGAGAGAGCTTTCGCTTTTTCTTCACTGGCCACAATGATACAGGAGCTCCCGTCTGCATTGGCGCAGCAGTCCCCGACGCGAAGCGGGCTTGCCACAGGTCCGGCCATTGAGTTTTGCGGATCGGTAAACATGTCGGCAGTGACCGCTTTTCGGTAAACCGCCTTTTCATTGATTTGTCCGTACGTGGAAGCCTTCACCCGGATCAGGGCCAGGTCTTCAGGTGTTGTGCCGTACTTTGCCATGTGAGCCCTTGCGTGCATCGCGTAGTAAGCGGGCATCATGGTTCCAAAGGGGCTTTCCCACTGAATGTCAGCCCCACGGCCCATTCTCTCCTGGGACTCAGCCGAGGAAATCTCCGACATTTTCTGGAACCCGATGACCATGACCACGTCGTGAAGCCCGGCCTTGATCATCGAGTAGGCCAGCTTGAGGCCCGTGGTGCTCGATGAGCAAAGGGTTTCCACGTAAAAGGTTGGTTGAGGAGTGAGACCCAGGTATTCCGCAAAGACCCCTGCCGGCGATCTCTGCTTGTCGTATTCAGGAGCGGAGCAAACTACCGTCGCATCGATGTCCTTGACGGATATCTGCGCATCCTTCATACACTCCTTAAATCCTTCAAAGGCGAGTTCCCGGATGGATCCTGGAAATCCCCGCACGAAGGCACTCTGGCCTACACCGATAATTCCTACTTTTCCCATAAGCAACCTCCCAATAATGATTTGCATCTTGCAAGATAAGTCAGTTCTTAAATGAAAGACCCCAGCAAGAAGTGACGAGTGACCGTTCGACAAGCTCACCGCCCCGAGTAAAATCGAGGGGCAAAGTCGAAGGGCAAGTAACAAGTGACAAGTCAAAGGTGACAACCAACAAATAACGGATAACCAATAACCAATAACAGAAGCCTCGTTGTTTCCACCAGAGCCAACTCCACAAAAAGCCCTTGTTTAAAACCAAAATATAAATATAGGGAAATAAGGAATACCGGTCAAGTCAAAAGAGGGAAAATTCCTCGGACGCCTCTTCCATGGCCTGAAGACGTTGCTTCTCGAGAGGGCTCATGGAAATTCTTTCCGAAACACAGCCAGTTCATGATCCACGAACTCCTTCAGGGAGGCGGCCTCCTCCTCGTCGGCTTTTAAGATGCGTCCGGACAGTCTCACGAAATCCAGGAAATCGGAATCCATGGGGAGCAAATGCACGAACGGAGCGGTTGAACTGCCAAGGACTTTCAGAGACAGCTGTTTTGAAAGGCGATGGGACAATTCCTCAAATCTGCCCCTGAAGGGTGCGTTTCTCAGGAGGTCAAGATTTTCAGAGTCCATGAGGGTTCTGACGAGATACGCATTTGCCCGGGGCGAGAGAGTGGTTTCGAAAAAAGAGTAGGTTTTCAGAATCGAGTCTCCGTCGGGATCTCGTCCCTTTTCCGCCATGGCCACCAGGTTCAGAAGGACATCGCCCCAGCCCAGGATATGGAAGAGAGGGTTTAGGGTCCTGCTGGAATAGGAGAAGGAGTCAAGCCCTTCAGAGAGGCGGAGCCAAAAACTCTTAGCCTCCGGAGAAAGGTGCGTGAAGATTCTTGCTTCCACGCAGGATTCCCGAGCGCATTTGTCGCCGAAGTCCACCCTGTAGCGCAGGTCTTCACCGTCGTTTTGAGATGGGTGGAGGAGACACCCGATGCGCTTAAAGCCGCCATCCAGATACCCGAGCGCCCAGCAACTGAAGCCCGTGATCGGTGAAAGGGACCTCTCTTTTCTCCTTAAGGAGGCCGTGTTTTCTCTGAGGACCCGTTTGATCTCGTTTGTATATTGAAGGTGCTCGTAGCCGGGCGGTCGTATGGGAGGACAGCAGGCGAAACAGGATTTCTCTTGATCCGGCGCACACAGGGTAGAAGGGGTTTCGATCATCAGCCATCCATTTCAGAAAGCTAAACTGTTACATCTCGCCGGGGCAAGTCCTCGGGTTTGTTGATATTGAAAAGAGATCTCAAGCCCTGATCCCACAACCGGAGCTCTTCCTCATCCACATAGCGCACACGCATCCGGGCAAAGCACTTCGCAATCTGATGCTGGTGTTGCTCGATCGCTTCCTGAATGGCCGGGAGGCATTTTTTTGAGTATAGCGCGTGAAGGGGCTCCAGCATCCAGTCCATGCGCGGCACGACCGCATCGAAATCGTCTCTCACGTCCACCATGTGGCGAATGAGCCTTTCGCTTAAGAAAGGCATATCGCAGGCGACGATGAAACCGGCTTCATCCGACATGGTCATCAGGCCGGTGTGGATCCCCCCCATCGGCCCGAGGTCTTTGATAAGATCCTCGACCATAGGCAACTGCAGATAGGCATACTCCTCAGGAGTATTGGTGAGCAGGAGGACCCGGTGGAAGATGGATTTCATGACCCCGGCAACTCGATCGACAAGGCGCACGCCTTCGATTTCCACGAGGGCTTTGTTGCTCCCGTATCGAGAGCTCTTGCCGCCGAGAAGGATGAGCCCGGTTACATTCCTGAAAGGGACAAGGTTTTCTTTGTTTCGATCAACAGCCATGAGAGTTTGGTTTCTTTCAGAAGTACTTCCCTTATACAAAATGATGGCGCGCTCGTCAGCAAAAAAGCTTTTTGTGTTCAGTCGTTATGCCTTACCACAAATTGTCACCCCGGTGAAAACCGGGGTCCAGATGGTGTGAACGTATTTAAACAAACTGGATTCCGGCTTTCGCCGGAATGACACTGAATTCCGCTTGAAGGTTCTTGTGGGTGGATCAGATTGAAGGCGGCTGGTTGACAGAATCACGGATTAATGGAAATATCACCGTACCCGATTGCGCCATCAGGCCGGCGTCCGAAAGTGATGTCATTGCCGCGAAGGAGGCCCTTTTGGAAACCGCTTTTCTCTACACGGACCGGTATTTCGAATACGACTATGGTTTGAGCCATCCGCTCAAGATCGAACGCCTCAAACTGACTTTCGATCTGTGCAAAGCTTATCAGCTCTTCGATCTCAGCCACGCAGCGCTCATCGAAGGTGCCCCTGCGATCGATTCAGAGGTCCTGCGTTTTCACACACCCGCCTATGTGGAAGTGCTCAAGGAGGCCAATGGAGGTTCGTTGCGCCGCCTTTACACTCACGGGCTCGGGCCCGGGGATAATCCCATCTTTCCCGGATTGTGGAACTGGTCGCTTCTCCACACAGGCTCATCGCTCCAATGTGCCCGTCTGGTTTCGGACAAGAAAGTTCGCATTGCCTTCAACATTGCGGGAGGGCTGCACCACGCCCTGGCAGACAGGGCCTCCGGGTTCTGCTATGTCAATGATCCGGTGTTGGTCATTTGCCATTTCCTGGATCAAGGCCAGCGAGTCATGTACGTCGACATCGATGCCCATCATGGCGACGGGGTGCAATGGGCATTCTATCAGGACCCCAGAGTCCTCACTGTTTCTTTTCATCAGGACGGCCGCACGCTTTTCCCCGGCACAGGGAGAGTCGCAGAAATGGGAAAAGGAGAGGGCCTTGGGTATTCGGTGAACATACCGATGCATCCCGGCACAGACGACGGGGTGTTCCTGGAGGGGTTTCATGTCGTTGTTCCCAGACTTCTCGAAAGCTTCAGCCCGGACGTGGTGGTGACGCAACTCGGAGTGGATACCTTCTGGAACGATCCCCTTGCCGATCTTGAGCTCACGACAAACGGATTTTGCGAGGTGGTCTCTTTTATGGTCAAACACGCCCCGTCCTGGGTCGCGCTCGGGGGTGGAGGGTACAGTGTCACCAATGTGGCGCGTGCCTGGAGCCTGGCGTGGGCCATCATGAATGACATTCATTTGCCCGATGATTTGCCGGAATCCATGGTGGGTCCCCTTTCCTCAGAGGAAGGGGTGGCGCCAAGGCTGCGCGATGCTGAACGCAAAAGCAGGCGGCGAGATCAGTGCAGCGAGCACATGAAAGAAACCCTGCGCTTTCTTGAAAACGAAGTGTTTCCGCTGACCAAGTGACGAGGGACGAGTGATGAAGGACGAGACTCTGCCGCCTTTGAGGCGCGATCTTGAATTCTATCCTGTTCAACACCAGGACAAGCAGTTCATCCTGATTCGGGATCATCTCGGGCTGGTCCAGGAGGGAAAAGCCGTTGAGATTCCTCTTTATCAGTTCATGGTGCTGCTGGATGGCACGACGACCCTCAGGGATCTCCAGATGGCGTTGATGAGGCAAAGAGGCGGGATGCTGGTGAGCAGTGACGAGGTGAAGAGCGTCATTGCTCACCTAGACGATTCTTTCCTTCTCGAATCAGCAAAGTTCAAGAAAGCAAAGGATAGGGTTGTCGAGGAATTTGTATCGATGAAGGTCAGGCCCTGCTCCCACAGCATCCGGGCTTATCCCGGTGATCCCCGCGAGCTCAAGCGAAAGCTGGATGAAATCCTGGCCCTCCAGCCCGATTCCGAAAAACCCGAAGGAAAGCTTTTGGCCCTTGTGGCTCCTCACATTGACCTGTCTGTGGGAGGGAGGGTGTACTCGAGGGCCTATCAGATCCTGAGGGACAGGTCGCCAAAGACCGTGATCATCCTCGGGACAGGGCATCAAATGGCGCAGGACCTCTTCTCTCTCTCGGGCAAGGACTTCGAGACTCCTCTTGGAGTCGCTGAATGCGACCGGTTATGGGTCGAAAAGCTCAAAGCGGCAGGCGGGAACGTCATCGCAACGAATGATTTTGCTCATCGGGCGGAGCATTCCATCGAGTTTCAGGTTTTATTCCTTCAGCACATCCTGCCGAAAGATTCCTTTGCGATTGTTCCGGTCCTCTGCGGCAATCTTCAGATGACCCTCTCAGAGTACAGCCGCAGAGCTTACAGAGAAAAGGCAGGGCCTTTCCTCGAAGCGCTGAAGGATACTCTTAAGCACTACGGGGAAGGGGCCCTTTTGGTCGCCGGGGTTGATTTCTCACATATCGGCCCGAAATTTGGTCACGAGATGCCGGCCCAGTACCTGAAGGGTCAGAGTGAGGTTCACGACAGGGCATTGCTCAAACATTTGGCTTCCCTGGATGCCGACTCGTTCTGGGAGGAGTCCAGGAAGGTTAAAGACCAGTACAATGTGTGCGGATTTGCAGCTCTTGCCGGTCTTCTGGAAGTCCTGCCACCCTGCAAAGGCCACGTCCTTGGCTACGAGATGTGGCATGAGGAAGCCACAAGGTCGGCGGTCAGTTTTGCGGGGATGGCATTCACCGGCCAATAAAGAAGCTTATCTCTAAATGACAGCAGACTTGTTTGCAAGCGGGTGCAGGGTACAAGGCGCACGGTCCACGGGAAAACAAGGAGGAATCTTTAGCCGTGTACCTTGTGCCGTGCACCGTGTACCGTCATTTCCTTTCACAGATTTCGACAAGGACTCCATTGGTCTCTTTGGGGTGAATGAAGGCGATTTTGGCGCCGCCGGCTCCTTTCCTCGGTTTTTCATCGATAAGGCGCACGCCTTTCGCCTTGAGCTCCGCAAGCGCGTCATCGATGTTTTCCACTCGATAGGCGATGTGTTGAATTCCCTCTCCCTTGGCCTCGATGAATTTGGCCACAGGTCCATCCTCGTGCGTGGATTGCAGCAGCTCCACCTCGCTGTCCGTGATCGGCAGAAAAGCCACATTCACTTTCTGGTCAGCCACGTTTTCAATGTCGTGGATTTTCAAGCCTAGAATCTCTGTGTAGAATTTGCCTGCCTGCTCAATGGACTTCACCGCAATGCCGATGTGGTCGATGTGTTTGATTTTCATCCCCGATCCCCCTATGAATAGGTTGCGTTAGTTGAAATTAGATATTATTTTTACAGAAAGAATTTAGAAGCCAGAATACAGAATACAGTAGACAGAATAAAGCACAAAAAAACAAAACAGCGAGGTTTGAGTTTCTCATGCTGTATTCTGTCTACTGTATTGTGTATTCTACCTTCTGCCGAGGTCAAAACTATGATGAATGGACAGTGGGATAGAGGAAGCCGGCCACCGAAGAAAAACAAGGATCAATTCAAGGAATTCGAGGCTACGGAGCTGTACTGCGCCAAATGCAGGCGGGCTGTTCCGGTTCGAAAGCGACTTCTCTTGGTCTTGCCGGAGGGTGACAAGTATGAGTACCGATGCGCTGTTTGCGGCAATACAGTGGGAGACAAGATGGACAAGACCGGGCAGTATTTTGGTGTCCTGAAAAGGTGAGAATACAGTACACAGAAGTCAGCATACGGAATGAAATGGCTTGGAACTGCTATTCTGAATTCTGTATTCTGTCTGCTTGTTTTTATTCATACCACATAATCCTTCCGGCGCCCTCTTCCAGGTTCGTGATCTCGCCTTCCGCAGCGGCAATGTAGAGGGTCTCGCCGAAAACCCGCATGTCGGTCAAACAGTATTTGATTTTTCCGCTTTTGTAAGCCTGAACCAGGCTGCTCCCCTCTGTCTTGAGGGCGATGATACTTCCATCATAGTACATGACAAAGTCGATCTTGCCGATCAAGGGATTGTTTGCGATAACGAGGATCTCTTTTTTCCCGTCATTGTCCACATCCATGACGTCGATTTTTCCGTTCACAAGGTTCGCAGGCGGTTGGCTATCAGGGTTAGTCATCCCTGATCGGATGTAGTTGTTTGTCCCTCCCAGCTTTTCATCCAGTTTGGCTATGGGGTTCCCCTCCAGGTTCCAGACCTGAAGCGGGGCGCTGTGATCAAATCCGGGCTCACCCAAGGCGAGGTATTCCGATTTCCCGTCCCGGTCGTAGTCAAAAAGAGTGAGGGTGTAGAACTGGGCGCCCTTCATTTCAGGGAGAGGATCCTTGCGCACCAATTTGCCCCCTTGATCGTAGCCCATCTGCCAGATCTTCCCCATAAAGAAGTTGTCAATGCCAGAGTCCTGAAATATCAAGGTCGGTTGACCTCCGCCTTGATTCCTAAGCACATGTAAATGGCCTGACTGACGATCGAGTTTCTTCGTGAGTTTGCCGGGCCATTCCCAGACTGAAGTCCGGGTTCTTTTACCGTAGAAGCTGACGAGGTAGATTTCCGGTCTCCCATTGCCATCGATGTCTGCGACGCTGACTTTGAGAAATTCGTCGCCCCGATCCGCTCGGAGGGTTTCCTTCAACACAAGGGCTTTTTCTTTGCGGTTGTAAATCATGAGCGCTTCGCGGCTCATCGCAAGGATCTCGGGCTGCCCATCCCCGTCCAGGTCTCCCACATCGATGGACATGACGCCTGTCTTGACAGAGGCTCTTCCCGTCGGCCTGAACGCACCGGACTCCGCTGTCTTTTTGAAAAATAGGCCCTTAGCGTCTTCCTCAGGGCCTGGCCCAACGCTCTTTTGTTTTCGAATATCCACGCCTGCAGCGACAGCCCGGAAATCATAGACAATGTCCGACAGCTTGGGGATCAGCTGGTCTTCTGTGACAGCTTCCGAGACTTTGGTGACAACAGGCTTATCCTTGGTCAGATCCATGAAAGACAGATCCAGGCTGTACCCTGTGCCGAGACTCGTGACACTGCCGAAGACGGCGTAGTTCGCCTTCAAAAGCCTGGCTATTTCCTCAGCCCTCTGCTCCGAAGTAATCCCCTGCTTATCTGCGCCGCTCAGAACGGAATCAGGAGTGATCACTTCCAGTCCTTCCCCTGAAAGACGTGATGCGAGCATGGTCCTGATCCCCTGGCCGAGATAGGCCTTGCTGGGATCGGCATAGACTTGCAAAGGAAGCAGGGCTACGGTTTTGTCGGCGGCAATGACATGGAAGGACAAAAGGAATAAGATCACAGTGCTTATGCCCAGAACAGCTTTCTTCGCTTTTAGAAACTGCTTAAGAGTCATACGGTACTCCTGGAGAATTTTGTAAAGAATGATCATAGAGAAGGGGCTTTTCATTGTCAAACAAGATTCATGAAGAGAGCTCCAGTACTCCATTACTCCAGTCCTAAAAAAAGAACCCGGGGCGTGAGGCCCCGGGTTCTCGGAGGTAAATCAGTCAAAGTAAAATTAGCTTAGAAGTTGATCTGCCATTTGATACCGAACCAGGTCATTTTCCCGAAACTGACATCTTCTTCGTTCTCAAGCTCGAGCTTATTGTAGTCGACGATGCCAAATTCAGGAACGATGAAGACGTTCTTTGCTGGACTCCAGCCAAAACCAATGTAGTAAGTCCAGGTGGTCTGATCAACGTTTACGTCGTCAGAATCAATTTGACCATTCTGCCAGATGATGCCGCCCTCAAGTTGCATTGAATCGGTGAGCTTGAAGCCCAGGATGAGCTGGGCAGCCAAGTAGTCAGCATCTTCCGATTGATCGGTGGCGGGGTTGTACAGCTGAACGGATGGGTAAAGCGTAGCGGGCCCGCTCCCACTATTGTTGGGATTTGTTGCATACTGAAATGTGGCATTGACATAGAACGGGCCAAAAGCCAGCTTGGTACCTGCGCCGAGCGCCCAACCGGTGACGTCGTTTTCTCTCTCAGCATTGGCGATGTTATAAACCTCGGTGTATTGGTTCCAAATACCGCCGATGAAGAACTGCCCGGGGCCAGCGTTGAAGGTATAGCTCGCCTCGAGCGTCGGAAGCGTCTGGTCGCGGTCCACATACCCAGTACCAGCCGTCGCCTGGTTGCTGACAAGCAAAGGGGTCTGCGCAGTGAGAGTAGCAGCAGTCGTGGGCTGGAATGACGACGTTAACCTGGGTTGCTTCAAAGCAACCTGGAGTCCGCCAAAGATCAATTTCAGCTGGGGGGTCCTGCCTGAGTAGATCGAGCCGAACCCGATGCCGTTACACTCCTCACCGCCGGGACCGCAGAGGCCGCTGACCAGGTAGAAGTATGGGCCGTAATCCTGGCCAACGAGCAGGGTGCCCGAGCCGAAGTTCCAGGTGCCGTAGAGCAACCTGGTATACAGAGCATTGCCAGCCGAATGGCCATACTCAACCGCGCCCCCGACGTTGCCCCACTTCACCTTGGCGCCGAAGCGGCTGTTGCCCTGCATCAACCAGGCTATTTCGTCGTCACCCTTAGCCTCAGTGCCGAAAGTAAGAGCCTTGGCATCCGTTACCGCTACCGGGAAGAAGCCGCCGCGATTAGAAAGCGCGGCCGGAGTGTCACTGTCGACACTCTCCCAGGCTGTCCACATCCTGACACTGCCGTAGAAAGCCCAGTCCGCTTTGTCCTGAGCAAACGCCGGCAGCGCCGCAAAAGCCATAACAAGCGCTAGAACAAGAATAAATAGTTTCTTCATAACTCTTTCCTCCTAAAGAAAGTCGTTAATGTTGAAATGTTAACCATGAGACCAAGCTTCTAAGTGACTGATTTCACCTCCATCCTAGTGTGCTATCTTTGCCGGGAGATACTTTTCCCCTGAAAAGATTGGGTAATTCTTTCAAGTTCAAATAAGAAAGTCAAGCTTTTTTTTCGGACAGGTTTGTTCCATTATTAGCTGAATTCAAAGACATAGGCAAGGAGTCGAGAAACTTCTGGACATTTTTCCTTTTGGAATTATAGTAGAGCGAAATCATAGTGAAGGAGGACACCGTATGAGAAGGAAGTGGATGGTGGCGCTGGTGATGGTTGCAGCCCTGACGCTCTTTGTCGGCGCTCTTCAGGATGTTCTTGCCGCAGAAAAAACCATGAAAATCAGAGTTCCGGGGTGCGTCTGAGGGGATACATCTACTGCGGTAAGGATTACCGTACAGCGAATGGATGGGGTTAAGTCCGTGGATGCCAACGCAGTTGCCGGCACGGCAACCATTGTATATGATGATACGAAGGTTGATTTCGAGAAGATCAGAAAAGAGCTTCAACAGGCAGGTTATCCCCCGGTGGGCAAACCAGAATATCTCAACTAAAATGATTTGGCAGGGGGAGGATTTTCCTCCCCCTGCTATGTCAATCATTCATCTCTCTTCACTGCCTGTCACGCCTTACTTGTTACTTGTCTCTGTTTTTCTCGCCTTCCTCGGTGCGGCGATCCAGATGAAGACACAGGACAGGGCGCACACTGCTATGACCAGGACAAAAGCCAGGCGGTAGCTCATGGTTCTGTCGAATATAAATCCCGCTGCCCAGGCGCCGATGGCTCCTCCAAAATTCATGGCGCCCTCTACAATCCCGTAAATGAGGCCGAAGATTCTGCCTTTGAACAGATCAGCGGCGGTCGCCATGAAAAGGGGGGCTGTGGCTCCCCACCCCACCCCGAAAAAGATAAAAAAAGTGTACATGAAAGCCCTTTTCCCGAAGGCATCCATGAGAAGAAGGGAGAAGACGCCGACGAAGAGGCACCCCATTCCCACGGTATAGGCTTTCTCGCGGCCGATATGATCAGAAATCCAGCCCCAGAAAATCCGAGAGATGGAAGTGCTCATGCCTGCCAAGGCAAAAATGAGGGCAGCGGTCATGGGGTCTATCCCTTTGTCCACCATGAATCTGACATTGTGGACGACCACAATGTAAACACCAATGAGAGAGAAAAATGGAAATGCCACCAGAGCCCAGAAGGAGCGAGTGCGGATCACTTCTCCCAGGGTCCAATCCTTTTGTGGGTTGATCGATGCTGCGGGCTGAGTTCCATTGTGCTCAGCGGCATGGGCAAGCTTGAGACCATCCACCCGGAGCCCAAGTTCCTCGGGTTTGTGTTTGAGAAACAGAACATTCAAGGGCAGGGCAATGAGCATCACGAGCCCGCCCAAAATGACAAAGGTCGGTCTCCACCCGTAAGAAGAAATGAGGCTTTGGGACAGGGGAACCAGAAGGAATGTGCCAAGTCCCATGCCGGAAACAGCAATTCCGCTGGCAAGGCCTCTTTTCCTTTCAAACCAGTGAGCAAGGATAGCCGAATAGGCAACGATGGCAATGCAGGTGCTTCCGGCGGCTACCAGCACTCCGTAAAAAAGGTAGAATTGAAAGAGGGTCTTCATCGAAGAACAAAGGACCAGGCCTGCGACAAGGAGAATGATCCCCGGCACAATGACTCGGCGCGGGCCAAGGCGGTCGATGAGACCTCCCACGAGCGGTGCAATAAAGGTATAAGTGAGCATGGCCATGGACTGAACGCCGGCGGACTCGCCGCGGCTCCAATGGAATTCCTCCAGGAGTGCGACGTAGAAGACGGAAAAACTGGAGCGGACGCCGAACCAGAAGGACATGGAGACAAGGCCAAGGACCACGATGGTCCAGCCGTAATAGAACTTTTGGGATTCGAGATTCATTTAGGAGACCAGAGGCATTGATACACCAAAACATCCAGCTTGACAAATGATTCCCATTTGATACCATCGGTTCAAATACCACATTATTTCATTGTGTTATCAAGCCAAGACGAAGAAGACCCCTGAATCGTTCGTTTCCCCCCTCCCCCCGGATCAAGTCCGGGGCAGGCTCTGACCCCTCCTCCATCCTCCGTCCCGCCGGGGGCGGGACTACGGAGGACGGGCGCCGGGGGAGGGGAATTAAGAATTGAGGCTCCCGCCAGGCGAGGGCAATCACAGCCTGAGGCTCCCACCGGAGGGAGGCGAAGTCGGAGCGATGACAGAAGGTTTCCTCTCCCTCGATGGGGGAAGAAAAAATAATGCGAGAGTGCGAGGTGTCCTATGATGAAGGTGCTGGTGAGTGATTCCCTGTCTGAAAAAGGGGTAACTATCCTCGAAGAAGCCCATGGAATCGAAGTGGATGTCAACACCGGCCTGACACCGGAGGAACTCAAGGGGATCATTGGCCAGTATCAGGGACTGATCATCCGGAGCGCGACAAAGGTGACAGCGGACATCATCGAAGCCGCACACAAGCTGAGGGTCATCGGCCGGGGAGGCATCGGCCTGGACAATGTGGACATTCCTGCGGCGAGCAAAAGAGGCATCGTGGTCATGAACACTCCGGAAGGGAACACCATCACCACCGCCGAACACACCATCGCGCTGATGATGTCCCTTTCGCGGAATATTCCTCAGGCGACCGCCTCTCTTAAAGCCGGAAAATGGGAAAAGAAGAAACTCGAAGGCCGGGAGCTGTTCAACAAGATCCTCGGGCTCATCGGGGCGGGCCATATCGGCCGCATTGTGGCTGAAAGAGCCAAGGGCCTGAGAATGAAGGTCATCGTCTACGATCCCTACATTAAGCCCGAGGTCATCGAGAAACTGGATCTCGAACCGGTGTCCCTTGATGAATTGCTCGAGAGGGCCGACTACATCACCATCCATACGCCCAGAACTGAAGAAACCAAGAACATGATCAACAGGAACACCATTGCGAAGATGAAAAAAGGAGCCATGCTGATCAACTGCGCAAGGGGCGGGATCGTGAATGAGGAGGACCTTTACGAGGCCCTGTCCTCGGGGCGACTGGCGGGTGCGGCTCTGGATGTTTTCAGCAAAGAACCTCCGGGAGAGATCAAACTGATGGGGCTTCCGAACTTTGTCTGCACCCCTCACCTTGGCGCGTCCACGCTAGAGGCGCAGGAGAACGTGGCGGTGGACATCGCGGAACAGGTCGTGGCTTACCTCCTGCACGGGACGGTCAAGAACGCCGTGAATGTGCCGAGCCTCAGCGTTGAACTCATGACCGTTTTGCGGCCTTATGCGTTGCTCGCGGAAAAGATTGGCTCCATGCAGAGCCAGCTCATCGACAGCGGCATTGAAGAAGTTCGGATCAATTATACGGGCAAGGTCTCAGAGTACGACGTGAAACCGCTGACCGCGGCCCTGCTCAAAGGGCTTCTTACCCCCATTCTCAAAGACGATGTCAATTTCGTCAATGCGCCCTACATTGCTTCAGCCAGAGGGATCAAGATCGTGGAGTCCAAGACGAGCACCTCCGAAGACTTTTCCAGCCTGATCATGTGCCGGGTGAAGTCTATGGAAGGAGAAAACATCGTATCCGGGACCATCTTCGGCAAGACCCTGCTCAGGATTTTGCGGATCAACAATTTCTACCTCGAAGCGATCCCCGAGGGACACATCCTCCTCATTCGCAACCAGGATGTGCCGGGCGTCATCGGGAGCATCACCTCAAGGCTTGGAGTTCACAAGGTCAATATCGGCCGGATGCAGGTCGGCCAAGAAAAAGAGAAGAGGCAGAACGTGATCTTCCTGACGACGGATATGGCCGTAGCCGATACGGTCCTGGAGGAAATCCGAGCCTTGGACAATGTCCACATGGCCAGAAGGATCTATCTGTAGAAGGAGAACATCATGGCGGAAGAGGAAAAAGGTTTTGTGATCAAGGATCGAAGGACTTTTGACGACAAAGGGGATGTGAAAGATCAGGAGCGAAAGGAGGAACCCCGGAAGGAAGAAACCAGGAAGAAGGCGCCCGTGGAGGAAACCAAAGAGATGCCGCTTCCGGAGGTGAATTTCAATTCTCTCATATTCAGCCTCAGCTCCTCGGCCTTGATCAATCTCGGGGAAATAGCGGATCCCCATACCGGACAGAAGCAAAAAGATCTTCCCCTGGCGAAGCACACCATTGACACGATCGCCATGCTCCAAGACAAGACAAAAGGGAACCTGGACCCTGAGGAGCAGAGATTTCTGGACACGATTCTGGCGGATCTGAGGTGGAGATACGTGAAGATGGCAGAGTGAAGAGTGGGTTCCCATTGAAAGATCGAGTTCTCACCACGAGGGCTCCTGCCAAATTGAATCTTCGGCTCAAGGTAACCGGTCGGCGGCCGGATGGGTACCACGAGCTGGTGTCCCTTATGGTCCCTATCGACCTCTGCGATCTCCTGGAGTTTCAGGTGATCCCTGAAAAGGTTGAGCTTGTTTGGCAGGGTCTGCCGGTTCCGGATGATGAACACAATCTTGTCCGCAGAGCAGCCAGGGCCTTCTTTGCCGGGAGCGGCGTCAAAGGGGGCATCTCTGTCAGGGTGACCAAAAACATTCCGGTTGCCGCTGGAATGGGAGGGGGAAGCAGCGACGCTGCCGCAACCCTTTTCTCTCTGAATCGTCTGTGGTCCAGACCCTTGCCTCTTGAAACGCTGAGGGAGCTGGCTTTTCGGCTCGGAGCGGATGTTCCCTTTTTTCTGGAGCCCAGACCTTGCATCGCCAGAGGGGTCGGAGAGATGTTGGAGCCTGTAGAGCGGTGGCAAGATCTGTGGTATTTGATCGTAACGCCGCGATTCCAGGTCTCCACTGCATGGGTGTATGGAAATCTCAGATTGGGATTGACATCAAACGAATATGACCGTATAAAAGACCAGTTACGCAAAGAGAGCCTGGTTATCTCCCAGTTCCTCGAGAACGACTTGGAATCTGTCACGTCGGCCAAATTCCCCATTCTAGATAGGATTAAGAAAACTCTGCTGGACGCCGGGGCAGAGGGCGCTCTGATGACCGGGAGCGGACCAAGTGTCTTCGGGGTTTTTGGGTCAAGAAAGCAGGCGGAGCAGGCACGAGAAAAGATCCTTCCCCATGATTTCGGGAAGGTGTTCCTGGCTGCAAACTGGAAAGAGCAGATCATTGAGCATTGAACAATGGTCATTTAGCATTGAGCATTGAAAGGACTTCTCATCAAGCTGCGGATGTTCAATGATCAATGTTCATTGACCAATTTATCCTGCTGGGGCGTCGTCAAGCGGTAAGACACGGGCCTTTGGAGCCCGCATTCGGAGGTTCGAATCCTCCCGCCCCAGCCAGAGGCTAAGCGTATGAAGCTCTTCGGCGGCACATCCAACCAGAGTCTGACTCAGGAAGTGTGTCAGTACCTCGGGATTCCACCAGGCAAGATGATGGCGAAAACCTTCAGCGATGGAGAGACTCAGGTGGAAATTCACGAAAACACGAGAGGGATGGACGTCTTTGTTCTCCAGTCCACCTGCACGCCCGTCAATGATAATCTGATGCAGTTACTCATTATCATGGATGCGCTCAGGAGAGCTTCCGCCAAGAGAATAACGGCCGTCATTCCTTATTATGGATATGGGAGGCAGGATCGGAAGGTAAAACCAAGGGTTCCCATTACTGCGAAGCTTGTGGCTGATCTCATCACTACAGCCGGTGCAGACCGGGTTGTTTCCATGGACCTTCATGCAGGGCAGATTCAGGGATATTTCAATATTCCTGTGGACAATATTTTTGCCGCACCCATTCTTCTCAAGTACATGCGGTCCAACTACCAGGACAATTTAGTGGTCGTCTCTCCTGATGCCGGCGGGGTCGAGCGGGCGAGGGCTTTTGCCAAGCGTCTTGAGGCTACTCTGGCGATTATCGACAAAAGGAGGGACGTCCCTAACGTGGCACAGGCTATGAATATTATTGGAGAAGTAGAAGGTAAGACCGCCTTGATCCTTGATGACATGGTGGACACGGCAGGGACTCTGACTCAAGCCGCCGGCGCCCTTCTGGACAG
>Ga0079037_100000747_pt1 | contig 15546 bp, 14 predicted proteins | sample Mud3Dept4metaG_FD_71479 | JGI IMG/M metagenome (GOLD analysis project Ga0079037, IMG submission 71479) | Freshwater wetland microbial communities from Ohio, USA, analyzing the effect of biotic and abiotic controls - Mud 3 Core 4 Depth 4 metaG | ecosystem: Environmental > Aquatic > Freshwater >... | reverse complement strand
GATAATGGAAAATCTACCAAAATTACATATCGAGGATTACAATTACGATCTGCCAGCAGAGAGGATTGCTCAGTATCCTATTGAAGTGAGAGACCAGTCAAAATTATTGATATATAAAAATGGCAGAATTGCAAAAGATACCTTTAATAATATTTACAGGTATCTGCCATCGGATTCACTTCTGGTCTTTAATAATACTAAGGTAATCAGTGCTCGTTTGCTTTTTCGCAAAGAAACAGGCGCAAATATCGAAGTTTTTTGCCTTGAACCGGTATCTCCAGGTGAATATGAACAGTCGTTCAGCTCAAAATCTCCGGTTGAGTGGAAATGTATAATAGGGAACCTGAAAAAATGGAAGAAGGGATCCCTGACAGCTAATTTCAGTATCAGGGGCAGACAATATGTCCTGTCAGCTGAAAAAATCAAACCTGACGGAGATGCATATATTATCAGTTTCAGCTGGAATTCAAATACATTAAGTTTCGGAGAAGTAATTGGGGCGGCAGGTCATATTCCTCTTCCTCCCTATATAAAAAGGGAGGATGAGGAAGCTGATAAAATTCGCTATCAGACTGTCTATTCAAGTGTCAATGGATCTGTAGCAGCACCAACTGCAGGATTACATTTTACAAAATCGGTGCTTGAACATATTAATTATAAAGGTATCAGATGTGCTGAATTGACACTGCATGTCGGAGCCGGTACTTTTCAGCCGGTTAAGACAAACAAAATTTCAAAGCATGAAATGCACTGCGAACATTTTGTTGTGAATGAGGAAGTTATTGAAAATATAATAAGATTTAAAGGTAAAATCATTGCTGTCGGAACAACAAGTGTAAGAACACTTGAAAGTTTGTACTGGCTCGGCGCTAAAATTATTAATAATCCGTCATCTGCAGATTCTGAACTTATAATAAGTCAGTGGGAACCATTTCAATCTGACCGGCAGGTCAAATTTCAGGAATCGCTGGAAGCTTTGCTTAAACTTCTTAGAAAGAGAAAAACTTCAATTCTGCATGCTTCAACAAAAATAATGATAATACCGGGTTATGAATTCAGGACAATCAGAGGAATGATAACAAATTTCCATCAGCCCAGGAGCACACTATTGCTGCTTTTAGCTGCATGGACAGGTAACGATTGGAAAAGGATTTATGGTTTTGCTCTCGAAAATGATTTCAGGTTCCTGAGCTATGGGGATTGTTCTCTTCTTTTGAAATAGCTTTTCGTCCCATAATTAAGTCCATTCATCAATTACTTTTTTTATACTATTTGAAATTAGGATGATTTTTGTTTTATTAGCGTCAAATTTTAACAGTATGAATGACAATAAAATACTACAACAATTTCATGCCATGTTTGGAATTTTCATGGTAGTGTTTTACCTGGGAATCGGGATTTTTCTTCTGTTTTTTGCATCAAAGATGTTTAATATTGATAAAGCAATCCGCGTTATAATGGGAAGTACATTTTTATTATACGGATTATACCGGATATATGTTACAAGTAAACAAATAGTTAAAGCCTTTTCACGAAAAGATAAAAATAAGGAATAAGCAGTTATCGTATTCTTTATTAAAATAAAAAAGAACACAACCTTAAAAAATGTCTTGGCATGCCCTTTGCATTAGTACATTTAGTATTTGAATGAACTTTGATAAAATTTAGAGAATATGACCATAGTTACAAATATTCAAAAATTTATTAGTTTTGCATGCCTTAATTTATTATCCACTACCAGATTAATGGTGACCAGAATTAAACGAAATAATTTTTATCCGGTAATCCGTTACCTGACTGCAGGATTAATTGTGTTTATTGTCTCCTGCAGAGGAGGGAACAATACACTTCAGGAAACTCCAACACGCGGGAACATAAAAATAATTGCTGATGAATCCTTCCAACCGCTCATTGATACAGAGGTTTACACATTCACACAACTTTATACAAATGCAAAAATAACACCTCAGTATAAACCAGAATATGATGTAATTACTGATTTCATGAACGATTCTGTAAAGGTCATTGTCACAAGTAAAAAATTAACTGATGACCAAATCAAGTACCTCAGAGATACTCTTGTTATTGCACGTACAATCACTTTTGCCTATGACGCACTTGCTTTAGTCACTAATAAGGAAAATAAGGACACACTTGTAAAATATGATGCAATAAAAGATATTTTTCTTGGGAAGAATAAAACATGGAAGGACCTCGATGTAAAATCGAAGCTTGGAAAAATCAGTATCATTTTTGATAATACAAAATCAGGTAATATCAGGTATTTTAAAGAACTTTTTGAAATAAAAGACACTCTGCCGGATAATTTCTATGCAGTAAACAATAATGAGGAAGTGATTAATTTTGTTGCGAGGAACCGCGATGCTCTGGGTGTAATAAGTGTCAACTGGATCAGTGATAAGGATGATTCAACAAGCATGAGTTTCATCAAAAAGGTAAATGTGTTAGCAGTTTCACGACCATTTTTTGAAGACAATTCATATTATCGCCCTTATCAGGGTTCGATATATGACAGGTCCTATCCGTTTGTAAGAGAGATCTATCTCATTTCAAGAGAGACGTTCAGCGGATTAGGTTCAGGATTTATTCAATGGGCAACTGCCGAGCAGGGTCAGCGAATTGTCCTTAAATCAGGTCTGGTTCCGGCAACTATGCCAATAAGACTTGTACAGATTAAGAATTAAGTTCAAGGATGGGAGATGAAAAGACAAAAGACAAAAGTTAAAAGATAAGAAGATTAAAGAATAAAAAATAACAAGAAAAAATAGAGTATAATCATAAAAGTAAAAAGTAAAATTGATTTCAAAATAATTATTAACCATGAAACGTACATTTTTAAAACAGGGGTTTATTCTGACAGTTTTCCTGACAGCCTTAACTTTTAACAGCACACAGGCTCAGGATCTTAAGTCTGCTCTGCTTCTGACTAAAAGCGAGCAATATGATAAAGCTGAATCGATGTTGCAGCAATTAATACAGAAAGAACCTTCAAACAGTAAATACTATTTCTACCTTGGGGAAAACTACCTGCTTAATTATTTTGCGGATACCATTTCCAATTCACTTGCACTGGCAACAAAGGAAGCCAAGGATATCTATCAGAAAGGTGTCAATGCAAATCCAGGTGATCCGCTTAACTATATAGGTCTCGCTAAAGTTGCCTTTTATCTTGACGATAATAAGACTGCAGCCGAAATGCGCGCAAAAGCAAAAAGTTTTCTTCTTCCATACAAAAACATAAAGAAGATTGTACCTCCGGCTCAGGATTATGCGTTTGCTCTTGCCAAGATTGCAGAATCGTACATAAAAGACGGTGAAGTTGATACAACCTCTGCTCTGCCCTTAATAAGGCAGGCCATTAAAATAGATGCAAAAAATCCCGAGATCTTTCTCATAGCAGGTGACATCTATATACTGGCAAACGATGGATCAAATGCCATCAGGAACTATAATCTTGCACAGTTTGCTGATCCGAAGTCACCGACTGCAAATATGAAAATAGGTAATATATATGTAAGAGGGAAAAGTCTCCAGGCAGCAATTCCTTATTTTGAAGAAGCAATAAATCTGGATGCTAACTATGCTCCGGCTTATCGTGAACTTGGACAGCTTTACTGGCTTGCCGGCCGGCTTGAGCAGTCAAAAACAAATTTTAAGAAATATCTTGATCTGACAGAAGGGAATGTTCCGGCCAAAACCAGGTATGTAAACTCACTTTTCTATGCAGGTGATTACGATGAAGTTATAAAGAATGTTGAAGAGATACTTGCAGTCGACAAATCCAGATCTTATATGAACCGTCTTGCAGGTTATTCAAGCTTTGAAAAGAAAAATGCAGATTACGACAAAGCTCTTTCTTACATGGAGGAACTATTTAATACTGTTTCCCCTGAAAGGATATTGCCAAAGGACTATCATTATATGGCAAGAATACTCATGAAAAAGAATCAGAATTATCCAAAGATGCTTGATGAGCTTGCCAACCTTGAACAACAGATGAACAAGGAAAAATCAAGATATGCTTCTGCATCTGCAGCTGATAAAGTGAAGATAAAACCATCACTTGATAATATTACTGCAAAATATAACAAGCTTAAAGCCGATGTCGAAAAGGCAAATAAAGAGATCGACAGGGGATTTGCGGAATATCTAAAAGTACTTGAGCTTAAACCGCAGGACAAGGGTGTACTCAGCGAAATGTCCAGCAACTATTATAATTTCAGAAGGTATGATAAAGCTGCCAAAACATGGGCTAAAATGCTTGACCCCAATAATGAAAAGCCCGAAGATTACATGCAGATCGGAAGAGCATATTATAATGGAGAGAAATATAAAACAGCTGACTCCGTTTTTAACGTAGTCCTGAAAAAATCTCCTGATTATATTCCGGCATATCTTTGGATTGCACGTACTTATTCCAAGATGGATCCAGACTCCAAGCTGGGACTTGCAAAACCAAAATTTGAAAAGCTCATTCAGGTTGCCAGAAAAGATTCATTAGCAAATGAAGCTGAAATGATTGAAGCTTTCGGGTACCTTGGTTATTATCATATGACAAAAGATAACTACAGCACATCCAAGGAATATTATAACAGGATGATTGAACTTGATCCCAACAACAAGGAAAATAAGATAAGAGGCTATAACGGACTTGGCTTGCTTGAACTCAGGATGGCCGGGAATGAAAAAACGAATGAGGGCAGGCTGCCATACCTCGCAAAATCAACAGATGCGTATTCTAAAATACTGGCTCTTGATCCCAACAATGCATCTGCGAAAAGTCAGATTAATTATATTCGTGATTTTGAAGCCCAGGTCAAAAAAGGTATAAATCCCAATGAAATCAAAGGTATTGTAAAGGATGCATCAACAGGACAGCCAATAGCCTATGCATCAGTAAGGGTAAAAGATACCGCAGCCGAGGCGCTTACGAATTCAAAAGGAGAGTTTAAATTTGAAATCCCACAGGGAGTTGAAATACTGCTGATCAGTGCCAAGGGTTTTCAGTCAAAAGAAATTACTATCACCAAATCAAGAGTTTACAATGTGTCTCTTGAAAAATAAAAAGGATATTCAAATTTAGAACAGAGAAGACAGATTTCTGTTGATTTACAAGGTTTTACTGAGAAAGAATATTATTAAGTAAATAAATAGTTAATAATATTCTTTTTCTTATTGGAAAAAAACATTTGATGATATATATTTGCGGATTGTTAAATCTTAAACCTAAACAAAATCGATAAAAAAAATGAGTAAACAAGGAAGTTCGTTCAAAGATGCACTGCAGAATGTGTTTGCAGTAAGTGCTATATTAATAGCATTCGTTGTATCCTATTTATTGTTCACCAATGTAATGGGTAGCCCGGTTAACTTTGAAGGCGGTAATCCGAAAGGACATGCATTGGAGGGTAACTATCTTGGTATTATTTACAAAGGTGGTTTTATTGTCCCGATTCTTATGACTTGCGTTCTGACACTTATCATATTTGTGGTTGAAAGGTTGTTGACCCTTTCAAGAGCAAAAGGAAAAGGCAGGTTAAATACTTTTGTGAAAAATATCCAGAATCTTCTTGCAGAAGATAAAATTGAAGAAGCAATGGAAGCCTGCGATAAGCAGAGAGGTTCTCTTGCCAATGTTATGAAAGCCGGTCTTTTACGATACCGAGACCTGCAGAAAGACAAAGAACTTGAAAAAGATCAGAAGATACTTTCAATCCAGAAAGCATTTGAAGAAGCTACTGCTCTTGAACTTCCGATGTTGTCAAAGAACATGGTAATATTTTCAACCCTTGCATCAGTATCAGTTCTGATCGGACTTATTGGAACAGTGCTTGGAATGATCCGTGCGTTCGCAGCTCTTGCTCAGTCCGGAGCACCTGATGCTCTTGCACTGTCACAAGGTATATCTGAAGCTCTTGTTAATACAGCTTTCGGTATCACAGGATCAACCCTGGCAATCCTTGCATTTAATTATTTCTCATCAACTATTGACGCATACACATTTAAAATTGATGAAGCAGGTTTCAGCCTGACCCAGAATTTTGCTACGTCACTGAAGCAGGCTTAATATAGAATTTATCTTTTGGATCAATCATTTAATTAAAAACTGTAATGCCAAAGATTAAATTACCAACCAAGTCGCCCCGGATCGACATGACGCCAATGGTTGACACTTTCGCGGTAGTCCTGACATTTCTTATGTTGACCACCACAATGAGGCAGCCAGAACCGGCAACTGTTGATACGCCCTTTTCGATATCAGAGAAACCAACTCCTGATTTTAATATGATGACTTTCCTGCTTTCTGTTGATGGTAAAGTTTTTATGAATTTCGATAACGGACCTGATACTCTTCTCAAATACAGACCAAAAATTCTTGTAGAAATGGGTAAACGTTATGGTATCGAATTCACTGAAGCAGAACAGAGGGAATTTGAAAAATTTCCTTCTTCTATGGGAGTTCCAATAGAAAAAATGAAAGAATTCCTGTCTACCAAAGACAATAATACCAGAAAATCATTCCAGGTAGGCATCCCGATTGATTCTGCCGACAATCAGCTGGCAATGTGGATATTATATGCCAGACAGGTGAATCCGAATATCCAGGCCTGCATTAAGGGAGATTCAAAAACAGGATTTGAAACTGTTGAGAAAGTCCTCGATATTCTTCAGGATAAAAATGTAAACAGGTTTAATCTGATTACCAGTCTTGAAGGAGTTAAAATTAACTTAGAAGAAATACAGCGGTGATATGGCAGAAATAATTCAAGAGGAAAAAGGAAAAGGCGGGAAGAGAAAAACAAAGAAACATCCCCCGCATATTGATATGACACCGATGGTGGACCTTATGTGTCTCCTGATCACATTCTTTATGCTAACTACTGCTTTCAGCAAGGCCAAGATAATGGAGATAATTCTCCCTGAGAAACTTCAGGATAAAAACCAGGATGCTCCTAAAATATCTGCAAGTCGCACACTGAATATTATTCTGGGACCTGATAATAAACTTTTCTGGTATCCGGGTAATGTCAAAGAAGAGGAATTTAAGAACCTTCCTCCTTTATTTGAAACCGATTACAGCGCTGATGGTATCCGTAAATTGCTTCTCGAAAGAAACAGAACGCTTGCCAGAAGAATTGCCGATTTTAAGGATCAGGTAATTTCAGGGAAAATTAATATTACCCAGGATTCGGTTCAGGGTGCAATCAGTGAGCTTAAAAAAGTCGACGATACCGGCCCTATTGTACTGATCAAAGCATATAAGAAGGCTAATTACGGAAATTTTGTTGATATTCTTGACGAGATGAATATCTGCGGAATTGCCCGTTATACATTTATGAAAATCGCATGGTATGAAGATGAAATGGTAGAGAAAGCCAGCGGTATTGCTGCTTCACCTGCAACTTCAACCAATTAACCCGTAAACCTAAAAAAATGGCAAAAGATAAAATTATAGCGCCTGCCTTTGATGATATTGTGTTTGAACAGAGGAACAAGGAGTACGGAGCTTACAGACTGCGAAAAAAGTACAATCGTAATGTAATTATTGCGCTTTTAATAGGAGTTTTTATTCTTGGTACTGCCGTCATTACTCCATATCTTAATGCGAAAGCACTTGAGAGCAGAGCAAAACGTGCTGAAAGACAAGTAGAGATTAAGATGGAAAACCTTGATCAGCCTAATGAAACGGTTGCTCCTCCTCCACCACCGCCGCCGCCTCCTACAGAGGTGATCCAGCAGGCAAAATATATTCCTCCTGTTGTTGTTGACTCAGTTAAACCTGAAGAAGTGGTGCAGCTTATGACAGCTGATGAAGCTCAGGTTACAGTTCAGAATGAGGAAGTAGTTGAAGCCATCCAGGAAGTAAAAGAAGAAGTCCAGGAAGAAGAAGCTGAACCAGAACCATTCGTGGTTGTGGAAGAAATGCCGATGTTCCCTGGCGGTGATGCTGAATTGCTGAAATACATTGCTGAACATACCAACTACCCTGAAGTTGCAAAAGAAAATAATATTCAGGGAAGAGTTATTGTAAGATTCTGCGTAACATCAAAAGGTGGTGTAAACCAGGTAAGCGTTCTGAAAGGTGTCGATCCTGAACTTGACGCTGAAGCTATCAGAGTTGTGACCTCACTTCCTCCATTTAAGCCGGGTAAACAGGGTGGAAAACCAGTACCTGTATGGTATATGGTACCAATTACCTTTACGCTTAAGTAAGATCATTTTATTGATTATATCATAAAAAAAAGGCCGGTTGAATGATCCGGCCTTTTTTATTATCATCAACTCATTTCCCTGCCGATCAGCGTGACAAAATCCTCAATATCCTCCACTGTCGTATCCCAGCTGGTCATAAGCCTGTACTCTGATTTTTTTTCATTCCAGGGATAAAAGAAATAGCTCTCATTAACCTTTGCTGCTACGGTATGGGGAATAATTACAAATATTCCGTTTGACTGAACAGGTTGGGTAATCTTTATCCCATTAATAGTGCTTAGCTTGCCTGCCAGTATCTTTGCCATTTCATTTGAATGAAGAGCGCATGTCTTCCAGAGATCATTCCGGAAATATGCAATGTACTGTGCAGAAATAAACCTCATCTTTGAAGCCAGCTGCATTCCCTGTTTTCTTATGTATTTAAAACCGGCAGATAAATCCTGTTTAAGGAAACAGACGGCCTCTCCTGCCATCATTCCGTTCTTTGTTCCTCCAAAAGAGAGTACATCGATACCAGCATCAGTCGTAAAAGCTTTAAAAGGGAGATTGAGATGCACTGCCGCGTTTGCAATCCGGGCACCATCCATATGAACCAGCAAACCTCTTAAATGAGCATAATCTGCCAGCTCAGTTATTTCCTGAACAGAATAAACAGTACCCATTTCAGTTGACTGGGTGATTGATATCACTTTTGGCTGGGCATGGTGTTCAAAATCAAATCCGTGCATATGCTTCTCTATCATTCTGATATCGATCTTCCCGTCAGGAGTATCCACTGTAAGTACTTTACATCCTGTAAATTTTTCAGGAGCTCCGCATTCATCCTGTTCCAGGTGAGCAGTGCTTGCAGTTATTACAGAGTTCCACGAACGGGTAACACAGCTTATCCCGAGTACGTTAGCAGCTGTTCCCGTTAAAACAAGGAATGCTTCAGTCTCCGGACCAAGCTTTTCCTTAAAAAGTCGTTTTACCTGTTCAGTATAAATATCTGATCCATAACCTATTACATGGCCATTATTTATTAATGCGAGTTCTTTCAGTATTTCCGGATGAACTCCTGCATTGTTATCGCTGGCGAAACCTCTTTTATTTTTTCTCTCTTCCATATATAAATGATTAACCGCAAAGAGCGCAAAGCGTTCTCAAAGTACGCAAAGCTAAAATCATTGAATCTCTGCGATCTTTGTTTATTCCTTGTGACCTTTGCGGTTTAAGTTATAAATATAAAGTACTAAGCTTTCTTCTTTCTAAAAGCAAAGAAGAGCATTATCAGCCCGAATACCAGCATCAGGATACCCATTACAACATTTACGTTCAATCCAAGTGATTTTTGATACATAACAGTATCGGACATTGTAATGAACCCAAAAATAGTAATCAGTACTCCAAGTATTGAAAACATAAAGCCTATTGGAATTCTTATATCTACCATCTTAATTTCCTCCTACCAGAATAAAATACTTAATATAACACAAATTACACCAACAATAATAGCCAGCCCAACCGGACGCTGATACCAGGGGCCAGTTTCAGCTAATGTGCGCGGTGTGAGAGAATAAACAAGGCCATGCATATCATCCTCAGTCTTAAGCTGTTTTGTAACTACCGTCAATCCTACTGTAACAAATGTTGCGACAGTAAATGCAATAATTGCGGTCCAGAAGTTCTGAGCCATTTCAACCGGATATGTATGCAGAGATGCAATCCACCCGCCTTTCACCAGGGTAGTTGCGCCTGCAGGAACCGTAAGTCCATGATGCAGCAGCGCCATGAGGAAACCTAGCAGCAATCCTGTAAAGGCAGCATGACCAGTGGTTCGTTTCCAGAACATACCGAGGAAAATTACTGCAAATAATGGTGCATTGATCATCGAGAAGATTGTCTGAAGGAAATCCATAAGGTTGCCAAATTTGACTGCAATATAGGCTGATGCAATACTTAAAAGGACTCCGGCAATTGTTGCTAATCTGCCTACCCTGAGATAATGTTTATCATCAGCAGCTTCATTGCTAGTCCTTTTGCGGATATAGCTCTGATAGATGTCATAGGTCCAGACGGTATTAAAAGCAGATACGTTACCCGCCATACCAGACATGAATGATGCAAGAAGCGCAGTAATACCTAATCCCAGGACACCTGCCGGAAGGTATTGCTTCAGAAGCATAATAATTGTATAATCATAAATTGGTTTACCGCTGGCATCAAGTGGAAGTACAAATCCCTTTCCAGGATCATTCAAAAGAACAAGTGCAATTACACCAGGGATAATAATTAAGAATGGGATAAACATCTTCGGTAAGGCACCAATAAGAGGAACTTTTCTTGCTGCAGCTTTTGATTCTGCTGCAAATGCTCTCTGGACAATAAGAAAATTAGTGCACCAGTATCCAAATGAAAGAACGAATCCGAGGCCAAACAATATTCCGAACCACTCCACTCCCATTGGATTAGCCGTAGCTTCACTTGTGTATTTCCAGGTAGATGTAAAAGTATCAGGAGCATATCCGCTTGCTGAAGAAATGGGTGCCAGGCTTTCCTTCAGGCCGCTCCAGCCACCAACGTCTTTCAGGCTCAGGAATACAATAGGCAGCAGGCCGATTACTATAATAAAGAACTGTAAAACTTCATTATAAATGGCTGAGGAGAGTCCTCCGAGGTATGTATAACCAAGGACTATCAATGCTGATATCCAAAGACTTAAATTAAAATCCCATCCCAGTACTTTTTCCATGAGAAGTGCCATGGCGTACATTGAAATCCCCGAGGCAAGTATTGTCATAACAGCAAAAAGGATAGCATTCAGTGCCCGGGTTTTTTCGTCATATCTCAGTTTAAGATATTCGGGTACTGACCTTGCTTTTGATCCATAATAGAAAGGCATCATAAACAGAGCAAGAAAAATCATTGCAGGGATAGCCCCAATCCAGTAAAAATGAGTGGTGAGCATCCCGTATTTCATCCCGGAACCTGTCATACCCATCACTTCAAGGGCTCCTAGGTTCGTAGATATAAAGGCTAATCCTGCCACCCAGGCGGGTATCGACCTGCCTGCTTCCAGAAATGCATTGGCATTTTTCATATATTTCTTAAGGAACCAGCCAATGCCGAGTACAAAAACAAAATAGATTATCATGATAAGATAATCTATCCAGCTCAATTCAAGTTTCATAGTTGAAGGATTTTAGTTTGCAATCATTATTCCTTATTGTTCAGAATCAAATGATCTGATTTTTTTCGGTTGTATAAAAATACATTTTAAGATTGACTTTCAAAGAGAATGTAAGGAATAATTATCAATAATCTGATCAACAATATCTATTTTTTGAATAACTATCTTTGTATAAAGAACGCCGTGAAAACACGCTATTTCATATTTATCTCATATAAAGGTACATCCTATCATGGATGGCAGATACAGCCAAATTCAGTCACAGTACAGAAGATACTGGATGATGCCCTGAGTACAATTCTAAACGAAAAAATCTTAACTACCGGCGCCGGAAGAACAGACTCTGGTGTACATGCAACAGTTTTTTGCGCCCATTTTGATAGCGTCTCGTCAGATCTGGCTTCGAAGAAGAATGTGGTATTCAGGTTGAACAGCTTCCTTCCCAGGGATATTTCGGTTTCAAGATTATCAAAAGTTCAATCCGATGCCCATGCCCGATTCAGCGCAATTTCAAGGACTTATCGGTATAATATAATAAAGACGAAGAATCCATTCCGCGATGATTCCTCATGGTTCATCAACCGGAAGATAAATACAGCTTTAATGAACGAAGCATGCGGGCTCCTGATGAATCATACAGATTTTACCAGTTTCAGCAAACTCCATTCAGATGTGAAAACCAATATATGCAGAATATCCTATGCTGTATGGAAAGAGGATGATGACAGTCTGGTATTTACAATAAAGGCAGACAGATTCCTGAGGAATATGGTCAGGGCTATTGTTGGCACCATGATCGAAATCGGTTCAGGGAAAATAAATCTGAAGGAGTTTAAAGAGATCATCCTCGCAAAAGATCGAGGCAGGGCAGGAAAGTCTGCACCTGCTAAAGGATTATTCCTGGTTGATATTGAATATCCGGAGGAAATATTTGTTCAATAAATCAGGAGATGTTGAAAAGTCAAAATCCATAAACTGACAGCGAACAGACAGATTGTTAAATGTCAGTATTATTCCAGATTTCCCACGACCTGTCTGCCTGGGAATAAAGCATTTTCAGACCTGTTATTATTCTGCAGCCCCTCTCCTTCCCTTCCTGAAGGAATGAAGTTATTTCAGGATTATAGACCAGGTCGAAAAGGATGTGTTTATTATTCAGGAGATCATAATTGATATCCGGTTTGGCTCCTGTATTTGGGAACATTCCCAATGGTGTTGTATTGACAATTATGTCAGCATTTGCCAGAATATCATCATCTAAATCACTGTAACTTATTATTCCGGGTTTTCTGTTCCTTGAGACAAGGATTACTTTCAATCCCAGCTTTTCCAAAGCATAGGATACTGCTTTTGAACTGCCACCTGTTCCAAGGATCAAAGCACTTTTAACTTTATTTTCAATATATGGTAAAACGGAATCTCTTATGCCAGTAACATCACTGTTAAAACCATAAATTTTAACAGCACCTTCTGTTCTTTTTAACTTCAGTACATTCACTGCCCCTATTTCAGCTATAACAGATTCTCTGACATCGACATAATTGAGAATCAAGGATTTATAAGGAATTGTGACATTAAGGCCGCAAAGGTCCGGATTATCAGCAATTAATTTCGGCAGCAGGCTGATAGATTGAATCTCAAAATTCTCATATGAACAATCATAGATTTTCTCCCTGGAAAATTTTTCATTAAAATACTTTTTTGAGAAAGAATGCCCGAGAGGATATCCTATAAGGCCGAATTTTCTCATATTTGAGATTTTAAGTCAGGACTTATCGGGAAAAATCCGGTATTACTTTTTTTTAAGTTCATCCGGAAGAAACTGAAAAAATGTATCACCTCTGAGTCCGAGTCGGAGCGACTCCAGAGGAATGATCTCGGCGGGTGCTATATTGCCGAGGTTTACATTAGCACCAAAATGTTTGATGAACCAGGCTTGCTGGGATTTTAAAGGAGCTTCCCATATTACATTTTCGAGTTTGACATGGTCTGTAATTGCACTGATTATCTTATTGTTAACAGATCCGTCTTCGTTATAGATTCCTGTCGTACCCGACTCTCTCGCTTCAGCAATAACTTTTATTGAACCTGCATCCAGTTCAGATTTCATCATTGCAACCCATTCATCAGGGGTATAAACAACATCTTTTTTTTTGGATCCGACTTCGGAAATGACTTTTCTGCGCTTTGCAAGCTTCTGTATATATTTTAGTTTTTGCTGGTGCTCAAATTCATAAGATCCATCTGAGACTTCAACAAGATCGATTTCATTCTTGTCGAGGAAATCAACAAATTCGCTGAACATATTCCGTATCAGGAAAGCTTCAAAGAGAGTTCCACCGAAATATGGAATTACACCTGCTTTCTTATATATCTGAATTTTTTTTCTACATCCGGGAGTAATCAATGATGTACAGAATCCCATTTTCACATAATCGGTATATTCACTTCCGACCGACATAAAGTCCTCAGCTTCCCTGATACTGAGACCTTTATCCATTACCATAGTAAGTCCTGAATCTCTGGGTTTGGCAGGGCGATCTGGCAAAAACGGAAGTTTTCTTTTCATAGTCGGAGTAAATTTGGAAAACAATTTTCAGATGAGCCTGTTAATTTTCAGAAGCCTGCTTATTTTCCTTGAGATAATTCCTGATGGGAATAAATCGATAAAATCATTATAGAGATCTTTACCTGCTTCAATTGCAAGTGAAAAATGTTTGTAAGCTTTTTCAGGAGAATTTGTATGCAGATAAAATGAAGCCAGGAGATAGTTGATCCCGGGAACATTTCCTGTGATTTTATATGCATGTTCAAGATAAGGGATAGCTTTGGACACAAAATTTTCCTTCAGGATAATCCTTCCGAGATCAGACCACACCTCATCGTAATATGTATCAAGTTTAAGAGCTTCTCTGAAACAGCTTAATGCCGACTTTATTTCCCCTTTGGTATAGTGGGCTTTTCCAAGAAGGTACCAGTATTCAGGATTTTCATCATCAAGCCGGACAGCTTTCCTGAAAAAGATCAGGCTGTCGGCGGGATTGCCGTAGTTAAGCTCAATGACTCCTAATCCGAACCATGGATCAGCATATTCCGGAGCAAGCTCTATAGCATCGTGGTAATATTTTTTTGCCAGGATAAAATCTTCAGTCTTTTCATAACATTCGCCCAGGTACGTCATCGCTTCGAAGCTATCAGGTTCATTTTCAATGTATTCGTGGTAAACCGGAATTGCTTCTGAATAGCGTTCAAGGTTGCTCAGTATATTTGCCTTGTTAAACAGAGCAAAAGTATTTTGCGAATTAATGGCTAACGCATAGTCGTATGCCTCTATCGCTTTTTCAGGCTGATCGAGCTTATTATAGATTATCCCGAGATTATACCATGCGCTGTCAGAGAATGGTTCCTCCTCAAGGTATTTAAGGTAATAGGTTATACTGTAATTATAGTTTTCAACTTTCTCATATGCATATGCCAGGTCATATAAATGAGCTTTAAAATCGGGTTCTTTCTCTATTAGCCTGATTAGGTATGGAATCAGGTGTTCATAGTAATTAAGGTTCTGGAGAACAGTAACAATTGTAAAGAGGATATTTTCAATCTCTTCAGAATCGAGAGTCAGTGCATAATCAAACATCTTTTTTGCCCCCTGAATATCACCAAGCATGCCAAGAGCAGTGCCTTTAGTAATATATATCTCATGGTTACCCGGTTCAATATTTTCAAGCTTTTTAAGAATCCTCAGAGTCTCTACAGCACGGCCTTTGTCGAGAAGCACTTTGGCTTTCCTTAATTGGATTGAAACCGAGTTTGGATGTTGTTGTGTGGCTAAAACAGCAGCTTCAAAAGCTTTCGGGGAGTTGTTGCTATCGATATAGTAATCTATAATTGACTCAAATTCAATAACATCAAAGAAATATTTTTCATTATTCCTTTTCATCCTTTCGAATTTGCGTACAGCCTCCTTCACCTCTTCTTCCCAGGAGAATCCAAATTTTTCCTCTTCCATTGCACACATCGTTATGTTGCAAAAATAACACTAATTTTAACAAGGGATATATGCCGCTTCTTCAATTATTAACAATTTAACATTTTTTTAAACACTTAATTTTCAGGATGATACACTTTATTTTTATTTTTTT
>Ga0079037_100000746_pt1 | contig 15571 bp, 12 predicted proteins | sample Mud3Dept4metaG_FD_71479 | JGI IMG/M metagenome (GOLD analysis project Ga0079037, IMG submission 71479) | Freshwater wetland microbial communities from Ohio, USA, analyzing the effect of biotic and abiotic controls - Mud 3 Core 4 Depth 4 metaG | ecosystem: Environmental > Aquatic > Freshwater >... | reverse complement strand
GGATGCTGTGGCAAATGAAGAGGTCGATGCTGGACTAATCATACACGAAAGCAGATTCACATATCCTTCATATGGCCTCAAGCAATTAGTGGACCTCGGAGAGTGGTGGGAGGAAGATACCGGACTTCCCATTCCGCTTGGCTGCATCATTGCCAGACGCTCTCTCGGCGATGACCTGAACAGCAGGATCGACAGGACGGTAAGACAGAGCGTTGAATACGCTTTCAGCAAACGGAATGAGCCTATGACTTATATTAAGGAACATTCACAGGAACTGTCCGACCATGTCATCAATCAGCACATAGACCTTTACGTGAATAACTTTTCGATCGATATCGGCCGGGAGGGTGAAAAGGCCGTATCCGCCCTTCTTTTAAGGGCCGAAGCAGCGGGAATTATTCCCCGGTCCGAAAAGAATATACTCATATAGCATACCCCTTCTGGTCCTGCGGTCCGGTTTTAACAGATATTAATAATTTCTCACTCATTCAGTTATAATCTCATCGTGAAAAATCAGAGACTGGCAGCTATTGATATAGGAACAAATACCTTCAGGCTCCTGGTCGCAGAGGTCCATCCTGATGCACGCAAGAAAAATTACAACATTACGGTGATCAGTTCAAAGAGGACCATTACGCGACTGGGTGACGGGATTGTACATAATGGCTGGATACAGGAGGAGGCTGTCACAAGGAGTATTAAGGCCCTGAAGCTGTTCAGCAGGATTATGTCCCGCTTCGAAGTCGATAAAATATCGGCTGTGGCTACCAGCGTATTGAGGGAAGCAAAGAACAGCAGTGAATTCCTGGTTAAAGTAAAAGACATAACCGGACTGAAAATAAAGGTCATAAGCGGCAGGGAAGAGGCCAGGCTCACTGCTTCCGGCATGCTGATTGATATGCCCCCACCAAAAAGCGCACTGATGCTCGATATAGGGGGAGGCAGTACGGAACTTATATTCATGAAGGACGGGAAAGCTCTGGCAGTCCAGAGTCTGGATCTGGGGGTAGTATATCTTGCAGACAAATACATGATAAGCGATCCGCCGTTGACAGGGGATTTAATGCGGATGGATGAGGAGATTTCCGGTAAAATTCATTCGTCAATCAAGTCTTTCAAAAAACTTGTTTCACGGAACACTGTCTTCATCGGCACTGCCGGAACGGTCACCGCTTTGGCTGCCTTGTCCCGGAACCTCAGAAGGTTCAACCATAATAAGATCCATAAATCCATATTGACCGTGGATAAAGTACGCAATATATTTTCAGCCCTGTCTGTAATGCCCTCAAAAGAAAGGGCGGAACATGTCCCCTTTGAACTCGCCCGGCTTGACATAATAGTGCCGGGAACCCTTATACTTCTTAAGTTGCTGGAGTCCTTTGGACTCAGGGAGTTGACCGTAAGCAATTACGGTTTACTCGAAGGAGCATTGATCGACCTCCACAAAAAGGAGCAGAACTAATTAATTGAAAAAGAAACCATCTCAACTGACATATCAGAAAGCTACACTAAAGCATGCCAAGGCAATACATGAATTAGTGAATTCGTTTGCCCAGAGAAACAGGATGCTGCCCCGCTCCCTCAATGAGATTTATGAACTCATACGCGATTTCTATATATGCCTCGATAAGGACAAGGTCGTTGCCGTATGCTCTCTTCACATTGTGTGGGAAGACCTTGCAGAGATCCGTTCCGCGGCAGTATCGAAAAAATATCAGAGAAGGGGCATCGGCAAAAAATTAATAAACTACTGCCTCAAAGAGGCCGGCGCCCTTGGGGTAAACAGGGTATTTGCACTCACCTATCACCCTGAATACTTTAAGCATCTGGGATTTGAGGACATTGATAAAAATGACCTCCCGCACAAGATCTGGGGTGACTGTCTCAAATGTCCGAAATTCCCAGGTTGTGAGGAAGTGGCGGTCATCATCAGACTGGATGACTGATGTATGTTAAACCGATGCGGCGAGTTCCGATACTGGGGATGAAACAACTGTTGGAGTGATAATGTCCCAGTGATCTCTCATTAATAGGATCTTCCTCAGAAGTTTTATGTGCAATGTATGTCCTGATTTGTTCGCTATGATGTGACCATGAATCGGCAGACCTATCAATGAAAGATCACCAACGGCATCAAGGATTTTATGTCTGACAAATTCATCCTTGAACCTGAGCATATTGCCGTTTATTACTTCATGTTCACCAAGCACGATCGCATTATCGAGCGATCCCCCCTGGGCAAGCCCCCTGGATTTAAGCATCTCAACATCCCTGAGGAACCCAAAGGTCCGTGCAGGGGCCAGTTCATTGAGAAATGACGTGGTCGATATATCCATACCCATCTTCTGCTCTCCAAATGCCGGATGGGTATAAAAAAGGCGATAGGTGATTCTAGTCCCTTCATACGGAGTAATTGCAATCTGGCTGTGTCCTTCCACAACCACAATGGGGGACAGTATTTTTATATATGATACGGCCTTCTCCTGTTTTACTATACCGCATTCCATAATTCTGGATACAAATGAATATGCGCTGCCATCCATTATCGGCACTTCAGGACCATTGAGTTCCACATACACGTTGTCAACATTAAGGCCCGCTAACGCAGCGAGCAGATGCTCAACTGTTCCAATCCTGACACCTTCAGCCGCGAGCGTTGTGGCAAATGTTGTATCGGAAACCGTGCTTATACTGGCCTTGATCCTGACATTTCCCTTGTCCGTCCGGATGAAAACAACCCCCGTATTGCTCGGCGCAGGCCTGAGCTTCATGTTGATGCTTCTGCCGGAATGAAGACCCAGTCCGCTTATGAGGATTTCACCATTTAGAGTATTTTGAAGTCGCATAACTTTCGTATATTAGCAAATTGAATACCAAACTGAATATGCTTTAATTTCAAGATGTTATGGAATGCAGATGTATCATAAATACCTCTATAGTGTCTCTATTATGCATAACTCAGACCTCTCCCCCGATAACCATCTCAGGGATTCTGACTGTGGGCATTGCGTCGGAAACAGGGACACCCTGGGCATCCTTTCCGCACGTGCCTATCGCAAATCCAATATCATTTCCGACCATATCTATAGATTTCAATATGTCCGGCCCGTTTCCTATAAGGGTAGCCCCCCTGACAGGTTCCCCGATCTGTCCTTTTGCAATTAAATAGCCCTCTGAGACCTCAAAAACAAATTCTCCGGTCACCGTATTGACCTGCCCCCCTCCCATTTTTCTTACAAAAAAGCCCTTATCAATTGATGTAATGATCTTTTCCGGATCTTCTTCTCCGGCAGCAATAAAGGTATTGCTCATTCGTGGAATCGGTCTGTCCTTGTATGACTGCCGCCTGCCGTTTCCTGTAGAAGTAACGCCCTCTTTCATGGCAGTCAATCTGTCATACATATACCCTTTTAGTACTCCCTTATCTACCAGTACTGTCCGTTGGGCATTGATACCCTCGTCATCAAACCTGAACGATCCCCGCCTGTTTGGGAGAGTCGCGTCGTCAATGATCGTAACTAACGGTGAGGCTATCTGCTCTCCGATCTTGCCGGAATATACCGACAAACCCTGCTGCACAAGGTCGGCCTCCAATCCATGCCCGACAGCTTCGTGAATCATGGTCCCCCCTGATGCCGCTGAAATTATGACCGGCATCCTTCCCCCGGGGGCCTTCCGTGCGCTCAGCAAGGCTACTGCATTACGTGAGGCTTTAAGGGCAATTTCTTCAAAGGGCTCTTCTTCAAAAAGCTCAAACCCGGCAAGCCCGCCAACAGGCTCATATGCTGTCTGCAATACACCCCCTTCCGCGGCGATGACCTGTATAACGGCAAGGGTATAAATGCGTTCGTCTTCTGCAATGGTCCCGTCCGAGGAAGCAATACAGACATTCTTGACAGAGTCCCTGTACACAATGGACACCTGTTTTATTTTAGGACTCACACCCCTTGCCGCCCTGTTTGATCTTTCTATGAGTGATATTTTTTCCCTGGTTGATATGTCCTCAGGATTATGTTTTATCTTAAACTCAACGACCGGTCTCAATTTTCTCAGATCATACGTCAGTCTGCTCCCCTGTCCTTCCTTGACCGCCCGGCTGACCGTCCCGGCGATACTGAATAACGACTCCTCTGAAAAATCGTTGCTGTAAGCATAGTAAGATTTGCCCCCGGATATCACTCTGACCCCGAGACCACAGTCAATCCCGGACAACAGCTTTTCTATCTTATCATCTTCAAGATGAATGGACAGGGGACGTTCCTGTTCAATATAAACATCTGCATAGTCACCTCCGCTAATGAGAGACTTTCTGATAATTTCGGCTATGAGACCATCCGATATTCTATTCATTGACCTCTTGACCCCTTGCATCCTTTCTATTAATATTACGTGAATACGTAATGTACAGTAATTATGATATTTTGTTCTATTAAACACAACAGGAGGATGCCATGACAAGAATAGGGGTAATCGGCGGAAGCGGTTTGTATGAGATAGAAGGATTTATTTTAAATAAGAAGCAGGCAGTTACCACGCCTTATGGAAAACCCTCTGACCGGTATTTATTGGGTAAAATCGGAAACACCGAGGTTGTCTTTCTTCCCCGGCATGGAAGCCGCCACAATATTCCTCCGCATATGATTAATTACCGGGCCAATATCTGGGGTTTCAGGAAACTGGGGGTCAACAGAATTCTCTCCATCAGCGCCGTAGGCGGTATTAAGAAAGGTTTAAAACCCGGAGACATAGTTATACTGGACCAGGTCCTGGACATGACCAGGAACAGAAAATCTACCTTCTATGACGGGAAGAATGGTGTTGTGCATATAGATTTTACAGACCCGTATTGCCCTGAACTCCGTCAGACTCTGATGAGAGCCGGAAAACGTGTCCGGGTCTCTTTAAAAAACGGCGGAACATATGTGGCAGTTGAAGGGCCACGACTTGAGACCGCTTCAGAGATCAGGGGCTTTGCTCTCCTTGGCGGTGATGTGGTGGGAATGACCGGAATGCCGGAGGCCTCACTTGCAAGAGAGCTCGAAATATGTTATTCAGGCCTCTCCGTAGTTGCCAATTATGCCGCTGGTATGAGCAAGACAAAACTTACAGTGGCAGAGGTCATGGAAGCCATGAAGGCAACTACAGAAAAGATCAAGCGATTACTCAGTGAAACATTCCGTCTTATTCCGGCTCAAAGGCGATGTGCCTGCGGAGAGGCGCTGAAGGAAGCAAAGATATAGTTATGCTACATTAATCCCCTACTGCTTTTATGGCAAGGATTAAGTTTCGGACGATACAGTTTTTTTGCCCTGCCTCAGTTCAAACTTATTGACAGCAAACAGGTAATCATATAATCTAAGTAAAATGTTCGAAAATCCGTTATCAAAATTCCGTCTGGTCAATTACCTGCTATCAGTTTTTATCCTGCTGGCGTCCCTCCTGCTGGCCCGGAACATTGTCAATATGACCTTCTCAACAAAGGAGGCCTCCCCTCCCGCCTATAGTGACAAGGCATCAAATAACATGAATAAAAACGACCTCATGCAGTATTCCGCCATCTTAGAGAAAAATCCCTTTGGCCGGCCCATGAAACTCCACCCGATTGAGGTGAAGCTGGAAGCAGAAAAGTCAGCGGGTGTGCTATCCAACCTGGTCCTGATCGGGACGATTGCGGGACCGGAGTACATGAGCCGTGCAATATTTGAAGATAAATCACAGCCAAACGTGCAGGAGATATTTGGTTACAGAGAAAAAGTCTTTAATTATGGGATAGTAACGAAAATAACCAATACATCGGTTGATATCATGCAGGATTCGCAGACGGTTACACTCACATTCCCCACTGAAGAAATCGTAGATATACCAGAAAGCAGGGCGAATCATCCCCCGGCAGAAGCCCAGCAACCCTCCTTTGCAAGAAAGGTCGGGGAGCAGGAATACATTCTTGACAGCAGAAGGGTCCGGCAGTCTCTGGAGAATCCCGAGCAGATATTGACAGATGCGCGGCTCCTGCCTAACTTCGTAGACGGGAAACAGGCCGGATTCAAAATCAGCGAAGTCATCCCGGATGGAATATACGGCAGTCTGGGCATAAAAAACGGAGATGTGCTGTTGCGGGTCAACGGACTTGAAATATCAAACCCTGAAGTGGCCATCCAGGCCATGTCTGCATTAAAGGGGATGAACAGGGTCAATCTTGACTTAATAAGAAACGGCAAGAATATGTCCATGAGTTACCAGATAAGATAAAACGTAGGGACATGGCGTGCCATGATGCCCCTACATCGGTTAAAGGCCACTGGCCTTATATTTTTAATTTTATGAAACTGTGCGACTAATATGTAATATTTGACAATTGGTACTCGATAATTGATAATTGATAAGCCCAAAATATCACCCGGCATTATAATCACAGGGAGCTATTCATGAGATTTATTAAATTGGCCATAGTGCTGCTATTATTCACCTTGGTGATTTTGTCCTTTTCATGTCCGTCCTATGCAGCCACAGACCGGTCAGGCCCGCGGATAGCCTTCAATTTTGTGGACGTTGAAATCGCCACAATAGTCAAGTTTATCAGTGAGATGACAGGCAACAATTTCCTCTTTGATGAAAGGGTAAAAGGAAAGATCACCATAATAGCCCCTACAAAACTGTCTGTAGACGAATCATTTACTCTCTTCACATCTGTGTTAAGTCTTAAAGGCTTCACTATTATCCCTTCCGGACTCAAGACGTATAAAATACTCCCGTCCTCTCTCGCAAAACAGGAAGGCATCCTGTCCCCTGATGAAGCTGTTCCCATCAATGAGGGCTATATTACTAAACTGGTCCCTGTTGAAAACATAAAGGTTGATGAGGCCGTGCAGTTCTTGCGTCCCGTCATTTCAAGGGACGGGCACATATCTTCTTTCGGGCCCCGCAACATGCTGCTTGTTGTCGACTCTGCAATAAACATTGATAAAATGATTTCCCTTCTCAAGCTGATTGACAACCCTGTAGCAGAAGAAGAAGAGGCGGGAATTCATGTCTATTTCCTTGAGTATGCGGATGCAACAGATCTTGCTAAAGTTTTACAGGGGATAATAAAGGACCTGCAGACATCCTACAAGACCGGTGTCAAGGCAGCTCCGAGAAATACGCCTTCTGAAGCGCCTCCGGTTTTAAGTGTAACGCCCGACAAGGCAACAAATTCTCTTGTCGTTGTCGCTCCCTATTCCGATTACCAGAACATCGTCCAGATAATAAAGACCCTCGACAAAAAGAGAAAGCAGGTGTTTGTCGAAGCCATGATAGTGGAAGCGTCAATAGATAAACTGAAGGACCTCGGCACGAAATGGAGGGCCGTAGCAACCCATAATGGAGACCCCATTGTAATTGGCGGGGTCGGAACGATAGGCACAAATACCCTCGTGGATATCGTTAGTGGCCTCGCCGGCATGTCAATCGGCGGGATGGGAAACTTTTTCAATGTCCCGATAACTTCAGTCAGTGAAAGTGGATCAGCCACCACACAGACGCTCACCGCACCGGGGTTTGCTGCCCTTTTCAGTTTAAGCGAATTCAAGGATGCGATTAATGTACTTTCCACACCGCAGATCCTCACCTCCGACAATCAGGAAGCAGAGATAATCGTTGGTGAGAACGTGCCGTTTATTTCTCAAAGAGAGCAAAGCGCGACCACGGCCAACTCGGTGCTGAATTCTATCACGAGAACAGATGTCGGCATCAAACTGCAGATAACGCCTCAGATAACTGAAGGGGACTATGTCAAGCTCGACATATTTCAGGAGATATCGTCTGTCAAGAGTACATCTGATATTGTCTTCGTCACTGTAGGCCCTACTACCACCAAGCGCGCAACTAAAACTTCTGTCCTGGTCAAAGACGGTCGGACGGTTGTGATCGGCGGGCTTATGCAGGAAAAAGAGGAGGAAAGTGTTACCAAGGTGCCTCTTCTGGGAGACCTCCCTTTTCTCGGATGGCTTTTCAAGTTCAAAAGTGTATCAACCAAAAAGACCAACCTCCTCATATTCCTCTCCCCTCATGTCGTTAAAGAAACAATCCAGTTGACTCAATTAACAGAAGAGAAACATAACGAGTTAGTCACAAAGGAGAAATTATACAGAGAGAACGAACTGCTCGTTAAATTCAGAGAAGGTGTTTCCGGAGACCGTGTTCTGGAAATAATATCACAGCAGAAGGCGGCCTTTATTAAATATTTCGAGGGCATAAATGTTTACCAGATTCAATTGCGTTCTGGCAAGACGGTAGAGGATGGCATGAGAGATTTCTCGTCCCTCCCTGAAGTGCTTTACGCAGAGCCTAACTACAAGGTAAAACTGCAGGCGCCGTCTGAAGAAGTCGATAAAAAAGAGCCTCAACCTAAAATCAATATAAATAAAACCGATGGGGTCCTCCATGAAGAAAAGGCGTTATCCCTTGATATCAACGATAGGGAAAAAACTGCGCCTGCTGAAAACGTTAACAATTCCTCCGGAATGAATAATATGGAAGAAGCGTCATCCCAGGCTGATGTAAATAAAAAAAAAATAGCTCCGGATAACGAAGGCCACAAACCTGATTATATAGCCCCGGAACCATTACCTGTGCTTCCCCGGAACATTAACGAAAGACTGGAGACACCACTTGCTGATCATTCTGCACCTGCCAGCGAAAAAACCGAAGCTGCTGCCCACCCCCGGGAAATTCAGCACTCGGATAACATAAGCACAGCAATTGCTGGAGATGGACTTATCGTGCCTGCAGAAAAGAAGACGGTCTCATCATGGGACAATACAGATACAATAAAATATATATCAGGCAGCAGCAGAAACTTCATTCAGGTCGGCGCATGGATCAATGCTAAATATGCGATCGAGACGCTGGATAAATTAAGGTCCCGATATCCCGGCACATACCTGACAGAGGAGGGCAAGTTCAGTAAGGTGAGGATCCCCGGAACAGGCAATAAAACAAAAGATACGTTATTGTTAAAAGAGCTTAAAGAAAAATATAACCTGAACGCAGTTCTGGTAAATAATAAGATATAACGTCTTGCCCGTGTGCTGTCATGGAAACTATAGACAAGATTAATGATGACGACATAGAGACGGACCTTATTGAAAAGATATCGCTTCCCTTTGCAAAAGGCAATGTCTTCCTGCCCCTGAGGAGAGAAAACAATGAGCTCCTGGGCGCTGTTGCCGACAGCCGCGGTGTCTTTGCCCTCAGAGACCTGGCAAGGACCCTCAATCTCAAACCCCATCCTGTTAAGGCAGAAGAAAAAGTTATTATCGACGCTATCAACCTTATCTATAGCAGGACAAGCAGGGTGGATGAAGCCATGGGTGTCATTAAGGGGGAAGACCTTTCCCTTGTTGCTACGGAATTTGAATCACCAAAAGATTTGCTGGAACTGACCGAAGAAGCGCCTATCATACGGCTGCTGAATGCCCTTCTAATGGAAGCGGCAAAAGAGAAGGCAAGTGATATACATATCGAGCCATATGAAAAAGGCATTGATGTCAGGTTCAGGGTAGACGGTATACTGAAAAAAGTACTGGCCCCTCCAAAAATAATACATGATGCGCTCATATCGAGGATAAAGATCATAGCCGGCCTTGACATCGCCGAAAAAAGACTGCCCCAGGACGGGAGGATCCAGCTGCTCGTCGGCGGAAAGAGCATCGACATTAGGGTATCTATAATACCCACCGCCCTTGGTGAAAGGGCTGTGTTGCGACTTCTTGACAGACATTCGGGTATCCTGAGTCTTGAAATGCTGGGCCTCGCGGACTCGCTCCTGCTCTCACTGAAGAACGCCCTTTCAAGGCACAATGGAATCATACTTGTCACCGGTCCCACAGGCTCCGGAAAAACTACAACGCTCTATGCGTCGCTTATCAGGCTCAATACCGAAGACCGGAACATTATAACCGTTGAGGACCCCGTGGAATATCAATTGAGCGGCATAGGGCAGATGCACATCAATCCCAAGATAGGGCTTACGTTTTCAACCGGACTGCGATCAATATTACGACAGGACCCCGACATCATGATGGTCGGGGAGATAAGAGACCTCGAAACAGCGGAAATTGCCGTGCATGCATCACTTACCGGTCATCTGGTACTGAGCACCCTGCATACCAATGATGCCCCCAGCGCCGCCACACGGCTTATTGATATGGGGATAGAACCTTTTCTTGTCGCATCATCGCTTGTCTGTGTATTGGCCCAGAGGCTCGTACGGGCAATCTGTCCGTTCTGCAGGGAGTCATATGAGCCCACGAAGCAGGAACTTCATTACCTGAGGATGGACCCGCCCCCCTCCCGTCTTTATCATGGAAAAGGTTGTGATAAATGTCTTGGGAAAGGGTATCTCGGCAGGACAGGGATCTATGAACTGCTTGAGATAACTCCGGCCATAAGAACAATGATCTCCGAGAGGAAAGACGCGCAGTATATTAAAACAGCAGCCATCCGGTCCGGCTTTAAACCCCTGCATAACGATGCAGCTGAAAAGATCATAAAAGGTATTACCACCGTAGAAGAAGTCATGCGCGTTACACTTAGGGAAGTAGAAGTATGAGTAACAGGATGAAGACAGAAGAGAGAAAGGCATTCCATCCCGCATCCTTCATCCTTGTGCTTTATTATTAATTATGCCTGTTTTTAAATATCGCGGATATAACCAGAACGGCGCGGCCTCTGAAGGAGTAATTGAAGCCGACGGACAGAAAGATGCCTCGATCAAATTAAAATCAATAGGAATATTTCCAAAAGAAATAACCGAGTCACTGCCGTCCGGCAAAAATATCTTCTCACAAAAATACTCTCCCTTAATGCTTGCCAATATTACGAGAAGACTTTCCACTCTGTTATCTTCAGGGGTCCCTCTGATCGAAGCAATAACCGCGTTATCTTCAGAACAGAAAGGTGAGTGGAGACATATACTGACAGATCTTAAAGACCGTCTTGCAGGAGGATCATCCTTCGCACGGGCCATGCAGGCCTATCCCGCCATATTTCCTGATTTTTACACAGGGATGATCGCAGCAGGAGAAAGCAGCGGTAAGCTGACCGGGGTCCTTTTGAAACTCGCAGATTATCTCGAAAGCGAACTCACTATAAAAAATAAAATTACAACGGCCCTTGTATATCCTGCGTTCATGGCCTTCATCAGTATAGCCATTGTCCTCTTCCTGTTTACCTTTGTGATACCGAAGATAACAAAAATATTCGAGGAAACCTCCGTCAGTCTGCCGTTCGTCACCATCATACTCATATGGATAAGCTCGGCATTAAAAAATTTCTGGTGGCTGCTTCTGGCCCTGGCAGCAGGCTCCGTTGTTTTTTTCAGGAAGGTCAAGCGGACCAACAGGGCATTCATAGATTCCATGCTTCTGAAAGAACCGACCGGAATCTTAATGGACCTTTACATGCTCCGGTTTTCCATGACAATGGGTTTTCTCCTCTCCGGCGGACTGCCAATCCTGAAGGCAATGCAATTGACCTCAAAGGCCACAGGCAATGTGATGCTGGAGAACAAAATCATGGCTGCCCAGAACCGTGTGTCCCAGGGTGCAAGACTTTCAGCCAGCCTTGAGGGATTCCCCCCTACCCTCCTGCAGATAATATCCACCGGAGAACAAACAGGAAAACTCCCCGAGGTACTGCAAAAAACATCCGAATCATATGAGTCGCAGTTCGACCGAAAACTCCAGAGGGTGATTAGCCTCCTGGAACCGGTCATGATCCTGGTAATGGGACTGGTGGTAGGATTCATTGTAGTGTCAGTCCTCCTGCCCATTTTTGAGATGAACCAGGTCATGAAATAGCAAATCCAGAGCAGCCTGTCTTCGCATATAAGAATAATACTTATGAATCATACTGTCACTCCTCCACTGCAGGAGCAACCCTGCAATTACTAAAGTTTCAAAGTCCTTATACCGTTTAAATAAGTAATTTACTTAGGGTTATGATATGTTACATTCCAAATATCTTATTTGGATGTAAAAATAACCATAACAAAGGAGGGCACAGATGGCTAAGCAAAACTGTTGGGAAATCAAAAAATGCGGTAGAGAGCAAGGTGGCGTAAAAAGTAGTGAAATGGGCGTTTGTCCGGCTGCAACAAGTGGAGCCACGAATGGAGTAAACAGCGGTAAGAATGGCGGCCGTATCTGCTGGGCAGTTGCAGGCACCTTTTGCGGCGGAAAAGTCCAGGGTGACTTTGCTCAGAAATCGGTCTCGTGCATGTCCTGCGAAGTATTTAAGAAAATCAAGCAGGAGGAAGGGCCGGAAGGATTTGTCCTTATGAAACCCGGTCAGAAATACGCAACGTCCGCCAAGTAGCGGACACGTGATGTTGAAATGACTACAAAGTATCGTCACTATGTGCAGGGTATTCAGGGCCCTGCACATCGGCATTTCCCCGCGTCACGTTTCTGCGGTGTATATATTTCCGGTTGATCAGCAGCTTCTTTCTCCCTTCCTGACAACATTAAAACAAACACCAAAACAGAAATTATACCTAGGGCATACGCGGGATATTTAATTGAATATACAACAGGTACAAGCATATATCTCACAGCTGCCCTCAGGGTCACATGGCTTTTTATGTAATCGGCAATTGGGGGTGAGAATTCATAATAATATCGGACAAACGTACTGCCCGCCGGGTTTGTCAAGAGATGGTCATCCCTGAATCTTCTCAAGACCTGCACCTCTTCTGCAAGATAGCTTCCATAAGCTGCTGTTGCGATAAAACATCGTCTGTCATCATCGTCTTCCGTTTCTTTTCTGGATATTGATACAGCGTATCCTTTCCCGTCTTCGGCAGATGAGGTGTTCATAATTATCATTGCTGCCTTTGAATAGGTGGAGGACGTGCCGAATCCCTTCATCTGATAATAGACGGTAGAACTGTCCAGCACTATGTCCCGTTCATCATATCCGCCTGAGGCCCTGCTAAGAACAAGCTTCACCGCCATGAGTCCTGAATCCATATTATGAAAACTAAATATTATTTTTGATGAGGCTGTATCCGGTTTAAAGGCATGGTACCGCGATGAAAGATGGTCCAATGTCCCGCTTATATCCTGAGGATATAACAGGTATGTTGCCTCCTGCCGGACAGCGGGGTAATATCCCCCGTCATGATGATCTCTCCTGTAATTTGCGGACTGCAATAAGGGGAAGACTTCGGCCAGGGAAGTTCCCTGTGATAATAGTTCATTCGATACCGCTTCAAGCGCAGTTGAACCGCTGCCGATCCTCTCCCACATGGACCTGATCACTACTTCGCCGTATTTTTCTGAAAGATATTTCGCAAATACAATCGTGCCGTATTCGTGTGAGGCATCGGTAGAGTTTAACGAATACTGGGGCCGGTCGAACCATCTTTCCGGTCGTGAGGTCGTACCTGCGCTTGTTACGCCGTCTATCTTATACCAGGTCTCACCGCTGTCCCATTTGCCATCATCATCACTATCATCATATTTAAAGCCGGTATAATTCAGGTAGTCTTTCACTTCAGGGTAAATTATGTCTTCCAGCCATGTGCCTGTGGCTTCCATCCACCACCCGTTTGCAAATATGTTGGTAGTATACTGAAATTGAGAGGCATGAAAGAACTCGTGTGCAGCGGTAACCTTGAGCGCCCCCCGTCTCTGATCCTCGGGATCAAGATTCTCAGGAAACCCTTCAAAATCATTTTCTATCACGATATAAACATCAGAAGGGCCTGAATCAAAGCTAGTATATCCAAGCGCATTCATATCAACCAGATACACATCAAGCCTGCCGTCCCCGCCTGCCGTGCCGTCAGAGGGAGGAGCGGCATACCCCATGTTTGTGACAGCCTCTGTCCATGAATGGTCGAGGTATCCCGCAAGGTCAGTTACGTACTGCGGAACAGTCCCCTGGTCCCCGTCAGAACCGTAAACCGCATCCCCGTGCGTATCGTCTTCTGTAAAGTGGATCTTGTAATGCCCGCCGGGGCTGTCATATGTCCACACGGCAATACCGTCTCCATAATAGTCCTCATCTCCTCCATCCGGGGGTCTGAAAATAATAAATTCGTTGCCTTTATAGAGTAGCCCTCTGTTTTGTCTTGCCTCACGGATAACGGAAGTCGCTGATTTGAGCGGCATGTCAGACTGATAAGCCTTTGGGAGTTTCTTCTTGTTAAAGACTGCGTAAAGCTTATAGTTCAGCACGGCCTGATACCCGAGTTCACCTCTCTTGTAGGCCTTCTGTATCAGCATAACACTGTCATCTCCTGCAAAGGAAGGAGCAGGCAGCAGTATGCAGAATGCAAAAGAAAATAAAAGAATGCGCTTCAAACACTCAATCCTTGCCCGAATCAATCTATTAGAACGACACCTTTCTGTATATTTCTGATTGTGGTTTTACTTATTTCAACCAGCGCCTTGCCGACATTCATATTACTGAAGAAAATATCATACTCACCAGGTAAAAGTTCAATCATAAACAGACCATTATCATCTGTTATTACTTCCTGCGGTGAATCATCTTTAACAATACGTATTTTTTCACCCTTGAAGGTCCTGGCAATACCATTATGCTCTTTAAACTTGCCCCCCGTGACAGGCTTGTAAACAACTCCTGTCAGCAAGCCCTTCATCGGGTCTCTCAATGGCACTAAAGTAACATCATCGATAATCACCGGTTTGTCCTGGGCCTTGAAGACAACCGTCTCAGGATAATACCCCTGTCTCGTGAAATAAAGAACGCCGGAATAATTTAAGGTAATGCCATGCGGGCCGTCAAATTTATTCCCGGACACAGGTACGGCCTTCAGACCGGCCCCGTCAAATACAGTCACCTCAGCATGATTATTAATAATCCCTTGAATATCATCCCGGTCTATTTTTACGGATATGTCTTTGCCTGCGCAGGAGGTATTGAGGAATAAAAATAATACAATGCCTGTTAAAAACCGCATGGGCCATTTTAACACGTTTATCAGGCATAAAAAAGGGGCGGGACTATAAAGTCCCGCCCCTTTCGAAAGCGTTTCTACTGAATCACTCCGCCTATTACAGCAGGAGCATTTGTCACGACAGGTTCATCGCCTATGGCAGGATCTGTCCAATCATCAATCAAAGGCAGGTCATAGGCATTAAGCGTTAATGTCGAACATTCTTCAGTCACAACACTTGCCATCCTCTGTTCCTTCCTGAGTGCCTTTATAAGGTAATCATTGGTCCCGTCCGTAGCTTCGGAACCATCAGGGATGGTAAACTCAGGCACCCATCTTGTGTCCGGCCCGCAGGTCGTCGGCGCTCCGGTATCCATGTCAATACAAGCGCCCGGAATGCCGTGGAGGTTTCCAAAGCCGCTGTATTCGAGATTGAAGGTAACACCATCGTACTTGTGTCCACCCTCTGTGTGTGTATATTGCACCTGCAGAGGAGGCTGAAACTCAAGGACGTTTCCATCTCCGTCCTTCAAGACGGTAAACTGGTTCCATTGATTCGGGCCTGTTTCCCATGTGTAGAATTCAGTTAATTCGCTATGTGCCTTCCATCCACACATCTGTTCA